>SDBV01006960.1_pt1 | contig 15537 bp, 17 predicted proteins | sample 2277081 | NCBI WGS metagenome assembly SDBV01 (sample SAMN10402039, study PRJNA504765) | marine sediment metagenome | isolation source: marine sediment core GS10_PC15, 223 cmbsf | place: Arctic Ocean: Southern Knipovich Ridge | collected 2010
GCTTTTACCTGTTCCCGTCGTCGCACCCAAACACGCGAGTGTGGCCAATCTGGTAAAGGCGTCGGGTTTAGGCCCGGAAGATTTTGGAGGTTCGATCCCTCTCACTCGTACCATGCTCATGTAGCCCAACTGGAAGAGGCATGACACTTAAAATGTCCGAGTTGCTGGTTCGACTCCAGCCATGAGTACCAATGGAGGGTTGGCAGAGAGGATGATTGCACCGGTCTTGAAAACCGGCGTGTCCGGAAGGTCACCCAGGGTTCGAATCCCTGACCCTCTTCCATAATCAAAAAAGACATGATTAAAATAAATTGTAAACGCATAAATCAATACGGTATATGCTTGGACAACAGGATGACAAAAACCTGGCACCTGATGAAACCGCGTTGCATCGAACTTGTTTCCCCTATGAAAAAATGTGGCATAGCAGAAAGGCATAAGAAACCAAAACCCCCACCCGCACCGCCCAGGCCATGACCCCAATCACCCAAGCAAAACTAGCCCAACTAGCAGGCGTGACCCCGCAACAAATCACAAAAGTTGTCAGGTTCAAGCCCCCACAACTAACAATCGTCAAGCTACCAGGCAAAGCAAAACTATTCATTGATCTCGACGGCCACCTCACAGCCCAATACTTACACGGCCGAACCCCCAAGGAATTAAAAGAACCAACCGAGACAAAGAAAGAACCAGGGAAGGAAGAGAAACCAATCAACCCATACCAAGACGATGGCAACTACAAATCGAAATCCCACAATCCAAGCGGCGTCAGAATACCCGGCAGTGAAAGCAAGCATGACCTAGATAGAATTTACATCGAAGAGAAAATTGAAAATACCAGGATCAAAAACGAACAGTTACGTGCAACCCTGATCCCCAAAGACCTGGTGGAAAAAATCTTCTCCAAAATCCACAGCATAGACGATACCCAATTCAAAACCATCGGCATCAACACCAACAGCAAAATTGAATCAGTCTACGGCCAGGACAATATTAGAAAAGTTGGCCAAATCCTAGAGCTGTTCAGTCGATTACCAGACGACCGGATCAAATCTGACATCCAAAAAATACTTGAGGAGGGCGAAACCGGCCGGACCCTTGAGATAAACAGCATCATGGAAGATGCAACCGGATCGATACTTAAAAACATTCAGAGAGAGATCGACGATTTCCTAATCTTATGTGGGGAGCTGGCAGAGAAATGAACGTATTAAGCCTATTCGATGGCATGGCTTGTGGACTTGTCGCACTGAAACGGGCGGGAATCAAAGTTGAAAATTACTATGCAAGTGAAATTGACAAGTGGGCAATTCAGATTGCAATGAAAAATCATCCCGAGATTATTCAACTTGGGTCAGTTGAAGATTCTGAATCATGGGAATTATCAAAGATTGATTTAATTATTGGTGGATCTCCATGTCAAGGATTCAGCACAGCCGGGAAAAGATTAAATTGGGGCGACCCACGCAGTCTGTTATTTTTTAAAGCCATAGAATTAATCTGGGATTTAAAACCTAAAAATTTTCTGCTCGAGAACGTGGCGAAAATGAAAAAAGAAATTAAACTAGAGCTTGATGAATTATTGGGTACTGAATCAAAAAAGGTAAACTCATCATTGTTAAGTGCTCAAAATAGAGAACGTTTATATTGGTCAAATATTTGTTTTTCATACCCAGCAGACAAGGGAATTGTTTTAAAAGACATTATTGATTTAAACAATGGTGATGTCTCTCAAAAAATAAATCTAAAAACAATTACTGATAAGTCAAGGAAAAGAATCTTGGGAAACATTCGTGAGCCGGATCAAAAATCAAATACATTAACAGCATTAAACAGTAGGTGTCCCGGTGCTAATGGGTGCACTGTTATTGAGTTTAGTGATATAAAATCAGGGGCCAGACGCGGGCGCGGTGATGAGATACGGAGTGACCAAAAAGCAAATGCACTTTTATCAGGAGGGCACCAAAGCAGATGGCTTGCCATTAATGGCGAACTATTCAGAAAATTAACCCCGATAGAATGCGAACGACTCCAAACACTTCCAGATAATTACACAGAAGGTGTGTCAAATACTCAACGTTATAAAATGATTGGCAACGGCTGGACAGTCGATGTAATAAAACATATTTTTCAGGCTTTGACATGATATCTGCCGAGCCCGTGGACGTCCACGACCGCTACCACAACCAGGACATAGCATTCCTACGCCATCAAAACGACAAAAAACCAACGCGCCAACCCGAGAAACTGATCTCAAAATTCGTCAACGGCCTTAGGCTTATGCCTCCGGGCTCTCCATACCCGGGGATTTACGACATATACCGTACCCCTTATGTCATTGAACCGCTTGATAACATGAGCCCTTACAGCAAAATCAGGAACACAGCGGTCAAAAAAAGCGTACAATCTGCCTTCACGGCAGGCGGCGGCGAGAATACAATCGCATATTACTGCAAAGAGCGCCCCGCATACATCCAATACATGAGCGGAACCGACGCCCTCTTAAAAAAATTCAACACCGGCCGCCTCGCCCCCCTCGCTCAGAGTTGTGGAATCAGATTCTTCAGCCAGGACACCAAGCGCCACAACCGAAGCACGGGTGATACCGCAACATACAAAGAATTCCCGGGCGGCAAATTGACACTCGGTTCCTTACAATCAGAAGCAAGCATGAGACAGGAATCGGTTCAGATAATGATCAGGGATGAAATCGATCTCATTCAAACCCAAATGACCAGCGGTGAGGGCAACCCGCTCAAGGTAAGCGACGGCCGCCTGGTAGCATACGGTGACAGAGCTAAAACGCTTGACTACAGCACGCCCCGCGAATACGGTAATTCCCTGATTGATATCCAATACAACAAAGGCGACAAACGAAAGTTTTTCGTCAAGTGCCCAAACTGCCAGAAAGAACAATGGCTGGTGATGGGTACCGAGAAATCAAACTACGGATTGAAAGGAGAATACAAAGCCGGCCGATTAATCCAGGGCTGGTATCAATGTTTCCATTGCCACGACGCCGTTTTCGAAAGCAGCAAGATGAAAATGCTACTCGGTGGATTCTGGGCACCGACGGTTGAGGATCCCCCGGACAAATATTTCAGGTCGTACCATCTCCCGGCATTCTACAGCCCGCCCGGCATGACAAGCTGGTCTAAGATGCGCAAGGAATTTGACGAAGCCAGTGAAGAGGGCGACGACGGGATGCGGTCGTTCACAAATTTATACCTGGCTAAATCATTCCGCCCAAGCGGCGAGCGCCCAAAATTCCAAAGCGTTATCGAAATCCGCTCAACCTATAACTCCGGCACCGTTCCCGCCGGCATAATGTATCTGACCGCCGCCGGTGATGTTCAGCAGGGCCGCGATATATATAAGGATTGGAGCGATTCGGAAATAATAAAAGCCGCCGCCAAGCACAAAAGCCAAGGCGACGTCAAAAAATTACAAGGAATGCCCCGAATAGAATTCGAAGTCGTTGGACACGGTGCCATATTCCGAACCGCCTCAATAATTTACAAGATATTTTACGGGCGGATCGATGATTATCAGGCGGGCGCCTGGCAGAAATTAACAGAATGGATGCAAGCGACCGGTCTAAGTTTCAAACGAAAGGACGGTTTCGAGTTCAATGTGAAAATGATCTTCATAGATTCGGGCTACGGAAAATATACGGACCTGGTTTATTCATACTGTGACCCTCTCCCTATGACTTATGCCATCAAAGGAGCCCGCACCCAGAAACAAGACAAACTAAAACTAACCAACATCGATGAACAGGAAGTAGGCGGCAACATAACCCGATTCAAACTTTCAAAAAGTGGCAGTTACTCAATTGTTTTAATAAACGCGAATTACTACAAAGGCCACATCTACCGCCTGTTAAAAAATAAATTCAAAACCGGCGAAGACCAACCCCCAAACAGCCACCAAACCCCGAGCGATTATCCCGACCAATATTTCAGAGGCCTGACCGCCGAAGAACAAAAGACAGACGGCAGCTTTCACAACATAGCCCAGCGCCCAAACGAACCGCTTGATATACTTGTCTATAACAAAGCCGGAGCCGATTTCTTCATCGAGGGCATAATAGTTGCCGACCGCGAAATGCTGAAACAAAAAAGAGGCATAACCAATAAAGAAAAACTCCGTGAACTTGTCAACCGCGACACTGTCACCGCCAGATTTGAGCGGGAACTTAGGAAGAGAGGGTGGTAATGATCGAGCTGCATCAGGGTGACTGCTTGGAAGTTATGCAGGATTTTGAATCTGAGATAATTGATCTAACAATAACCAGTCCGCCTTATGATAATCTAAGAACCTATAACAATCAGGAACCTTTTACCTTTGAAAAGTTTCAGAAAATTGCGAAGCAGTTATTCAGGGTTACAAAGCCGGGCGGCGTTGTCGTTTGGGTGGTTGGTGATGAGACAATAAAAGGAAGTGAGACAGGGACAAGTTTCAGGCAAGCTTTATATTTTAAGGAGATTGGATTTAATCTGCATGATACAATGATTTACCAGAAAAAAAATTCATTACCTAATCCTCAATCAAAAAAATACAGGCAAGCTTTTGAATATATGTTTATTTTATCTCGAGGCGAACCAACAACCTTTAATCCTATAATGGTTGATATATTTAGATTTGATCAAGGTAAATACAGAACAACTGACGGGAAACTCTCGAGGCGAAAGACGACAATAAATAAAAACAAACAAAGAAAAATAAATAATATATTTTCATTTGGAGTTGGAGGAAAAAATAATAATCATCCAGCGCCATTCCCAGAACAATTAGCCAATGATCACATAATAACTTGGAGCAATCCAGGCGATACTGTTCAAGATAATATGATGGGAAGTGGAACAGTTGGCAAAATGGCAGTTTTAAACGACCGTAACTTTATTGGCATAGAACTCGACCCAGAATATTTCAAAATTGCAGAAAAAAGAATCAACGACGCCGACAATCAGTTGAGGTTTTAACACCTAAAACATGCGACAAATCATATATTTGATTAAATAAATCAAAAGTAATATGATTAAGCATGGCCCAAATTACCTCCGACAGAGAAACCGATCTGGAAGGCGATCTTGCTGCCGTACTTGCGCACATCATAGCAATAGACGCCGCCCTTGCTACCGCTGCAACCTCCGGCACGAAGCAATATAGTTTCGATTCCGGCACCGGCCGCCAACAGGAAACTTTCAATTCCCCTCTTGAGCTAATCGGAACCCGCAGAAATCTTGTCGCCAACCGTGATTATCTTCGCCGCGCCTTAATCGGCAGAACGATAATGACTCAACAGCTGAGGCGATGAAACAATATGGCGATGAAACCAAACCTTAAAAAAATATTCTCGCAGGAATTCTGGTGGGGTAAGCAACCAACCAAGCAACAACCGATCGAGCGCCAATTTGTTGATGCCCAAGCCTCAACATCTGCTAGTTTAGTCCATGCAACGGGCTCAAAAGGAAGCGGGGGAAAAACTAATTTCGGACTGTCACGCTACATAAAACAATTAGTCCTAGATCATTTCGCCCTAAGACAAAATACAAGAGTTGCAATCCACGACTCGCCCCAAGCCCGCACGATTCTAAGACGCCAAGTCGATACCACTATCGGAAACGGCCTCAAATACGACCCAACCCCAAGCTTTGAACTACTCGGACAAACGAGAGAACAGGCGGAAATCTGGGCTGAAGACGTTAAAGAAAAGTTTCACCTCTGGGCCAAATCGAAAAAATCGGATATTACCGGACGAAACAACTTTTATCAAAATATGAGGTTTTACGCCTGGCAGTATGGCAGGGACGGTGAAGTATACGTTCGTTTCCATTACAGTAACAATCCCGACCTAATCAACCCGCTACAAATCAGCTTTGTCGATCCAAACCAAATCAGGGGCGACGAGTTCACATTTTCCCTCGGTCCCACGGTACAAAACGACGGAATTATTAAGGACAAAAACGGCAAGGAAATAGGCTACAAGGTTTGGATAACGCGCCCGGAGCTGGCAAATAATCAAGATGCGGGAAATACAGTTTTACAACGAAATCATCCTAACCAATTTGGGGGATATGAAGCAGTAGAAATCCCAGCTGTCGACAAAAAAACAGGCTTACCCCTCATGATCCATGGCTATGATCCGGAATATACGGGCCAGACAAGGGGAATGCCTGAGATGAGTCACGCCCTCCAAGACTTTGAAGACATGACGAGCTTTGATGTTTCGACCGTCAAGAAAATGACCAACTCGGCGGGCGTTGTTTTCACGGTCAAAAATGATCAAGCGGACCCTTCAGACCTTGATCTCGGCACGTTAACAACGGATAGAGCGGCAGGAATAACGGTTGAGGGCGAATCAACCCCGTCAGCAGCACCAACCCCCATCGGAGCCGAAGCGGTTGTCGCACATAATCTGCCGGAGGCAACACTAACAGAAGCAGGTGTCAATTTATTGGGCGGTCGCCAAGGCGATGAACTGAAACTTGTAGAATCAGCCAGCCCGGCAGAGAATAGCGGTGAATATATGATGAGCAAATTCAACATCCTCGCCGCCTCAATGTCTCAGTCTCCTGAAATAGTAAAAATGCTTTTCACCAATTCCCACGCCGCCAGCCGCGCCGCCATGGGATTTCAGGCGCAAGTAAACAAGATTAAAATTGATGATATCGCGTCAGACTTTCTTGATATTGTAATTATTGCCTGGTTCAGTGGCCAAATTGCAAACGGCCAGATCAGAGCACCAGGCTTTTCCGACCCGACATTGCGCGAAGCATGGCTAATGCACACATGGAGAGGAACCCCGCTGCCGGATGTTGACCCGCTTAAAACCCGCCAGGCAGTAAACGAAGCTATCAAAGGCGGCCTGACCGATCTCGATACCGAGGCAGCAAACTATAATAACAGCAACGGCAAAGCTAACCGGGCAAAACTAGCAAGACAAGTCCCTGAGCTTACAACTTTCCCAACCGTAGAACCAGAACCCGACCCAGACACAAAGGAGGAAGATAAATGACAACCCCAGTCCTAGTCCCAATCACCCCGGCCGGTGCATGGCAGAACGTCGCTACCAATATAACCAATGGCCGGTTCATCATAAAAAACGGCGACCCAGATACATATTATTATACATATGTAGACACAGGTGCGGCAGCTCCGGTGGGAACTCCCATCGGAAATATAATCAATCAAGAAATTGAATTTAATGACGCGACCCCCTCTGATTTTTACATTTATGCAGTGGGAGCGGTCGGAGTGATCGAAACACAGATATGACAGATAAAAAAGCAGGTAATGACGGTGCCGAAAAGGCCGTCCTTGACGATATACTGGCCGACACAACAACCCTTATTGCCGACGTTGCCGACCTCGCAGATTCCATATTGGAGCTGACAGAAACCGGCGACACGATCACAACCGACGGCACCGAACAGGATCTCTACATCAATAACGCCCCGGCTGGACTGTACCAACCGCTGATAATTCTGGTTGATTTCACAAACCACACCGCGGGCGAAACAATCGAAATCAAAGAATATTACAGGATCATACTCGGTGGCGCTTTGCGTTTGTTTCGAACAACTGTCTACGCGGGCGCGGTGGATCCTCCACTAATCAGCCAAGATTTACTAGAAAATCGGTTTGGCATTCAGGTAACAATCGAACTGACAGCCGGTGCTAACCGCGACTATGACTGGGAAGTCATTTACAAAATATGAAACATAAGACATGAAAAGTAAGATATGAAAAGCTACGACAAAATACCGGAAAACGAAGACATGCTGCTTGATCTTCCATTTCGTGAGGGCGCTGGAGCACTGACTCATGATCATGCGAAACTGCATCACCCTATGACTTTGTTAGATCCCGGCGGAGGCTCATTCACTTGGGATTCTTTGGTTACTGGTCTCGGGGTTTTGACGTTTGTTACAATTGGCGGCGGTGCCACTGATGGGGTCAATATCCATTGCCCTGGTGCTGATTCTGCCGATCTTAATTTTATCACGGGAGATTATAGTCTCGGCGCTTGGATACGGTGGACAGATGATACTATCTCTCAAATAGTCATGGGTAGATATGTCCTGAATGTAAGCGGCTGGGAACTGTATTTAACAAAAATCGGCGCGGTGTCATCCCTAACACAGAGACATCATCATGCAGGCACGCTTGTCGGCGGCAATCCGCGGTCGGGCTGTTTCTCGGTCGGGTGGAATCCTGACACCTGGTTTTTTATGGGAACAAGCAGAACCGGAGGCGGTGAGGCTCAACATTATCGAAACGGTGTTGCCCTGGATATGGTAACAAGCGGATTAGTTGATCCGGAAACCAGCGCCCAAGCGTTTAAAATCGGTAGCAGATACACGGCCGACGCGAACTGGTACAAGGGGCCGATGTGGCGCCCACGAATTTGGGGACGGGCACTAACGGCAAGAGAATGGATGACAATATATCTAAAAGAACTTAAATATTTCGTGACTTAATCAAGGCTTAATATGGACAGTGTAGAAATCAAAATTGATGAGATCGATGGTGTTGTAGATGAGAATCAAGATATACTCGATGGCACGACCGCGCCAACAAATGCTACAGCCAGGCAAGCCGGACGGGTGCAAATAAAAGAATTCTCAATCACAGCGGCGGCCAATGCAGGATTAACAACGGTTGCGACCATTACAGATCAAGGATGCTGGATTGAAGGAATTATCGAGCATAGCGACGGTGCGACAACGGCAGATTTAACCAGTGCAGCAATTAAAGGGGGCGCGTCTCAAGTTGTCGAATTTATTAGCGCGGTCGTAGCGATACGAGTTGATATTGACGCGGAAAATAAACAGGTAGGATGGGACGGTGTGGTCTGGCTGCCTGCAGGTGCCACAATCGTAATCGATCTTCAGGGAACCGGAGCGACAGCGGTTGATTTAACGGTGCCTATTAAGTACAGATCTTCTGTTGACGGAGGTTATCTGGCATAATGACTATACATATTAACGGCATTCGTTGTGATTATCCGAAAAATTTAGGTATTGGATTGACCAAACTTCCAAGATCCGGACTCCATGTTAAAGCAAATCTGCCAGGAGTAGTTGGCTCAGATTACGCAGGACAATTAATTATTCAGAACCCCGCTAATGATATAAATGCTAGTGTAGTAATTACAGCTTATGAATCAGATGCCGATGGAAATCCAGACCAACAACTCTGGTATCTTGGAAGCGCATCAGCCGGCAATGAAAATGTTACTTTTTTAAATCGGAGAGCTGCCAATCTTGCGCTTGGAACAGATGACATTGATCGTTTAATAATATCTGGTATTGGTTATGTTAATATTCCAGGTGTGTATACCGAAACAACTTTAAGTGCAGCTAATGTATTTGTAGACACAGATGGTAGTCTTAGGCGATTTACATCTTCACGTAAAATCAAAAAAGATATAATTGAAAACGTTAATCCTGATTGGGCACTACAGTTTAAGCCTGTAACTTGTAGAGCGAAAGCGGATAACAGTAAACATATTGGTTTTATTGCGGAGGATATGAGAAATATTGATTCAAGATTTGCAAGTGACGGAGGCAAAGATAATTTGCCGGGCTTAGAAATGAGTGCCATCGTTGCGGCATTAACAGCAACAGTAAAAGCACAACAAAAACAAATTAATAATTTAATAAATAATCAAAAGTAGCAGCATGACAGTATATTTGAATGGCAGAGTTGAAAGCGAAATAGTACCCGCACAAGATTCAACGGGTAATATTCTAGCCCGTGACGTACTAGGCACAAAAACCGATACCCACAATGGCAATTCAGTCGCTGCATTTGTTCATACAATACTTGAACACATCCACGGCTCAGGCGATGTTTACCCGAGCCTTGCAAATGATGAGCAAGTTGTAGCGGCAGCGGGTGCGTGGGCATTGGGTGCCTTTAAAGAAATCGTTCCGGCCGGTGGAATTACAACTGATTTTGACATCCATTTTCTTGAAATTTCAACAGCCAGCGCAAACGATGTGTTCGAAGTATGGATTTATGCAGTCGAGACATTAATTGCAAAAGCCAGATTTGCCAGAACAACTAATCAAGTCCGGGTTGCGTCAAAACCAGTACAAACGCCGATAATCCCGGCAAATACACAAATTCAAGCCAAGTTAGCCAGTCAAGCGGGCGGCTCTAAAACAGCTGATATCTCAATTCAATTTCATCCATATTAAACCGTGAGGAAACCATGAAAAAAGCATATTCCCAAATGATTATTTTGATATTTACCATAATATTAATTGCCATCCTGGCCGGATGCAGCTCAAAAACAGAAAAACAACTCAATCAAATAGGGCGAGAAATAGAGCAAGTTCAAGTCCTTCTGAGAAATTTGGATCAACCTGCCATGCGTATTAATGCAGCTATTCAACAGAATCAAATTTTCAAAGAACTGATAAAAACAAACAAGCTTCTTAAAAAAGAATTTGGAAAAGGTTCGGATTTTTGGTGTCAAATGATTGGACCAGGAATGTCAGTCTGTAAAAAATATGATTCTTCTGTTCCTCCTACCGAGAAAAAGACATTGAATCAAAACGATATTGATCGAAATAAAAATAACCGACTCCAATAAACGAACCGTCCAGCGAGGTAAAACATGCTATGTCGCAAATACAAAATTATATTGATCTCAAGTTTTTCCTTGCAATCATTGGCACTCTTTCTATTGGTAATATCGCTTTAATAATATTTATCGCGAAAAAATACATAAAAAGAGCAGATCGGGATCATGAGAGAATTGACGCGCTCGAAACTGAGCACAAAGTATTCCACAAAGACCAAACAGGCATTTCATAAGGAATGGATTTGTCACCCAAATATTGCTACAGATCAATAAATTTGCAATTTAATTCTAATTATATTAAACTTACGATAAAACCGAAATAAAACGGAAATTATGGCAAAAATCGTAATATCGGGCGAAATCGGCTGGGAAGTCACGGCAAAAGATATCCGGGAACAATTTGCAGAAATTGATCCAGAGGAAGAACTTGATATCGTACTAAGCAGCCCGGGCGGGTCAGTTTTTCAGGGCATCGAAATTTCCAACATGATCAGGGAGCACAAGGGAAAAACAACTCTGACAATTGCTAGCCTCGCCGCTTCAATGGGTTCTCATATCGCGGAAAGTGCCGACGTCGTAAGAGTCCATGACGATTCAACTTTTATGCTTCACAATCCTTGGATGTTCACCGTCGGTGATTTCATAGCGCTCGAAAAAGACGCCAAGCTGATGAAATCGCTTGCCAATATGACTTCTACAGCTTACGCAAAAAAATCAAACCGCCCAAAGTCAGAAATCCAACCACTGATGAACGACGAAACCTGGCTTTTCGGTGAAGAAATTATCGAGGCAGGATTCGCGGATGAACTGATCGAAAGCGAGAATCCTGAAGAAAAAGACGACGCGGTAGCCTTTGCAAAGCTTCAATACCAGGAATGTCAAGCAAAAATGAAGGATTTTGAAGAAAAAAACCACGAAATCAAGCAAATCGCAGCACTTTTACCCCAAAATATAACTACTCCAGCCGGGGATCCGGCGAAAAAACCGGCAAATCCTCCGGTAAAACCTCCAAAAACAGAGGAAAATATGACATTAGCAGAGTATTTAGCACAAAATCCGGAGGCAAAAGCCCAATATGACAAGGATATTGCCGCCGTTGAACCGGTTGATATCAGCAATTTTGAACTAAAATACATTTTGGGAAAAGCACCGAAGGCTAAAGAACAGTACGAAAAAGCCCTGAGTGACGCCAGAACAGAGGTAGAAACCGGCAAATTGTCAAAAGAAACGATTACAAGTGTGGTTAATACCATTTCAAGTGATGCTTACGGAAAATCCATCAAAAACGCCGGTGCAAAAGTTTTGCACGGTGAAAAAGATTATTCCAGCTTTGAAGATCTGGTAACTCAAGCCGATGAGTTCAACGCAAAATTGAAACTAGCCGGAATCAAAATAGACCAACCCCCAGCCACGCCAGGCGAACAAATACTTGACAAAAAAACGCTGGCACAAGCTAAAACCAAAGCCGCCGCCAAAGAACTGAGCGACGAAATCAAAAACACTACTGAGCACGTTAAATAACCACCATCGTAATATATAACCTAAAAATGGTAGACAAATGACTGAATCAAAATTAACAAACGCAACCTTCCCATGGGATTTGGGCGGCCAAGGGAAAGTCAGAGACGATCTTACAATTGAACAAGATGGTGCCCGCGCAGCCGTACTGGAGTTTCTAACCGTGATGGCAAATAAATCAAGTGTGGAAAAACTGGTGCCTCTGATCGATGTTGACCCAACGCTGACATTTGCAAACATGGTCTGTGGTGCCATCGGCGGGACGGCAGCCGAGTTTAGTGCACTGGCAGACGCGGAATTTGCAATCACAGTCGATGGTGTTTTAACCAATATTATTGGCTTAGATCTGACCGGGCTCGACACGGTTCTCGACACACCGGGATATATGACGTGTGGTGCCATCGGTGGGACTTTAGCGGAATTTGCCGCAGCAGGTGCCAACTGTCAATCCGGGCTTACGGTCGACGGCGTTTTAATGAATATCACAGCCGATTTTTCCGGGCTTGACAGCGTAGCAGACACAGCCGGATACCTGACTTGTGGCGCTATCGGTGCCGCTCTACCAGCCTGGGCCGCGGTAAATGATGCACAATTCGGAATTACGCTGGACGGCCAGGCAGAAATCCAAGTCGGGCCGATTGATTATAGTGGACTCGACACTGAAGCCGATACCGCCGGATTTTACACTTGCGGTGTAAACGGTGACATAATCGCCAACTGGGATGGACTGGCAGACGCGAGTTTTTCAATTGTTGTCAACGGCGTAGCTTTTGACACCGGTCAAATGAATCTAACAACATGCGTCACTTTTGGTGATGTGGTCAACGTGATTAATTTCTTTTTAGAGGGCGTTGCAACCATTGAGTACAGCTGGAATACAAATATTTTCCGGTTTGTTTCAAACACAACCGGTGAACCCTCAACCGTCGCGGCTCCAGGAGCCCCAGCAGGTGGTACAGACATATCTGGAGCCGCCTGGTTGAACGCTCCAGGTGGTGCTGCCACTGCTGGAGCGGGTGGAGAAGGAACAGGCCAGACGATCCAAGACATCACAAACGCTGCTTTAGTAGCAGACGGTGCGGCCGCTTTTTGTTACTACAACGGTGATGCCTTCGTTTTTGTTAGTCAGACACGCGGAGAGACGTCAGAAGTAGCTGATTTAACGGCTGGCGGTGTTGGCACAGACGTATCTGGAGCCGGTTTTTTCAATGGTGTAGGCGCAAACGTACAAGGGACGGGCGGAGAGAACCTGGGCCAAAATATCAGCGACACAATTAATGCAGCATCTCAGGGTAGGTTTACCTGTCACTTCAGCGGTGATGCCTTCATCTTCACTTCCAGAACCGCAGGTGAGTTATCTATGGTCAGTGATTTAGTGGCGGGCGCTGGTGGTGTAGACGTGTCTGGAGCAGGGTTTTTGAATGGCCTCGCAGCAGTTAACGTGCAAGGAACTGGCGGAGAAGGCCTCTATGAGAGCATCAGCGAAATTATCAATGCCTTCGCAGCGGGTAGATTTACGGTTGACTTCGACGGTGATGCCTTCGTATTCTACAGCCCGACTCCGGGCCTTCCAGGTGGAGTAATTACGGTACTAACCGCTGTGGTAGCAGGCACGGGGACGGACATTTCTGGTGCTGGCTTTTTAAACGGCCTCATAGGTATCGGAACGGTGACAGCCGCAACCGGCTCAGACGGAACCGACCGACCAGCCGGAATATTCATGAGCAAAGAGATCACAGCCGCGGCGATAGTTGCAGGTGATGTCGATAATCAAGTCTTACTGGTAGGATCGGACAAAATGATCGACGAGGACATGATTGTTTTTGAAGGGGGGCTAAGTCTTGCCAGCGTAGTTGTGGCAACCGGCAGAACGATCAGAGAAGAACTTGAACTAATGGGAATTTATCCCAGAAAATCAATAAATTCACAACAAATTCAACCAATTTAAAAGGAGTTGACGAAATGACACAGAATGTAAACGACTTAACCGCCTTTTTCGTCACTTCTTTTTATGACGATCTGCCGCGAATAAAGGCGAGCACCGGATATTTAAGCCGGTGGGGAAAAGGCGCGGGCTCAATAACTGTAAGGGTGAATGACGCCCTTGAGTTTTCAATGGATATTGTCAGAAATAAAAAGACAATCGCCACCCTCTATCCACGGAGCCACGCTGAAGCAATGACCAACCTGGGAAGCAATATAAAAACCAGAACCGGTCAAACCTTCGAAAACGTCGCCCGTGATTTCCCAATCATACGGATGAACGCAAATGTCAGTTATGACGAGGTGATAAAATATCGCTTGCCTGGTGAACTTGCAGTTTCCGACACCCAAAGCACCGATGGCCAAAGACTGATTTCAAAAGCCGGGATTGAACTCGGCCGCTCAGTAAAAGCCAACATGGTTTCAGGCGTCAACCGCATGGAACTGGCAGCCTCCCAAGCCCTCAGACTTGGAATCATCACCCTTGACGATGCAAGCACTTATAATTTCGGCAGAGCCGCCGCAAATACGAACACCGTCGGAATTACTTGGGATAACGTCGCAACCGCGGTACCATTCGAAAATTTATCAACCCATTACACAATCATCCGCAGAAACGGCAAAGGCGACCCGCGCGCGCTTGTAATGGCCGGCGATGCTTTCAACGCCCTTTTAAAAACGAATGAAGTTTTGAACAGCGCTGACAACCGAGACATCAGTTTTATACGGGCGGGCGATCCCGGTTCATTAATCCAACTCCCGGCAGCCGACTTTATTCCCGACATGGAAGCCAACGGATTTTCATACGTTGCATATTACAAAGATGTGAGAACCGGCCGGAAAATGTACATCTTTGTTTATGATGAAGATTACCAAAATGCCGCTGGAACCTGGGTTAATATTCAGCCCTCTGCGAAAGTAACATTTTTCGATCCTGACATGAGACTCGATCGTTTCTTTGGCCCGCGTGTACGCTTTGACTATACCACGCCTGAAGAGCAAATGATTAGAAACATGTTTGGAATCGACGCCGCGATTTCAATGCCTGAAAATCTCGGCAACGGAAACATTGAAAGTTGGATGTTCCATCATGATGTCATCACCGACGGTTCTGAAAAAACCAGCATCGGAATCGAATCATATACCGGCCCAATCTATGCCTGTACGGAAGTAGACAGTGCTGGTGAGTTAACCGTCTTATAATATAGAGGAGAACATGTCAAAAGACGACCAAAATATATATTGGATAAAAACCGGCGAAACCTTTGCCGGTAGAAAAACCGGTGAAGACATAACCGATTTTTTCCACGATAAAAAAGGCGCTCCGATACAGCAGGAACGCCTTGAAAAATTAAAAAAAGACGGTTACGTCAGCGTTGAACAGCCCGCATCGGTTGAAGAGGCAAGCGAAATTGAGCTTAACGCCCTTCGTAAAA
>SDBV01006961.1_pt1 | contig 15533 bp, 11 predicted proteins | sample 2277081 | NCBI WGS metagenome assembly SDBV01 (sample SAMN10402039, study PRJNA504765) | marine sediment metagenome | isolation source: marine sediment core GS10_PC15, 223 cmbsf | place: Arctic Ocean: Southern Knipovich Ridge | collected 2010
GAAGTTAAGCAAAGCTTCTATCTCTGTCCCCAGCCCGAATGTAACCGTAAATACAAGACGGAACGCAGCTGGGTAATGCATGTTAAGCAACATGGCGTCGAAAATCCAGCTTTACCTGACCCGGTAGAAATTGAGAAGAAACAAAAGGTTAGAAGTAATGCCAAGCTTCGCCCTCTTGATGATACAGTGGCCAAAGCTCGCAAGCAGCGGCAGTTAGAGGATGAAGCTAAACGGGAAGCGGATGAAAAGTTGAAGGAGAAGTATGGAGAGGAATACACTCAGATACAGGAGGAAACCTTACGAATTCAGAAACGGGTACGCGAGAATCCGAACGATTGCTGTATTTGCTCCGATGTACCAGCAGATAGTGCGGTTAGTCCCTGCGGTCACGCTTACTTCTGCTATCCATGTCTTGCTAACTGTCAAATCAACTACAAAAGTAGAGGCTGTCCATTCTGCCGAGGTCCGATTGTTAAAGCGATAAAAATCTACCAATAGTAATATAATGGAAACCATCTGGCTGTTTTACAACTTATGGAATTATTTCAATTAGCCTTACCCCAAGGTCTGGCTCGAGTCACAAGTTTAATTAAAAAAATTGATTAATTAAATATTGTGGTTAGCAACAGAAAATCATCATACTAATACAAATACTATATAACATGAATAAACAAACTACTCATTCTGACCTCACCTCGGTACTGCAGGATGTTCTACCTTCCTTCGCTCCGTTCGCCCCATTTGACCGTGGATACATCACTTATAGCCAAGAAAAGCGAGATTTTCAGGAAGAACAAGATGGGGGCTATGCCAACTACTGGTCTCAGCCGAGAAAACTTGAGGAAGAAGCTGATGGCGCCAATATTATCTCATGGCAAGATGACATTTTGCCTTCCTACCTTCCACCGGCCCCGTTTGACTTTGGAACGATGACTTATAGTATGGAATACATAGGAATTCCACCGAAAATTAAAGATCGAGTCGGGGCCTATGCCAACTATTGGTCACCACTAACAGAACTAAGGGAACCAACCAATGATGAGGTGCAGCGGGTATTCAATAAAGAGTGCTCATTGCTTGACTTTCAGCGTTCGACCCTCTCTTTTAGTTATGGCAGTTTTAGCGCAATCGATGCTAACGATCAGGCCATCGTCGAATTTAGAATGCTATTACTCAACACCAGACAAATGAAGTGGGGAGCGGGGAAACGGGTTAATTTTAGCGATTGCGCCGGTTGGCTTCATTGGTTGCAAATTGAAAAGAAGCCAATTAAGGAGTGTGCCAAAGGTCAGGTGATTATGGTCCTAGCTCAGGTTCAGGGCGCATCGAACAAATGTAGAGACAAGATTAAGAGTTTGGAGGAGGAACTAGTTAAGTTGCGAGCTTGGCAGAAAGGATTAGCGGTTAAGACCCTTAATTGGTGAGATGGGTTTATTTTGCTCGGTCGGGAGAGATTAGCTTGTTAAAAAAATTATTATATGTTTTACATTGACGGGATGGCCCATCCTATCAATTTTTACTTTGGAGCATCGATCGAATGTGCTTTAATAAATGATCTCAAAAAGTTCAATGTTGATAGTTCAAAATACTTGGTTGAACTGGTCACAATGGGCTTCGCAACTTCCCATTTCGAAGAGTTCGATATTATGGACCCGGAAAGTATGCGTTCAGCCTATCGAACTTCCCATTTTGAAAAATTCGATGTTATGGACCTGAAACGTATGCGGTCATCCTATCCTGGCGAGATCGATGACGTTATCGCTTGCCGCAAACGACTATTATCGCTTAGAAGTAAGAAGTTAAATGAATTGTTCAGCACGGCGGATGAATTACTGACCATTATCAACAACCATCTACCAAGGAATTTTGATAATGTCTCTCAGGCCGCCCCATATATTCGCCCCCTATTCGCGGAAATATTTTCTTGGTCGATACCCAGCCAACCAGCCTTAACTGAACTTCTGAAGTTTATTGCTAAGGATTCAGTTCTTGAAGTGGGAGGAGGTCGAGGTCTCTGGGCGGCTCTCCTCCAGATCAGCGGAGTTGATATCATTTGCACCTCGTTGTCAACTACTCAAGTAGGTAAGCTTGATTTCCCTGAAGATTGGACCTGGATGAAGGTTGAGTTGATTGATGCCGATATGGCCATTAGTAAATATAAGGAGCGATCCTGCCTATTCATATCTTGGGGCGAAGGCGCTATGTCGTGTTTGAATAAGTTTACTGGAAATAAACTAATCGTCATCGGTGAAGGGGAAAAAGGTTGTACCGATTATCTAGATGATGGCAAATATGACTTCAAGCTATATGGCAAAATTAAGATACCTCAATGGAGATGGATGAACGATATTATGCGTTTATACCGGCGTCAAACTAAGTCTTAATTTCTTTCCGACTGATGCCCAAAGTTTACTTTCTTTTCCAGTTCAGCCTTATATCTCTCTTTCCATTAATAAAGAATGATATTTTAACACACTTTATATCATTGCAACAGCATTAGGTCTGAATCTGATCCTGAGTTACTGCTTGTCTAATGTGAGCACGGCACATAGGGCAGTTATAAGCGTTCATATTAAGGAGACTCTTGTTGCAATCTACACAAACACAGTGATGACCACAAGGAACAAAAACCAGGGCTGGAGGATCAGACAAACATATCACACAATCGTCATTACTATAAACTTTATTTAGCCGGTAAGTTGCGGGGGTAGTAGGAACTTCAGATAGCTGGTTATTTGCATCAACTACTACAATATTTTTAGCCTTTACTCGGTAGAAAAATTTGCCTGCCGATCCCCGGGCAAACGAAAGGGCACTAACCGGACTAGTGTATTCTCGCCCTTCGGCCCGGATAGCTCTTGGAAATTGACAATTAGCCGTCGGGTTGTAGCCTCTGGTTATAACTCGGATTCGGAGCCGACGACCAACCCTCACGCATTTATAGCGAATTGTTTGTGGTGGAGTGGGCAAAGGTCGGCCGAGTTGCGGTGGGCTAACCAAAGCAGGTAATGGTGGGCTAACCATAGCAGGTAATGGTGGGCTAACCATAGCAGGTAATGGTGGGCTAACCAAAGCAGGTAATGGTGGGACGAGTTGCGGTGAGCTAACCAAAGCGGATAGTGGTGGGACGGGTTGCGGTAGGATGGTCAAGGTGGGTTGCGATAGGCTGGTCAAAACGGGTTGCGGTAGGATGGTCAAAGCGGGTTGTGGTGGGGTAACTAAAGCAGATCGTAGGGGGACGGTCGGAATTGAAATGGGTTGTAGTGGGATCAAGTTGGAGCGGGGTAGATAGGGTTGTAGTGGGATCAAGTTGGAGCGGGGTAGATAGGGTTGAATTGGATAGGATGGGGTGGATTGGAGCTGGCTTGGTAGGTTGGGACGGACCTGATTCGGCAGGATGGTTTGTGCTGGTGCAGCCAAGGTTAAACCAGGTTGTGAAGGGGAGGGTAAGATTAGCTTAAGGCGGAACTTACCTGGTGGGGCGGTGATATCCATATTGTATAAGATCAATTATTATTCGTTAGCTAACGAGATGATTTATCATGACCAATTTGTAGTCCATATTACAAGAAAATTATAAATCAGTTTTTTATCATTTTTCCATTAAAATCACCTATTTGAACCGAGTAGAATCTCATGGGTTACGGATACAGCTATACCTACAGCTGCCTCACATATTCACTTCATATTCGCAGAAATATTTTCTTGGCCTATATCTATATTTGAATATATTTCTAACGTTTTTAACGATGAATACACTAGTTTAGAAGATTAATTACTTAGGAGAGCATGCTATTGCACAATGTGGAACCATTGCCCTACATAATATCATAAGTGATAAAGAAAAAATGTTGTATCCTGGATAGTATCCTAAATATTGAATGATAAATTAATTAATATCTTCCCATCAAAGAACCCGTCTAAACGATCATGGCTGCCTTCGATTCCTCGCCTCCTCCCATTACGCCTCCAACTACTAAACCTCCTCTCCAACGAGGCGTTACTATTCAGTTGGATGATGGCAGTACTTTCGATCTTGGTCCTGTAGAGGCTTCCAAACTGGATATTATCCGAAAACATATTACGGCCAAAGGATATGATAATATTATTCTTCTCGCCAAATATCCGGCCCAATTTATCAGAAAATACCTTGAATTTATGGATAGAATTGATGCCAAGCAGGATTTACCTAATGTTCAATTTGCTGAATTGTTCAACCTACTACTGGTTGCCGGCTACTTGGGTAATATGTTTTCGAATGATCTGAACTTAGAGCAAATGCGGATATCTGCTGTTAAGAATTGGTCACCGGGCCGACCAAAATTTGTTGGTGAGATTACCGATATTATTGACTGCCGTAAACGGCTTTTCGGGCTGAAAACTAAAAGGTTGCCCGAGCTATTTACCACCGCCGATGAATTGCTAACTCTGAGCAAAAACCATTTGCCGCAGAATCTTAAATCTAATATACTGGCCGCCAGTTTTGTCCGACTTATCTATACCAGTATGTTCAGCTGGGCCATACCCACCCGACCAGCCTTGGATAAACTTCTAAAATTCATTGCTAAGGACCAAGTTCTGGAAATCGGCGGGGGTCGCGGCCTATGGACTGCTCTGCTCCAGGCCAGCGGAATTGACGTAATTTGCACTTCATTATCAGCCAGCCATAATGGTTATGATGGACTTAAATTCTCAGAAGATTGGACCTGGACTAAAGTTGAACTGCTTGAAGCTGAGGCCGCTATCAGTAAATATCAGAATCGATCTTGTCTCTTCGTATCGTGGGGCGCTGGCACCTTATCCGGCCTAACTAGATTTAAGGGGAATAAGTTAATCGTCATCGGGGAAGGAGAAGATGGTTGCACTGACTATATAACTGATGGCGAGGATGGTTTCAAACTCTGCGCTGAAATTTCGATTCCCCAATGGTCCGGAATTAACGATATTATTCGCTTATATCGCCGCCAAACTAAGTCTTAATTTCTTTCAGACTAATTCCCAATGGTGGGGCACCCTCCCTTTCCAACTCAGCTTGGTATCTGGTCAAACTGCTTTTGCCCTTTATCGGACGAATAAGGCGGCCTATCGGACTCAAGGGTTGATGAATGGCTAAGCTAATAATATCTATCTTCAGCATTCGATCTTCCAGTTGGAAAACATAATCGGTCAACTTCCGTTCAGCTGGTTTCAATCCAATGTAGGCCTTTTCAGTGACTAATCCAGATTGCAATATAAAGTAAATAACCTCACCTTTTTGTCGAATAGCCGCCACGTCAAAAAAGGTTCGCTCTAAAATGGATTTTCTGGCCAAGAATTCATCAATCACCTCCCGACCCATTCGTTTGGCTATATTCAGCAACAATTTTAGATATCTATTTATATTCTCTAGCGATCCTCGATAAGCCAGATAGAAGCCAAAATTCCACCAATCATCGTAAGTGCCAATTGGGGCAAAAGAGTGACCGAATGGCAAGAAGGCCACAAAGCTGGCTCTTTGTTTTAGCAGGGATAATATGGCTTCGGGATTGGTGGCTATTTCCAACAGTTCAATTAGAAAATCGATGTAATCAAGTATCTCCTTGGCCCAATCCCATTGGGCTATCAACATGCCTAGGTTATAACCGCATTCATCAATTTTATTCAGTATCTTCAACTTGGATTCCAGGCTTAAATCGTTGTTAGTTCTCAGGGCTGCTATCAGTTCAGCCCGTTCTCTCCTGGTATCCCCTCTGATTCTTAGGGTATTCTGGTTATAAAGAGTTAAAGCCTGACCGGTCAATTCAAGAGCCATCTCTTTTTCCTGATACTGTATATATTTCAAGGGTCAATATAGTGGTCAGTTTGGAATCTACACAAAATTCTAAAATAGAATTCAAATCTGGGACTTAATCAAGTCCTAGATTTTTTTAATTTGTCGACCATCAACTCTTAAATTAGTGACCAACTTGCTCGTTTCTGTTCATAGGCTGTCAGAACGGCCACTAGCTCAGGATTGGCAACTTGGATATCTAGGCTGGTGTCAGAGTTGTAAGCCAAAACCGTCAGCTGGCCATCCTTTACTAGACTAATGGAGCCACTCTCGTTGTCCCCGGGCCAACCGTTTACATCCAAAATTCGATAGGCTGATCCAGGCTCAGAATAAATAATCAAGCGCCAGTTATCAGAGGCTGATCTGACTTCCACTTCGTATTCATCGATATCTTTCCAATGGGCCATGTAATAATGGGGATCATAGGACATTTTGGGCCAATCTTCAAACCCATAATCGTCAGAGGTGTATGTACGGCCGTAGCCTAGAACGTGATGGTAAATAATATAAGCCAGAATTTCCTGATCATCCTTCGATAGTTTATCTAGGGTAGCTTGACGTTTGGCAAATTCTTCTTCTCGGCCAAATTCGAATGTTTGAGGCTTTTCAACCAAGAGACGCTTAATTGCAGCTGATCCATCGGCAGGTAGTACTAATTTATTCATTTTGACTGATTTGATGCTACTTCTTAAATAATTAATTTATCATTTTTTCTTCTTTTTGGCCTCGGGCAACTGCCCGATCCACTTCTGTATTTGTTCGGCTTTTTCTCCAAAGACCTCCTTCATACTGAGAGCCTCGAAATTCTTCTTCACATTTAATTCGCATTCTTCACAACAGCGCTCGCACCCATCAACGATATATATGCTCCAAACTACTCCCTGCCGCGCCGGATCATCAAAGGTCTCTAATCGAGTATTGAGCGCACGAGCTACTTCCTCTGGACAATAATCACAAAGCAGGAAGAAGAGGCGGTACTCGGCTTCACTCTTCAAAAACCTGAGATATTCCATCAATTGCCATTCAACGAAAAAGTTGTCACTGACTGGATAATCCTTTTCCCTTTCTTCTTCCTCCAACCCCAAATTAGAGTAAGCGTGGAAGTCATCACTCTGAAGACGATTCCACAAGGTGATGTAGAGATATGCGAATTTGCGGGGTGAAACGGTTCTTTCAGCCATAATTCTCTTTTCTAGCCGAAAGAGAATTAATTTTAAAATCATTTTCATGTTATGGGCTGACAAGGTGCGGATGAGGTTGAAGCTTTACAAGGGCTGATATCAACCTTACTATCAGCTGGCCCAATAAGCGCCTCTCGAATCATGGCGATCTCATCCGCTGGATGAAGACGGGTCGAGACTACAGTAGATGGACCAAAATACCTAAGTTTTCTTCGAGACAAAGGAGCCACTAGTAAATAATGGCCGTTAGGTGAAAATATGACTTGGGGGATCACTGGATTGATAGAGGCTGGTATTTTACTCAAAATGGCAAGGGGCCGCCAACCATTATTGATGTCTCTTTCCACAATAATATATTCGGAATTAGTACTTGCTATTTGGGGCATTGATTTTAGAGCAGTAGTAGCAATTGAAGATGGAACACGTGTAGTCCTAGTCGGATAGTCAGTTAGCTTTGGAAGGCTGGCCAATAACGGTGTAGGTTGGCAATATTCTATGGTTACTAGAATATCAGGACTAAAATAGAGAGAAAAAGGGCGGGGAATATGATAACGAGCCACCATTTGGCCCTTAAAATTCAAAATTATCAAGGTATTTAGAACGATTCTGTCATCTGTCTTATCATTTGTCTTGAACATGCTGCAGGCAAAAATGTATATTAATCGTCGGTATGGATCAATTTTGGCTACTAATTGATCCATGGCGCAAAGTAATGAAGTGATATAGTCTATTACCGATTGGAAAATGGGTTGAGATTTACCTATCTCATATAATTCAACTTTTAGGAGCATCCTGGAGCAGATCAATATGACCACATATCGACCGGTATGATCGCAGTAGATGTGGTTACATCCAATATAGTCAACGAAGGAGTGGATTATGCCACCGGTAGGAATATCAACAATTTCATTAATATATCTGAATCGATGGGTGGATTCAAATAAGTCTTCTAGTACGGAATGAATAATAGCTATCCGCCGGTGCTTCACCAGCGTCATGACCTGATCCTTCGCCTTAATTCTTGAACCATCTGGCAGGTAAAAATAATAATCCATCTTATAGGTATAAGGTCCTACTGAATCTTCTAGTGGTTGGCTGCGTCTGAGGGCCCAAACTACGCCATCGACGACTAGGCCACCCATACCGTCATAACGCCATGGAATATACACTCTATCATCGAAAGCTGAGAAACCAAGGTTTAATTTATTCAAGGCTGCGGCCTGTTTGGAATTTAATTCATCATATAATTCAACATATTCAACGTATTCGACTCCTATTTCATGAGGAAGCTTTAAGAGAACGGGAAAATCGTATAATTCAACGCATTCAATTCTCATATCTAGAGGGAACTTTAGGAAAAGGGGGCCATAAAATGTATTGTCAGGTGCAGATTTAGAGAACGTAAGGGCGGCGATTACCTTTCCTTGATCAGTAATTAGCACATCTTTCATTCGATAGTCCTTATCGACGGGGAAAGAAACATGGCGAACAAGATGATAGGAACCTTTGATGGCCGCGTATTCCTCTAAGTCATTCAGAATGACGTCCTGAAGCTCAAAGGGCAGGAGGCTAAATTTCTTTCGCAAACTTTTCAACTTATCTGTCGCTTCTGTGCCCTTTTTAACTTTCGGTAATATGTTATGGATTAAGCTGATAATTCGTCTAGTAATAGTTAATATCATGGCCGGATCATCAAAATAGTTGGCCACTAAGAGAAAATCCATTAGCTTAGTGGCATCAATTTCTATCGGCAAAGTTTGATTAGAACGAAATGAATTATAATGCTGAAAATAGAGTTTAACAACGCTGCCATTGATATTCTTACTCCAGCATTGAATAGTAAATTCTTCCTTATTATCGGCGAGCAGATTACAAATCGTGATGGAATTGAGAGCAATGTTGGCATATATATCAATAAGATTTTTATCATTCCATTCTAGGTGGAATTTCACACTCTTGCCATCTAAGCTGGATGTGCTGGCCATATTGAATGGATTCTATTTTGTTGGAGAAAAAGGATAAAATTTTCAATCATTTTTTAATAAGATTATGGGGCGGATGAAGTTGAGGCTTGGCAAGGGCTGATATCAGTCTTGGCTTCAGCTGAGTCAAGTAGTGCTTCTCTAATCATGGCAATTTCTTCTAGGGGATGAAGACGAGTGTAAGCCACGACTGGTAAAGCAAAAAAATCCCTACTTATTCTATTAACTGATGAAGCCATTAATAGATAATGACCGTTAGGCGAAAATATTATTTCGGGAGCCCTCGAATTAACTGAGGTTGGTATCTTGCTCAAAATGACCAATGGCCGCCAGTCATTATTAATATCTCTTTCGACTACTATATATGCTGAAAAATTATTTTTTATTTGAGGCATTGTTTTGAGGGGAGGCATTGTGACGGGTAGTTGAGGACTATCATTAATTTCCACTGGATGATTAGTTGTTTCTTGACGGGAGGAAAGTGATGAAGCTAGTTGAGTATGTTCTATTGTTACTAGCATATCGGGGCCAAAATATATAGAAAAACCTGCAGGGACACTATAATGAGCCACAATTTTACCGTTAAAATCTAAAATTACTAAAATCCATATAACGGGAGCAATGATATATACCAACTGTCGATAAGGGTCGATTTTAATTAGTGGCGGGCCAGGCATCTCTTTCGTTAATTCACCAATTAATGATTGAAAAAGAGGTTGAGATTTATCCATTTCAAATAACTTAATCATTAGCCCTCTGTTTATATAGTACCGATGCTTGACCATGTATCTGCCAGTGGGATCATAAAACATATTAAATTGAGCATTATCTATAGTGTTGATTAAATTGCCGCTGGGAATATCAACAATCTGTCTATTTGTACTGAAATATCTCCAACTCTTGTCAGCATCCGGATTGATGATGGCAATCGGCCGATATTTTATCAGCTCAATGGTCCGACCATTTGATTTAACCCTTGAACCATCCGGGAAATAAAAGTAATAACTCATGTTGTAAGCTGGTGGCCCAATCAACTCTCGAGCTTCAGTATCAGAACCTTCCACTGGCTTAGCCCGAGTGATGGCCCAAATCACCCCATCTTTACTTAAACCGCCCATATCGTTATAACTCCAGGAGGTAAACGATTCTTCACTACAGGGCGTTAAATTAAGCTTCAATTTATTCAAGGCCTCGGCCTGGTGAGGATTCAGTTCATCATACAATCTAATGCCAGAAAGATGTTGATTATCATCTGAGATAGAAGGTAATGTTCTAAGAATTTCAAGGGCCGCAATTATTTTTCCCTGGTTGGTAATTAGCATCTTTCTTATTCTATAGTTTATATTGGAAGGGGCAGAAACATGGCGAACAATCTGATAGGGACCCTTGATTGCTGCATATTTTTCCAGATCAGCCAAAATTATATTCTGAACTTCAGGGGGCAGAAGACTAAATTTTCGTCGCAATTTTTTCACTTTGGGCTTTCCGTTTTTATCCTTGCTAAGTTTGGCTCTCCATAACATATTATGGATTGAAGTAATAATTCTTCTAGTAATAACTGATATCATGAGTGGATCGTCGAAATAATTGGCTACCAGCAGAAGCTCCATTAATTTGATTATATTGACGCTGTTTGGTAGGGTCTGATTGGTAAGCAGAGAGTGGTAATGTTGAAAATAAAGTTTAACATTATGGCCCTCGATATTTTTACTATAACAGTGGATAATTTTCTCCTTTTGGCTATCCTTGATTAGATTGGTAAGAGTAATCGAGTTGGCAATAATATTTGCCGCTATATTGAGAGGGGTTCCATCATTCCAACATAACTGATATTTCTCCCCTTGGTTACGGAAGATAGAGGTGGCAGCCATATTAAGCAGATTCTCCTTTACTTAAAGAAGTAGAATCGATTTTATTTATCATTTTATATCAAGGGGCGGATGAGGTTGAGGCTTTAACTTCGGATGTTTTAGCGGGCTTTTTATCATCTGCCGGGCCAAGTAACGCCTCTCTAATCATGGCAATTTCCCCCACTGGATGGAAGCGAGTATAGATTACGGTCAAAGGGCCGAGTTTTCTATGTCTGGGTGGGGCCAACAATAAATAATGACCATTGGGCGAGAAGATTACTTCTGGCAGTCGCGGAGCAGTTAAGGCCAAGGTTTTAGTTAAGACCTTAAGCGGACGCCAGCCATTGTTAATATCCCTTTCGACAATTAGATCATTCAATTTAAAATATGGGGCCCGCGGCATCAACTGAAGAGGAGTCATAGTAATTGGCGTTTGGGGATAGTCAATATCCTCTGATAGCCAATCGGTTATCCCCTCAAGAGATGTACGCACTGATGGATAGCCATATGACTCAGAAGTTATCAATCTGTCGGGACAAAAGTGAATATTAAAACTCCCTTCAATGACATAACGGGCTACCATTTGGCCCTTAAAATTTAGGATGGCTACAACCGGTAAAGTAACCTCTCTAAGTGGATCATTTAAATCTGTTGAATTCCTTTGGGGCACTGTATCTCTCGGGCCAATTGGACCCGTTACACCCCTTGGACCTCTTGGACCTGGTGGACCTGGTGGATCTGGTGGACCTGGTGGATTTGGTGGACCCACTGGACCGATTAGACCTAATTGTCCTAATCCACCTTCTGGTCCTGTTTTAACTAATGGTCCGGGCGAACCTCTTGGACCGAGAGTATCAAGTCGAGTATCTGTATTATTTCGCACTTGGCATTTTATTGCGAGGTAAACCAATCGCCGATAAGGATCAATCTTAATTCCATCATCACCAACTGCTCTACGCAATATACCTGCCGAAGAAATTAATGAGCGAAAAAGACGTTTACCCCCTACTTTATGAAAGTAGGGAGAACTGGCATCTTTCTTAAAGTGCCCGCCCCTGACTTTATAAAAGTCGGAGGAACCAGCATCTTTCTTAAAGTGCTGGCCATTATCTATTTCCACCAACTCAACTATTAATCCGTAATTAGTCGGAAATAGAGATGCAATATAATGGCCAGTGGGGTCATGACGGCAACAGTGTCCATGATTAATAAGTATCCTATTGCCCCAATGGCCTGGAAAGGAATAGATTATTTTACCAGTAGGAATATCAATAATTTCCCTGGCATAATGACATGATTGTGGAGTATTTTTGGGTGCTTGATGAACATAGTTAACCGAAGGATAAGAAATGGAGGCAATTCGTCGATATTTTACCAATGTATGAACATGACCCTTTGATTTAATTACTGAGCCATCGGGTAAATGAAAGTAATAATGATAGAAATCAGTATTAACATTTTCTGCCGATTTAAGTTTGGCTAATTCTTCCTTTGATTTCCCTCGAGACAGAAGCCAAATTATGCCCTCAGTGGTTAAACCTCCCATCGACTCATAATACCAGTGTTTTTGATTAGAAACTTGATATGATTGTTCGATTAATTTATTTAATACCTTAATTCTTTGAGGATTCGATTCATCATATAACTTAGGCGGCAGATTTAATTTTACTTGAGCCACTGGGGAAGATCGATTTACACTGACGGACATTCCAATTGCTGTAGCAGCGATTATTTCCCCATTATTGGTGATTAAGGCATCAATCATCAGATATTTTTCGCTATCAGCTAGGGAGACTTGACGAATAACCCGACAGGAACCTTTGATCGAGGCATATTTCTCCAGATCAGTCAAAATTAGGCCTTGTACTTCAGGCGGTAGAAGATCGAATTTATCCTGCACGTCTTTCAGTTTCTTATCCATCTTAGCTCTCTCTCCCTCATCTTCATTCTCTCCCTTCTTTTTGGCTTCTTCCCCTTTTTCAGCCTCTTTCTTCCGCTTAATTTTCGACAGTAAATTATGGACCAAAATTATAATCCGTCGCACAAGGGCTGATATCATAGCTGGATCATCAAAGTAATTGGCTATAGACAAAAGGTCCATTATGTCGATTTCAACATCCAATTTTGCAAAAGTAGGGGAACCTGGTACTTTCTTCAAAGTATCGACAAGCAGAGAATGATAACGTTGGAAATAAAGTTTAACCTCATGACCCTTGATACGTTCGCTCCAACAGTGTATAACCTTCTCCTGCTGACTGTCCTTAATTAAATTGCTGAGAGTGACTGAATTGGCAACGAGCTCAGCTGGTATATTAATGGAGTCTCCATCATTCCAACATAACTGATATTTCTGATTATGAACAGTCGATGTGAGAGCCATATTATACGGATTCTTCTTTGAAATAGAAGCAGAATCGATTTTGCATATCAATTTGTTATTATGAAACATTTTATTAAGGAGTGGATGAAGTTGAGGCCTTAATCTCAGAAGATTTAACGTTATTCCCAGTCTCGGAAGGACCAAGTAGCGCTTCTCTAATCATGACAATTTCTTCTGCTGAATGAAGACGAGTATAGGCTACGGTTGGTGAAGTGAAATCTGAAAGTTTTCCATCAGCCGGGGGAGCCATTAACAGATAATGACCATTAGGCGAAAATATCACTTGGGGAGCCGCCGAATTGATAGAAGTTGGTATTTTGCTTAATATTTTAAGTGGACGCCAGCCATTACTAAGGTCTCTTTCAACTATTACGTATTCTGAAACGGTATCCGTTGCTCGGGGCATCATTTCGAGGGGAGTCATAGTTGTAATAAGCTGTTGGGTAGATCGGCCGCCGTGGCTAAGCCTTTTTAGTAAAGTATCAACTTTCCGAAGGCTGATGAGCGATGGTATTATGGATTGGTTACATTCTACAGTTACTAGGATATCAGAACTAAAATAGATAGAGAAAATACCTTGAATAGCATAACGAGCCACCATTTGGCCCTTAAAATCCAAAATCATTAAGGTTCGTATTTTATCGTTTTTCTCGAATGTCTTGGGCACAACGACATATACCAATTGCCGATAAGGATCAATTTTAATGTCAATACGTCCATCGGTACGGGTTATCGTAAATCTGAGAAGATTTCGATGTGAATCTAGTTCACTAATAGAATATGATGTATCTCTGCTAGTACAACCACCACACGCGTTGATTTCATATAGACCGATGGGTGGTCTATATGAAATCAACGTCGGCACTCCGGTTAACACACCCCCTAGTTCGCGGGTTAAACGACCTGTAAGAATATCGACAAGCTGCTCGCCGAATGGTGTAGTAACGGCGATCCGACGATGACGTATTATCTTATCAATCGGATCTTTTGATTTAATCCTTGAACCATCGGGAAGATAAAAATAATGTTGAGCTTTATACCATGGATCAACCGGGGACTTGGCATACATAAGAGCTCGGACCACTCCGTCCGCGGCTAGCCCGCCCATACCGTTATAACCCCAACGGATAGATGATCTCATACGATAAGAACCTATAGCAAGACCCAATTTATTTAGAACTTCGGCCAACTGAGGATTCAATTCATCATATATTTTGATGTGCTGGATTTCCAGTTCCAGGGGATAATCTGTGTCTTCGTCAGAGTAGGACTCATCTGATGTATAAGATTCATCAGACGCACAAGACCCATCTGATTCATAGGATTCAGAAGACCCATCTGACCCATTGGGCTCATCTGGTCCATATTCAATTACTAATTCAGGGTATGCAAGGTCGGCGATTATTTGTCCTTGATTGGTGATCAATATATCCTTTATTTTATATTCCTGGTCGGAAGGCAGAGAGACGTGACGAACAAGGTGATAGCCTTTAATCGCCGCGTATTCTTCCAGATCATCCAAAATAAGATTCTGAATTTCGGGCGGAAGAAGACCAAATTTTTCTCTCAAATCCTTCATTTTGCTTTTGTTCTTTTTAGCTTCTCTCAATGCATCATGGACAGTGGTGATAATGCGCCGACTGATAGTTAATAGCATAGCTGAATCGTCAAAGTAGTTAGCTACCAGAAGGAGGTCCATCAATTTAGTCGGGTCGATGACTGCCTCCGACTTTGCAAAAGTCGGGGGATCCGGTACTTTAAAGAAAGTACCGGTTGGCAAGACTTGATTGGCCAGGAAAGACTGATGATGCTGAAAATAAAGCTTAACGTTGGTCCCTTTAATATTATTGCTACAACAGCTGATAACCGGCTCCTCGTCAACATATTTGAACATATTGGTAAAAGTGGTTAAATTGTTAATAACATCAGCTGGTATATCGATAAGAACTTCATCGTTCCACCGTAGCCGATATTTCTCCCTTTGGCTATGGGAGGTTGGAGTGGCCGCCATTTTAGGTCAATTCTCCTTTATCATGAAAAGAGAATCAATTTTATTTATTAATTTCCAGTGGAGTAACTTTTGTAAAGTTAGTGACTAGCTGATGAGGTCGAGGCTTCCAGTTTGGAAAGTTTGACCGAGCCAGAAGCACTTGAATTGCAAGGGCTAATTAGAGCCTCTCTAATCATCTTAATTTCCTCTACTGAATAAAGACGGGTGTACATGACGATCAGCGAGGTAAAATCTGTGCCTCCTAAACGATCAGGCGGGGCTAATAATAAATAGTGGCCGTTTGGCGAAAATACCACTCGTGCAGGTGGAGACATGAAATG
>SDBV01006962.1_pt1 | contig 15532 bp, 36 predicted proteins | sample 2277081 | NCBI WGS metagenome assembly SDBV01 (sample SAMN10402039, study PRJNA504765) | marine sediment metagenome | isolation source: marine sediment core GS10_PC15, 223 cmbsf | place: Arctic Ocean: Southern Knipovich Ridge | collected 2010
CCTCGCGGGGCGGCCTCAGGTCCAACGTGACGCTCATCGAGAAGTTGGTCGAGCAGTTCCCGCACTGGAGCGTTATCTGCGCCGCGCCCTCGAGGGGAGCTCCTGAGGGGGATATCCTCCCGACGCTCAGCAGCCAGGTGCTGCAGTTGCAGGCGAAGGTGGCGAAATGCGTCAGCGGGTCCTGTGCCATGTTTTTCGATATTATCCTACATCTTCATGAACCACCTCCTAGGGGTTTACAAGCCACTCGTCGTCCGAGGCTCTCCTCACGGGGGGACGAATGTCTTTTTATCCGGATATCTATCGGATCTTCCTTTCCGCCCTGTGGGCTGTCAACCCCCGGTATTGGACTCCCGTTGAGACTTACGGATTGCTGCGCACGTGCGCTTCCATCACCGATATTCCGACGATCATTCCGAGAAAAAAAGCAACGATTGCCACTATCATGATTCCATGACGTCCTTTACGACGGCTTCGTCCCAGACCTCCTGGATCCGTTCTTTGGTCCAGCCCCGCCTCAGAAGCCTCTCCATCTCGTGCAGCAGGCCGTCACGCTCCTTCTCGAAGATCTTCCTCCGGGCCGTCTCGAGCCTGCCCTCGAAGGCCGCCTGCCTGACGGGGTCCTTCTTGAGCTTCTCCATCTCGACGGCCAGTTGGGACGCCAAGCGGGCCCACTGCTCCTTGGGGATCAGATCCCGGAGGGCGGCGGACAGTCCGGACGCCGCATTCCATTCGAAGTTTGCGAAGGCCCTCAGGACCTGCGCGAAGGGGTTGGTCGTCATGATCACCGTCCGGCGCACGGTTTGGTCAAGATCCTCCAACCGGGCACTCATCTGGGCTTTGAGGTAGCTCGTGACGCCCCTCCCGTCCATCGTGTCGACGTGATGTATGTGGATAGAGCACCGGACGACACGGGCGTTCAGAAGGAATTCCACCGCTTCGAAGCAAGCGCACTCCTGAGTGGCGTCCACGTGCTGCAGTTCGGCCTCCTCCCACGCATGAATGGCCCTCCGAAGCCTCTCGGCGGTGAGCTTGTCAAGCATCGTTCTCGACCGGGAAGTCTTTCCATGGTGGGCATTCGATGCCGGTCTTTTCGAGCAAATCCCTCATCACCCGGATCGTCTTCACCGCCCCAGGGAGGGCCTCGTCGTCGCCTTCCTTGAACGCCCGATATTGGCGAGTGGCCTCCACCATGTCCTCTCCATGTCCTCTCCATGCCACCGCCCACTTCTCCGGGCTATGGGCCGCCCGGTGGAGCACCCCGATGCGATCATCCGGCAGGACGGACTTCTTCCATTCCACGAATTGTTCTTTCAGCCCCATGTCAGCTCTCCATGACGTCCATGACGACGAACATTTCGGCCGCCCTCTTGATGACGTTCGGCACCTTCGCGTAGTGGCGTAGCTTCCCGGCGAGCTCTTCGACGGCTCTGTCCTCGAGGGCCTGCGCGGCCTCCTTCTGGAAGGTGTCGGAATCACACCGGCGTTGTGCCGCCTGACGGAGTTCCTTCCGACGATCGTCCATCAGCAGGCCGTACTGCTGACCGAAACGGTCTCGGAGCCAGCCTCCGAAGCTCTGGACCTCGGACTTGCCCTCGCCCTGGCGCCGCCCCTCCGCCACGACCTCGGCGGTGCACGGATAGACGAGCTTGACGGCGTAACGGATCGGATATTCCATCTGGTGCCCACGCATGTCCAGGGGACCGAGGGCCTGCCGGACGAACGCTTTCAGATGGCCGATGTCGAGGAAGGCCTGGCAGACCATCTCGAACAGGTGGGGCTCGCCCGTGTACTGGAAGTCGAACTTCCTCGTCCCGGCGGTCGGCTCGTCCGATTCGAGCTCGAAGATGGGCAAGACCTGGGGCGGCTCGTCCACCGGAAGGATCAGCTTGAACTCATGGACCCCCAGCCGCGCGGTCTTCACGAACCTCAGGGCCGCCCGCATCCGCTCGCGCGGAAACTCCAGCATACCCAATCTCTGATATACTAGCTCGTAGCCTCCAGCCATGTGTCACCTCCACCGATCGATACAGCCAGATGGGCGCACTTACGCCCTCCACAGGTCTCCCACAGGTGCATCCCCAGGCCGTACACAGGCCGTCCACAGATATATGCCAGGGATCTCATGAATATCTACCATGATCTCCGCCCGTGTCGGAAAGAATTGTCGGATATCCCCGATGTATGCTTTCATGAAATTAGGATCTCCTAAGTTGGTGTCGCAGGAGGGCCCTCATGAGACTATTGCCCGAAGCTGACAAGGTCGTACGAACCCACCTTCCGAGAGTCCTCGAGGCTGTCGGACAGGGAAGTTCTGCGACGGAACTTCGGGATCTGGAGCCCCTTCTCGACAGGGATTCGATAGTGGCTGCGTGCGAAGCCCTGCAGGCCGTCCGAATCCTTCCGGTCGACGGAAGGACGTGGGAAGCGGTCGTTCGGGACGCGGCCTTCTGGTGCGAGGCGGCAGTCCTGGCGGCGATGCGGCAGGATGTCGGGGCGTTCCGGCACCATGTCGACAAGGCCACCGCGGCGATGCGGGAAGGCCTCCCGCTCGCCACCATCCACTAGCCGAACATCACCTCCGCCACCGTCGCGAGCCTCTCCAGGTCGTCCAGGGGCGGGAACGGGCGGCCGGCGTCAAACTCCACGGCGACCGTCCGAACCATCCAGTAGGCCACCTTCCCGGCCTGCCCGGCGTTCTCGTGGCTTCGTAGGAAGAAGTCCAGGACCGGCCGGCCCTTCCTCCACGACTTATTCTGGTTCTCGCTCCACTGGCGCCAGATCTGCCCCAGCGCCCTCACCGTTTCGGAGGGGTCCAGCCTCGCGGCGTGCCGAACGAGGTCCGGGGGGTGCCCCGACCTGACGATGAATTCGTTGACAGCCCTCCTCGGGACCCGCTTCCCGGGCCTCCCCTCGCAGCCCTTCTCCATCTGGAGGGCCAGTCTTACAAGGCCGGCCGAGGTAAACTCGTTCAAGGAGGGTTTATCCCGGGTCGCGAGGAACCTTTCGAGGGCCTCCTCGGGACAACACTTAGGACATTCTAGAACATGGTTTTTGACGGCGGTGTAGCACGCCGTGTAGTTTCGGAAAAAACTGTCGACCGGGCCAACGGAATCCTTCTTCTTTGAAGGGGCGTTGGACCCAGCCTTGACGGTGATTTCACACTCGAACACGTCAGTCCTCGTCCACGCGAGGAAGTCCCGACAGGACGGACGTATCGGCTGGCGGGAGGCGACGATCCTCCACCGGAATGCCGGCGGCCTCGCACGCGGCGCGGAGGACCTCGGCGCGTCCGTCCGTCCTGGTCTCCATCGCGTCCGTATGGACCTCCCAGCTGCCGAGCTTGACGTCGGCCTCGTCCTCCCCGGGAGGATAGTCCTCTTCACAGAGGAGGTCGTCGACAAGACCGTCGGCCTCCACCGCCGACGAGGCCTCGACCTCCACCGTCAGGTACGACGTGTCCACGCGCATCAGTTCGATTTTATACTTCGTCATGTCTTGACCTTGTCCACGTCACGGAAGGTGGCGCGGAGCTCACCATCCTGCAGGAGCTTGCCGATGTAGCGGTCGTTCATGCAGCCATACTTGACGGCCGCGATGGCGACTTCCGGCTCCGGGACCGGGCCCCGGAGGAACCAGTCCGCGAAGATGGAGTTGGATGGGGCGCGCACGCGCGTCACCTCCCCGAGCTTGACGTACCGCTCGTAGGCGAAGCTCATGAACTCGTCCACTTGCAGGACGATCAGCGTGTCGTCGCCGGGGTCGCTCTCGTCGGGTAGCGCGTGATTCGCGAGTCCCAGCACGCGTGCAAGCTCCGTACTCGTCCCGCCGCCGACCAGCGGCGACTCGTAGAGGATCAGGTCCCCCACCGAGACGTTACACTTGTCGGAGCCCATCGCGTGCGCCTTTGCACAGAACCGTGGGCGCGTGAAAATCGTGAATTTCGCCATCTACGTCACCTCCACCGATCGATACATCGGATCCGCCCCGACTTGCGCCGGCCGGATCGACAATTAGCCCGTGATGGCTCGCTCTTCGACGGTGGACTTGGAATACCACTCCTCGAGAATGGGTACCATGTGTTCGACAAGATCCCCCGGGGATTTCTCATCAGGCTCCCCTGCCAGGTGATCCCAGACGTATTCGCAGGTCACCTCCAGCAGGCGGGTCAGGCCCGCAGATCCCCTGATGGGGCCTCTGGTCGAAGCCATCGTGGTGCAGACGGCCAGGTCGCAGTTACGCATCGGGAAGTTCACCGTGTACTTGCAAACCAAATATACGAAGTTATCCAGCTCGCCCGCGCTCGGTTCGTAGTCTTCGGGAATGTCTATCGTCAGCTTCGCCATGCGGCACCTCCATATCCGATACGCACGGACCCGTGCGACTTTCGCCGCCCGTGCGGGACGCAAGTCCGGGCCGTGTCGTGGTATCGGGGGCGAGATGCCACTGAGCTATTCGACAAACTGTGAAGAGATCGCCTATTCCAAGGACGACGGAGCTGTGAAGTCTGCGGCAGACAAGGCCATCAAGACGGACGGCAAGCACTGCGAGGCCTTCTTCAAGGCGGGCGAGGAGTACGCCGGCCACAACGTCGTCTGGATAAACTGGAAGGGCGACGACTACGTGACCGCGCTCCTGTTCGTGGGGACGGAGGCTGAGGTCCTATCTCGCCTCCGTCAGTTGCCCGAGTGTTCAGTCGACTGAACGGCTGAGCAGGCATGGTTCTTTGGGCTTTCATGGGACCGTCTGGGCGAAATGCCTTGGACAATCTACTGCCACATTCACAATATAACCGGACGTCGTTATGTCGGGCTGACCTCTCAAACCTGGCAGGAACGTTGGAAGAATCATGTCCATGTAGCTAAGTCCTCTAAGGGCGGTCGCTGGCACTTCCCGAACGCGATCCGCAAGTATGGGAAGGACGCGTTCTCCCATAAGGTCCTTGGAGTATGCGACACTCTTGAGGAGGCGAACATCGCAGAGATTAGGTGGATCGAGCACTTTGACACGCGGAATCCTGAGAAAGGGTTCAACCTTGCGAAGGGCGGCAAGCACGTCCCGCATCCGATCCGGAAGAATCCGTGGAATAACCCTAAATACCGTGCCAAATTTTCTAAATTGACGAATGCACAGGTTCGAGAAATTCGAGTCCTCTATGCCTCGGGACAGATCGGCATGAGACGTTTGGCAAGACAATTTGGCGTTATTCGTCAAGTTATTCAGAGAGCAGTCAAAAACCGAACACACGTGAACGCCTGAACAGTGCAAGCCCCGTGCCAGAAATCCCGACGTTGATCGCGTATCGATCGGCGTGAACGGGCCAAAAACAGAACGAAGGAAGGCCTGCACCACTTACGTCAAGTGGTCGAAGGAGGTGCAGGACGGGAAGTCCACCTTCAGAGTCCATCTGGTGACGACGTGGGATCCACGACTGGTCCACGATTTTGGATACGCGTGCAACTGCCCCGAGTTCCGAACGGAGCCGGGCGCCTGCGTCCATATACTTGTCGTAAAGGGATACCACTGTGGCTGGCACCAGGCCTTCGATCCCGAGCCCCTGAAGGACTCTGCCGTCTGTCCGCGCTGCGAAAATCCGACGATCGACGTAATCTGGACGGCGTAGATCTTACACCCGCGCGGTATCGATCGGCGGAGGTGAATGATGGGACGCATTGATGGGATCAGATTCTGGTGTGTCCGGAATCCGACCAGGCACTCCGAGCTTGGCGACATTATGTTCGAGACGGACCTGAGGGAACTGCCCCTTATCGTTCTCGGGACGGGCGGCGCCAAGTGGCATCTGGAGGAGGCGACCTTTTACAACACTCGGGACGAGGCCTTGAGGGACGCCACGGGTCGGATGGCACGATTCGATGAAGAAGTTCCAGACCCCCTGGTAGGGGGTTGACAAATATATCCCAGGGGCGCAAGTGCGCGCTCTCTGTCTGTACCGGAGGTCGAGATGGCGAAGACGGACGAAGCCTACGTGGTGCTAGCGAAGCACTACGCGCAGTACCTGGTGGTGGAGGAGGAAGAGCGGGACGGGCCCGTCGAGGTCGAGATCCTCGACGAAGACGACTTCAACGAGGCCCTCGTGGCCGTCCGGGACACCCTCAAAGAGGCCGAGAAGGCCGCCACCGAGTGGATCGAGGGGTGCTCCTCGACGGAGGAGGACGGCATCGAGCATCAGCCGATCGCCGCGGTCAACATCTACAGGGTGCCAAGGACGGGACCCGCCCGTCCCGGGCGCTGGATCAAGGATATGTGGACATGATCATCGAATCGGACAGGATTGGAAAGCTCCTGATATCTTCGGTCAAGAAGGTACGGGAGTCCGACGGGGACCTATCCCTATGGTATATGCACAACTTCCTCAACGAATGTGTGGGGGAGATCGCGACGCATCATGTGTGCATGGCCGACGACGAGATCGGAGGTATCGACGCGGGCGACCTCTGGGATGAGAAGATGGGCGGGTTCGAGGCCGGGGTAAAGGTCGGCGCCGCCCTCGGGGACAAGGACCTGGTGTTCAGCGGCTTCGTCAGCGACGACGAGATCGGGGATCCCGACGTCGTCCTGGGCGGGCAGTGGTTGTTCTGGTTCGTGGCCAGGGATGAGAAGGAGCTTCTCGTCAAGCTCGAGGGGGAATTTAACGAGTGGATCAAGAAGGAGCGCGCGCAGCGCGGACTCCTCCCCTTCTCGGACTGACCGTTCGACCAGTCCGTTAAAAAGACCGGGTTCCCTTTAACGAAGGGTCGCCCGGTTAAAACGTCTTTCAGTCTCGGACGTCGGACACAGGTGAGTCCGGATCCTCTTCTCAGGACCCGGGCTCGGCCCGTCTCAGCCTGCGCTGAAGACGTCAAGTGGATGCGGGGGACCTCGGTGAGCCCCCCGGCATACCCCTACGAGTAGGAAAATCAGTTGGCGCTGATCTACGGTATAGTTCTAACTGATGGACACTAAAAAATGCCGGGAATGTCATTCTGAAAAACCGCTGTCTGAGTTTCCGGCTGGAAACGTCGAACATGGAGGCACATCAGTCGACTAGACTGACGTGCCCCATATCTCTTTTCCTATTGGGCCGAGAAGACCTCGGCTACCGCCTGCAGCTCGGGGCTGCTGGCGATCTGCGCGGCGCGGAAGTGCGCGGCGATCTGCTTGCAGTATCGGCTTGCGAGCGCCACGGCTGCCACGGCGTCCTCGTCCGACACCTTGTCACCGGAGCGGAGCCGCAGGGCCAGTTCGGATCCGCGCACCGCGTGGGAGCTCATGAAGCCCCGTGCGTTGCGCGACTTGGTCGTTTTCTCGACCTGCTCCTCACTGGTCTGCCGGTCGTAGACGATCCCGACGCACCCTTGCGCGAAGACGGGATCCGTCTGGATCTGCGCCAGGATGTCGTTCTTGGTGCGGAAGGGGTAGGTCCCCACGCCCTTCTTCTTCTCCTTCTTCGGTTTGGGCAGGACTTCCTCCGGGGCCGCCTCGTTGCTGTTGGTCTTGTTGGTCTTGTTGGTCTTGTTGGACATTTCGTCACCTCCGCCACCCGATACGCCGCGGCGGTCGCATTTCGGTGTCGCCGTTGGGTAAGGTAATTAACCTTAAAAGAATATATTTGAAAACGTGCGTGGCGGCCGTAGATTCGGCGCATGCATGCGTATTGATGCGTGGAGGTACATATGAATCAGCGACGCAGAGGCGCTCCTCGGAACCAGGTCATCGTTCCGGGCAAATTTCGAAGCTCCCATATGCAGAGAAACTCCGAAGTGCTGGAATTCCAGCTCAACCTCGGGATCTTTCAGCTCGAGTTTCGCATCCCCATTTCGGAGCATGGGGACGAGGTTCCGGTTTATATCCGGTACCACATCTGCCCGCCCAAGATCGATCTGGATGCCTTGAAGATCGGAAGATCTGAGCCATCTCGAGAAGCCCGGGACGACTGACCTCATCCACCGTAGATCGTCCACCTCCGTCCGTATCGATCGGCGGAGGTGGAGCGGATGACGACGATCAAGCAGACGGTGGAGCGCAAGCGGTTCGACGCGGAGCTGGCGCGTAGTGGTTGCGTGACGGTGAGCAACGCAACGTTGCGGGAACAGGACCTTCTCCCGAAGTTCCTGGACGCGTTACGCGTGATAGCGCCTGAGGCGCACCGGCAGCTGACCATGCCGGGAGCGGGATTCTCCGCAGTCCCGGACCATGCACTTGAGGACGAGGACGCCGAGTGGTGGGACTCCGAAGAGTGCGCCTTCCTGCTCAACGAAACCCTGTTCGACGCGCTGAACGAGCACGCGCCCGAGGGCTACTACTTCGGAAGCCACGAAGGCGACGGCGCCTGTTTCGGCTTCTGGCAGAATGAGGAGGAGGACTGCTGATGCAGAAAGTTCCGATCGTCCGGGGTTGGTTCTTCAAGAACCCGGAGGCCACACACCGACTCTACGTTTGGAGGCCGGGCTCCGACGACGTCAAGTTGATCTTCGCCATTGACGACGAGTCCGCGGCGCGGATCGCCGTTCAGGCGCGTATCGACTACAACGAGATGACCGAGCAGGAGGCGCTGGAGCATGTGGAGTGGCATGATCTCCTCGTCGAGGTCGACCCGACATCCATATTTTTCCAGGGAGAAGCGCCATTGTGGGCCGGGCTCCGAAAGCTGGAGAACGTCGTCGGCTGAACGTACGGCGGAGGTAAGACATGAAGGTTTTTCTGGCACAGTATCCGGGTGAAGGTCACTTCTTGGTTCTAGCAGACGCCCCGAAGCACGCTCGAGCCAGGTTCTTAGATGAACATGAGAATAGGGGCGTTCATCTGGATCCTGCTCATGTCAACATTGAAGAGCTCGTCTTTTCGAAATTCGGTGTGAGACGGTTCGGCTGAGCGGAAATGTGTCATCTCCGCCGGTACCGAATGGCGGAGGTGACGGCAAATGGCGAACAGATGGCGAATCGTGGTGGAGCTGACCTGGGACATCGAGCCCGGGGACGTCGAGGTGAAGCATCCTGGCGACGCTGAGGTGGACTTCGGAAGGCGTGGACTGGCGCGCGTGCGGCCCGACCTGAACAGGATGCTCGCGAATGGCGGGTTCGCCCACTACCACATCATCAAGATGCCCGAGAGGTGCGTGGACTAATGATGACCGAACAACAGATCGCCGACCACCTGCAGTTCCTGCTGGACCAGTCCGCCGACGCCCGCAAGGACGAGGATTGGGAGGAGGAGATGCTGGGGAACAAGGCGCTCGGCTTCGAGGAGGCCGGCGTCCTCTCCGGCAACAAGGGAGTCCTGCTCCGTCTCGAGGATGGGTCCGAGTTCCAGATCACAGTGGTCAAGTCGAAATGATCATCGCGGGGGCAGCAGTGAATGAGAGAGAAATGACGGACGCTGTTAGCCTCGGTGGTCAGCACGGGTTCGAGTTCTTCAACGGGGGAGAGCGCAACAGATGTCCGGGAAGGATACTTGACTCACGGTGTCTTGTCTGGGCGTACAACCATGGCTGGGACGGAGGATTTAGCCGCGCAGCGGCAGCGCACAAATGACGCAGATCGGACCCTTGCGTCCGTACCGGAGGACGGAGGTGGATGATGACGAGAACGAACGTGGAGCTTCTGGACGAGGCCTTGGGCAAGATCGAGTCGGACTCGATCCGGAGATGGGCCAACTCGGACCACAACCGGCCGGTCTTCGAGAAGATCGCGCAGGGCACACTGGACAAGAACCCGGACGCCGACACGGACCGCTTCGCGGCGTATGTCGTCTGTCTGGCTATCGGAGCCTAAGATGAAGATCGAGATCCACAAGTGCGGCAGGGAATCAATCGAGAAGGCCCGCGAGGCCGCAAAGGAGCGCAACGGCGTCTTCCGGGCTCCCCATCACACGGTGAGCCAGGGCGGCTTGGTAGGCGAACTGGCAATATCGGCCGGCGGCGTCCTGTACCTGGACGAGGCCGACCAGTTCCGGAGCGCGGCGCTGAGTATCTTGTTCAGCACGATGGGCTTCATGCATCCGGACGCCCGTCCCATCGTGGTGCTGGCATGTGACGGGGAGCTGCCCGAAAAAATTTACGAACTGATTCTGCGTGGCCGACGGATGGCGCGTGAGCACTGGCCCCAATGAAGGCGACGTTCACAGGATGGTCTTGTCCTGAGGGACCGTCTGAGCTCGTGGATTTCCTGGTCGACCCCGATCATGCGGAGGAGGTTGACTACGAGGACTTCGCGGAGGCCGTCGACGTCTCGACTGCACCTTTGGAGGAGACCCAGTTCGAGATCCTGGCGACCGACTGGCACGTAACGTGGCTCAAGACCAAGCTGCCGAGCGGGCGCGAGGCGTGGGTCATGCAGCATTCGGGAATCGAGCATCTGTTCCTCGAGGGAGGATCCTTCGACCGCACCGAGGAGGCGCGCCTGGCCAAAATCTGGGAGTCCGCGCAGTAACGAGGGGTGGAGGTGGAGCGATGAAGATCACGATCGTGGGTGACGGGCTGAAGATTCCAGGGGATGAGGCGCGGCTCTGCAGTCTGTACCGCGACGTGGAGACTTCGGCGGTATCGGCTGAGTCCTATCTGTTCTCGGAGCTATTGGCCGAGCGGCCATCTCTATGTGCCGAGATACGATGCGGCGAACAGCTTGCCCTATCCGTCGAGGGAGCTCACTGGAGCCTGACCTCGTGGGGGCAATCCCGGTTGGCTTGGGAGGCGTCCCTCCTGAAAGAACGGTGGAATTTACAAGGAGACTTGCCCCGAGTTTGCCGTGTTGGACGGAGCTGACCCTTTCATCGTCCGTGGCGGTGTGCCACGGACGATAGAGGCCATCGCCCTCGACATCACTTCCCGACTACGTATCTCACATCGTCAATTCGACGTAGTGTGCCGCATGTTGCGCACGGCGGACGACCCGGAGAAGAAGGCCAAAGAGCTTAACGCGACACCTATCTCTGATTTGTTGAAACTTATCGGGGAAAAGACGCACTGATATAACATAGATCGCGTAAATTTATGGCACCCGTGCGCGCTCGTGAAAGAGAGAGAAAATGAGTTTGGTAAGGGACTACAGGCACAGAACGTGGCCGAAGTCGCGTAAGTGACCCGCACGTCTCCGTACCGATGAGCGGAGGTGACGCAAGATGACGACGTTCGTTTCTGTTCCAGCCCAGGCAATCGAGGACTTCCTAAAGTCCAAGGGCTTCTCCCGCACGCTATGCCGCAACGAGGTGGTCTATGTACGGCTCCACGCCAGTTGCGCTGACGTGATGGTCAAAGTCTACACTTCGATCCGTACCGGCCAAGGATCCGCGCGGCGCCGAGGCAAGGATTCCATCAAGGTCTGCACGGTGTTCGACAACGGCCACAGGTCGTTCGGGATCGGCAAGTTCCCGCGAATCCACCGCACTGGCTCAGTGGAGAAGGTCCTCGAGCGGACCCTGGAGCGCATGCGGGCTGCCTACAAGCGAGGCTCCGAGTGGCTCTCCGAGCAAGGGATCGCGCAAGACTTGGCCTGGAAGGCCGAGCACGCCCGGCAGGAGGCCGTCCAGGAAGCAGCTGCCCACTTGGCAAGCCCATGATCCTCGAGGTAAGGTGGTAAAAATGACGAATATGTGGAAAGAAGAAGAATCGTTCGAAGAGGACGGTACTGTTGTGACCCTCTCATCCAGGGTAATGTACGGAAAGCTTCAATTCTCCGTCAGCATGGGGCAACAGATCAACAATTCCCAAATCGGTCGGTTCGTCCAGTACCGGGACAAATCCTCCCAAGTCATCGGGCGCCTTCTTCAACTCGTTGACAAGAAGGTGGCCGAACTGGCCGCTTTTCGGGCAAGGCAGGCCATGGCGAAAGCTTCCCCGACCCCGGGACGACGCTCCGACAAGCCCCTCGGACTCTCGGCTTTAGCAAAACAAGATGCAGAAGCCCGAGGCCTCAAGCATACCTCGAAAAAAGAGCGAGCTGAACGTCGACGGGCGGCAAAGCGAGCTGGCTTCGCGAGTTGAGCGTAGATCGGACGGCCGCCGCGGTACCGGGTGGCGGAGGTGACGCGATGTACGAGGCAACGATCTTTGAGATGTCTACGGAACGGATGTACACGGTGTCCGCAAGGACCGCAAAGGAGGCCATCACGTTGGCATGGCGTGCCGCCATGCAAGACCAGGTCGGCGAGGACGAAGACGTCTCGACCTGGCAGCCGGACGGCCTTCGGGTGACGTCTCCTTCGGACGAGCAGTTCAAAAATTTGATGCCCCTTCCCGACGCGACGGACCTTGCTGTGATCGTTGACCGAGGGCGGATGACGACCGCTTGCGGGTTCGTTCGCGAAATGTGGTGAGCGTAGATCGGCGCCTCCGCCGTAAGGTGAGACATGGACAGGGTCAAAATCGGAGGGTACTGGGCGGAACCGCTTACGGCCGTCTCCGAAGACCCGAGCGAGGACTGACGTGCTACTGGAACGCAAAGAGGAGCGGTCGGACGAGTTCGACGGGAACTTCGTCTATGGATACTTTGACGAGCTACCGACGCCCAAGGAGGCGGCGATGGCCTACTTTGAGGGGGAGCTGCCGGACGACTGGCCCTCGTTCCCCGAGTGTGCGGTCCTAAAAGACGGCTTCAACGTGGAGCCCGAGCGCACGGAGGACGGCTGGCGCGTCCTACTTGGAGGCGTCTGCTAGGCGCGTAGATCGCGGCCTCCGTCCGGTAACGGAGGGCGGAGGTGGAGAACATGACGAAGGCGAGACTGGACGCAGACGGCACGGCGAAGCCGAAGACGAGGATCGTAAGCCATCCGAAGCGGGACCATTGCGTGGGACCGGGGATGAAGCTGAGACGACCCGAGTATGAGGCCGAGGACGGCACGCGGACCCCGTTGGATGACGACCCCCTGGATGGGCCGGATTCCTGCTGCCCGTTGCCCTGGGAGGTGGCCGACGGACGCGGATCGCTTTGCGAGGCCGTCGTTCTGGCCGCCCAGGTCCCTGGCGATCCTGGCCGGTCGATCGTGGCGAAGGGCGGACGTCGCACCTGCGAGTTCATTGTGAAAACGGCCAATGCCACGATGGGGTCCGAAATGAAAGCGCAACAGTTTGCCAAGAAGCTCCGCGAGGCCAAGGACGGCGCCGAATTCGAGTTCAAGGGCTACCGGTTCCTGGTGCTTGACTATGAGGATGACAAGGACCGTCAGGTCAAGGTGTCGCCACATCTCGACGACCCGGACCGTGACGCCATCTGGCTGTTCATCGATAAGCATCTCGTGGACGAGCTGAAATCGTTGTAGGCCGTCGGTAACGGGGGGCGGAGGTGACGCGATGGGATTGACCAGGAAAGAGAAGGCACGGCGCGAGGCGGCGATCGTCAAAGAGACCGCCCGCGACACAGACATTCCGGCCACCATGGGCGGATTGCGCGAGATCGAATTGCCTGAGGTACGAACTCTCCCGGAGCTGTTCTCCGAGATGCGGCCGAGGCCGATCAGGGACCTGGCCAGGCCGGAACGCCGGCCAGGTGAGTATTTCTGCTCGTCCTATGTCACGGACGCCTACTGGAACGTGGTCCCGTCGCCGGCTGTCCAGAAGATCCTGGACCAAATGCAGCAGAGACTCGGGCTGTCCTTCGATATCGTGATGCGGCGTAGCGGCACGGCGCTCATCTGCGTCAAGTACGACCGGATCATCGGCGGCCGGTGGCTCGCTATCATCGACGGTGCGAAGGTACGTACCGCATCGAAGCAGGGTGGGGCATAGATCTCGCGAATTCCCCAGTAGGGGTGCGCACGCGCGTAAGGTGAGATATGGACAGGGTCAAAATCGGAAAGTACTGGGCGGAACCGCTCACGGCCATGGTCATTACCGACTACGGGTCGCTGATGCTCACCCGGATCCTGCCGGGCCGCTGGACCATTCAAACTCCCGGGCAGCCCGACGAGGGGTATACGCCCACCTGGAACGGCGAGCGATTCACGCGTTCCGATCAGCGCTCCTACATCCCCGAGAAGGACCTCGAGGACGCCATCACAGCGGCCTGCCACCACCTAATGGCTGCTGCCGCCGTGGCGGCGGACGTAGATCGGGATAACTGATCGGTATCGATCAGTGAGAGAGAAGAAATGGACGACAACGAACGCAGAGAGTGGGAGCAGTACCCTGCGGACATGCAGGCGCAGGTCCAGGCCATCGAGGCCAGTCCGCGCCCCAGTTCGGAGATACGGCTGGAGCAGCTGCGCGAGATCGTGGCGGAGCACCAGTGCATGAAGATCGACGGCCACGTGGTGGACGTCATGACGGCCAACGCCGTAGTCAAGGTCCACGACGCGCTGAACAAGCTGGCCAACCGCGAAAAGCTCCTGTCCGCCTCGGTACCTGTGATGGTGCACTGGACCTGGAAGCTCATCGGATCATGGACTGGTGATGGAGTCGTGAGAATTTAGGGGGTCGCCCATCGCGCCACCTCCAATGCCGCCTTTGGCGGCCCCCGGGCCGAGACCCCCGGTTGACACGGGCATAGCGCCACCTCCAATGGCCACCCGTCCTCCCGGGGGTTTCTGCCTGTCAGAAACGGATCCATTGCAAAGAAATTCCGAAGGACTACCTTTTGACGGATTATCTTTTGAAAATGTGCGGACCGGCCTGCGCGGAAGTTGGCGCGGCCGGAGGTACCGGATGGCGGAGGTGGCAGATGAACGAAATCAAACGAATCACTCTTGTCGACGGACGTGTTTTCTCGGGGGCCGTCGTTGTCGACGGTCCCGATCATGTCGACCTGGTCTGGACGGACCGTGGTGTCAACCACCAGGTATCGGTCCCGAAGAATCAGGTGGTGGGGGCCGGCCCGACGGGGATTCGTCCCGACGGGGATGGGAAGCTGGTCTGCAAAGTCTGCAAGGGAAGACAATTCGTCACCGAGATGTCCCTCGGACACTGCCTCCCCTGTTGGGAGAGGAAGGGGCCAGGGCCAGGGCCAGGGCCGGCTCCTCCGAGCTGAGCACGCAAGTCGCACGCCTCCGGCGGTACCGATCGACGGAGGTGGCGCGATGGCGAAGACGGACGACGGCGTGATCCTACGCTTCCCGGAAGGGGACATGAGGATGGGCGTCAACATCACGAACCACGGCGAGGTCGAAAACGGGCACGTCGAGGTGAAGCTGAGCTCCGGGACCCTGCTGGGCTGGTGGACCGTCGCCGACGGCAAGGGCGATGGCTACAGCCGGGTCGAGGTCGGGACGACCGGCCTGTCACGGCAGGAGGCTGAAGCCAAGCTGGACCTCGCTCTCGAGGAGTACTGGTACGGAGGCTGAGCGAAAGTGACGCCTCCGCCCGGTACCGAAGGGCGGAGGTGACGCGATGCAGATCAAGATTCCCGAAGGTTGGCGACTTTTCGCTTGGACAACGGCGGGCGAACCACCGGTGCGGCTCATCGCGGCGCCGGGCGAGGACGCGGCGCACGAGGCCGCGATCACCGTCCGGATGAACATGGGGCAGACCCGGAAGGAGGCGGAAGGCTGGTTCCAGCACGACGACCGCCTGGACGAGGTGGCCGTGGGGCTCGGCGTGATCCATGCC
>SDBV01006963.1_pt1 | contig 15532 bp, 8 predicted proteins | sample 2277081 | NCBI WGS metagenome assembly SDBV01 (sample SAMN10402039, study PRJNA504765) | marine sediment metagenome | isolation source: marine sediment core GS10_PC15, 223 cmbsf | place: Arctic Ocean: Southern Knipovich Ridge | collected 2010
ACAGCGGTTTCAATGGAACCAAAGGCAGTCATTACAATCACGGGAATAAGCGAATTTTCCTCTTTTGATGCCTTCAGGACCTCAAGCCCGCCTTTTTTTGGCAATTTAAGGTCAGTAAGTACAACGTCTACTTTTGTGTCTTTTATCCTTTTTATGCCCTCTGCCCCGTCCTTCGCAATTATAACTTTGTAACCTTCCAGTTCAAGGGTCTCCTTAAGCATCTGTGCCATGGAGTCCTTGTCTTCTATGACAAGAATTTTTTCCATTTCAGGCAAGTTTCTCCTTTAAAAGCTTATTCAAAATCCTGGGATTTGCCTTGCCTTTAGTTAATTTCATTATCTGACCCACAAAAAATCCTAAAAGTTTCTCTTCGCCTGCCCTGTATCTTTCAACTTCATTTTGGTTTTTTTCTAATACTTCATTTACTGCTTTTTCTATATCTGTCTTGTCGCTGATTTGAACAAGGCCTTTTTCTTTTACAATATTACCGGCATCCTTGCCGGTTTTATACATTTCTTCAAATACGCTCTTGGCAATCTTCCCGCTTATTATGTCATTTTCTATGAGTGTTAACAAACCGACAAGCTGTCCGGAGTTCAAGCTGCATTTTTCAATTTGTTTATTTTCCTCATTGAGGAGTCTCATCAGCTCGCCTTTCATCCAGTTACAGACGCTTTTTGGGTTGCCTCCAAGTTTTACCGCCTGTTCAAACCAGTCTGCCATGGACATTTCGTCTGTCAACATCTCAGCATCATGTTTTGTGAGGGTGTATTGACTGATAAATCGATTTTTTCTGATATCAGGAAGTTCTGCAATAGTTTTTTTTATTTTTTCTATCCATGAGCTTTCAACTTCTACCGGCACAAGGTCAGGTTCAGGGAAATATCTGTAGTCATGTGCTTCCTCTTTTGACCGCATGGATACCGTAATTTCTTTGTCCGGGTTCCAGAGTCTTGTCTCCTGGATAATTTTCCCTCCATTCTTAAGTATTTTTATCTGGCGTCTTATCTCATAATCAAGGGCTTTTTCAACAAATTTAAAAGAGTTTATGTTTTTTATTTCTGTTTTTGTGCCTAACTCTTTCTTTTCATTGGGCCTGACAGATACATTTGCATCACATCTTAAAGAGCCCTGTTCCATATTGCCGTCGCAGACCCCGAGATAGCGGAGAATAGTTCTTAATTTTTTCATAAACTCCACAGCTTCTTTAGGAGTGCTGATGTCAGGCTCTGTGACAATTTCCATGAGCGGTATACCCGCCCTGTTTAAATCCACAAGGCTGTAGTCCCCTGCACCGTCCCGTAATCCCGGCAATGATCGATCCCGGTGGGTCGTATCAACATGTATATTTTTACCGGCATCTTCCTCCAGGTGGATTCGTGTCAGTCCTGTTTTTTTTATGCTGCAGCCGTTACCCCCGTCAGGGTCATTGCCGTCTATCTCTACATAACCGTGCCTGCATATAGGAAGCTCATACTGGCTTATTTGATAGCCTTTGGGAAGATCAGGATAAAAATAGTTTTTTCTTGCAAATCGGCTGAAAGATGAAATCTCGCAGTTCATTGCTATACCTGTCTTTATGACATATTCAATTGCCTTTTTGTTCATTACAGGCAAGACACCCGGCATACCTGTGCATACCGGGCACGTCTGTGTGTTAGGTTCAGAGCCAAACTTTGTAGAACAGCCGCAGAACATCTTTGTCTCTGTTAGAAGCTGTGAATGTATCTCAAGGCCAATAACTGTTCCGTATTCCATCAGATTCCTCACCGTTATTAGTTGTATGTTAATCGTTACCTGCCTGCCGGCAGGCAGGCGGGTTCGTATAAACTAATAACAAATAACTTGTAACCTATAACGTTTTTTTCTATGTTTTCATGGCTACAGATTTGGTTTTCTTTTATGCCAGTCTGTTGCCTGCTCATATGCGTAAGCAACCTGTAAAATTGACTTTTCGTCAAAGTGCCTCCCGATTATCTGAAGTCCTATTGGCAGACCGTTAGATGTAAAGCCGCAAGGGACTGATATACCGGGGACACCTGCCAGGTTTACAGATAAGGTAAAGATATCAGATAAATACATCTTCAGCGGGTCATCTTTCTTTTCCCCGGCTTTAAACGCAGGTGTTGGCGACGTAGGAGTAACAATTACATCAACTGTTTCAAAGGCCTTTTCAAAATCCTGTTTTATAAGAGTTCGTGCCTGTTGAGCTTTTTTGTAGTAAGCATCATAATATCCTGACGACAGGGCATAGGTTCCCAGTATTATTCTTCTTTTTACCTCTGAACCAAAACCCTTAGACCTTGTGTTAATATACATCTCAATCAGATTTTTTCCTTCTGTCCTGAAACCATATTTTACGCCGTCATATCTTGCAAGGTTAGATGATGCTTCAGAAGTTGCAAGGATGTAATAGGCTGCAACTGCGTAATCTGCATGTGCAAGCGATACCTCAACGGGGACAGCTCCAAGAGATTCAAGTTTTTTTATTGCTTCCCTTACGCCAGTTTCTACTTCTTTGTCCATGCCTTCTATGAAATATTCTCTTGGCACGCCTACTTTTACCCCTTTTATGTCCCGGCCGAGTGATGCAGTGAAATCCGGCACGTTCAGCGAGGCAGATGTTGAATCAAAAGGGTCATGCCCCGAGATAACGTTTAAAATAATTGCCGAGTCTCTGACATCCTTTGTGATAGGGCCTACCTGGTCAAGAGATGATGCAAAAGCAACAAGGCCATAGCGGGAAACCCTTCCATAGGTTGGCTTTAGTCCGACAACTCCGCAAAGCGAAGCAGGTTGCCTTATGGAGCCTCCCGTATCAGAGCCAATAGCTGCGATACACTCGCCTGCTGATACTGCAGCAGCAGAACCGCCGCTTGAACCACCCGGTATTCTCTCAAGGTCCCACGGGTTTCTTGTGCAGCCGAGAACAGAGTTTTCTGTAGAAGAGCCCATTGCAAATTCATCAAGATTGGTTTTGCCTAAAATAATATAACCCTGTTCAGTCAGCTTTCTGGTTACAGTGCTCTCATAAGGCGGAATAAAATTTTCAAGGATTTTTGAAGAACATGTAGTTCTTATACCCAGAGTGCACAAATTATCTTTCACTGCCATTGGTATGCCCAAAAGTGTTTTTTTAATGCCTTCCCGGGAGTGATCACGAAGAGCAGGGGCTGTTTTGACACGGTTTTGTAACTGTCTTGCTTTTCTAAGGGCGTCATCTTTAGTAAGGGTAACATAAGCCCTCACTTTATCTTCTACAGCCTCTATCCTGGTAAATATTGCATTTGTGAGTTCCAGCGGGCTTAGCTCACCATTTATAATAGCTTTCAGTGCCTGACTGACAGTTAGATTGTGTAGCTCCAAGATTCCCCCAGATAAAAGTTAAAAGACTGAAATAATTATAGGATATGAAAGGGCATTTCACTTGTTCTCGCCATCGTGCATAGGGACTCCGAGAGTCATATCGACAAACCGTTCAAAACGTATCCCATGCCATATCTCTTCACAATTCGTTACCAGTTGAAATTTTAAGACATTTTACAACTTTACCTTGTTAGAAAGAAAGTCTCTACCTCTGCGCAATGCAAAAATTTATGAAGTATTCCCATATCCAGCTTGAAATGGGGTATAAGACTTAAAAAATTGCAAAATGAAAAATTAACAATTAGCATTTCAAATTTGCTTTTTTGCTCTGTGTTTTCAGCAATTGTTAAATGCTAACTTTACAATGATAATTTTGAAATTTATTTTTCCTCGAACCCTTTCTACCAACTAAATGGAAAAAGAACCGTATTATTGGATATACTTATGAGGCTTTCTTTGATACAGTAAGTTTTAAAAGAAGAATTTTGCCGGAAAGTACACTTTGTGGAAATTTAGTATTATGATGAGGACCGCATAAAAGGGGGAAATATAATAAAAAGAGGCAGCGGGATACTTCTTCATATTACATCCCTTCCGTCTTCCTATGGAATAGGTGACCTTGGCCCTAATGCTTACAGGTTTGCTGATTTTCTCACGGAGACGAATCAGAGTTACTGGCAGATACTTCCCCTGAATCCAACAGGCACAGTCTACGGAAACTCTCCTTATAGCAGTTTTTCAGCTTTTGCAGGTAATACTATCCTTATAAGCCCTGAGTTAATGGTTGAAGACGGCTTTCTTGAAAAAACTGACATTATAAAACATCCCGGATTTCCCGATAGCAAGGTAAATTATAAAACCGTTACTGTATATAAAGATAAAATTCTGAAGATAGCGTATGAGAAAAATAAAGAAAAATTAATTGAAGATAAGGAATTTGAGAAATTTTGCAGTGAAAATGCTTATTGGCTTGATGATTACAGCTTATTTATTTCTCTCAAAAAACACTTTAAAATGGTTGACTGGAGCAGGTGGCAGGAGGATTTGAGGGACAGGTCAGATGATTCGTTGAAAGAATGGGGAAAACGATTTGATGAAATGATATCAGAGGAGAAGTTTCGTCAGTATATATTTTTTAGCCAGTGGCGCTTACTGAGAAATTACTGTGAAAGCAAGAATATACAGATAATAGGTGATATCCCTATCTATGTAAATTACGACAGCTCCGACACTTGGGCAAATCCCGGGATATTCAATTTAGATAAAGAAAAAAAACCTGCCTTTGTGGCCGGGGTGCCGCCTGATTGTTTCAGCTCTACAGGCCAGCTGTGGGGGCACCCTGTTTATAACTGGGATGTTCTTAAGAAAAACGGGTACTCATGGTGGATAAAACGCATAGAGCATAACCTGAAACTTTTCCATATTTTCAGACTTGACCATTTCAGGGGATTTATTGGTTACTGGAAGGTTCAGGTAAATGAGAAAACAGCAATAAACGGTAAGTGGGTAAAGGCGCCCGGTAAAGATTTCTTCAGCACTCTTTTAAAACATTTCCCTTGCATTTCCGTTATTGCTGAAGACCTCGGGGTTATTACCCCGGATGTAAGAGAGATTATGAATATCTTTGAATTTCCCGGCATGAAGGTGCTCCTTTTTGCCTTTGGAGAAAACCTTCCAAATCATCCCTTTGCGCCCCATAATCACATAAAAAACTGTGTGGTATATACGGGGACACATGATAATAATACGATTAAAGGGTGGTTTAAAAAGGAATTAGGGGCTAAAGACAGGAAAAGGATTTCCGAATATGCGGGACGAAAGGTTTCAGCGGAAGATATTCACTGGGAACTTATAAGACTTGCAATGATTTCTGTTGCAGATACAGTTATAATCCCGATGCAGGATATTCTTGGCCTCGGTGAAAAAACAAGAATGAATCTGCCGGCAAGTTCAAAGGGGAACTGGAGCTGGCGACTGACGGCAGAACAATTATCACCTTCGTTGATTAAAAAGCTCTCACAGATGACCAGGATTTACGGCAGGGTATAGTTTAGAGTTAAAGGTCTATTTTAGGCAAAATGATTAATAGTTCCTTAAAATCAAATATGCGAGAGTGGCGGAACTGGTAGACAGGCAGGTCACGAATATTTTACATTGCAATATATGGGCGAGTGGCGAAATTGGCAGACGCGCGCGGCTTAGGACCGCGTGGGGTAACCCTTGGAGGTTCGAGTCCTCTCTCGCCCACCATTAGTCTTCGCTAAAGCTACGACTAATTATTTTGGGATTAATAATCGAAAAACCACTTGACCTTAACCTAAATTTAAAACCTGTATCCCGCTTCGACTTCGGTCAAATCGACTGAACTCCAAGTCGCTTCGACATGTATCCATTAATGATTTTGCTTTATCTGCACAGAGGAAAATGTGCATATGCTGTTGACTTTTAAACAGATTTTAGCTAAATTCTAAAATATGGCTGTAAAAATAGGACAGTTGCTCCTCAGGGAAAATTTAGTCAAGGAAGAACAATTACAAAAGGCCATTGAGCTGCAGAGGAAAGAAGGCGGCCGTTTGGGCTCAAACCTTATAAAACTGGGTTTCTTAACAGAAGAGCAGTTAGTAACTTTTCTAAGCAAGCAATACGGTGTCCCGGCCATAAGTTTATCCAGTTACAAAATTGATGATGCTATCACTAAATTTATACCACAGGAAGTTGCGCAAAAATATCAGATACTGCCTGTTGCTAGAGTGGGCGCAACGCTTACCATTGCAATGGTTGACCCCTCCAACGTCTTTGCAATAGATGATGTTAAATTTATGACCGGCTACAACGTAGAGCCGGTCGTTGCCTCTGAAACTGCCATAAAAGATGCAATTATAGAACACTACGGTCAATCTGACGCCCTCCAGACTGTAATGGACAGCATGAAAAAACAGGATGGGGATTTCATGGATCTTATACAGGAAACCGAAGAAGAAGAAGAGATAGACATAAGCGAATTAAAACAGGCTGTGGAAGAGGCACCTGTTGTAAAACTCGTAAATCTTATACTCAGTGAAGCTATAATGAGGGGATCAAGTGACATACATCTTGAACCCTATGAGAAGATTTTCAGGATACGTTATAGAATTGACGGCATGCTTTATGACATTATGCAGCCACCCCTGAAATTAAAGGCAGCGGTATCCTCCAGGGTTAAGATTATGTCAGAACTAGATATAGCAGAAAGGAGGCTTCCGCAGGACGGCAGAATCAAGCTGAAGCTTAAAGGAAAGGAAGTTGATTTGCGCGTCTCAACATTGCCTACTCTTTTTGGTGAAAAAATCGTTATGAGGATATTGGACAAAAGCAGCCTGGTCCTTGATCTGACAAAGCTGGGGTTTGAAAAAAAGGCGCTGCAGGATTTTGAAGAGTCAATACGCTCGCCATTCGGCATGGTTCTTGTAACAGGTCCTACGGGGAGTGGTAAAACTACATCGCTCTATTCTGCCCTTACAACTATAAATACAATAGACGTGAACATTATGACATGTGAGGATCCTGTTGAATACAACCTTATGGGCATAAACCAGGTTCAGGTGAAGGAAGAAATAGGGCTTACCTTTGCTGCTGCCCTCAGGTCATTTTTGAGGCAGGACCCGGACATAATAATGGTTGGTGAAATCAGGGATTTTGAGACAGCAGAGATTGCGGTTAAGGCGGCGCTGACAGGCCATCTTGTTCTTAGCACTCTTCATACCAATGATGCCCCGAGTACAATATCAAGGCTGCTAAATATGGGTATTGAGCCCTTTCTTGTCTCTGCTTCAGTTCTGCTGATACTTGCTCAGAGGCTGTGCAGGAAAATATGCCAGCAGTGCAAAGAAGAGGAGAAAGTTCCTGTCCAGGCACTTGTTAAAATTGGTTTTTCAGAAAACGAGGTCAAGACTATAAAGTGCTTTAGAGGTAAAGGTTGCCAGACATGCAATGGCACAGGGTATAAGGGTAGAATAGCGCTTTATGAAGTGATGCCCGTGAAAGACGAACTTAAAGAGTTGATTCTTGAGGGAGCTTCAGCGTCCGAGATAAAAAAGACGGCTGTGAGACTGGGAATGAGGACGCTGCGTATGAGCGGACTTGTAAAAATCAAGGAAGGAACAACAACTGTGGAAGAGATTTTAAGGGTTACATTTGGAGACTGAGCAAAATTAACATATAAAGTGTAACATACGGAAGAGGTGAACGGTTAATGTCTACTTTATACGAGTTATTAAAGGTAATGATTGAAAAGGGAGCCTCTGACCTCCATATCAGCACAGGGACAGCCCCGCGCTTGAGAATTGATGGAAAACTGATGACTCTTGACGAGGCCGTCCTCGTGTCTTCAGAGACAAAATCCCTCTGCTACAGTATCCTCACGGACGCTCAGAAGCACAGATTTGAAGAAGACAGCGAGCTTGACGTTTCATTCGGAGTTAAAGGCTTAAGCAGGTTCAGGGCAAACATATTTGTGCAGAGAGGGGCGGTAGCCGGAGCCTTCAGAACTATTCCTTTTAATATAAGATCATTTGAGGAACTCGGCCTTCCTGATATCGTTGTTGATCTCACTAATAAACCAAGGGGGCTCATATTGGTAACAGGTCCTACAGGTTGCGGCAAGTCTACAACTCTGGCAACAATGATTGATAGGATTAATGAGGAGCGTTATGAGCATATAATAACAGTAGAAGACCCTATAGAATATCTGCATTCGCATAAAAAATGCCTTATAAATCAGAGGGAGGTTCATGCTGATACAGAATCATTTGGTTCAGCTTTGAGGCGTATCTTGAGGCAGGACCCTGATGTTGTCCTGATTGGAGAGATGAGGGATCTGGAGACTATCCAGGCAGCGCTCACAGTCGCTGAGACAGGCCACCTCACCCTTGCGACCCTTCACACAAACACAGCTGTCCAGTCGGTCAATCGTATAATCGATGTCTTTCCACCCCATCAGCAGGAGCAGGTAAGGACCCAGCTCTCCTTTGTATTGGAGGGTATTATGTCCCAACAGCTTCTTCCTAAAAAAACGGGCTACGGCAGGGTGTTGGCATTAGAGATTCTCATTCCTAACATTGCAATCAGAAACCTGATCAGAGAGGATAAAATCCATCAGATGTACTCGATGATGCAGACTGGCCAGTCAAAATTTGGCATGCAAACCATGAACCAAAGTCTGTTTGAGCTTTACATGAAGGGTCTTATTTCCTATGAGGATGCACTCGGTAAGTCTCCTGAACCTGACGAAATGCTCAATATGATGCAGCGGGTTGCCGCAAAAACAACGAGGAGATAAAAAATGCCTATAGTCTTTCAGTGGTCTGGAAAAACAACAAAAGGGACTATCCAAAAAGGTGAGTTAACGGCAAATACCCGGGAAGAGGTCATTGCCTACTTAAGAAAACAAAACATAATACCTACAATTATTACACAAAAGCAAAAGGCAAAGTCCGCTTTTAGCCTTCCTGGATTTGGGGCAAGGGTAAATGACAAAGACATAGTTGTTTTTACAAGGCAGTTCGCAACGATGATTGATGCCGGGCTGCCGCTTGTACAGGCACTTGAAATCCTTGAAAAACAGACTGAAAATAAAAAGCTTGCAAGTGTAATCGGTGACGTCAAGGCAGATGTTGAAGGCGGTTCTACCTATGCTGATGCTTTAAAAAAGCATCCAAGGGTATTTAGTGATCTTTATGCGAATATGGTGGCCGCCGGAGAGTCAGGGGGTATCCTTGACACAATTCTGAACAGGCTTGCCGGGTATATAGAAAAGTCAATGAAGCTCAAAAGGCAGGTGAAGGGCGCCATGATATATCCGGCTGCCATTGTAATAGTGGCTATAATAGTAATCTGGATTATTCTGGCCAAAGTTATCCCTACATTTGCCAAAATGTTCTCAACTCTCGGTGGTGTACTGCCTGTGCCTACGAGGATAGTTATTGGTGCAAGCAATTTTCTTTCCGGGATAGGCGGATTGATAGTTATTGCCTGCATCATTGGTTCTATAATAGGCATAATTATGGCCAAAAGGACATATAAAGGCAGAAAAATTATAGATACGATATTATTGAGACTTCCTATTCTCGGGATACTTTTGAGGAAAGTCGCTGTTTCAAAATTTACCAGGACGCTTGGAACCCTTATCGGCAGCGGTGTTCCAATACTTGAAGGACTTGATATAACAGCCAAGACTGCCGGCAATGTGGTAGTACAAGAAGAGGTTTTGAAAGTCAGGAAAGAAGTTGCCGAAGGTAAAACAATTGCCGAACCATTAAGCAAATCAAAGGTATTTCCGCCCATGGTTACACAGATGATTGCTGTAGGTGAATCAACGGGCGCAATAGACACAATGCTTAGCAAGATTGCTGATTTTTACGATGATGAAGTAGATGCTGCAGTTACTAATCTTACCGCAATGCTGGAACCGGTTATCATAGTCTTTCTCGGCGGTGTTATTGGTTTTATAGTAATCGCAATGTACATGCCAATATTTAAGCTCATTGAACTTATTAAGTGAGGCTGTGGAATACAGAACACTCAGCATATATCTGTTTATTGAAAGAAACGCAACTATCTGATGGGTTTGACGTAGACTCAAACATCAGTAAACCCCGTTAGAGAACTTCGTCCTCTAACGGGGTAAATTCAGTTGAAACGCCAAAGTCTGAATTCTGTGCCCTGAAAACAACAGGAATGCTTGAAGATGCTGTAAGAAGATTACGAGTATTAATATTAACGCGGGCATTGGTGGTCACTCTCCTGCTCGGCTCTTTTTATTTTCTGCAGATTGGGGGCCTTAGGGTCCTTTCCCCGACTTTTTTTTCCTACTTCATAGTTACACTCTATATTCTGACAATAATTTATGCTGTTGCATTAAGGTGGATAAAAACCCTGTTTTCATTCACTGTACTTGCCTATGTCCAGATTGTGGTCGATGTTATTACCGAGGCGTTTCTTGTATTTCTTACGGGCGGTATTGAGAGCTGGTTTGCATTTACTTTCATGCTTAGTATTATTTCAGCCAGCATTGTGCTAAACCGGCGTGCAAGTTATTATACTGCAAGTTTGAGTGTTATCCTTTATGGACTTCTTGTGGAGTTCCAGTTTTATTATCTATTGCCAACTTTCACAGGAAATGTTTTTAGTGCAAAAGATTCACTGTACAACATCTCCACCCATATAGTGGCATTTTATCTCGTAGCCTTTCTGAGCGGACATCTCTCGGAAAGATTACACATTGCAACGCAGACTCTCCAGAGGAAGGATACTTATATAGATAATTTAAGGGCAATAAGCAGGGATATTATTGAGAGTATGCCAAGCGGTATTTTTACCGCTGATTTAAACTTGAGAATAATCACATTTAACACTTCAGCACAGAGGATAACGGGCTGCACATACACCGATGCCATAGGGAAGACACCTCATGACATATTCCCGTTCCTCAAAAATTTAAATATGAAAAACGAATGGGAAAGAGTAGAGGGTGAGATATATAATGAGGGCAAGACTGTATCTGTGGGAATAAGATTATCAATGCTTAGAAACAGTTCGGGTACGCACATAGGTATGATTGGGATTTTTCAGGACCTGACAAAATTAAAGGCAATGGAGGCAGAAATAAAGACAAAGGAAAGATTAGCCTTTATCGGTGAACTTTCCGCGCTGATTGCACATGAACTTAGAAATCCCCTGGCATCTCTTAAGGCCTCTGTAGAGATGCTGCGTGAAGGAAAAGTCACGGACCTGCATGCAAACCAGCTCATGGGAATAGCCCTCTCTGAAGTTGACAGACTTAACGATATTGTAACAGACTTTTTATTTTATGCCAAACCCCAGCGTCTGAATAAAAGTCCTTTTGATTTACTTCGTTCCTTAAGAGATGTTATTACACTCTTGCGCAGTTCAAAAACAGATAAGGCAAATGTTAAAATAACTGAAAATTTTTCCGGAGAACTGCTTGCAATTGCAGACCCCGGACAATTGCAGCAGGTCTTCTGGAACCTTTGCAATAATGCCATGGATGCCGTGTCTGACGGCGGGGAGATTATTATTTCAGCGGAAAAAAAACATGATGTCCTTGAGGTGGTGTTCAGGGATACCGGGGTTGGAATCGACGATGAAGATATTAAAAAAATATTTTACCCATTCTTTACGACAAAGGAAAAAGGCACAGGGCTGGGCCTTGCTATTGCCCAGAAGATTGCTGAAGGACATGGAGGAAAGATTACAGTTGAATCAAGGGGTAAGGGGACAGGTGCGACCTTCAGGATTATATTGCCTGCCGACAGCGTAATAGTGGAGGACACTTAAAGGACAAAAGATTATGAAAGCATTAAAGGGTAAGATTTTAGTTGTTGATGATGAAAAAAACATGAGAGAGGTCATGGAGATCTTTCTTAAGGGCGAAGGGTATGATGTTACAACGGCTGATGGCGGGGCGTCTGGTATTACAATGTTTAAAAAAGATATCTTTAATCTTGTAATAACCGACCTGAAAATGCCCAAAGTCAGTGGTTTCAACCTGCTGAAAGTTATAAAAGAGACTTCCCCCAATACAATTGTGGTAATCATTACCGCGTTTGGGACTACTGAATCCGCAGTTGAAGCAATGAAACTGGGCGCATTTGATTACATTCAGAAACCGTTTAAAATGGACAGCATAAGACTTGTTCTAAAGAATGCGCTTGAAAAACACAAGCTTCAAAAAGATATCCTGATAATGAAGGGCCAGCTAAAGCCTTCTTCTCTTGAAAATATTACAGGCAGAAGTCCTGTAATGCTTGAGCTGTTCTCCTTAATACCCAAAGTTGCACAGAGCAGCGCAGCTGTATTGATTACCGGTGAAAGCGGTACAGGCAAGGAACTTGTTGCAAGGGCAATACACAACCTCGGTCCAAGAAAGGCTAATGCTTTTATCGCCATTAACTGCGCTGCCATACCTGAGTCACTTTTGGAAAGTGAGCTCTTCGGCTACATGAAGGGAGCCTTTACAGGGGCTGTGTCTAATAAAGAGGGACTATTTGAGCTTGCTGACGATGGTACGCTTTTGCTCGATGAGATAGGAGAGATGCCCCTGACGCTTCAGGCAAAGCTTCTAAGGGTTATTGAGGACAGCACATTTCGCAGAGTCGGCGGTATATCAGATATTAAAATAGATGTAAGGATTATCTCTGTAACAAACAAGAACATCAAAAATATTATTAATGAGGGGCGTTTCCGTGAAGACCTTTATTTCAGGCTTAATGTCCTGTCTGTGGATGTTCCTCCGCTGAGAAATCGCCGTGAAGACATACCTCTTTTAATTAAACGTTTCTTAAGGAAATTTTCCGGAGATAAAAAGCAGATCTCCAAAGAGGCGATCAGTGTGCTCAAAGATTATGTGTGGAAAGGAAATGTAAGGGAGCTTGAGAATATAGTTGAAAGGGTAACACTTTTGTGCGAGGATGATGTCATTGATGTTAAGCATTTACCGGAAGAGGTAAAACAGGTATTGCTTGTCAAACCGGTTACTGCAATGTCAGGCAGTGTAGATTTTGAAAAATTCATGGAAGGTATTGAGAAAGACTATCTGCTAAAAGCCCTTGAGAAAACTAACGGAGTTAAGACAGAGGCAGCAAAACTTCTGAATCTCTCCTTCAGGTCATTCAGGCACAGATTAAAAAAATACAGAATTGATAAAAAGATAATTACTGATTAGCAGGCACAGTTTAACCTTATCACATCTTAAACCTCCAGGCAAAAGAGGCCGGTATCTCCCGCTTAGAATGACAGAGGCAACAGAGAGGAATGTTTAATTGAAAGAGGGCATTGTTTTCATAGCGCCTCTTGGGGCAAGAGATAAAAAGACTGTCATTTTCAGGGAGATAGTTTCCCGGTGTCCCGGCAGTGATTATTCTTCAGTTTCATACATTACCCCTTCGGCCTTTGGTCAGAGAGAAGCAGGGAGACAGTTTTTTTCTTATCAGAAATCCAGCCTCGGGGAAAAGGTGTATATTCCTTTCCGGTCCCTGTCATTAAAAAATCTATGCGTTGAACTTTATGAGGCATACGGCAAAGAAAAAATTATTTCAGACTTTATAGGGCCGTTAGTTTTATGTGAAATACTGGGTGAAAAAAATATTGGCCATGCGCATCTTTTAGCAGAACTTCTGGACAAAATCAGGCACTATATTTTAGATAAAGAACTCAGTCTGATAAAAGAGGATATTAAATCGCATATTTTTGAAGAAAAAACAATGGAACGCGCTGTTAGGTCAATAGACATACTGGAAGCATATGAAAAAGAGCTTAAGGATAAAGGACTGATTGATTTTAACGGTGCTGTCACGAAAAGCATCTCTTTCGTAAGGGAGTATGTAAGTCTTCCAATACTGGTGCTTGATGGTTTTTTTGATCCCACGCCTCTTGAACTGGAAGTAATTAAAGCACTTATTGAAAGGTCAGACAAGGTATATGCGCTTGTTGAAGAAGGCGCTGGATTTTTGAAGTTTTTTTCCGCCACGGCGGATCAGCCTGCGGCTGAGAATGGTGAAGATGGGTTTAAGAAAAAAAGGCTTAAGCCGCTCAAGTACAGAACAAACGCCCGGTATTATGCCTGTTCCTCAATGGAAGATGAGGTAGAGGGGATTGCCCGGCGTGTTAAAGGACTTATCCTGGAAGGTGTCAGGCCAAAGGATATGGCAGTGTCCTTTCCGCTGTTCTCAAAATATGTTCCCATGCTTAAAAGGATATTTAAAAAGCACGGGATTCCCGCGAACATAACAGGATACGATCTGTCGGCATCAAGGCAGTTAGTGGCTATAGAGGAGATGATCGCAAGCATTGAGGATGATTACCCAAGGAATGAGTTCCTTTCATTTTTGACGTCCGCGCATTTCCCGGGTATTCCTGAAATTGTCAGACATCAGGCGGTCTCTTTCTCCAGCAGGGCCGGGATCGTCAAAGGTAAACAGGCATGGCTTTCTGTCAAGGAAACACTTCTTAATTCATCAGAAGAAAAGTTATCCGAAGGTGAAAAAAAGGTCATTGGTGAGTTTCAGAAACAAGTGGGTCAGGTCATAAATACCCTTGAAAAACTCAAACGGGAAGTTAACCTGTCCGGCTTTATAGATAACCTGGAAAAAGTTTTAAATAAATTCAGGTTCTTTGATTCTCCGGGGTCTCCTGATGATATTTTCGGAACTATTGAAAAGACCATCTCTGAGTTAAGATATTTTGCAATGCTTTATAGCCAGGATAGTATTTCGTTCGCTGACTTTGTGTTTTATCTGAGGCAGATGTTAAAGGGCTTTAAAGGCAGCGATAAGAAGGAGGACGGAGTAAGGGTCGTACCCTTTGAACTTGCAGCCGGACTTGAACCCATAGAGCTGTTTTTCGGCGGTATGATCGAAAATGATCTGCCTTCAAGGCCGCCTATTGATCCAATACTGCCTGAAAAGGTCAAAAAAACCCTTGGCCTTCCTTATCTTGAATATTATCTGGACAGGCAAAAGCGGCATTTTCAAAGGCTTCTTAATTCCTCTGCTTCTGACCCGTACCTGTCCTGTCCTGTTGCTGACGGCGAGAAGATATTTCTCCCCTCGCCGTTTCTGGACTGGGAGCAGGGCATTAGTCCTGCAGTGCTGAATATCTCGACCGAAGAAGATGTCCTGCTTCGGGAAGGGGCGTTTAAACATCGGAATTTTTCAGATGTGCTCTGGAACGGGAAGCTCCCCGCTGACAAAAACGTCAAAAGCGCTCTTAATAAGCGTTTTGGGCCAAAGTCATTTTTCAGGGTAACGGACATGGATGCGTACAGGAAATGTCCAATGAGATTTTATATTGAGAAATTTCTGGGCATTGAAATACAGAGGCCTCCTGAATTTGAAGTTGAGGCAAGACTATGGGGGAAACTCGCACACTCGACCATGGAATATCTTTTCAGAGATGGTGATGTGGAGCCTGAAGATATGGGTAAAAAACTTTTTGACGAGCTGGAAAAAAGCCTGAGGGAATTCCCCATAGGTGACTTCTGGGCCGGTGTGGCAAGAGAGATATTTATAAAGCTGTTGCCGGCGTTAAAGGAACAGGAGGCAGAAATAAGGATGCAGGGTTTTAGCCCGTTCATTGTTGAGCACCCCCTTAAAGCAGAGGTGAACGGCCT
>SDBV01006964.1_pt1 | contig 15530 bp, 14 predicted proteins | sample 2277081 | NCBI WGS metagenome assembly SDBV01 (sample SAMN10402039, study PRJNA504765) | marine sediment metagenome | isolation source: marine sediment core GS10_PC15, 223 cmbsf | place: Arctic Ocean: Southern Knipovich Ridge | collected 2010
ATCACCTCATCACCGTCCAGGGTAACCAGACTGAAGCCTGTTTTTTGCCCCTGGATTCGTCCTCGGTGTCAGAACCGCCGGCTTTACCCTGCGTGCGGGCGGCTACTGTTTGACAAGGCCAGTCTTTCCCGTCCCCGGCCGACCGGTGAGTAGATAGACCTGCTCGATAGGTTCTTGACGCCACGACCCATTAGTCAGGCCGCAGTTTTCTCCGCCTTCCCCTTGGCTTCAAGCTTCTTTGCTTTGTGCCGGTGTTTAGCTAAAGCTACCCTTTTTCTCTTGTTCATCTTCCTCGATATTGTAACCTGAATTGGCTTTTTTTACCACTTCCAGCTCTGGCACCCCTCTTAAAGATAGCGCTTTCTGATCGCTATTGATAGCTCAGTCAGTAGCTCCAGGGCTTGAGCGGCTGCCCCCTCACTGGACAAAGGGGCCAGTGTACAGACAGGCGTCAGCAGTCCCTGCGCAATCAATTGCCTGAAAGGGACGCCATTTCTGGTGAAGGGTGCCATTGCTTCCTCCAGGCGGTCTTTTAGGCTGGCTACCGTTTCTTTGGCCAGTGCTTCGGCTTCGTTGGGGATAATCCCCCAGGCAACCGTTCCCTGGCGGTCCAGGAATCGCTTCACCTCCGCCGGATAGAGGCTGAGCGACTGAGCATAGTTGTAGGCATCAAAATTGATGATGTCAACGCTGGTCTCAAGTATGATTGACCAGTCGGTATTGCCGCAGCAGTGAACTCCCTTCAATCCGCTGATGCCGGCAAAGACCTCTTCCAGCAGAGTGATAATCCTCTCTTTGGATAACATGACACCAACTGAGCCGTAGGCAGACATATAGGGTTCATCAACAAAGATGATGGTGTTTCGGGAGATTGCTCTCAGCCTGTTTTCCTGCCAGGCTGCCTTGAGTCGCAGAAACCTGGGTACGGCATCACCGAGAATGTCGTCATAGATTATGGCCCGTTTGTTCTCATCGGTGACGGTCAGCCCCCAGGTAACCGGGCCGGTTACTTGCCCCTTGACCGCCAGAGGCGATAGGTCGCCCATGGCTAAGAAGCGATCAAGCCCGGCGGCATAATCAGGGCTGATGGGATACTTGTCATAATCATTGGCTAAATAGGCGGCATAGAGCCGCTCCAGAGGCTTATCCATGTCCTGAGTGCGGTCTACATGGATGCTATCGCCGGTGACCACCACCCCGGGAAACCCTTGGCTGTACTGGACACACATGTTCTCCAGGAAAGAGCGGTTGGGTAGCTGTGGCCAGGCGGGGATGTCTTTCAGGTAGCGGGTGACCAAAGAGCACGCCTCGGACGGGTCGGTCTGAGGCATGCTGCCAATAATAGTAGCCCGGCAGCCAAATTCGATATAAGGCATAATATCTTTAACTGCCTCCCCTGGTTAAGTACTTGCCAATCAGCAGGCCCAGCTTCTGCTTCTGCTCTGCTGGTATCAGGTCCGGAGCGGTGACGATAGCCGTCTCCAGTGCCGAAGCGCAGTCACAATGGCGCTTTTCCGCTATCCGGCTGACGGCCAGCTTGATAATCTTGCGGGCGATATCAATGTTTTGGCGCAGGATATTTAATATGATGTCTACCGTGACCGGCTGCCCCGGCTCCCACCAGCTATCGTAATCGGTGACGCAGCCAATAATAGCGTAGCAGATTTCGGCCTCCCTGGCCAGCTTGGCTTCGGGCAGGGCGGTCATGCCGATAATGTCAGCCCCCCAGGAGCGGTAGAGCTTCGATTCAGCCCTGGTGGAGAAAGCCGGCCCTTCCATAATCACGAAGGTGCCCCCCTCATGAACGCTGGCTCCGGCATCCCTGGCTGATTGACATAAAACCTGCCTCAATGCCGGGCAAAAGGGCTCGGCGAAGGCGATGTGAGCGACGATGCCCTCACCAAAGAAGCTGTTGACCCGGTTGCGGGTGCGGTCAATAAGCTGGTCGGGAATCAGCAGGTGGCCGGGCTCTATCTCCTGCTTGAAGCTGCCCGCCGAGCAAACGGCGATAATCTGCTCCACACCCAGTGATTTGAGGACATAGATATTGGCCCGGGCCGGTAGCTCGGTAGGGGATATGCGGTGCCCCTTGCCGTGCCGGGGCAGGAAAGCCACCCCCACCCCCTCCAGTTTGCCGATGGTGATGCTATCACTGGGCTGACCGAAGGGGGTATCGATATTGACCTCCTCAATATCAGTCAGCCCCTCAATATCATAAAGCCCCGTCCCCCCAATCACCCCGATTTTAGCTTCGGGCATTTCTATGCTCCTTTAAAGAAACTATTTCTCCTTATAAATATCTCGACGATGACCGATGGAGTGAATAATGATAATCTTTTCCTGCGGGTTCACTGAGTAGATGATGCGGTAGTTGCCCGCCCTCAGTTTGAATAACCCGCTCAGGTCAGCAGTGAGGGCTGAGTGAGGCAGGACATCAAAGTTTTCCGATAGCCATCTGATTCTGGTAGTGATACGCCGGGCAACTACCTTATCGAGGCGGGCTAAATTTTCAGCGGCTGCGGCGAGAACAGTGACCTGATAGGTCACTTCCATTCCAGTCCGAGCTTCTTGGCAACTTCTTCAATTGGAATGCCTTTTTCCCCACGCCTCACCGCCGCCAGAGATTCCTCAAGTCTGGTCCTGACCTCTTCTCTCAGCTCCAGCCCTTCATCCGGGTCGCCCAGGTAGTCCTGGAGCTTCTCTTCTATCATCTCCTCAATGAGTGCTTTCAGTTGCTCAACGCTAAGCTCTGTTACCTTCATCTTACCCCTCCATCACCGGTCAAAGCCTTGCCCATCATTATAACCTATTTGCAGTTTGCCGTCCCCCCAATCACCCCGATTTTAGCTTCGGGCATTAAGTTACCTCCTCTATTTAGCCTTGTAAGTGTGTCTACAGCACTTGAATGGATGAATGATATTTGGACAAATAACTCTCAAAAAGAGGCTGCAGTATTTTTAATGACAAGCACACTAATTCAAAATCTTTTCCATCAGTGCCTTTCCGACCGTGAAAGAGATTACATCTCACTTGGTATAAAACGTCAATTAGAGATTCAAATGTACCATCGTATGACTTATTTTTGCTATTATTGTTCGGATATCGCATGTTACCCACTGTCAAACTGTTAAGTTTATTGAGGTTGGTTCTGAAATCATGGTTGTCCTGTTTCAAAGTATCAAAAACACCACTAAATTCGGTCCGGTTTTTTGTGCAGCCTAATAACTCATCGTCCCTTTGTGTCTCGCCAAATGCCGCTTTCATCCAGCCATTGAAGGCTATCCATAGCGAGATAAACCTGTCGCCATCATCTACACTTACTTGCCCTCTCCTAGCTCTTTGAAGCCATGTTTCTGTGAATGCTTCCCAGTCTATCCATAACATCATACACCTGCCTTTTCAAACCTCACCCCCTGTGTCCCCCTCTCGGGAACGGTTTCGCAAATGGATACGCAAGCCCCCCTGTGGTTCACACTGTCTGTGCCTCTGCACAATGCCAAGCAGGGCAACTGAGCCAGCATATGCCAAAGCATTATACACTGTGGAGCCGCCTAAGTCACGATTCGGACCGGCCCTTCAGATGGCAGCCCAACGTGATGATTCGGTTATCCAAATGTTAAGCAGGCTTGAGAAATTGTCCCCAAGCCCGTCCGTATTTCTTGTGGTGCTTGGAGGAGAAAAGGTAGAGCTTTTGAGATCCAATTTAGTCAGAGCACCTGACTTTTAATCAGGGTGTCACAGGTTCGAGACCTGTACGGCCTACTTAGAACTAATAATCGAAGCTAAAACAGCTGGAATCGGCCTGGATAGGGCCGATTTTTTGTTGGCCCGAATTGAAAATGTCAACCTGATTGTTACAGGTGATGTCAACCTGATTTTTCAAGGAGGCCGAAATGAAAAGCAGCAACCTGGACCTGAAGAACCTTATCCAAGGCTTCACACTATCCTGCCAGACCGAGGGCAAGAGCTCAAGAACAATCGAATGGTATGTTTCATTCCTGGAACGCTTCTATCGTTTTCTAAGAGAGAATAACCTGCCTGTCGATGTTGCTGATATCGACAAAGATCATATCAGGTCATTCATTCGATACCTGCAAACCGAAGCCGTGGTTCCTCGCAAGAACATTCGGTTATCTCCAGCCACGGTCCAGGGCTATGTTCGTACCCTGAAGGCATTCTTCGCCTGGACGGTACGGGAAGAATACTTGATCTCCAACCCGATGACAAGAGTACCGGTCCCGAGGGGACCGACAAAAGTGGTCAATATCTTAACTACTGAACAGATTATCAGTTTGCTTGATGTCTGCCGCCGGTCGAACGGAAACGGCCATCGTAACCTGACAATGCAGCTCTTGATGCTCGATTCTGGAATACGCGTCTCCGAAATGGTCGGCATGGAGCCGGAAGATGTAAACCTGGCGGAGGGCTATATCACGATCAGGAATGGTAAAGGAGGCAAGGAGAGAGTGATCCCGATAGGTTCCCTGGTACAGAAATCCCTGTGGAAGTATATCAACCATTTCAGGCCCCAACCGTTGATTCACCAGGTTACCAGGCTGTTTCTGAGTGATGACGGATTACCACTGACCAAGAGCGGCGTCCAGCAAATGCTGAGGAGATACGGTAAGCTGGCCGGTCTAGCCGGGGTCCGCTGTTCACCACATACCTTCAGGCATACGTTTGCCCGGAATTATCTTTTGAATGGTGGCGATATCTTCAGTTTGCAGAAGATACTGGGGCACTCAAGCTTGGCATCGGTAAGGGTCTATCTCAACCTTTTTTCATCCGACCTCAAGGCCCAGCACCGGCGTTTTTCCCCGGTTGATAATCTGGCACAAAACCGGGCTATCTATCCGTTGTTCCGCTAGACGTTCATGACATGACCTTTTGCAGGGTACAGGACCACAATCGATGGTCTGGTACGGGTCACCGAAGAGGTCCTCGAAGCACCAATGTCAACTAATACCAGATTGCCTGAAGGCCTGCTTTATGAAACGACGGTAACAATAGCTTAGAAAGTGCAATGCAAACGAGAAGGGGCTGGGAGACATTTACCCAGCCCCTTTAATGGCGTAATAGCTAAGCTGTTAAAGCTTTCGTAGATTTAGATGATCCAGCGGAGAAAACCTCTGGTCCTGTATAGCTACATGGCTTGATGCCAGGTTCACGTAGTGCCGTACCATGTCCACAGTAGAGTGTCCCATTATCGCTGACGGTCTACATCGAGGCTAATCACCGACAAAAACCTCTTGACAATAGCACATATGTTCTTTTATACTAGTAACCCCTTTCCCCTTTTGGAGTAAATATAATGGCAAAACTTATTGGTGAACCGGTTAAGGCGCATATGAACAAGGATTCAATGCTATCAGCTTTTATCTGGAGGAAGCGTCTTTATAGGGTGGTTGAAGTCCTTAGTTGGTGGAGAGAGCCTGCTGAGTGGTGGAATGGTAAAGCCATGCGTTTCTTTGTTCGTGTTAACGCCAAAAATTCCAGTGTGGGAACTTACGAGCTTTATCGATTTGGAAAGGGGTGGTTTCTATCGAGAGTCCTGGATTAGGATAGCGGTTATGGGATTCATTCACCTTCATGTCCATTCTAACTACAGCTTTCTCGACGGCGCTTCATCACTGAATAAGCTTCTAGAGAAGGCGAAAGCTCTGGGTATGCCCGCTATAGCGTTAACCGACCATAACAGGCTAACAGGTGCTATCAGGTTTTATGACAGGGCAATAGCTTTGGGGATAAAACCCATCATAGGAGCTGAGATTAACATGGAGGGAGGTCATCACCTGACACTTCTCTGTAAGGACAGCAAAGGCTATTCAAACCTGTGTCAATTGCTCACTACTGCCCATCTATCAAACCGCGGTAAGAAACCGACAGTGACCAAGAAGATGCTGCAAACATTCCGCACTGGGCTTATTGCCTTGTCCGGCTGCAGTAAAGGGGAGATACCTCAGCTTGTCAATAAAGGGAAGATTGAAGAAGCGAAAACAGCGGCAGCTTTCTATAGAAGTATCTTTAGCGAAGATTTCTTTATAGAGCTTATCAGTTGCCCATCAAGGAAAGCTGCGGGTGATAGCTATTGGTTGGGTACCTTTGCCAGAGAACAGGGAATCCCCCTGGTTGCCACCAACAACGTTCATTATGCTGAAATGGATAAATACGCGGTAAAAGAGCTTTTGAATGCTATCGGTCAAAACATCCCTGTCTCTGAATTGAAGGGCGACCGGACGGTAGAGCAGTACCTTAAGTCCTCCAGCGAGATGGCGGAATTGTTTCACGAATTTCCTGAAGCACTGGCCGCCACTGAAGAAATTACCTCAAGATGCAATCTGGAACTGGAACTGGGTAAGCCTCGTTTCCCCAGATTTACCCTTCCCGAAGGTGAAACGGAGTACAGTTATCTATCAAGAATAGCTCTTGAGGGGACTTTAAACAAATATGGTGTTCTTACTTCTAAGATCAAGAAACGCCTTGAGTTCGAGCTGAATACAATCAATAAACTTGGCTTTTGCGGTTACTTCCTTGTTGTCTGGGATATAGTCAGGTGGGCCAGGGAGAGAACAATCAGGTGTCTGGCCAGGGGCAGCGCGGTTGATAGCCTGGTTGTCTATGCTCTGGATATAAGTATTGTTGATCCCGTAGAGTACGATCTGCTCTTTGAACGCTTTATGCATCCGCTAAGACATGAGTTGCCTGATATTGATTTAGATATCGACCGCAGACGCCGGGGCGAGGTAAGAGATTATATCTGCGAAAAGTATGGCGCTGATAATGTTGCCTGCGTCGGCACAATCAACACTTACCTAGCCAGAGGTGCTATCCGTGATACCGGTAAGGCATTACAATTACCGATTGAGCTTATTGATGAGGCAGCTAAGGGTGTTCGTTATTTGCCCGTATCCAAACTTGTGGAATACGCTGATACCCTTCCGGAGTTAAAGAACAACCCTGTTTACCGGCGACCCGAGCTAGCCAATTTCTTCAAACTTTGTGCTGAGATTGATGGATTTCCCAAGCACTTATCCGTTCACCTGGGCGGACTGTTGATTGGAGATGGCCGACTTTCTGACCTGGTTCCTCTGGAATGGTCCAGCGGCGGAGACATCATCAGCCAGTACGATAAAGATGACATTGAACGGTTAGGCATTGTCAAGATGGATGTGCTGGCACTACCAACCCTGACCGTGATTGAAGACACTCTAGCTACGGTAAAGAAAAACCGGGGTACTTCTATTGAACTGGATAAGATACCTGGGGATGACCCGGAAGCTTTTGCCATGCTCCGGGACGGAAAGGCCATCGGGACTTTCCAACTTGAATCCCCAGCGCAGAGAGAAATGGCAGGAAGGTTATTACCGAATCGCTTTGAGGACATTATTGTCTCTATTTCTTTGGTGAGACCGGGACCACTCAAGGCAAATATGGATAAACTCTACTTGCCCAGGAGACACGGTGAAGAGCCGATAACCTATCTTCACCCCAAGTTAAAGGGATCTCTGGGTGAGACATTAGGGGTAATACTCTACCAAGAACAGGTCCTCAAAGTTGCTCATGATCTGGCTGGTATGAGCTACGCTGAAGCAGACGGCTTCAGGAGAGCGATGACACATGACCGAACGGCAGAGGAAATGGAGAAAATGAGAGATTCCTTCATTGCCGGTGCTGCCGGGAATAGTGTGAGCCGAAGTGTCGCATCAAAAGTCTTCGAGCAACTGGCTGCTTTCGCCGCCTACGGGTTCTGTAAAGGACATGCTGCTGCCTATGCTGTGCTTGCTTATCAGACCCTCTGGCTGAAATGCCATTACCCTGCCGCGTTCTTTGCTGCGGTGTTGTCAAACCAGCCCATGGGGTACTACCCTCCACACGTCTTGGTGACTGCAGCCAAGGGACATGGGATCGAAACATTACCACTTGATATTAACCACTCTTCTGACTGCTATACTGTAGAAGACGGAGCAATAAGAGTTAGTCTCAAGCAGCTAAAGGGAATGTCAGACGAGGCATTGAAATCTATACTCTCAGAGAGAGCAAAAGGCAGCTTCATCTCTCTGAGGGACTTTGTGCTTAGAACGAATACTAACCAACCTATCCTGGAAAACCTGGTTAAGGTCGGTGCTTTTGATTCTTTTGGCAGCAGAAGTGACCTGCTCCTGCAGCTAACCGGCCTAACAAATCTCAGGCATAAAATTGATAAAGGAACGAAACCTCTATTTGAGTATGTCAAGCCAAATTCAGCACCGAGCGACGAAAACGTTTATGTGGATAAAAAAGCAAAGATGCTTGTCGAAAGAGAACTTTTATCTCTAGATTTATCAGCACATCCTTTAGATTTCTTGCCTCTCGATAAAGAGTTTACCCGGATGAAAGACTTGCATTCGATACCTACCGGCAAGACCATCAAAATTATCGGCTCGGTAATTCGGTACCAAGCTCCTCCTAGCCGGAATGGTAATAGGGTAGTTTATGTGATAATGGAGGATGGGACGGGGGTAGCCGATGTGATTATATTCAGTAATGTCCAAGAAAAATGTGGGCAGGTCTTGTTTCGCGAAGGTTGGTTAATAGTGAAAGGAAAGATACAAAGGAGAGGGCCAAAAGCCATCTCAATAATTGCCGATGATCTGTCGCCGGTGAGAGCAGCCAGTCGATACTAGTACCGTATGACAACTCTGCCTAATTATTTGGCTACCAGGGATTGAACTGCTAGAATTAAATAGGGAAGTACGGTAAGGATGGCTCTTATGGGACAAACCCTCATTGGTACCTGTTCGTGGACGGACCGAACCTTAATTGATAGTGGTCGATTCTATCCCGACTGGGCCCGGTCGCCGGAAGCACGTCTCAGGCACTATGCCAGCCAGTTTCCGATCGTCGAGGTGGATAGCTCCTACTATGCGCTACCCAATGAAAAGACAAGTGGGCTATGGGTGAACAGGACTGGTGATAAATTCATATTTAATGTGAAGGCTTTCAGGCTCTTTACTCAACATTCTACACCACACGCGGCACTACCGAGAGACGTCAGAGATGCACTACCTTCAGGACTGAAAGCGAAGGCAAATATATACCAGCGGGATATACCGGCAGAACTACTCAGCGAACTCTGGAATCGGTTTGAGCATGCCTTGCTGCCTCTGGACCGTGCTGCCAAGCTGGGTGTTGTCCTGTTTCAGTTCCCCCCATGGTTCTATCCGGGAGATGAGCAACGTGAATATATCCTGTCCTGCAAAGAAAGACTGCCCCAGTACATGATTGCCGTTGAGTTCCGCCACAATTCCTGGGTCAATGAAAAGAACAGGCAACGGACGTTGAGTTTCCTTCGTGACAATAACTTACCCTACGTCTGTGTTGATCAGCCCCAGGGCTTTAAATCGAGTTTGCCACCCATTGCTGAAGTAACCTCAGACATTGGTCTTGTAAGATTCCATGGCAGAAACAGTGAGATGTGGGAGAAAAAGGGCGCCAGTGTTACCGAGCGCTTCAACTACTTCTACGCCGAAGAAGAGCTGCAAGAATGGGTGCCCAGGATAAAAGAGCTGGCATCTAGGACTCGTCAGTTGCACGTTCTCTTCAACAACTGTTACCAGGATAATGCGGTATCAAACGCCGGCCAGGTGCGCTTGATGCTTGACTGAAGTTCATTCAGAGCTATCAAAACAGTCTCGCCAAAAGCACCCAGCGATATCTGAGGCCAGCTCGAAGATGGATTCCGCAATTCTACGGCTATGACCAACCACTATTACCAAACCACAACCTGCCGCGATGCGTTTGAAGTCCGCAGGCGGTACCTGTTTCCAGGCACCCCAATACTGTCCAACTAGTCCGATGTTCTGGCATTGTGGCCGGTCTGCACCGCGGGCTCGTTACTTATTGCCTTTAAGATATTGAAGATTCCAATGATAGCACACTGCTTACTCACCGGTTCCGCTGCTAACACCGAAGCCACATAGCCGTCCAAGTTGCCTGTGATGTCTGAAGTAGTGCTTTGACTTGTATCGGACGGTGTAGCAGTAAAGTAACCCGCAACTGTAAACAGCTCAACCTCGCTTAAGCCCAAGGGCTTGGCAACTCTCCTCAGAACTGAGGCTGAGGGGAAGCGTTCACCCCGCTCGATGCGACCTATGTGTGATGCAGATACAGCCGATGCCGTAGCCAACTCACTTAGTGTCTGAGCCATCACTAATCTTCTGCTCTTGAGCATCGTGCCGATGTGACTACTGCCATTATTCATCATGACACCTCCGCACTACACTGCGTAAATGCATTTGTCTGCCCTATTGGCGTCTCGAGGCCTGCACTGTGGCCTATTGTCATTTTATGATGAATCGGCCAGCTTGGCAAGTAATTATGTTCTGGAATACAGTTCTAGCAGACTGGTGCTACTCTTGGCGACCAGCGTTGACAATTGACCTTCCACGGCACACCGTTGGATTCTATATTGGTAGGACGGTACGCAATAGTGAAAGACTCACCCGGCAGGAAACGAGGTGTCAATATATCTTTCTACTGGCATTGGTCTGAACCTAGTGCCCTGCTGCATCATGTCATGCTTCACGCCGGAGAGTTGACTACTGCTCAAGAAACGCTGACACATGATATTCATGACCTAGATTGACACAGCAGAATGGTACCTTTTGGAGCCACTATTTTACTAGCTTTGTTTCGTGATATACTGGTGCAGGTTTGATCACTACAGTCGGGACTAGATAACAGCGCGTAGGCAACGGGTTGCGATGTACGGTAGGGGAATATGGAACAGAGAAAGAAGAACAAACAGGTTCCCGGCCTCACTAGTGGGCTCGGAGACTCCGAATTACAGATCCTTGACATCATCTGGTGCACGGGGGAGGCGACGGTTCGCGAGGTTTTCGAAGACGTCCGCAAGACCCGAAGCATAACTCTGCCAGCGGTAATGCTGTCTATGAATAGGCTGGCAAAGCGGGGTGTACTGAATAAGCTCCCAGGCGACAGGGGAGCTGTGTATCGGCCCATGATTTCGAGGGATGACATGGCATCTTCACTTCTGGGTGAGTTGATAGACAAGGTGCTGCAAGGAAGCGTTAGCCCCGTCCTGTCTGGCTTCGTTGAGCGACTGAATGATAGGGAACTCACAGAACTGGTGGATCTGGTAAGCAAACACAGGGGTTCGTAGCGGGTCAGGGAGCGAGGCACGACAGTGGGCATCGGTGATTTCTTGTTGAGAGTCCTCTCATGGCACATAGTCCCCTCGATGACCAGTGTTCTCCTCGTCTTTGGCTTCATAAGCCTAGTAACTCGATTTCTCAGAGTGCGAGAGCCCAACTGGCTCTACTGGCTGCTTTGCATACCGCTCCTCAAAGGGGTAATGATTCTTATTCGTGGGGCGCCTCACCCACCTCTAGTTCATGTAACGAAGCCCATACAAGGGTCGTTGATGTTCTGGGACCCTTTCGACCTCGTATCTGCCCCCGCTGCTCTGGAAACGACGCAAGCCGTTTTCTATTCTCCGACGACTATCGTGCTAGCCATAGTGCTTTTCTCGTTGCTAGTTGGTCTGCTGCTGTGGAGGTGGGCTAGCCTCACCTTTTTCTATCGCTCTTTGGCCCGATCCGAAAAGCTGGAAAGGCATGATGCCCCCAGGGTTTTCCAGACCTTGGATGAACTCGTGCGCGGGATGCACACGCCGTATCCGGAGGTAATAGCTAGCGATAAAGACTATCTGTTTCCCTGCACTATCGGAGTTCGTCATCCTGCCATCGTTTTGTCTCCCGAACTTATCGAAGAAAGCTCGGATGAAGTCCTGGAGGCTATGCTAGCCCATGAGCTGGCGCATTTGAAAAGGAGAGACAACATCATTCACTGGATATTCGTTGTGCTCAGGGATCTCCTCTTCCTTAATCCGTTCGCTCACATAGTTTTTGCTAGAGTCTTACTGGCAAAGGAGGAAAGCTGTGACCGTATTGCCGTGGCAGCTACGCAGAAGCCAAAAGCTCTTGAAAGTGCAATCCTCAACGTTTCACTGCTAGCAGCAGAGAAACGACTCAAGCCTCTCCCCGGCGACCTATCAAGAACGGGAAGCTTACTTTCCCGCGGTGTTGCCGTGAAGCAAAGAATCATAGTCCTAAGGAGCGTTGGCGGTAAACGCAGGAGTGCAGCTTGGGCAAAGGTCCTCGCAGTCATGCTAGCTGCTTTTGCCCTGGCCTTGAATATTCATTTCTTCCTTGTTTTCCTTCAGCCATTCATCGCAGTCCAGTTTTAAGTGCAGACGAGTTTGGGACGAAGCTGCGCGTTCGGCTGTGACACACCGTTTCCCCCTTCGAGTGAGCCAGGCAACCCCCTAACATGATGCTGCAGGTAGCGTGTGTCCCAAATTGAATGACTAAGTCAAAAGCAATTAACTGGGGGCTATATATCGGGAGATTGACAACCCTAGTCTTTTATGATAGGTTTTGTGGTGTTAAGGTTTGACAGGCGGAGACAAGGAGTCGTCGACACGGATATATTACTGTGATGCGAGAAAGAACCTGGATTCGTTATTCGGTGTTTTATTTGCTACTAAGAGTGAACTTCTTAAGGCGTTAGCGGAAGCCAGCGTGCGTACTGCGAGAGCACGAAGGAGGTGAACAGATGAAGTCATTGAACCGCACTGGATGCCTGTGGCATGTCCGAATGAGAAAGGGCTTGGAGCCGGATCCACCAGGGCCAATGTGCTGCTGGTGGTGGTTTTTCTGCTGGTGGTGATTGTAACTAATAATCAGGAGATTTGCCTATTTTCGAGCAATGCGTGAGATGCAAGAGACTTATCTGAGACCGAGATACTTAGAGGGAGCTTAATCTCGAGGTCACAGGCAGTGTGCTGGCTAGCTCCACCTAGTGTCTTGCTATTGTGAGAGAGGTAATACTATGTATCTTTCAAAATATGTTGTTTACCAAGACCTAGACGAGAATCACGCTTTGATTGCCAGCTCCCTTACGGGTGCCGTAGACCTTCTCGATTCCAGAAGTAAGGCTGCCTGGCTTGCCCTGGCAGCCGGGGGCAAGACTGATGGTCTGGACAAGAATTTCATGAGACGCTTGAGGAAAAGGGGGTACATCTATCGTTCAACAGAGGAAGAAGCTCATCTCTTCGAAGAACTAGCCACTGCCTTTCAGTCCTCTCAACTGAACCACCCTCTTCGTTTCGCCATTTGCCCTACATACCAGTGCAATCTGGCGTGTAAGTACTGCTATGAGGGTACACTTCCTCAAGACTCCACTGCAACGCTCGGCGAGCAGGACGTTGAAGCTCTGTTTAGGTCCGTTGATTGCATCTCAAGTTCCCGAGGCCAGCAAAAGGTTGCAATAGAACTCACGGGGGGTGAGCCCCTTTTACCAAGAAACAAGACCATTATAGAACAGATTTTCAGTGAAGCGTCAAAACGAGGGCATAACATCGGGGTTGTTTCTAATGGTGTCTGCTTGGCTCCTCACTTTGCGGACCTTTTCTTGCGCTACTCGAAATCCATTTCGTGGGTTCAGGTGACTCTGGATGGACCCCGCGAAATCCACGACTCAAGGCGACCTTTCCGTGGCGGTCAGGGTACCTTTGATGCGATAGCCACTACCATCGATTTCTTGCTGGAAAATGACCTTCCCGTTCGATTACGGGTTAACATAGATGCACAGAACATACCCCATTTATCTGAGCTTGCTGGATTTATGCAAAGGAAAGGATGGGTTGGTAGGGATTCCCTGCAATGTCACTTGGCTCCGGTTCTGGACCACCGAAACGACAAGGACTATCCTTATCTTCTCCCTGAGGTTGACCTACTGAGTGCCACCGAGCAGCTAGACTGGCTGGACAGTAGTCTGGACGGCGTCTTTCAGTCGCACCTCTTCCGAACACTTCAACATGTCTCTTCTGTGATTGAAGGTGGTGGTGGTTCTCCGAGCCCTTGTTTTCAGTACTGTGAATCCAATTCTCCCAACTTCTTCGTTTTTGGCGCTGATGGCCTCATTTATCCCTGCGGTGAGGCAATAGGGAACACAGAGTTCGCTATTGGGCGCTTTCTGCCTGCGCACGAGCTTTGGTCTAACAAAGAGCAGCTCTGGAGGACACGGTCGATTGCTTCCATACCGGCATGCCGCGAGTGCAACATAGCTGGTTTCTGCGGCGGTGGTTGCACTTTTGCTGCCTTCGTACAGCATGGGTCGCCAAATGTGGGAATGTGTGGTCAGGCTCATGAGATCCTGAGGCACTATTGCCAGAAGTTGGGCAAGGGCTTATGCGACCCTTCAGTTGGAGTTCTCGAGCGAGGAGCCGTTCGACAATAAGATGAAAAACATGGTCCTGGCACAGGGAGAATCCTGACAGTCGAAGACGAAGCAGTGAATCGTGACGCTTGACGGACAGTCCTTGCTGAAGGAAGCTCTGAGATGGACGATGGCAGGTGGTACCTGATACCTACATCGCAATGAAATGGGCGTTACCAAGGCTTGTCGTGAGATAGAAGATGGTATAGGATCGCAGTTTGACCCGGAGGTAGTGAATTCATTTTTGCTACTGTAAACAGAGCCAGAAGGGCAAATCGGATCATGAAAGAAGTGAACCTAAGTTGATACGCGACAGCTCATATGAAGCAAGTCCTCTGGACCACATAGCCCAAGGTGTGGAAGTCAGGTATGATCTGCTTATGGGCTACACACAAGCTGTAATCGAAAGCACTGCTCTTATCGCCAGAGACTTAGGTATACCGGAGGACCACATTCAGAGATGGGCGATGGTCCGACAAGAAGAGAGCACGTCGCGAATTAGGCGCATTTACTCCTTGATGGATAAACTCGAATCCAACCTTAATGCGCAAGTTATACTGGGTCTCACACGGCCATATCAAAGCGGGGCTGACGAGATGATGAGATACTAGCAAGGCCACAAGATTGATTTAGCGCACTGTCAAGACAGTCGCTTCTCACAGCAGCCTTTTCTATCCTGTTTAGAGCGGCCTCTCGGCAGCCGAGATGCCCTTTCTTTTTCAATTTCCTGTTTACCTCGGAGGGAGGCTCATACACGGGCTAAGTTATGATATTGATGAAAAGAGGCAATTGTTGAGTCACATTAGCTTAGATTGTTGCCCCAGCTGGATTCGAAAAAGACAACAAGAAGCCAGGGTATAATCCGGTGTTATGTACGAATGGTTGACGGCAGGAATCGGACCATGGTATAGTAGCAGCAAGCCTTGAAAAAGTTCAGGGCTTTCGCTATTTCAGGAAAGGTTGTCCACCTGATTTTTCCAGCGGTGTCAACCTGATTGTTTGAAAATTGAACAAGCTTCGCGCCGGTTCCAGCTTCAGGAGTAGGCCAAAATCTGTCACAATGTCAACCTGACTTTTAATCAGGGTGTCGAAGGTTCGAGCCCTGCACGGCCTACGCTCAGTTCCTCCCCCCTCTTCTAACATTTTTCTAACACCTGCTCGTTTGTTCTGGTTTCTGATACCCTAGTCATAATTGTGTCAAACGTCGCAACAGCTGCCTCCTGCATACCTGGCAATACATGACTATAGAT
>SDBV01006965.1_pt1 | contig 15526 bp, 22 predicted proteins | sample 2277081 | NCBI WGS metagenome assembly SDBV01 (sample SAMN10402039, study PRJNA504765) | marine sediment metagenome | isolation source: marine sediment core GS10_PC15, 223 cmbsf | place: Arctic Ocean: Southern Knipovich Ridge | collected 2010
GTCCAGAACAGTACGAAGGGCCAATCTAATGCTAAAGAGGCTTAGAAGCGATGGGGGGGGGCAAATAAAGGCGCTGACCCCCAAGGCCCCACCCGGTGCTATAGTCATAGTGCCGTACAAGATATATATAGGATTTAGTAATAATGGATGAACCTACTCCACAATCACATAAAAGTCAGTACAACAGGCGGGTTAGGGCTGAGGTTATGGCCTTCCTTACTGCTTATAAAACTTCCCATGGCTGTTTGGTTTGTGACGAAGCCCGGCCCGCGTGCCTGGTTTTTCACCACAAGGACCCCGCGAAGAAGGTTTTTGAGATGGCTCATTGCAGGGATAGGGGATTTAAGGACATACTGGCAGAGATAGAGAAATGTGACGTTTTGTGTGCTAATTGCCACTTAGACTTACATTCCACACTAAAGGTGCTTGGAGCAAAGGGCATGTCTCCAGAAGAAATACTTGAACAGGAATGGTTGTTTTAGCGGAGTATCCAGAATGGAAGTATATGAAAGCCACGTTATAGGTAACACGGAAGAGTTCGTCGTCGAACCTCGGTTTCCTTTGGGGACTCGTGGTGAGTTAAGTGATGGCACTCCCTGCATTTATGTTCAGATGGTGGAGGTAGACAATGAAGTGTAAGGACGTATTTACTACTGGCCCTGAATGGGACGCTAAGATAGTTCGTGAACACTCTGAATGGCTATCTGGTCCCTTTTCCATGAACTACTCAGCCCCTTACGGAGCCAAAAATGCGGAAAAGTCTCTATATAGCGAGAAAGTAAATTCGAACTTCCCCAGCCATAGGAAGGAATACGTAGATGGCAATATTTAAGGTAGCTGGCAAGAACGGTCCCGCTCTTTGCAAGCGGTGTTACCGTGAGTTGCAGGATGGGTTTATGAGGTCTGGCTGCGGTCGCCCCTTAGCAGTGTGCCCAAGTTGCAAGGTTTTGTATATTCTCTATTGCATCCCATTTACAGGCGATGGTTTAATAGATTATTGTTGGTACAGGTCATTTCCCGAGAGATTTGTTTGGGAATGGATGAGATTAGACAAGTATTGTTTGAAACGTTCCGCTTAGGATTCTATGTATAGCGTAGAAGACAAACAGTTCAAGGATTTAAAGTGGCCTGACCAGCCGAGAGAGAAATGCTTGCATTGCGAGATAGTCAAGCCCCGCAGGCACAGTTGGTTTTGCAGGCCCGAATGTGAGGATGCGTATTTGAGGAGAATGATATGATAATCAAAACCGACCCTGAAGGAAAGAAGCTCCTTGAGAACCTATGTGACGTAGCCCTTCGTGCTGGAGGCATAAAGAATCTACAGGAAGTTGGTAGGTTATTACAGAGCATAGAATTGATTAAGAAGAAAAAAGATGGGCCAAAATAAACGACAATCTCGCTCGAAGGAGTGGTATAGGGAGCAGGCTCAGGCTGTTGTGAACTTCCACGTTGAGAGCGTTTGCCAGGATTTAGCGTTTGAGAAACTGATTAAAGAAGGCCTGATAGTAAAAGAATGATAACATGAAAGTCGAATTTGTAAATGGAACATTGGTTGTGGCCGCAGAATCAAAAGAAGAGACGGAATCCTTGAAGGCATGGCGGAAGAGACGGAAAGATAAAAACGTAAGATGGCTTGAGGTACATTATTGCAATCCAGAAGTGGTAATAATATAACGTGAACTGAATGGTAGACCTGGAATTTTATATTGCTGTATCCATTGTAGGGTTGGTATATGTTGCCAATACTTGCCTATGGTCGTTCATTATACAGGTTTGGAAATAAATGATAGACATTGACAGCCCAAAACTCAACGAACAGTTAATGCAGGTTGACGCCGGAAGGTGGGCCGTGGCTAACGGTATCAAGCTCCAGGCTGGTAAGTTCACCTTCAACGGTTTTGAGTACCAGGTAGAGCCTATGGCTTCAGATGCCCATAGAATCTGCTACATGAAAGCCCGTCAGTGCTTTGGTGCTACTATCAACGAGGTCTTAAAAGACCTTCATGGTATGATAATGGGCATATATAAATTGGGTGTAGCCCACATCTTTCCGAATATGGATGAGGTTGGTGATTTCTCGAAGTCAATCTTCAAACCTTTAATAGCAGCTAACCGTTCGTCTATTGGTAAGTATGTCCATAATGTAGCCGGTAGCACTGATACGACCACTCTCAAGAGAGTCAGGAATTCAATGCTGCGATTGCTCGGTGCAAGGTTGGGTCAGAAGATTGGCGATACAGATGAGAACACAAGCTCGAAGACATCTGCTTTCTCTGCCGACAAGTGCGTGTTTGACGAAGTTGACTTCATGGACCCGGTCGCGGTAGTCAAATATATAGAGAGTATGAATATGTCGCCCTGGAAGCACGAGGTTTATCTCGGCAATCCTTCCCATGAAGACTTTGGTATAGATTTAATTTTCAAGCAATCCGACCAGAGGTATTGGTTTAGAAAGTGTAGTTGTGGTCATTGGACCTGTGCAGAAAAAAGTTTCCCCCAGTGTGTGAAGATTCGCCAAAATGGAACTGGGTATGTAGGTTGTGATAAATGCGGCAGGGAGATTTTGGCATGGAACGGCACAGGCACAGGTGAGTGGGTTCGTGATTTCCCCGAAAAGTCTGAATATATGCACGGATATATGGCGAGTCAGTTAATGACCCCATTTAACGACCCGGCCGAGATACTTGAGGCTTTTGTTAATCCGCCTTTTGGCAACTTGGCTGATGTCTATAGATTGAAGTTGGGGAGAGCTTATTCTGACAGGTCGGAAAAACTAAGGAAGTCAGACGTTCTGTTGTGTTGTGGTAACGACGGTACGTCAATAAGGCACTCCGGCCCCTGCGCAATGGGTGTTGACGTAGGAAAAGTCAAGCACGTAGTAATTGGGACAAAGCTACCAAAGGGTCATTACGAAATACTTCGCGCTGTTAAAATCCCTGAAGGGCCGGAAGGATGGAACCAGATTCACGACCTTGCCAGGATGTATAACGTAAAGAGCGACGTTGTTGATATACGTCCCTACGAAGACGAGGCCCGTGCTTATCAGGCGAAGACTAAGCACAAAACCTTTCTTTGCGAGTACAGTGATACACAAATAACCGACGCTATATACAACGAGAACACCGGCGTCGTCAAGGCTCATCGAACAGGTATCTTCGACCAAACGCATAGGTTGTTATCTCAACAACAAGTAATCCTGCCAAGGCAATGCCCTGAAATAGAAGAGTTTGCTCGGCAATGTTGCAACTGCGCAAGGTTCGAAGAGAAGGACAAAAGGAAGGGCACGGTTGTTCATAGATACAAACCCACCGGCGACCGGCAGGAGCATTTCAGGAACGCATTTAACTATTTCGTTTTAGCAGCCTCGCAGAGTCGTATGGCTGTAGCCGGAGGCAGTTCTCATAGACAGACCAAAGCACTAATAAAGGCGAGGGTATAATATGGGCGGACTAATAGTACCAGCTTTAATAGGCGCAGGGGTGGGCGCTGGAACTGCTGCCGCTACCGGTGGCGACGTCGGTAAGGGTGCTCTTTTTGGTGCTGCTGGCGGTGCTGTTGGCGGTGCTGCGGCAGGAGGTACTGCCGGAGGTCTAACGGCGACCCAGGGTGCAGCCATTGGTGGTGTAGCTGGTGGTGGTTTAGGGGGATTACCTGGTAGGCCAAGAGTCGTTTCACCGCCCCCGGTTTCAGTACCGCCTCCCGTCCCGACTGTAGACGAAGATGTGAAAACCCAAGCGAGACGTAAACGTCCAAGAGGTCGTCAGGAAACATTCTTGACTGGTGATTTAATTCCCCAAACGAATAAGAAAAAGGTACTTGGCTAATGGCTGACAGAGCGATAGAACTACTCGCACTCTTTGATAGAGAGTGGAATAACGATTTCAACTTCAGGAACATTTATCAGGAAGTTGCCGACCTTATGTTCCCGCGTGAAAATCAGATTACTTCTACACGCGCTCCTGGTGAAGTGATTGGCAGGGACATAATAGAGACCACAGGACTTACCTCCTCGATTGATATGGCTGCGGGACTCTCGATAAATCTATTCCCGCCTGGAGATAAATTCTATAACGTGGTAATGCAGAACGATGACCTGAATAAAATAGATTCCGTAAAAAGGAAGTTAGGTCAGATAACAGAAATTTCTCATGAGAAAAGGGCTAACTCCAATTTCATGCTCCAGGCCAACGAGACCGTCAGGTCTTTAGGAACGTTCGGGACTGGGAATATGTTCTCCGAATGGGTTCCCGGTATCGGGTTGAATTACAGAGATTACGATGTGGGAACGTATACCTTTGCGCTAAATTCGCAGGGCTTAGTTGATGAGATGATGATTAAGTTCCCATTTACCGCAAGGCAGGCGTTCCAGAAGTGGAAAGATAAAGCCGGGGCTACTGTCCTTGAAGAAATAGGAAGAGATGGCGCAGATACTACTAAGCAGTTTGAATTTGTATGGATAGTCCGACCGAGGGATTTGGAAAAACAGATTGGCGAAGAAGCCATCAATATGCCGTGGGAGTCTATATTCATTTCACGCAAAGACAGCGTTATCGTAGAGGAGTCTGGCTTCCCTGAGTTTCCGTTCCAGGTTCCGAGGTGGGCGGTATCGTCAGGTGAGAAGTGGGGCCGTGGCGTGGGAACAATTGCCGTTGGTCCTGTGTCTGGGCTTCAGGTTGAAAAGAGAGATTTAATCGAATGTGGAAACCTCCACAATAATCCCCCGAAAGAAATTCTTTCATCGTTTGACGGTACTGTGGGAGTCTCTCCCGGCGACTTGAACTTCGTAACTGAAAAAGGAACTATTCGTGCTATCGAACAGCAGGCTCTTGGTAATTTCGTTATCACTAAGGAAATTATCGAGATGGACCAGAACACCGTTAAGAAGATGTTCTTCTTAGATGCTTTCAACCAACTTGAACAGTTGAAGGGTGATAGAAGAAACGAACTTGAAATACGTTCGAGACTTGCTGAGGGACTGAGGAAGTTGGTAATGCCGGTAGGCCGAATCCAAACTGAATGGCTCACAGGGTTGGTTACGAGAGACATAATGTTACTCTTGAGGAATGGTGAACTCGGCGAGTTACCTCCAGAAATGCAGGGTAGGCCGTTTAAGATTGAATATATCGGAAGACTCGCCCTTGAACTTCAGGCCGCTCAGTCGATGGGATGGTTGAGATGGGTCCAGGAAGGTGCGGAGATAGAGACAGTAGTTCCGGGTACTTTAGACAACGTAGACATTGACGGTGGATACCGTAGAAGGGGTGTTGCTCTTGGAGTGAGTATAGATGACATGGCATCTGATGATGATGTTACAGAGAAGCGCAGAATACGTCAAGTCGAGAAAGAAGCACAGTTGGCGGTGGAGGCGGCACAGAAACTTGGTCAGGCTTATGGCCAGACTACCGCAGCGCCAGAGGCAGGTAGTTTAGCAGAGGCAGTAGCGTAAGGAGATAGTAATGCCGCAACATACAAAAGCAAAACGAGCAAAAAGGAAAACAAAGAAGAAAGGTAAGAAATGACTTGGAGAGAAGAAGCGAAAGAGTTAGGAATAAAATTATTCCATAGGACCAAGGCGGAGGTGGTCAAGGATATTGAGGCAACGAAGGGGCCGACATTGGCTGAAGTAGAGAAATGTCATCGGGAGATGGTTGCTGATGCGGCTTTGTACGAAAACCTTCGTAGGATAGGCAAGACGGGCAAGGCGAGACTCTTAGTAGACAGAGATACGGTTACGAAGATTTGCACTGATGCTTTAATGGCTCACGTTATCGAACAAGGGCTGTGTGGCGAAATCAGTTGCGTAAAGTGGTTTATAAATTGTCAACGAAAAGGAATTGTTTTTACAGGAAGGATAAAAGATGAAGATAGACAAAGAGAGACGGATGGCGGACAAGAAAGTACAGAATGCGAGAGTGTTCTCGAAGAGTGTGGCTGAGCCAGAAGCAAGGCCGGATTATTCCCAACTGTCTTATCGCGAGGCACAGGCAAAGGCCAAGGCTATGGGTGTTAAGTCGAGTGGTTCGAAGGCTGATATATTGGCGAGACTGTAATGAAAGACTCAGAGTTGGTAGATGTCCAAGGTGCTCTTGATTCGTCAAGTGGTCAAATAATTTACGACGTCCTCAATAAGTTCATAGAGCCAAGCGTTGTGAAGCTACCAATGGACCACGCTGGCAGAATCGACCCGTTAAAGGTTATGCTTTACGAAGGAAGACGTTCAGTGATTGCGTATATCGATACGTTAATCCTTAAGGATTTAAGTAAAGTTAGACAAGAGAAAGCAGAAATAAAATGAGTGAAGAAACAGGGACTACCGAAACGGCTACCGTCGCAACAGAAACAACTGCTGTGACAACCGCCGAAGTAACACCCCCGCAGAGTTTCGTTGATGGGCAGGGGAATTTCACGGAAGGCTGGGAGGGCGCATTCCTTACGGAAGACCAACGCGCCCATGCCAGAGTCTCCGGAGGCAGGGTAAAGAGTGTTGGAGGTATGTTGGAGACCATAATCAACTCCGACAAGATGATTAGTGGAGATAAGATTCTGAGGCCGAATGACAGTTTCGGCGATACAGACTGGGATGATTTCCACAAAGCCGGTGGCTGGACGGGCGAGGCAGTACCCATCACAGCCCCGGAGGGCTTCCCTGAGGGCGTGTGGAGCGAAGATAGGGCCACTAAGTACTCTGAGGCGTTTAACGCGCTCAGGCTCAATCCTAAGCAGATTGCTGGCTTAACTGAATTGCACAACGCCGACATCCTTGAGCAGATTACCAACTCCAACAATGGCAACGAGGCTTCTATTGTAAAATTAAGGGCTGATTTGTTAGCAGAAAAAGGTAATGCCTTTACGCAATTTGAGCATAATGGAAATATTGCACTCTTCAAGGGTGCCCAAGGAAATGACGAGTTCAAGGAGCGTGTAAAACAGAAATTTGGGGCCGACATTGACTTCGTAAGGTTGATGGGGAATCTTGGAAGCAATTTTGCTGAATCAGGTTCTATCCCGGTAATAAAGATGGCACCAACTCCAAATGACGTTCAATCGAAGATAGATGCAGTAATGAAATCGGATGCGTTCAATAAACCGATGCACCCTGAGCACAAAGCTACGATGGCTAAATTAAGACAGTTACATATAGAAAAAGGAAATATCAAGGTACCCGCTTAACGCGACCTTGAAAATATCTTTGGTGGGTCACCCCAGAAATGGAACCCAAAGATAGCAGTAATCTGCTCGCTTAACCAGCGATAAGGCAGGAAAGAACCGTTAGGACACCCTTTCCGTTGTAAGTTAAGAAAGTTTTAATTTCAATCGAAAGGAACCCTAATGGGTAGAATATTAAGCGCAGGGATACCAGAGGGATTTGTTGACCAGTTCGACAATACTCTGTACCATCTCTTAGGACAATCAGAATCAAAGTTTCAGGTAGGAGTTGACATCAAGCCTATTATCAACGCCGAAGACAAGGCGTTCGATGCGATAGGTAAGTTGGTGTTGACTGAAAAAACCGAACGTAACCCGCAAACACCGACAACGGAAATCACAACCGAGAGGCGTTGGGTTGAAACTACTCCGTTCCATCAATCCGTACTTATCGACAAGGACGATGACCTTAACAGGGTTGTTGAGCCTACGTCTGATATTATGATGGAGTTTGTACGGGCGGTCAATCTCAAGAAGGACGACATCATCCTCGCTTCTATTGATGGTGATGTTGTTTCTGGCAGAACGGCAAAGGCCGGTACTACGATTACATGGGCTTCTCAGGATGGTAATGTAAAGTACACCGGCAAGGACACTGGTAGAACGATTGCATTTGATACCAGTGAAGGCAATGCTTCTGCTTCCGATGAAGGTATGACGGTCGAGAAGGCGGAACTCGTCAAAGAGTATTTCAATTTCCTCGATGCAGATGAGAACACTCCAATCTGGGGTGCAATCAATCCTCGTCAGGCCACAAACCTGTTCGGTCAGAACGAATACGTGAGTTCCGACTTCAATACCAGTAAACCTCTTGCTGTCGGTCGTATCATCAAGAATTGGCATGGCATTAACTGGATTGTTTCCACGAAGATAGTTGGTGGAACCAATAATGATGTCGATGAAAGTGAAGATGTTGTCAGGTGTCCGTTCTGGTTGCAGAGCGGGATTATTCTTGGTGTGCAGGACATGATTTCAACCGAGATAAGCATTGAGAGCACGTTGTCTTATTCGAAGCAGATTTATGTCCATATGAATATGGGCGCGATGAGACGCGACGAGGACCGTGTTTGTTATGTTGAATGTGTAGAGTAAATATTAACGGGTCGGCGGTTAATTAGTTTGCCGGTTAAGACCTAAGAATTTTAAGGAGATACAATGAGTTACACGAATTATAACCAGGCTTTTCGCAGGGATAAGTTTTCCGAACCTGCCCAGTCGGTCGCTGCGAGTAATTTTTTCACACCGACAGTTGACCAGAAGTATATGTTGGGTTGCCGGTTTGACTTGAATGACGGCAGGTCGTTCCGTTATTGTAAAGACGGCGGTTCCGGCCTTACTCGCGCTCTCATGGCATCGTCTGCCGTTCCAATAGCAACGCTCGAAGAAGAGGTGCAAACGGCACAGGCAACTGCGGCTGGCAGTATTAAGTTTGATGTCTTGATTACTACGTCGAGTGGTATTGCAACGGGCGACCTTATTGACGGGTATATGTGGGTAAACAAAAGCCCGACAGATGGTTCAACGATTGGTGATTTATACATCATCAAGGACAATAAGTTTACAACCTCTGATACCGTGCTTAATCTTACAATAGCAGATGAAGGCGGAATACGCCAAGCTATTTCTGCTACTGACGAGATTAGTATCGTAAAGAACCGTTGCAGAGATGTCTTAACGAATACGGCGGATATTACCTCTGCCCCGATAGGTGTTCCGCCTGTTGATGTTACAGCAAGTTTCTATTTCTGGGCACAATACAGAGGCATTACTGCGATGTTGGTTGATACCGGAGATGCCCCTGTTGTTGGTGCCCCCGCTGGTACTCCGACCGGAACTGCTTCTGTGGCTGGTACTGTTGGTGTAGGTGCTAATGACGGTACGGACGCAACTTGGGGTGTTTACGTATCTGCTGGCGCAGCAGACGAAGTTTCGTTAGTCGATTTGATGATACCTTAAGAAAGGGGACTATAATGAGTTACACAAATTATAATCATAGTTCCCGGCGCGACAGACTAATGGAGCCGACACAACTTACAACGAGGTCCAATCTGTTTACGCCGACATCCGACCAGAAGCATATGCTCGGTCTGATTTACGAGTTGAACGATGGCAGGATGTTCAGGTATTGCAAGAATAGTTCCGCCGCCGTTATAACAAGGGCACGAATGGCTGCTGGTGCTGCGCCTGCTTCGGGACTTGAAGAGGTTGCGCAGACCGCTCAGGCGACCGCCGCTGGCTCTGTGATATTCAATGTGCTTGTCGTAACAGGTAATGGTTTGTCTACGGACGACCTTATTGATGGATACCTATGGGTTAGTTCCAGCGACTCAGACAGCTCTACTCTTGGCGACTCTTACATCATCAAGAGTAACAAGTTCGTTACGAGCGACACTGTTCTGAAACTTGAGATTGCCGACGAAGGCGGAATAAGACAGGCCATATCTGCTACTGACGATATTGGTATTGTCAAGAACCGCTTTAGGGATGTTGTGGTAAAGCCTGCATCTCTGGCATCTGCTGTTGTTGGTATTCCATTGGTTGACGTAGCCAAGAGTTTCTACTTCTGGGCACAGTATCGCGGGATTGCACCGATTCTTATTGATGCCGACGCTTCTGTAGCTGTTGGTGCTCCGATTGGTGCCGAAGATACATCTCCAGCTGAAGGTTCTGGTGGTGTAATCGGTGACGATGGCACTGACGCGACCTGGGGTGTATGTGTATCTGCCGGTGCAGCAGATGAGATTAGTTTAATTGATTTGCTTTTACCTTAATTTTGAAAGGAGCGCAAAATGCGTAAAGTATGTATTACGATTTTAATACTTGTTTTTGTGGCACTGTGTGCATTGCCTCTCTTGCGGCCTGCTACAGCAACGCCGATTCATAGTACGGCTACCGACAAACTTGGTGGCTACACAGGGAATAGTGGCTCAGGTGCAGCCGACAATGTAAAGGCGGACCTTGATATTGTCGATGCCTTAGTTGACCTTGTTCTTGTCAACCAAAACGGCACAGGCGACCTCATCGCTGGCAGAGAGTATGCCCTCACTATGAATATGGGCTCCGCTAACGATGATGATTTGTTTGAGGTTCTTGGTGGTCCAATTTTGATAACCAGTCTAACTTTCTACTGCACAACTGATGTTGGTGCTACGAATACTTGGACAATCATATTGGACCATGCCGATAAGGACGTTGAGTTCACATCTGCCGTTGATGTGGCTGGGGCAAACGATGGCGACCGGATAGTGTTTACCAGTGCAAATCCGGCCATACTTACGATATTGGCTCTCACTGCTAATATCGGTAGTACTAACTTGATGTCCCCATGGTTCTGTCCTGTAGGTATGATTGAAGTTGTCAATGACGACAGCACCACGACCGGTGTGTTCGACGTTTACATAACTTTCATTCCTCTTACTACGGGCGTAACGGTAACAGCGAAATAACAGAAAGGGGCCACGAACATATCGCCAAAACAATAATTGAGGCTTTAGCCCAAATATGAAGACGTATTGTTCTGGCCCCTTATTTTTTGAGGTAACTATGAGAAAACTAATTCTGATATTTTTATTTTCAGCATCATGTTTTGGTGCCAGGGTCGGCCTTATAACCGATACCCACCACACCGACCGGACAGACCGTACCTTCCAGGCTTCGCAATCCGGACCACGTTTTTATAGTGAAAGCGTTAGTGATGTGACAGCTTTTAGTACAGCAATGAACCTGCGTGACCCCGATGTTGTGATAGAAAACGGTGATTTTATAGAAACCTCCGACGACGGCGACCCACAGACCGACCTGAATACCATTGAAGATGTTTTTGATAACTTTCTCGGTCCTTTTTACCACGTAATAGGGAATTGGGCGTTAGCCGACCCTTGCTGGGTAAACACGGCTGACTTTATGGACCAGATAGAAAACGGCAACGACCCTTGTGTAATGACCCTTCCCACCACTGATGGTGAAGCATATTTCGCTGCGGGTTCTGAGGGTGGAAACAATATCAGCAGATACTACGCTTTCGAACTTCCCGATGGTGTTATAGGGATTGTGCTTGATTCTAACGGCCGCAGGGTGGGTGACACCACAATATACCAAGTTGGCGATACAGGTCTTATTGGTGGTGGGCAGATACCTGACGCCCAGAGGACGTGGCTTACCACTTTCCTGGACAACAACACAAGTGTTCCGATAGTTGTCTTTATGCACCACAGATTGTGGCCTGAAAACCAGAATATAAACCATGTACAAGACACTACTGCGGCTGATGATATACGGGCTATTCTGGAACGAAACGGAAATGTGGTGGCGGTATTCCAAGGGCATGTCCATCCTGCAAGTCAGAAGTGGTGGGATGATACCACTTTCGAGAACCATATAGATGGGCCGGAAAGTTCAAACGATGGTTTTGTTAGTGAACTGAATGGTATAAAATATTACATACTTCGTTCCCTTGTTCTTGGTTGGGGGGCGGGCGAAACAAGCACTTCCGACTCAGCCGTTGAAGGTGATTTTGAAACATGGGGAGAGACAACTCCTGCAAGTGTTTATTACTTGATAACAGTTGGTAGGAATCGCGGCGACAACGGCGAATTTTATGTCCACGCAAAAGGGTTCGGTGCAAACCCCGGTGGTCTGAGTGATTCGGATAATTTATTGGCCAGATGGAAACTTGACGACGAAGCGGGTCAAACTTCTGTAAAATCGACCAATGGCAATCAAAACGGCACTTCTGATAATGATATAGTCAGGGGTGTAGGTGCTCCGGCCAATTTCAACCGGTCAATGCTTTTTGTACGAGCATCTAACGACGTTGTAACGAACGAGGAAATAGTCGTATCTCAATATCCTTTTACTTTTTCTGGTTGGTTCAAGACGACAGGGGGGCAACAAGGAACTATCTTTGCAATAAACGGAGTAAGTGCAGCAAATAAGTATGCTGTGATGATCATTCAGGGAGCAGGCTTTGCCGAGATGGGTGTTAAGGACGGTTTTACAGCAGAGGAAAAGAACACGGGCTCTACCGCATACGACGATGACAGATGGCATCACATGGTTGCGACATTTGCTGATAAGGATATTTGGAATTTGTATGTCGATGGCAAATTAGAGGTAGGTATAACAAATGCCAACAAAACAGTGCCCGGCGATATAACCAACTGGAGTATCGGAGGCAAGGAAGGGAGTGTGTTGAATGACGAGTTCGATGGTTCCCTTGCGGATATTCGGGTTTACGACATTGTGTTAAACGCAAATGAGATACGAAATTTATTTGAGGATGGTGCCATAGGCAGGTATCGAAGACAAAGATACACCTTTGGCGACCATCAACAACCACGTAGAAAATTTTAAGGAGTAAATTATGAAAAAGAAGATTTTAGTAGGGTTGGTATTGTTGGCTATTGTTTGTGCGGGTGCCATGTCAACATCGGCGTTGGTCACAAAAACACATCCGTACAGAAATCTTGTTGTGTCGGCTGCTGGGGCAGAGACAGACCTTATAGCGGCTACAGGGTTTAATGTGGGGATACCGGACCCTGGCACAGACGCGCTTGCGCCAAAGGATTTGTCCAGACTATTCAAGGTATCCAGTGGTGTCGGTGAAACTATCGCTAATAGTGTTGTCTTGACTTGCTATGCGACTGCAAGCGATAACAATACGGCAGAAATGACTCTCTATGGCATTGTGGACAATGGGGCACCGGAACAAATAGCCGGACTTGTATATATATTTGGCACTGCCATCAGGAGCACTGGAGTGAGGTGGGCGGATACTTGCACTGTTACTGACGTTCATCCAACATCTGTGGATGCTTCGGACAGTGGCAATAACAGAATTGTCAAGGTGGCCTTCGACACAACGGGGTATAGGCATTTGTATATGATTGTCCACGGTACGGCAACGGGCGCTGCTACCGGAATCACAGTCCAAATGAGGCCGTTCTAATGTCTACGGAAATATGTAACCAAGCTCTTGGTTTTATCGGTGCGCAACGAATAAACGACCTCGCTGCTGATACGTCTAACGAGGCCATCCAGTGCAGACTTCATTTTGAACCTACGAGAGATGCGCTTATAAGGTCTTTTAGATGGCGGTTTGCTGCCGCGAGAGCACAATTAACAGGCGCGGATACAACCGGACCGTTGTTTGAGTTTGACAATCAGTTTGCACTTCCCACTAATTTCTTGGCGTTAAGGTCTGTGTTTGGGGCTAACTTCACTGCGAATGAGAACACAAGAACCACCTTTGCCATTGAAGGGCAGAAACTATTAACGAACGACGACAGTGTTGATTTGAGATACACAGCCAAGATAACAGACTCAGCCAAATTCGACCCGTTATTCGTTGAAACTTTAGTTGTGCAATTAGCTGATAAGTTCGTTGGCCCTCTCGGTGGTGGTGACGCTAAGATTCAGGACAAAATAGACCGAAGACTCTTAGTGCTGATGCCGAGAGTTAGGGCGATGGACCGACAGGAAACGAATACTATTGGCAGATTGAATAGAAGGCCGTGGGTGGAAACAAGATTGCGAGTCGGTGCAGGGGCTCGCCGACCATCCGCACCAGGAACAGAAGCATTTTAATACGTGGAGTTTAGTAGTGGCTAACGAAATCTGGCACACTTTTGATGAAACAGAAGATTTGTATGCTCTAATCTGGAGAAAGACTGACGACAAGGTGTGGAACAATACTGATAGCCAATTTGATATATATACGGACGTGGATATAGATAAATATGATGTACCGTTGGCCAATCAAGTGGATAGTGATTTCCATTCGGTAGATTTCCCATCGGCCATTACGACTGCCGGGGTGTACCGTGTTCAAATATTTAACATAATTGGCGTCGGTATAGATGCCGATGCTGATTTAGGTGTGGCCCAAGGTGAGTTATACTGGGATGGAACTGCGGAACTGGATGTATTTACTCTGGACAATTCAATCACAGCAGCTATCCAAACAGGAACGACAGTATTTAACGAATATGGACCAGGAGAGTAATGGCCAATATCCCCCAAATTACCTTTAATGCTGGCAAGCTAACACCGTTGGCAGATGCGCGGTCGGACATAGAGAAGTACGCCTTTGGTTGTCGGATATTGGATGATATGATTCCACGCATTTACGGACCTGTTGAAAGGAGGCCGGGTACGAAATACCTTGCCGATGTTGCAGACCATGATATTAAGTCAAGGATGGTCTCATTTATATTCTCGTCCGAAATAGCATACAAATTGGAATTTGGTGACCAGATTATTAACGTGTACTTTGGTGATGATTTGGTTGATACCGTAACCAGCCCTTATCTTGAGGACGATTTGTTCCAACTCCAATTCGGCCAATCTGCCGATGTGATGTGGATAGGCCATCCTTCTTATGCACAGAGAAAATTCTCAAGAGTTTCCGCCACAGAGTTTACTCTCGAAGAGATTGTTTTCGACAAAGGCCCGTTCATTGAACGAAACGATATTGCCGAGAATGATGGTGTGACTATTGCGGTTACAGGAACGGCCATAGCAACCGCAACTGCTGGCGCAGCTGAATCTGGCACATTTACTATCACAAGTACCACAAATATATCTTCAAGATTCCCAGAGAATAAAAGATTCTATGTAACGGGGTCAACCGGAAACGATGGGCCTTATACCGTGTTCTCGTCCAGTTACGCCAGTCCTACCTTGACAATAACTGCCAACGAAGTTGTTCCTGACGATACGGATGATGGTCGTATATTAGTTGATGACCAATCTGTAATCTTAACCGCCTCGGCCCCTACATTCGAATCAGACCATGTAGGCTCTCTGTTCAAACTCACTCACAAAAGACTACAGACTGTTACCAAGGGGAACGCTACCGGGACGGGTATTATTGGTCAGGCCATAGATGTAAAAGGTGGTTGGACGTTTAACACTACCGGCCATTGGGCGCAGACTGTAGAGGTTCAAAGAAACGAGGATGGAACTAATTGGGAGACGTTCAGGACTTATGTTTCCACTATTACTAACGGTGTGGGGTCGAGAAATGTTCAGAAGTCAGATGTAGAAGAGGCCAACGGTGTCCTTTATAGAATAAATGTAACTGCTGTTGATTCTCCCGCTGGAACATTAACTGCTGATTTCACGGTAGACAAGAGTACCCAAGATAGTATTTACAGAATCACCGCGTTTACATCAGCAAACTCTGTCACTGCAACCGCCGTAGTATCTGCACCGGACAACGTAGCAACGAAACGATGGGCCGAAGGGTCATGGTCTGGTGTTAGGGGTTACCCCTCGGCGTTTACTTTCTTTGGTGAAAGGTCTGTTTACGGATTTACTA
>SDBV01006966.1_pt1 | contig 15526 bp, 16 predicted proteins | sample 2277081 | NCBI WGS metagenome assembly SDBV01 (sample SAMN10402039, study PRJNA504765) | marine sediment metagenome | isolation source: marine sediment core GS10_PC15, 223 cmbsf | place: Arctic Ocean: Southern Knipovich Ridge | collected 2010
CCGCTCACGAACCACGGATCGCTGATACCCAGTGCGGCTTCAAACAGCTTGCTCTGCATCACTTCCCTTCGTCTTGTCTACAAAAAACGGAACGATACCACCCATTCAAAACTCAACAGAGGCGTCCTGGTATTACGCCTGGAAACAGCACGGGCTGGAGGGCCTGTGCAGCAAGCCCCGTGTGGATCGCGGGCAATCGAAGCTGCCGTCGGCCGTGCAAGCTGCGATCCTTGCAGCTAAGCGCGAGAATCCGCGACGCTCGATCCGCCAGATCCGTTTGCTGCTCGAGTCCGCCGGTATTGTCGCGCACGACACACTCTCGCGCTGCGCCGTTCATCGGCTGCTGCAAGCCCACGGGCTCTCGCGCATCGTTGGCTCGGCCAGCTTGCCCGAGGAGAAACGCAGCTTCGTGGCCGAACACGCCGGCTCCATCTGGTACGGCGATGTCCTGCATGGCCCGCACTTGTCGCTTGGCCGGGGGCGCCGCAAGACCTACCTGGTCTCGTTGATGGACGACGCCTCGCGGCTCATCGCCCATAGCGCGTTCTGCTTCTCGGAGAGCGCGATCGACATCGAGGGCGTACTCAAGCAGGCCTTGCTCAAACGCGGTGTGCCCAGGATGTTGATCGTCGATAACGGCGCCGCCTATCGGGCGGTGACATTGCAGGGCATTTGTGCACGGCTGTCGATCAGGCTGGTTTATTGTAGACCGTATGCTCCCGAGGGCAAGGGCAAGTTGGAGCGCTGGCATCGCAGCTTACGGGCTCAATTCCTGAGTGAGCTCGACACCACGCACATCCATGATCTGGCGGACCTCAACGCGCGCCTATGGGCTTGGGTCGAACAGATTTACCACCGCACCGAACATAGCGGCCTGTGTAACCAGACGCCGCTCGCCCGCTATCAGCAGGACCTACCCCGTATCGGCACACTCGGCGCACGCGCCGCACAACTGGACGAACTGTTCCTGCACCGTATCGAGCGCTACGTGCGCCGCGACGGCACCGTGTCATTTCAGGGCAAGCGCTTCGAAGTGCCATACGAGCTGGTCGGCAAGACCGTGTTGCTCGTGGTGGATCCCCATACGGGAACCGTCAAGGGCGTAGAAAGTGAGGCGGGCGAGCCCTTGGGCGCCGCAACCCTGCTCGACGCTGTCGGCAATCGCACACGCAAGCGGCGCAAATCTCAGCCTGAGACCGTCGAGCCGGCCGTGACAGGACACGACGCGCCGATCGAGAACGCAGCGCACGGTCCCAATCTTGTCGAGCTTGCCTATCAACGTCACTACGCCCGGGAGCTGTGACATGTATCGACAACACTTCGGTCTACGTTGCGCGCCGCTTTCCAAAGAACATAGTGAGTTGTGGGACGACGGCGCCTTGGTGCAATTCAACGAGCGCTTCCAGTGGCTACTGCACAGTCCCGGTATCGGCTTGCTCACGGGCGAGCCCGGTGTGGGCAAGACTGCCGCGTTACGCCACGCAGCACTGGCCTTGAATCCCCATCGCTACCAGGTCATCTATCTGGCTGAAACCGAGTTCGGGCGCATCGATCTGTACCGCAGCCTAGCTCGGGCGCTGGGTCTGGAGCCCGCCTGGCGGCGTGCCGACCTGTGGCGGGATCTGAAGCTGCGCATCCTGGAGCTCGTCGAGAGCAAACAGTTGTTGCCCGTGTGGATTATCGACGAAGCGCAGAACCTGCCCCTCGAATTCTTCCGCGACTTCCCGGCCTTCCTGAACTTCGCCTTCGATTCGCGCGACCTGCTCACTGTCTGGCTCGCAGGCCATCCGAGTCTGGGCCAAACGCTCGAGCGTGCGCCGTACGCAGCTTTATATGGACGTATCCAGGCACGCGTTCAACTCAAACCCGTGATCGAACGCGAGCGCTTCGCCCTGTTCATCCAACACGCATTGAAGAGCGCCGGCTGCAGTCATACGTTGCTGGCCGAATCTGGCCTGGAGTTACTTCGTCAGGCCTCTCGCGGCTTGCCCCGGCAAGCGGGGCGGATTCTGCGCACCGCCATGCAGATGGCCGTGCCCAAAGGACTGAACCATCTACCCGACGAACTGCTACAACAGGCGATCGAGGAGTTGAAATGACGCCCCAGTTTGACACGCTATTCCCCGACGGTATCCCTGATTCTTGTGCTCGTGCCCTGACCGACTTCCTCTACCGCCTCGCCCTTGTATGCGAACAGCGATACGAGCACGAACTGCGTCGCGACTCCCACAAACGCTATCGCGAGACAATGGATCCCGATCAACCCTGGCGCCGTAAAACCGACCCTCCAATCTAGCGCCGCCGTCGCGCACTAAACGAGGCCCATTCCATTCCTCATTTAGTGCGCGACGCCCCTCGCAATCTCACGCCACATAGCTCGCGACGACAACCCTAATTTAGGCCGAGACGTAACAGCTACCTCACGGTATTGACAGCTCAGACTGACCTCTACGCGGCTCAGCAGTCGTTGATATCCGCACGTCTTGAGCGGCTTGCTAACCTTGTAGATCTCTATCAGTATCTCGGGGGCGGATGGATTGAGCGGTCCAGCGGAGCCCCGCGAGCAAACGACTCCTGATTCAGGACATGACAGACCATCGCTAACAGGTGGGTGAATGCGTCATGGATTGCTATGGCGGCAGCGATGGATGGAGCCTTGGCGACATTGCCGGCCTGATGGATGGTAGTTCCTGCCAATCTGCGCACCACCTTGATCGTGTAACTGCAGTCTGTCCCGAGCTGATCGCTTGGCTCGTATGGGACGAGTGATGGTGCGAAGGCCATGAGATCAACACCTCTATCGACCAGCCTGCGATGCGGACCATAGCCGCAACACCTGCTTAAAACAAAAGCAGCGGGATTGCGTCGTGGTCAGTCACCTGTGCGGTCCAAGTTAATTTGCATGACGGCGACGTTGCCGACCGGTGTGATTTCTCCAGTCCAGACCGCATAGGCGACTGTGATCGATTTGTGGGCATCGTGGTCCTGGTACTGCGTGCTGTCGTATTCCGTGCGTGCCCTCGCATAGGAATGAGCGGTTGCCGGGACAGTTGATTGAGCGTGCAGTTGGACCCACTTGGGCAACAGTTTGGTATTCACTCTAGCCGTCAGGGCAACACCAGGCAGTGATGCACCCGGTTGCAGGCAGGCGTCGACCAGTCGCTGCTAGTCAGTCAGATCAAAACTGCGCCTGCCACCGACACCAACGCGTGTCACCCACAAGGGCAAAACTGTCAGCTCATCCTCGGGCATGGGCTGCGTCCGCAAGTTAGGGTTGCGAACGCAATCGTCAACTTTGTGAAACGCAGAAGCTACGTGCGCTAAAACTGGCGCTTACTTTAGAACAGCGTCCGGATGCCGGTGGCGACAATGTAATTCGTCGACTCAAACCCGTTGAACGCAGAGCCGTTGAACTTTGAGAACATGTAACCTGCGTAGATGTCGGTGCGATGACTCAACTGATAGTCGGCGAGCAGCGAATACTGGAGCTGATTGCCACCTGCGACCTTGGCTGACTGCATAGTCTGGGTGTCGTAGAATGCCGCTGCTACATCAAATGCTGGGGTAATCTTGTAGTCACCGCCGACAAAATAGACGTTATTCAGCGAGGTTGTGGCCTGATTGGTCACCTGGCCAACGAAGCCGAAATAGTCTGCCGTGGATCCGTTCACCACCGGGTCTGATGGAGCTGAGAGTTCGTATCGTTCGTATCCAGCCTTCAAGGTAGCTCCGCCAAGTGTATATTTGGCAGCGACCAGCACATCCTCGTCGTCAGCTAGCGTCAGGGGGCCCACGTTTGTGCCGATCAACGGGCTACCCACGGGGTTAGCACCGGTCAACGACGTTGAGTGCAATGCATCGCGGGAGCTGTACCAAGTCGCCTGGATACCCAACCCGTGCGCTTCATATCCCAGGTTGCCTCCCCACGTCGAACCAGCGCCGAAATTGCCAGCCTGCCCCCCAAATCCGTAGGATAGTCCTACATTAATGGGCCCAAAATGATTGGTATAGACGACATTATTGTCGGTACGCGAACCTTCCGTGATGCCACCAGCGTAGTAAGAACCCGAAAAGCCGAGTGGCGAGAACAACTGCGAGGCAAACATGGGATCGTAATCAACGATGGTGTAAAAACCCAACGTCGGCGTGCGGCCAAACTTGAGGGATCCATACTGGTCCTGCCCAATCCCAACATACGCGGCGCGGTTAAAGAGTTGGCCATTGAGTGCAGAGGGTGCGCCCACCGTCTGATTCGATCCAGCTATTGATGCGGCGGTATTGTTGAGCGTACCGGAGTTGACGTCGATACCCGACTCCAGGTCGAAGAAAGCGTGCATGCCACCGCCCAGATTTTCATTTCCGCGTATGCCCCAGCGTGAGTCGGAAAGTCCTCCGTTGAACATGCCCCATACGGAGTTCTGGAACTTGGTCTTGCTGACAGAATTGATCGTGGATGGAAACGTCGAACTACCATTGGCGCTGTGTTCTACCATACCGACCGCAGTATCGAGAATACCGTAAAGCGTTACGCTATCCTGATCGTCTGCGTGAGCAGCTGTAACGCATGCTCCCATTATAAGCAAACCCAAAAATTGCCTTTTCATTTTTGTCTCCTGATTTTAAGATTTAAACGTTTAATCGACGAACCCGTAAGGACGAACGGACCTCTCTTATCAATAGTTATCGAAAGCGAGTAAGTCATCGCTTTCTCAAGTTATGTCCGACACAGTGTCTGCTGACTATCCGGAGGAGTGAGAGAACCTGAGTCATCTGAAAAAATGCGCCGGTCGCTGCAACGATATGGCAAGGATGATTGAGGTCCGAGGCGGCATACTTACGCACTGCGTGCTTTAATCCGGTATCGCATACAGATAGATGGGTCTGGGTAACCGCACTCACCCGTTCGAACCCAGCGGTGCCGGTTGAAAGCGGCTCTCCAGCACCACGCTGGGCGGCGCGGAGTTCAGAATCCAGCGGCGCCGCATCGGATGCAGGATGACCTTCGCCGACACGCCCGCCAGCATCGAGATGCACGCAACGAACACGAACACGGTGCTCCATCCGCCGTGGGCCGCCAGCAGCGAGGCCACCGGCACCATCATCGCAGCGGTGCCCTTCGCCGTATAGAGCGTGCCCGCGTTACCGGCGGCATACTTGCCGCCGAACGTATCGGCACACGTGGCGGGAAAGTTGGAGAACACATCGCCGTAGCACAGGAATACGAGCCCGGAAAACGTGACGAACAGATAGGGGTTATGGCCAAAATGCATCAAACCGAGTAATGCCAGACCCTGTCCGAGAAACGTCATGAACATGGTGTTCTCGCGACCAATCCGGTCGGAGATGAAACCACATAGCGGACGCGTGAAACCGTTGCACAGATTGTTGATGGACAGCGTCATGGTCAGGAGCGGCAGGGTGACGCTCAAAACGCTGACCGGCATCGCCGCAAAACCGTATGACTTGGCAATCGGACCGATCTGCGCGGTGGCAATAATACCGCCCGACGCCACACAGACGAACATCGCATACATCACCCAGAAGAGCGGCGCGCGAATCATCTGCTTTGTCGTGTAGTCGGTCTTGGTGGCCACGACGCGCTTGAACCCTGCCGCATGCGCCGGCGGCTTCGGACGCACCAGCAGGGTGGCGAGCACCAGAATGCACACGCCCTGCAGGAGCCCGAAGAAGACGAACGCGTGTTCGTAGCCAGAATGCTGGATCATGTTCGAAATCGGAATCACCGTCAGCGCTGCGCCGGCGCCGAAACCCGCCGCCGTCAGACCCGCGGCGAGGCCGCGCTTGTCCGGGAACCACTTGAGCGCCGTACCCACGCAGGTGCCGTACACGCATCCAGCGCCCACACCGGCGATCACCGCAGCCACATAAAGCACCGGCAGACTCGGCGCATACGCATCGAGCACCCAGCCAAGCGCTGCGCAGATCGAACCGCCAATCACCACTGGGCGCGGACCGAACTTGTCGACGAGCCAGCCTTCGACCGGCACCAACCAGGTTTCAGTCACGATGAAAATTGAAAACGCCAACTGGATCGCTGCTTGCCCCCAATGATGTTTGGCATCCATCGGGACTACAAAAAGCGTCCATGCATACTGGAGGCTCGCGATAAGACCCATGCATGCGACACCGGCCACCAGTTGGACCCAACGGTTATGCCGGCGCGCCGTATAACCGCTAAAGGCTGTATCAGTCTGTGCCACGTTGTTTGTCTCCGTCATTCGACTTGTTAGTCTGGCCGGGGAGAGCATTTTCTTGACTACGTTCGAGAGCTGAAGCGCCAGAAAGCATTTAGTTCGATTCCCCCCGTAGATCTAAGTCGCGGACAACGGGGCAGCGTAAGGTTACCTCGCGATCGCATCCGGTTCGACGTGCCAACTCTTTTGAAGCTTTAACGATGATGAGCGACCTAAATGATTAGCGAAATTAAAATTTTCTTATGCCTTTGATTACCTATCCGTTATACGTCCCGGATCCCGCAGACTTGAGTGACCTCCCGTAGATGGGGCGGATCCGGTCTTCATACGAGCGGTGTCTCATTTAGTCAGAAGCACGCCTATGCCACGCGAAACGGTTGCTGAGTCATTTCTCAAGTACTGCGACGGTACCGGAAAGGGCGGTCAGGCAGTAGCTGCGGCGTAACAACGGCAGTAACTGTGCAATGTCGTTGGCCCGATTGATGGTAACCGTGCTTGTGAGGCGGAGGTGCGGATTTGGCCGTTGAGCGGCGCCGTGCCGATAAGACCTTCCTCCTGCCGGAGCCACAAGGAGAAGCGAAAGAAGTATCGAACGGGCTGAAGCACTTGTGAAATGGCTTCGGAGGAGTTTGGTGGATTCTGCACGCCGCACGTCGCGAACGTCGAGCAGGCCTCGAAAGGTCGTTGTGGAAGTCGCTGGGCCGTAACAGCGAAGAACGCCCGTCATTGAAGATGCGAGCGATGTTTGCATCCGACGGTTCCACCTTGGTGGTGCTGACGGTCAAATGCAGCAGTAGATCGTGCAACACGAGAAGTCCCTGATAGTGGCTGGCAGACAGTCTCGAAATGGTGGTTTCATGATAGAAGGGGTCTGCCACACGGAGCGCGGAAAGGTCTATGTTCGGTGGAGGGTGTGTTCCGATGATCTACAGCTTGCGGGTTCTGCTGATGAGTGGGGTATACCCGTCGGAGATTGCACTGCCATCCTAAACTGGCTCTATCGGGCTGGATAAACATGACGCACATCTGGGATCGGTTCAACACTCCGGATCATTACCGTGCGCATCAATCTGTATAGTTTTGCTACGCGAATTAGTGATGCTTAACATCGGTAACAATCGGCTGGGTTGCTGGCTACCTCATTTACATTAGGCACAGTGGTTAAGCGGTCGCTTCTGCTTGCGGCTAGTGATTGGGATAAAGGGATCCAAAACTATAGTAAAGAGGCCGGAGAGAATATTTCGATATCCGTACAATCAATGAAAAAGAAATATTAATTTCATGAATTTTTTATAAAAATTCAGTGCTCCCGGTGCCAGCTGGATGATTAAAAAACTTTTTCTGGTCAATTTATGTTCGAGCCATGACTGGCATTCGGTATTGCCGACGTATAGGTTACGTCGTGCGTTGTTGTTTCTACGCGACTGGTTCCTGAAAAGCATTTTTGCATGATTAGTGGTTCCTCTAGACTTCTGCTTGCACCTGTGCGGTGCATGTTCCTCAGCAGCATGCATTGATTTCCAAATCGATGCGTGGTGTCAACCGATACCCCAACCGGACGAAGAGCCATGAAAATGAAGAGTCATTTGCACTGGAAGCTGGCGGCGATTGCCGCGTTTCTGCTGAGCACTGGGGCGCATGCCCAAAGCAGCGTAACGATGTATGGCCTAATTGATGAAGGTATTAACTTCACGAACAATGCTGGCAACGGGGCGGCATACAGGGTGCAAAGCGGTGATGTTGTGGGAAGTCGCTGGGGTATCAAGGGAAATGAAGATCTCGGTGGCGGGATGAGCGCACTCTTCCTGTTGGAAAACGGCTTCAATGCGAGTAACGGTGCCCTTGGTCAGGATGGACGAATTTTCGGTCGCCAGGCATACGTCGGACTCTCGTCGAAGCAATACGGGACGGTGACGCTTGGTCGCCAATACGACCCGACAATCGACATGTTCAGTGCCATCACTGCATCTGGTAACTGGGCGGGTGACGTCGGCGCGACTCCCTTCGACAATGACAACACGGATTGGGATTTCCGCGTAAACAACTCGGTGAAGTACACGTCTCCGACGATAGCAGGATTCACCGGCGAAGCGATGTATGGCTTCAGCAATGCGACAGGTTTTGCGAACAACCGTTTGGTAAGCGCGGCCGGCCAGTACCAATATGCTGGTCTGACGGCAGTCGTCGCATATATGAAGATCGATGACCCTGGCGCCGGTACAGCGGGCGCTGTGACGAGTGATTCCGTGTTTGGTGGATCTTCGCAGGAGAATATCGACGCCGGGGTTGCGTACAAATTCCAGAAGATGATGATCGCGGCGACGTATTCACATACCACCGTCGATGACCCGAACGCTAACGCCTATTTCACTACTAGCTTTCAGCCAATCAATGGTGGCAGCTGGACTGCCTGGAAGTTCGACAACTTCCAGATTAACGGACAGTACTTTTTCAAGCCAAACTTCTGGCTTGGCGCGTCGTATACATACACGATGGGCAAGCTGGATTCTTCCGCTGGCAACTACAGTCCCAAATGGCATACCCTCGCGCTCGAGCTTGACTATGATCTGAGCCCACGTACGTCGCTCTATATCCAGGGTGAGTACCAGCACGTTCAGAGTGCGAATACCGGTACCCAGTTCGACGACGCTCAGAGCATCGCCGGCGCAGGCCCATCGTCGACGGCCAATCAGGTGGTGTATCGCGTAGCGATGATTCACCATTTCTAATCCATTGCTGCATTAGCGCCCGGCGAGTCGCCGCCCGAGCGTGTTCGTTCCAAACGATCACGCCGGGTGAAGCTGATCAGGGATTGACGCGTAGGCGTTTAGGCTGCAATCTGCGGGCTCGACATCTTTCGTCAACTTCTTGCGTTCGTGCAGTTGCATCTGCATAAGTCGCCGTCGCGGTTGACCCGTTAGGACATCAATGCTCCTCTGATCGTCGCATTCCTTGACGGGTTTGAGGCGCACTGGGGCGTTACGTTCGCACTCGCAATCTGTGCCATGTGGCAATCCATTCCTTCTTTCACTACGTTGCTCTGGAAGCGCCGGTTCATTCCGCCCAGATCCAGCGGGTGCTTGCCATCTGTTGCCTTTCACCGTTGCGACAAGGATCGCGAAGCACCAGCAAAAGAGCATGGTGAACACCTTGAATATCCCGAACACGAAAAAGGGAAAGGCGATAACGGTGTCGCCAATGATGTGCCCGGCCACGCTTTCATAGACAAAGCGCAGGTACCGATACAGAAGCGTATTGAGCACAAGGACGACCTGCAGGTGGACTGGCAGAGCGAGTAGCATCGCCCCGTGTTTCAGGGCGAAGAACAGGGGAAAGAAAAGCCCGAACAGCAACAGGCGGACATAGTAGCGTGGCGCTAGGCCACCAAGGAATCGTACAAGAACGGGGCACATGACATCCTCCGTGTTGCGTTCTGCATGGGTTCCGACGCGCAGCTTCTGGCGAGACCACTAGCTGGAGCTTGCGGGCGGATCGGGTCGCTGTTTTGCCCCTGTGGTCCTGTCAAATGACCAGATGTCGTTCAGCTATGGCCTTCCCACGCCGCTGACGGGAGTCTCGCACGTGCGAATCGTAACAATGTACTCCCGGCATTAGGAGGGTGGACGCAATGGCCAGAATGGCCCTTGGTAACATGCGTTGCGAATCAACTGGATTGAGCTCGCTGCCATAAGATTTCCATCGGTGCAGGCGGAATTTCTCCGGCGAACCGACAACTGTAGCCTAGTCGCGGGTATCGATTGCTTCACACCGGATGACGGGTCTCGGCAGCGGCGGGTTTCCCTCCGGCTGCTCGAGCCGCACCAGAAACTCGAAGTTCGGGTCAGTGAGCTTTTCGAGTGCTTCTTTCGTGGCGCCCAGCGTGATGAGGCATTGCACGTCCCAGTTGTGGCCGACGAGAAGCCGTCCGGTGATGTCATTGCATTCGGTCAGCAGAATGGCGCCCACGGGGCTGTGCCGCTCGGCAAACTGTTCGATACGGCGCTCGATGAAGCCGATGTCCTCGTAGGCGAGCATTCCACCGATCCGCAGTGAGACGGTGTGTGCAATACTGTCGAAGGCGAGATAGACCTCGGCAATTCCCTTCAGATGCCGACGTACGGTTTCAATGTCGTCGGGTTCGAACTCATCCGATACGGGCATGGCGCCGGACAGGGCATAGCGGAATTTTTCAGGCATGATCGGCTCCGGTTTGCGTTGCTGAAGGGCGCGGTTCGCCGTCGGGCGACTCGCTCAGTTCGTCCTGTATCCGGGCGCGAACAAACCCGGTATCCTCGTCTTCGGTGTCCTGCTGGATGCGCCAGAAGTCCAGTTCGGCGAGCAGCTTCACGTGGGCGGGCAGGCCGAGCGGCAGGAAGGAGATTTCGCCCATGCTCTGGCGATAGAAGATCGAGCCCGCCGAGGCCCACCTGTGAGCGAAGTGCACGAGCGCGTCTTCGACTTCGGGACTGTCGGGATACGGGCAGCGCACACGGATGAGGCAGGTCTGCGTGACGCTGTCCGTTGCAAAATACGCGGTGGAAGGGTCGGGCAGCGTGCCTACGAACTCGTCGCCATGGACGCGCCGAAAATCCGCCCGTACCGGCAGGGCTCCGCGGATTTCGTAGCTGAATGCGCTTCGCTTTTCATAGTGCAATGCCATTATCGTCTCCCTGGAGTCGGTCATGCACCCGGGAGCCGGGGTTTGTGCGCTGCGATACCATAGGCCGCCTGACGGGAGCGAGAGTGGGCAACAAGACATGCTAAGAGCCTTGTCGGCGCGATGATCGTGCGCATGCTGGCAATCCACGTTTGACGCGGCGATCTGATGCAGCTCCTTCTGAATTTCATTGCGGATGTCATGTTGTACCTTAGAAATGGGGGGCGCGCGACGCCTGCGAAAACGAGACTATATGTTGAGTCGGTTGCCCCTATCAATCGAATGTTGGTAATGGATATTTTAGGTTCTATTGATATATTGTCAAGAGGGAAATCTATCAAATGGATGTGTTCGGGGAACGGCTAAAGAACGAGCGTTCAAGACTGGACCTGAACCAGTCGGAGTTCGCGGCCATAGGTGGCGTGAAACAACATGCGCAATTCCAGTACGAAAAGGGCATGCGGAGGCCGAACTCCGATTATCTGAGTGCACTCGCGGGGGCCGGTGTGGATGTGTGGTATCTCCTCACGGGGGAGAAGGGAGCGCGACTGGAAAGCAGTGACGAACAACGGATCATTGCGTCATTCCGTGATCTGGACGCGCGTAAGCGCGGCGCTCTGCTCGTACTCCTGGAGGCGTTTTCGGAACTGCCGGAAAAGTAGGTACATGCGGTGCGGGATAGTCAGAGCAAGCGGTGCAACGGAATTGGTCCGTGCGATTCTCGGCGTGCCGCTCGATGGCGAGACTGATGCACAGGATGCCCGGTCCGGTAGAGAGGGGCGGGACGGCGGTCAAGTGTCGCCCGGCGACTCGTCGATCCTGCTGTCAGATTCTTGATTTATCGGTATTGCGGCAAAAGGTCCTGTTCGTTTGAGCGTGACTCCTGATCCCCTCGAACTGCACCTGCGTTGTCGCCCCAGCGACGCAGGTGCATTCGTTTTTACACGGCCTCGGCCGCCTTGGTTTGATGTTTGATGTTTGATGCTGTTGGCGTTATCCTGATGGTGTTGCCACAGGAGGACGCCATGCGAACCACCCTCGATATCGACGACGATGTGCTAGCGCTCGCTCGCGCTCGGGCCGAGCGTGAGCGCGTGTCGATTGGCCGTGTGCTGTCCGCACTCGCCCGTGCGGCGTTGCAGCCAACGAGTACTTCGCCGGCCATGCGCAATGGGCTGCCCGTGCTGCCGAACGCGCGCACTGCGCGCCTGGTCACGTCCGAACTTGTCAACCAGTTGCGCGACGAGGCACCCTGATGGTGTATTTGCTCGACGTGAATGTCCTGATCGCACTACTTGATGCTGGTCATGTGCAGCACGAGGCGGCGCACGCGTGGTTCGGCCGGGTTGGGCACAGCGCCTGGGCAACCTGTCCGCTGACCGAAAACGGTGTGTTGCGCATTATCGGGAACCCGCGCTATCCGAACACGATGGAAACGCCTGCAGCGGTCGCGCCGCTCGTCGCGCAGCTGCGCGAGCACCCTGGCCACGAATTCTGGTCTGACGATGTGAGCTTGCTCAATCCGGATCATGTCGACGCGGGTCGCCTGCTCGCGACCGACCAGGTTACTGATACCTATCTGCTCGCGCTCGCGCGCATGCACGGTTCCAGCCTGGCCACCTTCGATCGCAGGTTGGTGGTGGATGCCGTGCCAGACGGCACGCGCCACCTCGAAGTGATCAACCTGTCGGGTGCGGGGTCCGAAACGACTCGCCCCAGCCGGGCATGACGGGATGTCCGGCGCGATAGGGCGGTTCTATGTTCTACGCCCGTTCTTTCGCCGTCTGTCCGGCATTCCCGTCGGGCCTTCCTTGTCTGATCGATGGAACTGGTGTCTATGAAGAAAAACTGGATCCGGTCAACGTGCGAAGCACGACTGAGTACGCGTTAGCGGCCCGTGATATCGATGTGTGGACGAACGTGTCGTGACGCAATCTTCCATCTGCCACCGTCGATTTCGCGGGCCTCCTGAAGACGGAGGCTGCCCACGCTCCCACTGTACAGACGCCCGGACGCCCCATCCAGGCCATCGTGGTGCCTGCGCACGTCACTGAGGGGCGTGGTCTTGCAGCCGCGCGGTCATCTGCGAGCGCAGTCCAGATCAGTTTGCCGTGCGAATGATGTGATTTCTGGCGACGCGGTGGGAGGTGTCCGATGGGCGGCGTCTTTGCCGCAGTGGGAGACACGCTGGAAAACGGCATGTCGGTCCACGTGACCGGTGAGTCCTCGGCCCTGTCCAGCGCGATTGTGCCCGTGGTGACAACCGCGGTGACCGTCTGGATCATCTTATGTGGCTTTGCCGTGATCCGTGGTGAGGCGCACGTGTCTGTTCCGGCATTCGCGTGGCGAGGCCTGAAGATGGCCGTGATATTGTCCATTGCTCTGGGTTCGGGATTTAGCAGTCGTAGGTGCTGACTCTAGCTCAAGCCTCCGCTCGCGATCCCATGTTTACTCCGTTTCCCGATACGGACTGGCTCGCGGCGCTGCGTGGCTGGTTTGCGGGACTCTCCTCGCGGGCTGCCGTAGATCGCTACCTGCCGAACGGGCGCGCGATCGGCGCGTCAGCACGCGGTGTCATCGGCAGCATCGGGCGGCAGCTGATTGGGTTCGCCCAACAGCGTCAGCGTGATGATCTGGTCGAACTCCTCCGGCACCCTGTCAACGAACGGATCGCCCGGGCCAGTGCAGTCACACACGCGATCGAACTCTTGCGTGCACTCCTGCTTCCGCAGCCACAGATCACCGACCACGTCAGCTGGTGGATGAGGCCCCGTGCGGCGCGCGCGCTGCCCGAGCATGGCATCCTGACGCTCGCCGATCTGACTGTGCTCGTGCCGCACCGGCGCGGATGGTGGCGAATGATCGCGGGACTGGGGCAGACAGGCGCCCGACAGATTGAGGCGTTTTCGAGGCACGTTCCTCGTGGACTGAGCGGGCGCATGCACTGATAGCTGTCGTGACAGCGGGCGTCGTCGTATCTTGGGAACGGCTACGGTTGCCGCATGAAATAGACGGTTCGCGCGGAAGCTTTCGGGCACCGCGGCAAGCCTGTACGCTCGACGCGGTCCAGACAATGATGCAGCGCAGGTGTGGCTCGCACTGCACTAGAAGCCGACAATCCAGTGTGCTTACCGCAAGGAGGCGGAGCGGCTAACTTTGTGGGCGACTGTCGAACGCGGTCGCGCCCTGTCATCGCTGACAACCGAAGACGTGATCGCGTACCGGGCGTTTCTGCGTCGGCCTGCGCCATGCGAGCGTTGGGTCGGTCTGCCGCGGACCACACTGGCATCCATTCGTCAGTAACCTGTCGGCTCGCTCGACTGCGTATGCGCTGTCAGTAGCAGGCGCGCTTTTCCGCTGGCCCATCGAGCAGCGCTATGCTGCGGAGGTCGATGAAGACCAACCTACCGCTGTTGTCGTAGGTACGGATGTTGGAATCCGTGAGATGCGACGAGACCACGATTTATTGGTCGAACCGGTAGTCACGGCGACGCGCTTGCCCTTAAGGTCTCTGGGCCCCTTTATGTCGGTGTTGTCGGCACGCACGAAAATCCGGAAATCTTCCACGTGTGAATGGCGGTCGGAATCCGACATTGGATGGCGGCGTCAGGTCGTCGAGCATGTTGACGTTTTCGAGACCGATCGACGGGCGGATGATCGGCTGGTCGGTCAGCGGGAATTTGTGGTTCGCCTGCAAGGGCGCGGGGTAATACGCCGCCAGGCTGCGTACGCCGCGCCAGGTTGCACCGACCGCGGTCGGTCTCGTCCCTAGGATTGCTGCTGGGCTGGCACAGGCCCGAGGGTATGTCGCACTTCCAGCGGCGAGAGCCGGGAGGTTTGCACTGCGAGCAATCACTAACTACTGCCTCGCTGCCGAGGCAGCCGTCGCTTTGCTTCCTAACGAGGCACTGACCGGTACCAGTATTACAACAATTAATTTTAACCTCGGGCGGGACGCACTTTTTGTTAGGGTCTCCCGTCCAGCCCGAGGGGCAAGCACAAACCGCCCTCCCACTAGAGTCGTCGCACGTAGCGTCGATCCCGCAGGGGCTGACCGGAAGGGGGCACTGTCCGCAATCGTCGACTACTTTCCAGCCTTTGTCCTTATTGGTTATGTAGTCATCCCGGCCGGCGATCCAGCTGCAGCCGGTGCAGCTCCTAGCGCCCCCGTCGCAAAAGTAACTGTTGAAAGGGTAGCAACTGTCGCAATCGTACAAACCACCGCCGGGAGGTGGGTAGGCCGGCTTTCCGTCCGATCTGGTATCATCTTGGGCACAGGTGAAGCCTGTTCTATCACATTTCCATCTGGGCGCCTGTTTGCAGCCGGAAGCCAGGCAGTCGCCATAATCTCCCCAGGTTTGAACCTTGTCCAAACCTCTTATGTCCTCCCCCGGGCAAGAGAGGATACAGCCGTCCCCGCTCCAACCGTCCCCGCTCGGGTCGCACCTCCATCTTAAGCCGCCGGGACACTTGTCGTCTTTACAGCCCCAAAGCCCGCAGTAATAGTAATCGTCCTCGTCGCAGTGCCTACATTTGTCCTTGCAAACGCTGCTATCGTCTTTATAAAGGTCGTCGGGACAGCAGGTTCGACAGTCCATATAACTGGTCCCGTCGGTGGGCACGCACTTTTGCTTCAAGTCGTCGGGGCAGTCGC
>SDBV01006967.1_pt1 | contig 15525 bp, 10 predicted proteins | sample 2277081 | NCBI WGS metagenome assembly SDBV01 (sample SAMN10402039, study PRJNA504765) | marine sediment metagenome | isolation source: marine sediment core GS10_PC15, 223 cmbsf | place: Arctic Ocean: Southern Knipovich Ridge | collected 2010
TCTACTATAATTCGGGCCCTGGCAATTGGCCCTCAGGAGCTACAGACATCTTAAGCGGTGACTTTGACGGTGACGGAACCGATCAGTTTGGCGCTTTCTTCGACTTTGGAAATGCCTATAGCGGGCTGTCTATATTTGAGTGAACTAGCAATTTATAGCTTATAAAACGTAAACTTATTATACCTTTTACTCAGCTCAAACACTCTTGTTACCCCTTGTTTGACAACTTCCAAAATAGACTGCTTGCCCATACGTCAATTTAGGCCATCAGCTGCACTCTATCTCTTGACACAGCCAATATTTGAGAGTACTTTTGCTTGATGTATATAAAGAAAGTTTGGTAATGGAGAAAGAAGTTTACAAAGGTTCAGCAGACGAAGTCCTAAAGCTTTTTAATACTTCCCTTCAAGGCCTGACCACCGAAGAAGCTTCAAAGCGATTTCAAGAGTACGGGGCTAACAAACTGACAGAGATCAAAGGGACGCCCATGATCTACCGCTTTCTCGGTAACTTCGTCCACCTTTTTGCCATTCTGCTTTGGATCGGCGGTATATTAGCGTTTATCGGCGGTACACCGGAACTGGGTTACGCGATATTCGCTGTCATCGTTATAAACGCCCTTTTTAGTTTCTGGCAAGAGTTTAAAGCTGAAAAAGCAACCGAAGCCCTAAAAAAAATGCTCCCCTCTTATGCCAAAGTCGTAAGAGACGGTGAGCAAGCCCAGATCTTCGCCGAAGAACTCATCCCCGGCGATCTCGTACTTCTGGAAGAGGGCGATAATATATCCGCTGACTGCCGGGTCGTCCAACAGTTCTCGATGCGTGTTAATAATTCCATCCTGACAGGCGAATCAGAGCCGGTAAGAAGAACTGCCGACGCGTTCATCGAAGATGTTCCTATTACCGAGTTACCCAATATGATATTCGCCGGGACTTCCGTATCTTCAGGAAACGGAAAGGCCATTGTCGTCACTACGGCGATGAATACACAGTTTGGCAAGATAGCCACCATGGCCCAGTCTGTAGAGGAAGACAAGAGCCCCCTCCAGATTCAAATGGAAAAAGTTACTAGGTTAGTCGCGTTTCTAGCGCTTAGTCTCGGGGTAATATTTTTTATCATCGGGCGTTATGTTGTGGGTTTCACCTTAACCGAGTCCTTTCTCTTTTCAGTCGGCATAATCGTCGCTAACGTGCCCGAGGGCCTCCTTCCGACAATAACCTTGTCCTTGGCAATGGGTGTCCAGCGGATGGCGGGAAGAAACGCAATTGTTAAAAAACTATCGTCCGTTGAAACCTTGGGTTCGACAACTGTAATATGTACTGACAAGACGGGAACGCTGACCCAAAACGAGATGACTGTACGCGAGATCTGGATCGGTGGCGACAATATCAAGGTTACCGGTGCCGGCTACGATCCGGTCGGTGAGTTTATGATGGACGACAAACCCCTTCCCGGGACTCATTTAGATCTATTAAAACAGCTTAGCCAAACTGCCTCTTTTTGTAATAATTCCCGCTTGCTTCCCCCTTCGGAAGAGTCCGAGTTATGGAAAATCCTGGGCGATCCGACAGAGGCGGCACTTCTGGTAGCCGCTAAAAAAAGTGGCTTCGACTACGATGAAGAGATGAAGAAATTTGCTCGCTACGGCGAGCTTCCCTTTGATTCCAAAAGAAAGAGGATGACAACCATCCACTTTACCGAAACAGGAGAAATGGGGCACGTTAAGGGGGCGCCAAAGGAAGTCTTAGACCTATGTAAAAACATCCTAACTCACGAAGGGGTACGGCCTCTAACGGATGAGGACAGGGCAGCTATCATGACGCAAAACGATGAGTATGCCCGAATGGCGCTTAGAGTCCTCGCTATGGCCAACCGTGAGCTAGATGACGATATTGATAAAGGTGAAATGGAAGAAGTCGAGCAAGAACTTACTTTCATCGGGCTCATGGCGATGATGGATCCCCCAAGAGAAGAAGTCGAAGACGCGGTAGTCGAATGCAAGCGGGCCGGCATCAGGATCATAATGATTACCGGTGATTATGGTCTAACCGCAGAATCTATTGCCAGAAGGATCAATATCGTAGGGAAAGACGTACGAATCATTACCGGTGTCGAGCTTGACACTATGGACGACGAAGAACTTGGTGACGCGCTATATAGTACTGATGACGTTATCTTTGCCAGAGTCGCGCCGGAACACAAGATGAGAGTTGTAACCGTCTTAAAAGACCACGACGAGGTTGTCGCTGTGACGGGAGACGGCGTCAATGATGCCCCTGCTCTGAAAAAGGCCGATATCGGCGTCGCTATGGGAATAGCGGGAACGGATGTCGCAAAAGAAGCGTCGGAGATGATACTTACGGACGATAACTTCGCCTCGATTGTCCATGCAATCGAAGAAGGTCGCGCCGTTTTTGATAATATTAGAAAATTTGTTACTTATATTTTTGCATCCAACATCCCTCAGATCGTACCCTTTATAGCTATGGCGATCTTTGGAATACCGCTTCCCCTAACCGTTATCCAGATATTGGCGGTAGACTTGGGAACGGATATCCTGCCTGCTTTAGCGCTAGGTACCGAGCTTCCTGAGCCGGATGTAATGGACAGGCCTCCCCGATCAAAAAATGAGCGCCTACTTAACTGGCGCGTATTAACAAGAGCTTACCTCTTCCTCGGACCGATTGAGGCAGCCGCGGGTATGGCCGGCTATTTCTTAATGTTCTTCAATAACGGCTACACAATGAACGATATTCTGGCTCTTGGATCAAAAGGGCCAGCCGCTTGGGAGAGTAATATTATCTATATAAAAGCAACTACGATGACGTTTGTGGGTATCGTCGCAACCCAGATCGGTAATGGTTTTGCGGTTCGAACTGAGAAGTCTTCGGTCTTTAAAGTCTTCTTTAGAAATAAGCTGTACTTAGGCGGAATCGCTTTCGAAGTCATACTTACGATCATCTTAGTATATGTATCGCCTTTTAATGAATGGGTAGGGTTTGCGCCAATATCATTTACCGATTGGCTATTCCTACTCGCTTGGGCACCGATCATCCTGCTTGCGGATGAAACGAGAAAGTTTATAGTTAGAAGATATACAGCTGGCAAGCTTGGTAAAGCGAAGGAGTAGAGGATGAAAGTCATAGTTGTCGGAGGGGGCAAAGTCGGCTCCTATTTGGCCAAGTCATTGATCGACGAAGGCCATAGAGTCACGGTTCTTGAAAAGAGAAAAGATATATGCGCCAAACTAGAGAAGGAGATCAGCGGAGATCAGGTCTACAGAGGAGACGGTTGCGATCCGCTTGTCTTAGATGAGATAAACGCGTCGTCAGCCGATCTTCTGGTTGCCGTTACAGGCGATGATGAGGATAATCTTGTCGTCTCTCAGCAGGCAAAGCAAAACCTGAAGATCCCAAGAGTCGTCGCTAGAGTCAACAACCCTAGAAACCAGTGGTTGTTTGATAGGCAGTTCGGAGTAGACGTTGCCGTTAGTGCCGTCCATATAATATCTAAAGTGATACAAGAAGAGGCCTCTCTTGGCGATATAGTTACCCTTTTAAAACTTGAAAAAGGCGAGATATCCCTTGTCGAGCTCATCCTTTCTCCGGAAACAAAAAGTGTAGGCAAGATGATCAAGGATTTGAGCGTTCCACCGGAAGCTGTGTTGGTAGCGATAGTTAAAGATGAAAAAATATCCATACCTCACGGAGATACGTTACTGCAGGCCGGCGACAAAGTCCTTGCCCTTACAAGCACAAAGGATGAGCAAGCCTTAAAGGATTGCCTGGGGATCTAAGTTATAACCGGATTTATTTAGATAAGGCATCCTGTCGTGAAGAATGTGTTCCATGAATTCCTCGTTAGCCTTCTCGGTTATCATGTAGACGATCTCGCAGCCGTCTCTGTCCACCAGAAGGCCTTTGATCCCATTCTCGATGTCGAACCAAACCTTTTTCTCAAAGCCCCTTCTCGCCGGGATTGTGACTTCGACCGGATGCAGGTATTTCCACTTATTTTCGATAACCGACTCGACCCTCGCCCACCCTGTCTTAGGTAGTCTTACATTTTTGTTCCGGTTTCCCCAGTCAAACAGCTTGAGACCGCCATCATATAATATCGGAAGGACAGGGTGTTTCTGCCAAAAGTAAGAGCGGACCTCGCCGTCTTTTTTAAAATCGGCTATTTCTTCATCAGTATAATAATAGCTTAGCTCTTCCCTGTTAATGTCTGAATATAAAAACCCTATGCCACCACACATGTGGACACGCTCCCTTCGGTCAAATTGCCTTAAGATTACGACGTCGTCCAAGAGCGGCACTCCTCGTAACGACGATAACCCTGTCGATTGTAAATATTAAATCTTAAATTGTAAACATTGGTCATCGGTTTAAATTCATCCATTGATGGAAAACTGTTAACTTGGCTTGACTGTCGCCTCGAATTGTCTGAGATTATGACGTTGTTCAAGAACAGAACTCCTCGTAACGACGATAACCCTCTCGATTGTAAATATGCCGACTTTTTATATTCCCAAACAAATGGGTAGAAAAAATGTACAAAATTCTAAACGACTAAATTAGGTGGAGATATGAAAAAGACAAGACATATGGCAAAGGTGGAAGATCTGGTCTCTTTAAGGGATGCCGGCCTAAGAAAGATCGAAAAGCAGTTGAGCGATATTGAAGACAGAGGAATAGATAATGATACTCTCGACGAGATGTGGTTCTTAAGCCGTCACAATAATGGCGTAGTAAGAGAACACGTCGCGGAAATCGCTAAAGAGAAGATAAAAAATAGCGGTAGACGTGCAAAGCCGGAATTATTTCACCTTCTTCTTTCCAGTTTAGGCGATAAGGATAGTCGTTTTGAGGCTGTAGACGGTCTTAATCTATACCCCGATAGACATCTTGTCTTTTTGATCGGCGGGGTCCTTTTTCAGGACAGAGATCCAATCATAAGAGCTGGAGCGGCTGACTCGCTGCTGTCGATGGAAGATAAGGACGCTATTCCCTTTTTTGAAGGAGGCCTTCAAGATAGTGATTCCGGAGTAAAAGCAGCCTGCGCTCATGCTCTAGGGTGGATGGGGTCAAGGGCTAGCGCTGAAAGAATCGCCGCCGTAGAAGAGCGTTCTCGAAACTTAAACACCAAGGTGGCTTGTTGGTATGCGCTGCTTCAACTTACCCAAGAAGATAAATGGTTTCAAAAATTGGCTTCTCAAGTATGTTGCGCTGATAAGCAGATCTCCTTAAAAGCGATTGACTATATAGATGAATCGCTTGATAAAGACATTATCGAACCGGGTGACGCCCTAGCTACTATGAACGATGATCTAAAATCGGAAAAACGAAAAGAAGTAAAAGCAAGGGCTAAGGAGTTTACCGATAAGTGGATTCTATATTAGGACGAGAGAGCAGAAAGCCGAAAGCGGATAAATACGTAAGGCGTAAGAGAGTAAGGAGTAAGGGAGTAAAAAAGTAAGAACGTAAATGCGTATGGAAGAAAAATCAGGTTGCAAAGAAAAGAGTGCTTAATGTGTGAGCGCTAAAGGCGTCAGCTAAAAAACATGGAAAACAGTTAGCAAAAACTGATTTGAGAGTCAGAGATTGCCACGGCTGACAGACCGTTACCTCGCAAAGACGACCAAACACTCCTTACTTTTCATTATTCAATTTTAAATTTTCAATATTCAATTCGAGAATTGCGTTTTGCTTCGAACTCAGATTCCTTACTCCTTACTCCTTACATTTGACCTACCGAAAGACGTATATACCTGATCGTGAGTTTCCGTGATTGAAAAATCCGGCTAGCTCATCTGCTCCGGAGCCATCGAAGTCGCCTGAAAGGATCTTGGTGGCCGACCACTCATGGTTACCGGGACCCGAGTTGTACCAAAGCGATGACTTTGAAAAACCGCTGCCCCTTGATGGAAATATGAAGATAGCGCTCTGTGATCCGCCGTATCCATAGAAGATCGCGATATCTTCAAGGCCATCACCATCAAAATCCCCTGCCGCTACTCTTGAACCGGCCCAGTCCCAATTACCGGCGCCCGCCCTCCACCACTGACTTGATCCTTTGAAAGCGCTTGACCCGTTAGATAGAAAGACAAATGAGGCCACGTCTCTTTCTACCTGGTAACCGTAGAGAATCGCTACGTCCGATGAGCCATCACCGTCAAAGTCACCGACGGATAATATGGAGCCGGCCCAGTCCCAGTTACCCGCGCCAGCTCGCCACCATATCTCTGAAGCGGAAAAGCTGTTTCCCGTAGACGGAAAAACGAAAGCGACAACATCTCTTTGAACCTTATATCCGTACAAGATAACGAGATCATATTTACCGTCATTATCGAAGTCACCGCTATCCAACATCGACCCGTTCCAATCCCAGTTGTTTCTTCCGGCATGAAACCAAACGGCAGGATTATTGAAACCGCTACCGTTCGACGTAAAAACAAAAGCTCTTACATCTCTTTCCGTTTGATAGCCATAAAGAATAGCGATATCCAACTTGCCATCTCCGTTATAGTCGCCGCTTGTTAACTTAGAACCTTCAAAGTCCCAGTTACCGGCACCGGCGGACCACCAGACAACGGGGGAGCTTAGAGAGCCGTCTGGATTACCTTTAAAGAAGAATGTTTTTACATCCCTCTCGGTCTTGTATCCATAGAGGGCGACGATATCAGTTACCCCGTCGCCATCAAAATCGCCTTTTACTACCTTGGAAGCGTCCCAGCTCCATGTGTTTGGCCCTCCCGAGTTCCATTGCTCGGTCCTCGTAAAGCTCGGTTCATATACAGAGAAGCTTACCGGACCGCTTATATTGTTAGACTCGTTTGTCTCTTGGACAAGTTGCTTGGTATCGACTATCGCAAAAAGGTAGCGAGCCCCGGCCCCATCCCAGAACATCTGAAACGAAACGGTCACTTGAGCTCCGGCATCCAGACCGTTAACGATGGTCCAATCCGTTCCCGAGTCCCCTATCGAGGGTGTCACATCTGCAAAACCGTCAAAAAGATCCACGTCAAAAGAGCCGACCGGGCCGAGCCCCTGATTTTTAACGACAATGTCCACGGTGATGGTCTCCCCTGTCGAAGGATTTAGATCGGACGGGGTTATGCTAAGAACCTTAAGATCGATAACGACCGGATCGATCAAAACTCCGGTAGGACCAAAAGCATTGTTTCCCTCATCGGACTCACCTACCTCTTTATCCGTATCGATCTGTGCCCAGATGTCGTGGACGGCGTCCGTAGGATATGGCCAGCTGATATCTTTAAATTCAACGATCAATACCTCGCCCATACCAAGCGACGGAACGCGAATATAGCCAAGATCGCCCCTGCTCCCCGATGATGGCGGAAAACTAAAGGCCGGATTATCGTAAACATCAAGCATAAAACCGGTAGTCGAAGTAGTGCCTTGGTTCTCTATCTCTACCCTGACCGTTACCGTCTCTTCGGGCATCGGGTTCGGGTCTGATATAGATATATTATTAATGACTAGATCCGGCTGGCGGAGTATGGATACACTGAATTCAAGACCAGATGAGCTACGTAATAGGGCAAGAAGAAATATGATAGCAAGAAAAAAAGCTACCGAAAATATCGTAATATACCGGCTTCGGCTTAGAAAATATCTAATCATTCTTATACAATACCATCACTGGAACAAGGTATTTTTCTACACTTAACGATGGTTGTTTGCGGAGCGGAGATCATATGAATAGTTGTACGATCATTGTGCGACAATTTGTATTAATATTAACAAAACCGCAGCTATCTACTTAAGTGCTTAGTCGCTATTCTAGCATGGCATGACATTAAATAATAGGTCAGGAGAAGTTGTGGAGTCTGAAGTCGGGAGGAAAAAACTAAAAACACCCCCCATATAAAAAACTTTTTCAAGATGACAGGCTTTGAGTCTTTTAAATCTGTTTTTTCGTTGTCCCCTATCATTAAATCATTACTACTTATTTTATTCGACGCAAGACCTCAGCCCCTCGACAGCAGCAATCCCCTATCTCCTTAAACTTTACGTCATTTTTTAACCGATCAATATTTACAACTTTTGAGCACTTATAATCTTTTCACTAATGGTCAAATTTACAATTTAATTTTTACAATCGACTGGTTTATCGTCGTTACGAGGAGTTCTGCGCTTGGACGACGTCGTAATCTCGGACAATTCGAGAAGCTCACTTCGCTTCGAGCACTACGCCGCTTCGTCGAGCACCGGGTGATCCTTGGCATACTTTGCCCAAGACGGCCTTCTAAAATGATGGACGACAAATGGGGCGATAACCATAAGAACGATCCCCACACCCAGAAAACCAAGATAAAACGTTTCACTTCCCGTCTGGATCTGACTAGGGGGGACAAATAAGGTAAAAATTACGGCAATCGCGCCGATAGCTCCTATGCCGGAAACTATCCACATCCCTATCTTCCCGCCAGGCACCCGATATGCCCGTTTGACGTCAGCCTTTGAATACCTGAGGCGGATGGCGGCAAGAAACATCAAAAAATACATAATCAGATATAACTGTGACGTAAGCGCCGAAAGGATAAAGTAAGCGCTATTTACCGATGGCATAAAGAGAAAGGCCGCCGCCAGGATCGACGTTATCACCGCTTGAGTTATAAGCATGTTTACCGGCATCCGGTTCTTGTTTACCTTTTGGATGAAGGGCGGGAGCTCGCCGTTGGCGGCTGTAGCAAAAAGCCCCCTACTTGGGCCAACTACCCAGGTACTGACCGTAGCAACCGCCCCGATCGCCATAAGTACACCAAAAACGGGTACCAAAAAGCCGATCCCAAAGGACTCAAATATCTTCTTGATCGCGACTATAACCCCTGTTGTCAGGCTAATGTTTCTGGGGGTTACAAAGGATATCACCAACGAACCGATAATAGAGAATGACAGGATGATGAGCGTCGATAAGAATATCGCTTTCGGGTAATCTCGCTGGGGGTTCTTTACTTCTTGAGCATGGACCGCCGACATCTCCATACCGGCAAGACCGAGAATTACCCCGCCGGCAAAGACAATATTTGCGATGTTGGACATATCGGGAATAAGCGGCCCCGTCTGTGATATCGTCGCTGAGTTATCGCCGGTTAAAAGCCAGGCGATACCGAGGATAATAAGAACAGCGCCCGGTATAAGCGTTCCTATGATTATACCTATAGAACTTATAAGGCCCGAGAGTCTCATACCTCTAAAGTTAGCGAATGTCGATCCCCAGAAGATGATCAGTACCATCGCCATCACGTACCATTTATTCTGCGAATACTGGGGGATTAGTGGAAATATCAAAACGGCTGCCGCAAAGGAAAGGATCGTCGGAAAGTAGATAATGTTTTCGATCCACTGAAGCCATATAGCTAAAAAACCCCATCTCTCGCCAAACGCTTCTTTTACCCAGACATAGACACCGCCCGTCTGCGGCCAGCCGGTAGCGAGCTCTGCCGATACTAGCGCTACCGGGATAAAAAAGATTATTATCGCTACGGTATAGAAGAAAATCGAACCGAGCCCGTAAGTCGCCATCTGGGGCATCGTCCTAAGAGTTAGGATCGCGGCGACATTGATCATAGCCAAAAGTGAGACTGTCAGTACCCGTTGGTTGGACTTTGGAGCGCCCTTAGTCTTTGCGACTTTTTTATCGGCTGCCATCTAGGCCGCCTTTCTTACACACATTATGTAATACTTGAGCTTGTTGCCTTTGCGTTTCTTCACTACACCTTGCATCTCGTTCTCAAAACCGGGATAGATATTGTCGAACTCTTGGCCCAGCTTAAGAAAATCGATCGTCTTTTGGACTTTGGCGCTGAACTTTTCCCCGGGCATGATCACCGGGATACCGGGAGGATAAGGGATGACCATCGTCGCCGCGGTACGTCCTTTTATCGAATCCAAACCTATCTCCTGGACTTCGTCACTGGCTATTTTGTCGAAGGCTTCAGCTGGTATCATCGAAGCTTCAGGCAAGGTCGCGTAGACTTCTTTCACCAGATCGGGCACGTTTGCTTTACTTAAATAGTCGTGCATATGCCGGCAGAACTCTTGCAGGCCTAAGTTGTAATATTTATCGCCGAACTCACCCGGTGAGTCTGGGAATACCTCCTCTAACGGCGCGTTCTCATCGTAGAGACGCTTTAACTCCAGAAGCTCCGATATCATCGTGCCGGACTTACCCTTTGTGATACCAATCGAGAACAAGACAAGAAACGAGTAATGTCCCGTCTTTTCGACGACGATACCTTTTTGATCCAAGAATTCGGCGACAACATGTGCCGGGATGCCCCAATCATCCATACTTCCGTCATCCTTGATGCCGGGGGTGATGATAGTGACTTTAGTTGGGTCTAGCATAATATATTTATCTTCCAAACCGGGAAATCCGTGCCACTTAGCGTTGGGGGCCAAATCCCAGCATTCCGGGTAACGCCTGAGGGCGTCATCGCTTACCCGCTCAAGGTCGGTATCGATGATCGCCGTCGGATTGCCTCTCTCTACAGTTACCTGTTCGGGCTGCCAGACTTTAAAAAACCATTTGCGGTTTTTATTCTCCTCTTTTGCGATCTGTTCATCCAAATTATCCATCTTTTTCCTGAAGACGATGGCCTCTTCCACCGTATCGTCGATCAAGGCCTTTCCCTCTTTCCCTTCCATCATCTTCGAGCCGACATCCAATGAGGCGATGATACTGTACTGCGGCGATGTCGAAGTATGCAACATAAACGCTTCTTTAAAGCGATCATAATCCATCTTGTTATCTTCATCTTTTATGTGGATCATCGAGCCTTGCGAAAAAGCGGCAAGCAGTTTATGTGTAGACTGTGTTGCGAAGATAGCCGGATGATGATCGCCTGAGTCACCGTTTAGCGACATACCGAAGCGATGGGCGTATATAGGATGAAACTTCGCGTAAGCAAACCAGGCCTCATCGAAGTGCAGCTTCTCTACCTCGCTACCGAGTTTCGACTTGATTATGTCTACGTTATAACAGAGACCGTCATAGGTGGAGTTGGTTACGACCGCCATCTTCACCGGTTTTCCTTTGATCTCTTTGGAGAAAGGACTTTCCTTTAATTTCTTTTCAATCGTCGCTCTATCAAATTCGCTTGCGTGGATGGGGCCGATGATACCGTAATCATTTCGAGTGGGAAGCAGGTAGACCGGATAGGCGCCGGTCATGATGATCCCTTGCATGATAGATTTATGACAATTCCTATCGACCAACACAACGTCGCCGCGGGCGATATTACCGTGAAAGACAACATGATTCGCGGTCGACGTCCCGTTGGTGATGAAATAAGTCTTGTCGGCGCCGAAATTTTTAGCGGCGCTGTTCTCGGCGTCATTTATAACGCCGACTTGATCCAGGAGTGATCCCAACTCAGGAACTGAAACTGACAGATCGCCACGAAGGGTGTTCTCCCCGTAAAAATCATAGAACATCTTTCCCGCGGGTGTCTTCAAAAACGCCTCCCCGCCTGAGTGGCCGGGGGTATGCCAGGCATATTTATATTTATCAACATACTTTACCAGCTCTTTAAAGAATGGCGGCAGCATGTTTTCAAGATATTCCTCTACCGCTTGCTCTATCCTTCCGGATATAAACTGGGGCGTATCTTCCAGCTTCCATACGTAACCGTTTATCTTTTTTGCCGCGTCGAGTGGAATGTCTTTTACGGTCATCTTGTCGGTTAGAACGAAAATCGGGATCTTGTCGTTTTTTTCCCTTACAATATCTATAAGCCTGTTCGGGGTAATGCTTCCATTTCTTCTTCCCATATCCCAATCGACTACTACGCAACTAAGAGATGACTGCGAGGCAAATTCCAGTTGGCCGTCTGTTACGCTCGACGCTTTAACGGAACTGAATCCTTTATTTTCCAACCTGTCTAAGATGGCTCTGGTGGCCCTGCCGTCCGCGTTACTTTCTTCGATCTGATCATCGATCACTAGAATCGGAAAATCTTTACGCCAATCCGTATCCCACACCATACCTTTGACACCTCCATAGTTATCTCGAAAGCTTTTAACCTCATTTATTGATTGATTTGATTCTTATTACCAATTTCGTATTTAAAAAAACTCTTGACGGTGAACGTTCGTTCACTTATGATGGAAACCATGGATAACAAACTTAAAAAACGTCTTGATCTAGCAAGAGATTTTTACCGTGAAAACAACAGGATGCCCAGCTTCTCCGAGCTTGGGTCGTTGTGGGATCTGAGGTCGAAAAATGCCGTATCCAAAGTAGTGGAAAACCTGGTACGACTCGGCGCCCTGGAAAAAGATGCAAAAGGAAGGCTTCTTCCCGGCGATCTGGCCCGGCCGCTTAAAGTGCTGGGGACCGTCGCCGCGGGGTTCCCCAGCCCGGCAGAGGAAGAACTGATCGATACGATGTCGCTGGATGAATTCTTGATCGGCAACCAACAAGCGACTTTCATGTTGAAAGTCTCCGGCGATTCCATGAAAGACGCCGGCATCCTCCCCGGCGATCTGGTGATCGTCGACAGAAGCGCCACACCAAAAAATAATGACATCGTCATCGCCGAAGTGGACGATGAATGGACGATGAAATACCTTAAGAAAAACCGATCTGGCGTTACGCTGGTGCCGGCAAATCCGGCTTACGAACCGATCAAGCCAAGGAGCGAGCTTAAGGTAGCCGGCGTCGTCACCGCCGTTATCAGAAAATATAAAAGCAACAGTAGAAGATAGGGACGCTTAAAGGCAAGCGCATTGAAAATTGAAGATTGAAAAATTAAGAATTAAAAGCAATGGCTTGGAGGTTACATGAAGACTTGCATAAAAAATGACCGTATAAAAAGTTATGATCATTCTAGTAATAGGGCTTACTTTATAACTATATGCTCGTATAATTGCCAGTCATTTCTTGAAGATTATAAAAAACTTATCGATAAAGAACTAATAAATCTGCCCTCAAGATTTCCGGGGTTAACACTCGATTTGTCAATTGTCATGCCTAATCATATACATTCGATCCTTGTTTTAAATAATTGCAGATCCGACATACCGTCAATTATCCGGACTTTTAAATCCATAACAACAATAAGAATAAAAAGATCCGGCTTCGATGACTTCAGGGTGTGGCAACCCAACTATTATGAACAAGTGATCAGAAACGAGCGATCACTACGTAAAATAAGAGAATATATAAGCGACAATCCCTTAGCTGAAAAACCGGATTGGAAATCTATATGTAGCCCATATCCTAAGAGCTTGGCGCGATAAACCATGGCGCTGCTCTATCGAGCAGCGAATTGTAAATACTAAATTGTAAGTTGTAAATATTAAATTTAAGAACAGTTGCAAAAAGACTTAATTATTTTTTAATGTCATATTTAAAATCTGATATTTACAATCGACAGTTTTATCGTCATTACGAGGAGTCCTGTTCTTGGACGACGTCGTAATCTCAGACAATTAGGGCAAAGCGAGACGGTAGCGCTGCTCTATCGAGCAGCAAATTGTAAATACTAAATTGTAAGTTGTAAATTTTAAAATGGAAAAACAATGGAAACAAAAGCAGATTTTTTTACAGAACGGTTAGTTGATTACGGTGTCTCAATAGTCAGGTTGACAACAAAATTAAATAGCTCCTCTACAGGCAGAGTTATATCAAAACAATTACTACGCTCAGGTACTTCCGTAGGCGCTAATTATGAAGAAGCTCGGGGCGCCCAAAGTAAAGCAGACTTTATTCACAAACTACAAATTGTTCTAAAAGAGATACGTGAATCGCTTTACTGGCTAAAGCTTGCAAATAGATCGGATACGTTAAATACGGCTGACTGCAGCACGCTAATAGCTGAAACAACTGAACTCAGTAATATCATCGCCAAATCGATCTTAACAGCTAAAAATAATTGTTCTGAATAATTTAATCTTTTTCCGGACAACTGAAGTGCTTAGATCAATATGATCAATATTTAAAATCGACAGTTTTATCGTCGTTACGAGGAGTCCTGTTCTTGGGCGACGTCGTAATCTCAGGCAATGAGGCCGAGTTAACTCAATCGCTTTCAATTAATAGACGCGCTTAGGCCACTGATCAATATTTAAAATTTAATATTTACAATTTACAACTTACAATTCGAGGCGGTAGCCGAGCTAAGCAACTCGCTTTCGATCAATAGATGTACTTAGCCCACTGATCAATATTTAAAATTTAATATTTACAATTTGCAACTTACAATTCGAGGCGGTAGCCGAGTTACCATGTCCCAACCCATAAACATAAGATCCTGGCCCCGCGCCATACTCCACGTCGATGTCGACGCCTTCTTCGCCGCGTGCGAACAGGCCATACATCCGGAGCTTAAAGGAAAGCCGGTAATAACCGGGAAAGAGCGCGGTATCGTCGCCGCCGCCAGCTACGAAGCAAAAGCCAAAGGCGTAACCCGCGGCATGCGTCTTTATGAGGCAAAAAAGATATGCCCGGGCCTTATAACCCTGCCCTCGGACTACGAGACCTACAGCCTCTTCTCGCTAAATATGTTCGAGATCATGCGCCGCTTTAGCCCTATAGTAGAGCCATACTCTATCGACGAGGCCTTTGCTGACCTTACCGGCCTGCGCCGCCCGCTTAAAGGCTCATATACGGAGATAGCCGCCAGAGTCAAAGAGACTATCCAGACAGAGCTCGGCCTAACCGTCTCTTGCGGTCTAAGCCTAAGCAAAACACTGGCAAAGGTGGGTTCTAAATACCAAAAACCGGACGGCTTTACCCCGATACCGGGACGCAGGATACACGAGATATTAAACGATCTTCCGGTAGAAGAAATCTGGGGTATCGGGCCTAACACTACCGCCTACCTGAACAAACTGGGAATATATACCGCTTTGGAATTTGTAAAGCTCGACTACGACTACGTAAAAAAACGTTTCTCCAAACCTTTTGTCGAGACGTGGCACGAGTTAAACGGCGACAGCGTCTATAAAATAGTGCCGGAAGATAAGAGTACTTATAAGAGCATAAGCAAGGTAAAGACCTTCACCCCCGCCTCTACCGATAAGGCTTTCGTATACGGGCAGTTATCCAGGAATTTGGAGAACGCCTGCATCAAGGCGAGACGTCATAAGTTGATGGCTAAACGGATCATAATCTTCCTTCGCCGCCAAGATTTTCAAAGCAGTGGCCTGGAGATAAAGCTGAGCCGCCCAAGCGCCTATCCCGCCGACATATTTCCTTTCCTAAGCGAGCTATTTGAGCGCCTGTTCAAAAAGGGGCGAGAGTACCGTTCCACCGGTGTCGTCCTTACCCACCTGACACCCGACAGGACATATCAACTCTCGCTCTTCGAAGATCCGGTAAAGTTAGAAAAACTTACCCTGCTCTACGATGAGGTAGACAAAGTAAACGCCCGCTTTGGAAAACACAGCATACACCACCTGAGCAGCCTTCCGGTAAAAGAACAACGGCAACATCAAAACCAGCGAGGCGATGTCCCTCTTCGGATAAAAAACCTTCTTAAGGGTGAAAACC
>SDBV01006968.1_pt1 | contig 15525 bp, 9 predicted proteins | sample 2277081 | NCBI WGS metagenome assembly SDBV01 (sample SAMN10402039, study PRJNA504765) | marine sediment metagenome | isolation source: marine sediment core GS10_PC15, 223 cmbsf | place: Arctic Ocean: Southern Knipovich Ridge | collected 2010
GGGGCAGGGCTGGCATAGTGAGCTGCCTGGAAAGCATCACCGCTGTTACCGTGGAAGGTATTTTCCAGCACCCATATCCGTTGAGCACCGGAGTTGATGTTTACCCCGTGGCTGTCGGCAGAAGCCCCGCGCCAGTTATCGTGAATGTAGTTATTGTAGATAACTATGTCGCTGGTATAGGTGGCAGCAAGCACGGCGGCGCCACCGGCGAGAGTAGTTGCAGGGGGGTTATGGACTTCGGATGCCCTCAAGGCCAGGTGATCGGAATTAGAGACGAACCGGAATCTTGCTCCCTTGTAGAACTCGGTGTTTTCTACGATGGTGTAGGAGCCATCAAAGCCCATGATGATCCTGGCGGTTCCGTTTCCCTGTATGATGACTTTAGCGGCAGGGTCGACTGAGCGTATGAAAACCGGCTTGGCAGCCGTGCCCTGAACGGTAAATGTCCTATCGGCGCTGTAGGTATAAGGCCCGCCGTGAAGCTCAACTACAGACCCAGGCGGCAGGGTTAATGACGAGCCGTCGAAGATGTCCGCCCGTGGCATGGCTGGCGTTCCATAGGGGTTACTGACATTTGTGGCACTGGGGTGAGTGTTGTCCACGTAATGGGTGTAAGGGCCGTTTCCGGCATCGCGGTAAGTAAATCCGCCGGCGGAATAGGTCTGCCCATCATACATCATGTGGGATTCGTTTATCCCGAATGACGGGGCGGGGATTCCAATCGGTGGGACATAATCCGCAATTGCAGCCGAGATAACTACCGGGCTGGAAAAGCACAATGAAATAACAGCGAAAAATACAAGCCAATCGTATCTTCGACTCATCGTTTTATGCTCCATTATTGAAAAACCCCCGTACAAAGCCCCTTGAGAACTTCGCGAGTAAGTTCCTCCATGATTGTTATCATACCATAGATCGGCAAAAATCAAAGAAAAGCTCAGTTTCTTAGCTATTTTGTCCCAGCCTATCTGTTGGATTTTCTTGGTAGAGATTGCTGCCAAAGCTGAGTTGTTGCAACAATCGATGATTCGGCAGGTTGGATTACCCCATTTGTCATTAGAGATGATTTTGACAATGGTTAGTTACGTTGATAGATTTCACATTCCAGAACGTGCAGGTAACTGGACTTGTTATTTCAGGTATAGTGATTTTGTAGACACCACTTCTTAGCGTGGTTTCTCGCGAGCACGTTCGCTAGTATTTGCATTGGCCTTATGGCTGAAAAGAGAATTAACCTGCAGGGATTTGGAATAAGGAATTTGTAATGGCAATTGACGAAAGCAACTCTCCGGCAAATCAGCCGAATATTGACGATGAACTTCAGCGCGAAATAGATGCCGCTCTCGGAGATGCTACTCTGGATGAGTTGATGGCCGAGGCAACAGGCGAACAATCGCAGGTTGGAAAAGCTACCGGCGGGGCTGAAGGCGATATCGTCAGCGTTTTGGTAGTGGGTATCAACAAAGACGATATTTTCGTTGAACTGCCCGACAAGCGCCAGGGCCTGGTCTCAGCGGAAGAATTTGAAGATATTCCGCTTCCTGAAGAAGGCCAGACGCTTGAGCTTCAGATACGTGGTTATGACAGCCGGGATGATCTTGTCTTACTCTCTCGCCAAGGTGCAGCCGTTGAAGCGGCATGGGATACCCTTGCCAAGGGCCAGGTTCTCGAAGGACGCGTTACCGGCTCAAATAAGGGCGGCCTGGAGATAGATGTCGACGGCATTCAAGCCTTCATGCCTATCAGTCAGATTGAGCTATTTCGTGTTGAAGACACTTCCAGTTACATAAATCAAAAGTTCCGCTGCCAGGTAATGGAAATCGACAAATCCAACCGGAATGTTGTTGTTTCGCGCCGAGCGTTACTGGAAGAAGAAGCCGCCGAGGCCCGGAAGGAATTGCTCGATAAGCTTGTAGAGGGCAAGGTCGTCCCCGGCGTGGTTAAGACCATCATGCCATACGGCGCGTTTGTAGATATCGGCGGAACCGATGGGTTGCTCCATATTTCGGATATGTCTCACACGCGAGTCAATAACCCCGAAGACGTCGTTAAGGTAGGCCAGCAACTTGAGGTGCAGGTCCTGAAATTCGACCGCGAAAGTGGGAAAATATCCTTGGGGCTTAAACAGATCCTGGCCGATCCCTGGGACGAAGTCGCCGCGAAGTATGCACCGGATGAATTAGTTACAGGCCGGGTTACCAAGCTCGCGGATTTTGGTGCGTTCGTTGAACTGTCTCCAGGCGTCGAAGGGCTTATCCCAATTGGCGAGTTATCCTTCAGCCGCATTAATCATCCCAGCGAAGTTATCAAAGAAGGCGATACCCCCCAGGTACGCATCTTGAGCGTAGAGCTTGACCGCCGGAGGATCAGCCTGTCACTGAAACGAGTAGGTGAAGATCCATGGATGGGTGCGTCGGTGCGCTGGCCGGTTGGTTCCGTTGTCGAGGGGCTGGTTACCAGGACTGCCGACTTCGGCGCATTTGTCCAACTAACCAATGGGGTCGAGGGGCTCGTACATATTTCCGAGCTCTCTGATGCCCACGTTCGGGCTGTAGAGGAAGTTGTCCAGTCCGGCCAGAGCGTAAAAGTCAAGGTCGTCTCGGTTGATGAAGAGGCCCGGCGGATATCCCTTTCAATTAAGCAGGCATCGGCAGCAATGCCCGTCGATACCGAGCCTGAAGCAGCCCCCGAGCCTCAAAAGGAGCGAAAAACGCCCCTCAAAGGTGGGTTGGATTAAATAAGGTAATCGCTGAGACTTAAGCTTTCTTTCTCATGAACCTGACGTATAAACCGATGGTATATATTGTTGGGTTCGTCTAATTTATAAGCCTATGGAGATACCTCGGATGCGCCTCGTATTTGTAGATATCTGCCCCGAAAGTAGAAGCAGGTTTTATCCGCTGGTTCTATCTCGACCTGTATGGCAGCTGCGATGTGGTATTTCCACACTCGGCGAAAAAATCCGAACACGCCTTGGGATCGACGACGTTGCCTACTTTGTTCCAGATTACATGGCTGATGCCTATCGCGAGCAGACCGATCTGCCAGTAAATGACCCCTCAGTTCTTACCGGTGAGGATTTGCTTGTCGTAGATCCGCGGATCAAAGCCGATGATCCGATTCTCTCACAGGATGGCCCACCCGAAATTGCCCTTGATGCTGAAGGCAGGGTTTGCTTTGCGAGGATACCAGCTGCCAAGGCCCCCGAGTCCGCTGCCGCCGATATCAAAGCGTTGCTTCAATGGGCCCAGGCGAATTTGCCCCCGGCCGAGGTGCAACCATCAATGTGGGGCTGGTTGTGGGAATTGACGCTTGCCGGTCCTTCCCAGATTACTAAGGATTTTGTCTCGGCTGGGCTCTCTGGCGTCGAGGGTACTATCGACCAGCGCGCCGTTGTCATCGGGGCCAGCAGTGAGCTTTTCGTTGGGCCTGGCGCTACTATAGGTCCCTTGTCTGTTATCGATACCACAGCCGGTCCGGTATGGATTGATCGTGATGTTCAGGTCCAGCCATTGAGCCATATCGAGGGCCCTTGTTATATAGGCCCCAAAACCATCATTTATGGTGCTAAGCTCAGGCCCGGCAATTCGATTGGCCAGGCCTGTAGAATAGGCGGCGAGGTAGCTGGCTCGGTAATCCTTGGCTATTCTAATAAGTATCACGATGGCTTCCTCGGCCATGCGTATGTAGGCCAGTGGGTTAATCTTGGAGCAGGGACTTCCAACAGTGACCTCAAGAACGACTATTCGGAAGTTTCGGTTGTAATGCCAGGTCATGGGTCAGTTTGCACTGGTTCGCTGAAGGTCGGCTCAGCCATTGGCGATCACGCAAAGACTTCTATCGGCACGCTCCTTAATACAGGCGCCTATGTCGGCGGGTTTGCGATGATCCTGGCTGATGGCCGGCTGGTTCCCAAGTTCATGCCGAGTTTCGGTTATCTTCACAAGGGTTCGATTCGCCAATTCGATCGTGATCGTCTTTTTGCAACAGCCGAAATATCGATGGCTCGTCGCGATTGTACATGGTCCGATGCACAGCAATCTATGTGGGAACAGGTCTTTGAAATCACAGATTCCGATCGCCAGAAAGTTATTAGCCGAAGCCTCTAGGGGTAACTTGCAAACCCCGATTAACAAGACCAACGGCTTTATTCTTCTTGTGTTTGGGTGCCCAGGAATATTTGCAGGCCCATCTGCTTGATCTGATCCTGAAGTGCTTCAATTTCGTCTACGTGTCCCTCTTCGTCATTAAGTATCCCTTCCAGTAAGTCCCTGGTTCCGGAGTCGGCCTTGTCCCTGCTAAGCTTGATAGCCTGGTTGTAGTGCTTTACCGCAGCGTATTCGGCATCGATGTCATGCCTGAGTTGCTTGGGGACTTCGCTTCCGATGTGGATTTCATTCAAATTGGATACTATTGGTTTACCGTCGAGGAAAATCACCCGCTCGATGAGCTTTTCTGCATGTTTCATCTCTGCAATTGAACGGTGGAAAATGAGTTTATGCAATTTCTTATAGCCCCAGTTTTCGCACATTTCCCCATGGACGAAGTACTGGTTGATGGCAGTTAGTTCCTCAGCTAGTAATGAATTTAACTCGTCTATGATCGCGGAATCGCCCTTCATCATTAATCCCCTTTAGGTGTTCTTGCCCAAAATCGACACGACCGGAACTGTATCTATAAATATAGACATGCCGATGCGTAAATTCTTTAGGATATGAAGGTTCTTCTCGATTGGGCTGAAAGAAGGGCTCTCAGGTATCGGTCCGAAGCATGAGTTGCTGAAGCTGTCTAGCGTGGGTCTGGTTTGTCCTGAGAACAACGCGCTTTCCATTTGGGGCAATAATGGCCAGGTCCATGCCGGATTCCGTGTCAATTGCTTCCAGTTCAATATGCTCTGTGCGTGGGATTTCCAGTTGCCCCAGGCTCTTATGGAAGATCAGCCGAAGATCCGTAAGTACCACACCGGCCAACCCTGCCTCAGCTTTGGCAAATTCGGCATCGGGGATGTAACAAAGGAATCGTTCGCCTTCGTCTGCCTTGTACCAACGATTAATGCGGATCCTTACAGTTAGCGGTAACTGCTGCCAGGGCCGGCCATACCCATCTTTAATGGCCTGGCGAACCTTCTCGTGTGCTTCGCTTCCTCTGCCACAAACAGCTAATGTGAAAAACTCAGCCTGCGGCAAGGAAGAAATTCCTAACTCGCAAACCTCTCGGCCTCCTGAAAGGTGAACGTCGGTAATAATGGCTCCGACATTCGAGCAGGAGCTACAGACGTAATAGGGGAAAGGCAGGCTGTAGGGCTCGGGCAGGTATCCAATGGGGTCGATCACAGAAAGAAGGTCTTTTCCGCTCAGATCGGAAACTTTCCTCAGCGTGTAGACCTGTCGGGCATGGTGGGAAGCGGCTGCTTTTGCCTGGGTACTTGGCAGCTTACTGGACCAGAAAACGACATGAACCGAAAGCGGCTTCTTGGCGCCACAGATAAGACACTGCTGCGGGAAGGAACTGCGGAAGTCCTCGTTATAGAGCAAATCAGGATCGAATCGAAAAAAAACGCCCATTTCATCTATATGGTCCAGACGAACAGGGAGCTTTGACCTTGGCTTTCGGGCTGGACCCGTTCTACCGGTTTGACTTGTCGTAGCCACTACCCTGGACAGGCGAGTGGGGGCTCTCTTTCTTGGTCCAGGTGCAGTATGGATATTTTTAAGCTTATCCTTCTTGCCAGCTTCGTCAAGCCAGTTCATTATGTCAGCACTACTTGCCGGGGGATCTCCATTCGACTCGGGGTTGTCGATTGGTAACTCGATGAGGAATTCACTCTTGCAGGCAGGACAACGCCCCATGTGCCCGAGCATTTCGTCAGGTATTGACAGCTCCGCCTGACAATTTGGACATGTAACCTTAATTCTGGTCACGTCGCCACCCGTTGGGTTAATGAACTTCCCAGCCAACACCTTGGTACATGTGCAATGTCCCCGAAGATAGATCTAGTACCCTGCAACACTTATTTTGTCGGCATCTGCTGGCGGCGACGGATTGTTGGCGGCGTCAAAAAGACTCGCCATATCCTTGAATATGCCATCGTCTTTGTTCCTTGCATCCAACCCGCAGGCGCGGCGCATCTACCTGACAAACTCCCTGCTGCAGAGTACTAGTTATAAGCGGTCGGTTAAATTCCGAGAAATATCGACATGCACCACTACATAACAATATCACATAAGGCAGGGACTCGTCAAGAATCATGACTGTTCATATCAAGCTATAATCTTGTCGATAAGAATTCGATCTCGCATGCTACTTTTTGCGTAATATAATGCGTAGGGTTACTATTGGCCGACATACAAAGAGTAGCCGTAACGGCCTATTGTGTTAAATAATCATCCTCTGACGGGAGATGCTCGTGAGTTTCAAAACAAGTTTGTTAAGCAGGTGGGTTGTTGTAACCTTTTTCCTTCTCGTTTCGGCAACAATCTGTATCGGGGCTGAAACGGTAATATCACCGGTCGTAACTCCATCCGACGCAGGTCAAATACTTGCCGAAGGGATTGCACAGGCTATCGAAGGCAATTTCGATGCAGCGGTTATTAGGATCGATGAAGCTGCCTACGCCTCGCCTGACAATATCAACACAGAGCGTGCCGCGGAAATTTTGGCCGATTACACAAAGCGGTTAGATCAGGCGCGCGGGGAACGGGAAGAAGAATTGGCTCTGGCTATTGAGCAAGTCGGCTGGTGCATGCTGGCTGAGGAATACCTTCCAACACTGGCCCAGGACGGAACGGATGAAAAGTTACGTGAATCGCTCAAGCAAGGAATTAAGACCTATAACAAAATGAATCGCTATGAAGCGATGAAACTCGCCAGTGTAGATGAGGCCCCTGAAGTCGTATCCAAAGCGATCGAGTCGTTAAAGTTGATGCGGGGATCCTTTGCCGAAGCAGCCGAGAACTTATCGGATCGTGATGGTGCATATGCGGATCTGTTCTCGAAGTTGTTTGAACGACTTAATGAGCAAATTGATCGATATGAGCAGGCCTGGAATCAAGCTCAGATCAAAACTGACGATGATATAGCCACAACAGCAGCGAAGCTCAAACTTATCGAACGAAACGTTGCCGAGGCCTTGATTGATCTGGAATCTATAGTTGGGGCCAAGCCATGGCTGACTGCTCTGGCCAGGGCTGAGTTGGCAGCAGAGTTAGCCATCCAACGGGGCAGCCTGGTCGACCAGCAATGGTACGTTGAACTTACAGCCAAAATCGAATCTCGTGGTGCTGAAGCTATTGAGCAATCAAAATGGTACGATGCCCTGGCTGCTTACGCCGGCCTGAGCCGCCTTGCCCCAGACAATGAAGAACTCGCCCTCAAGAAAAAAATAGTCCGAAGACACGTGCGAATGTTGGGCTTGTACGGCAAGGATGACATCGAGACTTCCGACAAAACCTCAAACGGTGATCCAGAAACAAAACCGGCCGAGCCGGAAGATCAGGACGAGCCACGTTGGCAGCAGATTGTCGACGGTGCGGATGCAGTGATTGTCGGCCGGGCCATCCAGAAGCTGAAAACTCTTTACGTCAAGGCGGTTGACTTTAGAAAACTAGCCCGTGGCGGACTGTTGAGCATTAAGGTCCTGGCCGAGACACCGCAGGTAGCTAATACTTTCAAAGGCCTGGCCGACGAACAAAAACGGGATACTTTCGTCAAGGCTGTCGATCGCCTGTTAGATTCGATCCAAAAGCGCGATCGTGTAGGTGAAATGGATCTCCTTCAGTGCTTTGAAGGCGTACTTCGTGCGTCAGAGGAAACTGTTGAGATTCCCACCGAAGTCCTGGCTGTAGAGTTCGGTGAAGGCTTGGTTGGCGAGTTGGATAAATTCTCCAATATGATCTGGCCTCATAGTGCGAGAGAATTCCGCAAGCACATGTTGGGCAAATTCACCGGTGTCGGCATATCGATATCCAAGACCATGGGCAAGTCATTGAAGGTCGTAACACCTCTAGCGGGTTCCCCTGCCCATCAGGCTGGAGTTCTGCCGAATGATAGTATCATCGCTGTCGATGGAAAGCAGACAATAGACAGAAGCATCGATGAACTGGTCCGCTCGATCATGGGCCCCAAGGGTACCAAAGTAATCCTGACAATTGAGCGCAGGGGCCTGCTCGAGCCTATTGATATTCCCATCATCCGCGAGGAAATAACTATTCGCACGGTAAAGGGTTGGCGGCGTAAGGCTAATTCCGGTGAGTGGGACTACATTCTCGACCCCCAAGGCCGGATCGGTTATATGCGAATCTCCCAGTTTACAGAGAAGACCGCTGGTGATGTCGGCAAGGTCCTCTCCCAGCTTGAAGCCCAGGGTGTTGAGTCCCTGATATTGGATTTGCGGTTCAACCCGGGAGGACTTTTGATCTCGGCTGTTGAGGTTACTAATCAGTTTGTCCGTTCAGGACAGATAGTTTCAACGCGAGGCAGGCAGATCCAGCCTTCTCAAAATAAGGCCCAACCGAGCGGTGCCTTCCTTGATGGCAACCTCGTCGTTCTTGTAAATTCCGTCAGTGCATCTGCCGCTGAGATTGTTTCGGGGGCTCTGCAGGATCTTGGACGGGCTACTGTTGTAGGCCAGCGCAGCTACGGCAAGGGTAGTGTGCAAAGTATAATTACCCTTCGACTTGATCGGCGGACTCGCGAATCTCTCGCTTCATTAAAGTTGACGACAGCTTATTACTATGTGGGCGATTCCCAGCGACTATTGCATCGTCAAAACGGCTCTGAAAATTGGGGCGTCGACCCAAATGTCGAAGTGTTTATGACGCCAAAGCAGTCGTTGCGTTGGCAGGAGATTCGGTTTGCTAACGACCTTCTGCAGGACGTTGACTCTGCCCGGCTTGATGAGAATATGCAAAAGCAACTCTCTGCAGACTTACAACTTCAAACCGCGGCGGTACTGTTGAAATTGATGCAGTTCCAGGATGAACTGGCTGGGTTGGATCAGACTACTGCAATGGAATTTAGCGAAACGGCGCCTGCGGGGGGACACTAGCCGAATAGGCTGGAAAATCGCCAACTAGATTTCCTGCTGGTCTGGAGGATCTTCCGCTTTCTCGGCTTCGCTTTCGCTTTCCGACTGCTGGTCGGTATCTGCAGAGGTTTTTGCGGAAGCGGAAGTGAGCGTCCGGGCATCTACCACAGCCGTCCGGGCCAAGATGTCCCCAAGCCGTAGGTGATACCGGTTCATGATTATCATTACGATGATGAACGGAACGATAAGTGGGATCATCAGCAAGTTGATCTCAAGCAACCGGACAAGATTTCTCAGCATGATAGATCGTAAGTTAGCCGGCTGGCCATTATTACCTATAACACGCAACTTGAAAATAAGCTTTCCCAGCGTCGCTCCGTAACGTAATTCCATGATGGTAGAATAAACGGTGTAAAGCGACAGGGCTGTTACCACGGCCAGAGCGAATTCCTTTCGTCGGCTTAGCTCATCAGCAGCCTGTTTGAAATCCTTCGACCCATCGAGTAATTCGGCCGGGACGAATAAGGCGCTGCATAAAAACAGGAACGGTATGAAATCGATTAGAACCGCCAGGACTCTGCAAACCAGCGAGCCCACTTTAATTGATTCGTCCAATGTGAACGGCTGGGGAGGACCCTGGGGACGAAGCAGCAGCATCGCTGCCATCGAGACAATCAACACTGCCCACATGAAATATTCCATGACGAGAAAAGACTCAGCCTGGGCCATTGGCATGACAGGAAGAGTAAATTCCGCCGCAGGTAGCAGCTGGCCTTGAAGACCGAGGCTTGATTCGACCAGTTCGCCTTTGTCGTCTCGCCAGATAAGTCCAATTCGCCCCGGCCCAATCTGCCCCGCGATAGGCCCCTGGTCAGCTCTCCAGGTAGCGGTTTCCCCATCAGGGCCGATAGGCTGATAGGTCCACTCTTGCGACGAAACAGCTAGCTTGGCCATCGTAAGAGCGATTGTTTCGCCTGGGCCGTCTTGTCCTTGCTGGGTTGTTTGCCCTGAAAGCAAAGCTGTTACCTGGTCACCAAGGGCCACAAAAGCGATAACGTCAGCCTGATCGAGTTGGGGCCTTATCGCAATTTTGGACCACTTGCCGTTACTAAACTTGTGCACATCACCAGTGGAATTATCCTGGGGCCAAACGAGCAGGTAATAATCCTGGCCGATAGCGGCCGAGAGGACTTTGGCATCGGGCGGGATATTCGACTGATCGAATGGGGAAATATCTCGCCATTTCCCCCCGGCATATTGCGAAAGAGTTAGCAGAGAACCCGTTTGAGATGTCCTCTGTGTTATCACCAGCAGAGAAGGTGCAGATGCTCCGGCGAAACCTGCCGGTGCTTCGCATGCGGTCAGAGGCGTAGAATCGAGTTTGCCTCCGGGCTTACCGGGCCCATCAGTGATGGGAAATATCTGGTGCGGGCCGCCATCAAAGATAATGTGCAAGTTTTCTGCGACGGCGGTTGTGGTTGCGATTTGGCCGCGGATGTTCTCAGCAACCCATTGCCATTGGTTGTCAATTAACTTCGCAGCTACTGAAAATGTTGTAACTTCAACTTCAACTTCGGCCTCGGTTGAAGGGGCAGTGTCGAAGGAAATATACCACAGACCAAGCTCATTACCTGTGAGGATCGAATCGCCAGTATCAGCCCAGGCTGAACTGCAAGTAAGGGCCATCGCAAGGATGGACAGAATAACCGAACGGACAATCACTGCGATTTGCCCCCCGTCTCCAGATACCGATCGATTTGTATGATCTTGTCAGCCGCAACTGGCGGATCGAATCTCGCAGCCTTTGCCGGATCACCAGTTGGCAAGGTGGTCATTTCCGAAAGCCTTACCCGCAGATGGCTGTTTCGTTGAGGCCAGTCGATTCTGATATCGGTCGGCATAATTGGCGGGTTTGGGGTGTTCGCGCCAGTGTCGATCTGTTTGTAGTCTTTCAGCTTCGCCTTCATGACTTCCATGCCGTCTGCATCGTAGAAGTTAACCGCGAAGGCTCGGCGGTCCTTGGCGTCGGACCAATCGAAAAAGATCTGCCTGCTACTTATCAACGAACCTGTGACTGGTTGACGGTCGATGTAACTTAGCACATATGCACATTTGCCAGGAGCAGTCTCCATAGACATCGTTACTGTCGGTATCGATGTGAAATCGGCCGGCAGCTCACATACACTCAGTACCGATAGCAGATCGTTGGGGTCGATCGGCAGGGCGTCAATGCCAGGAGCTCCGCCGAATTCGTTGCGACCCCATAAAGCGGCCGCCTGGTCGCCGTAACGATACCAGAAGTAGTACAACCCCTGGTCAGCCGACGAGCCAAGCTGGAAAACTGGAACTGAGGCATGGCTGCCTTGGAGGACAAAATCCACCTGACCATCAGGAGCGTCAGGTTTTCCCAGGAGCATCAAGCCCTCGAGATGAAGGGGCAGCCTACCGGGAAGTTTCACTGTGATTTGAGCCCTGGCCCAAAGCTGGGTAACTTGCGATGCATTGGCGTTAAATTCAGCTACGAGCTGGGCGCGCGGAACGAAAGTCTCTGGGCAAGGCGGTACGCAGCCTGCAAGGATGCCCATTAAGGCTACTACCCACACAAAATGTGCCGGTCTCGTCATAGCTCGCCTTCCAGTATTTCGCCAAGCTGGCCGGTTACCTCGGCGATTTTATCCTCGTCCAAATGCGGGTCTATTACATCGCATTTTTCGTCCGAGCCTCTGAAATGCATCTTCCATACTTCCTTGCCGTCGGCGGTGCCCATTCCATCGTAAATGAGAAGTTTTTTTCGCATCAGGACAAGCGCGACGACAAAGCGGAAATTGATTTTTGATTCGGTATCGGATTGGCCCAGCCGTTCGAACAGATTTCTAAGCAGGTCATTGTCGACGAAGAGCTTTTTCTTCTGCTTGGGCTCAGGCACGACTGATCGCCAGGTTCCCACAATCTCCCGGCCCGAATCTTGTTCGTGCTTACTATCCTGGAAGCATCTCTGGCAGAAATCCAGGCGATGAAGACCATCATCCGTCTCGGTGAGAATTGCAATCAATTCCGTCCCCGGGCTAAGTTCGGTTTCGCACGCTTGGCAGGTGCCGCTGATTTTGGCGATATTGTATTCTTTGGCCATCGTTTTTTACGGTAGGTACTGCTTGGCGGTAGTTTCGATTTGTTCCAGAAGTTGGTTGGCCTTGGCAAGGTCGTCGGCTGAGGCTTGGCGGATATCGTCGCGTGCCTGGACATTATCGAGGTTGGGCGTGTTTACCCGCACGTTGTAATCACAGATCCTGGCGGTAGCAGCAGACAATGCAGCCGATGCTACGAGGTCGCTTATCAGCCAGGCGTTGCACTTGTCGGACAGTTCGGCCATATCTTCCAGCAATGCCAGTGACAGCTTGGCCATCTCTCGCGGAACCGCAATGGCCGCTGCCAGTGCAATTTGAACCGCCTCGGTTTTTTCGGGGCCATCTTCGGTTCGAGAAGCTTCCTGGTAAAGTTGATATGCCGAGATGTCGTCGGCAACGAGATCGAGGAACATCCCATGAGCCCTGCCTAGCCGAGCTGAAAGCCCGTCATGGTAATCGGCGTTGGCGGCGAACTTCTTCTTGCCCTTGGTAAAATTCAGGGCCATTTCACCCAAAGCTACAGCCAATGCACCAACCACGCCGGCGACGCTTCCTCCGCCCGGGGTAGGTGTCTTGTCTGCAGTAGCAGCTGCGAATTGTCTGACCGACAGCGAAAGTATGTCATTATTTGATGACACCGGTTTTCTCCTGGAAAAGTTACTTATTATTCGTCCTGGTTGTCCTGGCTTCGGTCCAGCGTTTCAGGCTGGGGCGTTGTTAACGAGACCACGTAAGGGCCCGACAGATATTTCTTACCTACTCTTAAAACGTCGGCAGGAGTAATCTTTCCGTACATCTTGGCCAGTTGTTTCCTGAAGTCGTACCCGAAGCCGTACAATTCATCCAGGGCTGCCGACATTGCCAGTTCCTGCATCGATTGACTGCCGAGCAGTTCAGCCGTGAGAATGGTATTAACAGCGAGGGAAATTTCGGCTTCGGTGGGTTCGTATTGGCTGGCTCGTTTCAGGTTGCTCTTGATAATTTCGATAACCTGTTCAGCCCGATCGGGCTGACAGGCGGCATATGTTACGAACGCACCCGGGACGAGTCCTGTGAAGTTATATGCGTGGACAACATAAACCAACTGCTTGCCACGAAGCTCCGTATGCAGCCAGCCGGCAGGGAAATGGAAGCCGCTGATGATCGTATCCAGGACAGCCATCGGCAGTCTGTCTTTCAGGTCTGTCACGATCATACCCGGGGCTGCGACAATAATGCCCGAGACGGTGTTAACCGTTTTGAGGACATGCATCTCACCGTCAGGGGCGACAACTCGCTGGTCCAGTTCAGCAGGAGCAAACTCACCTTCAGGCATCTGGCCGAACAGCGATTGGATTTTCTCTGCCGTTTCGGCTGGGTCGAAGTTGCCGAAAATAGCGAGAACGGATGACCCGGCAAGGACATGCTCCTTGTGGAACTGACGAAGTTGATCTGCCGTAGCCACGGAAAGAACTTCCTTACTTCCAATGGTCAGCATCTGGTAGGGCGAGTCGATGAAGAAAGTCTGTCTGAAGAACTTTTGCAGTTGTGATGACCAATTTTCATCTACACGTTCGACGGCGGCGAGGAGTTTAGGTCTGAGTATCTCCAGTTCATCGGGATCGAATGTAGGTTTTTGGATGATGTCTGCAAAAATCGGCAGTGCATCGGCGAAACTGTCTGACAGGACCGAACCCTGCCAGTAAAACGTGTTGTTTCCGCTCTTACCGGCAACTGCTCCGCCTGCCTGGTCGAAGAATTGGGCAATTTCCTGCGCTGTTCGATTGCCGGCACCTTTGACCGTCATTGCAGTCATGAAGTTGCCCAGGCCGTTAGTGTCGGCCGCCTCGGTGAGGATCCCGCCTTTCGATACCATGACGAACGAGACTAATCCGACCGAGTTATCCGGGTTGAGGGCAACCCTCAGGCCATTAGGCAGGGTGATTAGCTGCGCCTCGGCCTTTTGCTGAGTGGTTTTATCTGCAAGTTCTCCATCCAGGCCGGGAGGGACCATCCGGGTAATGCAAATGTTATCGAAGTTGAAATACTTGGTGGCAACTTCATGAACTTGCTCGGCTGTGACGTGCTGAATCTGGTCGGTATACCGCTTTGAAAAACCTACGTCATTTGTTGATAAGTAGTCAGTTGCAAGTTGGGCTGCTATCGATTCGACAGACTGTTGCGAATAGACAAGGTCGGCAATTTTCTGGCGTTTAGCTCGGGCGAGTTCTTCGTGAGAGACTCCCTCGGCGGCGATAAGCTTCAATTCATCGAGGATAGCTCTCTCGGCCTGGTCGGCGAGTTCCGGCTCGGCCCGGAAGCTGATTTTAAAAGCTCCCTTGCCCCAGGCTGGTGTCCAGGAACTGGAACTGATCGAGGTCACGAGCTTTCCCTGGCGTTCGATTTTCTCGACCAGCCGACTGGCCCGGCCTTGCGTGAGGACGTAACTCAGCACGTCCAGGGCATGCAGGTCATCATCGAGCAGGGGGATTGTCTGGAAGCTGATGGACTGCGAGACGTCCTTCAGGGCTTCAAGTGGGTAAGTCGCCCGGCGGATGCCGGTAAGGGCAGGCACTTGGGGAAGAGTTTGCTGGGTGGCCCGTCCCGGCTCGAAGCCTTCCAGCGACTCGCACAGTTTGGTAAGGGCGGCTTGGGGGTCAATATCACCGACGATGCAGTAAACGATGTTCTGCGGGATGTACTTTTTCTGGTGATAGTCAACAATATCCTGGTAGGTCAAGGCGGCCAGGGGCTTGGCATAGCCGATAACCGGAACGGCTGCTGGGTGTGTGGCGAATAATTGGGCAATATGAGCGTAATAGGCCTGCCGGCTGGGATTGTCTTTACCCATCTCCAGTTCGCGCTGAACAACTCCGTGTTCGCGCTCGAATTGATCCTGGCTGAACTTAGGCCTGGCCATCCAGTCGGCCACCAGTTCGATGCAATCGTCTGTCTTGTCTGCAGCGGCGGAGATGTAATAGCAGGTATGGTCCAGCGACGTATAAGCATTTGCCTGCCCGCCGATAAGACTTACACGGTCTATAGTTTTCTTTTGAGTTTTGGCGGCTTGCTGTGGGCCTGAATCATGGCTGGCTTCTTCAGCTACCAGGTGCTCTGTCAGGTGGCTAATGCCGCTACCCAGCCAGGGCCCTTCGTAAATGCCGCCGGTACGCACATATGCCCGCACGCAGACCACAGGGTTAGTATGCGTAGCCTTGATGATAACTGTGGAATGATTCGAAAGCGTAGCCACTATCGTTCCGTCGCTTGTAACGGTCTGGGCCTTTACTGTGACCGGCGTTAGCGCAGGGGCAGTAGCTGGTCTGGGCGGTTCGATATCGTTTGCCACCCCCTGGCAGGCCAGGTGCAATGTCGATCCCAACAGGGCCAGCAGGG
>SDBV01006969.1_pt1 | contig 15524 bp, 70 predicted proteins | sample 2277081 | NCBI WGS metagenome assembly SDBV01 (sample SAMN10402039, study PRJNA504765) | marine sediment metagenome | isolation source: marine sediment core GS10_PC15, 223 cmbsf | place: Arctic Ocean: Southern Knipovich Ridge | collected 2010
ATGTTAAGTTATGCGAAGTTCAAAAGTAAACTCCGTTTATTGATATTTTGAATTTGGGTGAGTCCGCAGACGAACTCATTAACGATAATTATGCGACAAAATCTATGATTTTGCTTGAGTATCAGAAACCCCCATCGTTTTTAGTTTCTTTCTTATAACAAATCTATATCCAAATGATTTTCCAATTTCTCTCCATATATCTTCATTTATAGGAACTCTTTCAGCAGGAAATTTGTTACTTGCACCCATAACAATTATGTTATAATCTGGAAAATCTGAACTATTTAAATAAGCACAAAGTAAGTGTTCTGTTCCATCATTCCTTTTTACTTTTGTTATTTCTCCTACCATTTTCTTTTTTTAACTCCTCTATAAATTTGCTCCAATATTCATCCCAACAAGCAGGGCAAAGCCATACCCATTCAGGGTCTTTAAGCCACCAACAACTACCTTCACTTCCTTCTTGATTTTCATAAGGATTTCCTTTGTGGTTTTTCCTCACAATCTGATTTAAACGCTTCTTATAACTTGCGTAGGCTTCACGTAACAAAGCCAAACGTCTCAATGAATGATGCCAAAGGTCAACTGACAACTGCGGTGGACATCAGGGACAATCAATTCAAAAGCGTAAAGCCCATGACTTCAGTCGTGGGATAGCTTTTGAGATTATTGAATGTTACTTATCTAAAATATCATCATCAGTAAGCATTTATATACACCTCTTTTTTAAAAAAATAATATCCTTCGCATTTCCTGATATTATCCCAGACACTACAATGATATACCTGCGTTCCCAAGCCACATTTAAAAGTCGTTGGATAGACATTTTTAATTTTCCGCACAGTAGCAGAAAATATCCAATTAGGATTATGATTTCTTATTCTTTTTATTCCTATACCCACAAGTTCTGCAAACAATAGTTTTATCTTTAAGAGTATAAATAAACTGGGAATTGCACTTTTTACATTTTGGCTTTTTGTTTTTCATATTCACTCACACACATCTATAAAACATAGGTAGTATATATTTATTGTGGTGATATATCTCATATCTTTTCAGTATATTCACAGTTCAAACAAAAATATTCAACTATCTCCCAAGTGTAATGTTTTCCGTATATTCCAATGAAATCAGGGTCTTTACACCTTTTGCATAGTTTATCCATTTTTCTTGAACAACAAATTAATATAAAGTATTACAATAACAAAAAAAGCAAGATACATGAGATAATAGCCAGAATGGTAGGTTATATTTGCACTATTACTCCAGAAACCATTTGTAGTTATTGGTTCACCTATTCCATATTTACCCCACAACTGATTTTCTTGAATTAGCCATTTAGTTCTTTTATTAAAATCATTGAAAACATCTCCAATATCTAATAAATGTCCACCAATCATAAAAACTATTGTCAAAAATATAATTATCATTACATTTGTTTTTATTTTCATTTTACCTCTTCCTTTAACTTAACTAAAAGTATCTGCTGTTTATTGTAAAGTGGAATTATCTTTAAGTTTAATTCATTTATTTGTTTTGTTGTTTTCAGTAATTCTGTTATTGTTAGGTTCATTTTCTAATTCACCTCAACTATGTGTATGAAAGTAAATAACAACTTTCTTTTTTGGTTTTTTTATGTAATGAGTTCCTATGTCCATCTCAATGCCATTATTTCCAATTCCAACATATTTTCCCTTATCCTTTATGAAAATTGAAATGCTGTCAAGAAATAATCCGTGCTGTTCGCAAGTATTTACCTGTTGTATCAATTTATTAATAGCTTCAACTAAACTATTTTCCTCTATTTTATTTGTAGTTCCACCCATTTATTTCACCTCATAATCTTCAATATCTATTTCCTTTTCGTGTTTCTTGCATAGTTCTATATTATCCCATTCTCCATCAGTAATACTAAATGAACATCCACATTTATAATAAATATAACTTGACATTTCTTTTCACCTTTTTATTTTTTATAATTACATATTTTATCTTCCAATTTCTTACAATGTTTTATTCTTTCAATGTATTCAGGTCTGCTACACAAACTTGTTCTATCACTAACACCTAAAACCTTTGAAAATAAATCAAAATGATTATCTTCTGTAATACCATATTTCTTTATTATTCCCTCTACTTCTTTAATGGTTTTAGTGTCTTCATCCCACGCTTCTGTTTCAGTTCTAAAAGTCATTTTCTCCCAATCTTACTCAATTCAAAATTTCTTTCATTTAATAACTTTAAGCATTCTCTCAAATGATTTGATAATACTACACTATAAGGTAGTTTCTTTATTAATGGGGTTAGTGGTATCTGCCAGAACGCTTTTTGATTGTCTACTTTAAACTTCTTTAAATTTTTCCTTAATTGTTTGTTTAGTTTTAATTGCATAGGTATCACCCTTTTTCAAAAACCTGTAATTACTAATAGTTATCACTAAAACCTTAAAAGGATTTTTTTAAGGCACTACCCTCTTTACTGTATTTCAACTTACTTTTGTTTTGGAACTAATATCATATCATACATTCCCGCACCAATAAAATTAGGTATTTCAACAATACTTCTAACATACTCATTTCCTTTAAATTTGTAAGGTTGTATCTGTACTCTAACATCTTCTATACAAATCAAATCTTTTCTAATCTTTTTTACTTTTTCTTTAGGCATTTTTTACCCCTACTAATTCTTTTAATTTGTCCTTTTAGTATACTATCAAATATTTTCACCAATAACTTTACATTATTATTTTTTATATTTAACTTATAAAATTGAATATTCTTAATTTTCTTTTAAACCTCTTTTTCCTTATCTGATTCAATACAATCTGCAAGATTACTACATTGGTCAGCTAGTTCCCTTATATCTTCAACAGACCAGTTATTTACTTCACTCATTACCTTTTCAATTGTTTCTTCTCCCATTTTTACCTCACCTCTTCTTTGGCAGTAACGCCAACTTATCCATACCTTTAATCCACTCTCTTAATTCTTCATCCGCTAATGCCTGTTTGATTACTGTAATATCAAAGTGATGTGCCTTATCGCTTAATGATTCTTCTATATGAATGAATAAACTTCCTAATTTTATTAATATAGTATTGCTTGGTTTTAATACATCCATTTTATCTTTCCTCCTTTTCATATCTATACTGGGTTATTGCATTAATTGTTTCATTAATTATATCTACAATATCCTGTGATTGTACTATTTCTTTTAATTCAGTTAATGACTTTAATACATTGTTTATTTTATTATTTTCTTCTACACTAATCATTTTTCAACCCTCCTCCTTTTCCAATCTTACATTAAAGCATAAGTTATATATAATCTTTATTGTAATTGAATTATATATATTGGAATAGTTATTTCTTATCCATATACTTTTTGTGTTTCTTTGATAATTGATGCTGTTCCATAAGATACTTTACTTGATTTTCATTATACCCTTCAATCACTTTTCCGCATTCACATTTCTTACTTATCATTTTCTTTTAATCTTCCTCCACCAATTAATATCACTTCTTTGTTTGGATGTCCAACTAAATATCCATGTTTTTTACATAAATATTTTCCTCTTGCAGTTTTCCAATTCTTTATCTCCAATATTTTTCCTAACTTTATTACAAACATATCCTTTTCTTTGTCCTCAAAATCTACTTTTGCCTGATACATTCTTTTCCATTTAACTCTCATAAAAGGACATTTTTTATGATAACCATTCTTGAAATGAACTTCATCAAATTGTTTAAGCTGTGAATAGACAGAACAACAAGAGCATTTTTCCATTAACCTATTTCTCCAATAGGGTTTATCTTCCCTATACTCCTCTTTCTTTTTTCCCTGTGCAATTAAGTCAAACCATTTCTTTTTCAATGTTAAGTGCAGTATTCTTTTAGTCATTTATTTTCCCTTTTTATTCTTTAATATTTAATAAATCAGTTTGAACTTCCTCTTTTTTGTTTTTATTTTCAATTTCTTGCATTGCTTTTTTGCGGTCTTCTGAAAATTCATTATATTTTAATTGTTTGTGTTCAGCCATATAGTTAATTAATTTTACCCCTATATTGTAATCTTCTTAATTCTTCTTTTTGATTTTCAACCTTTTCATTAAGCCTAATATTTTCCTCTTTTAATTGCTTATTAACATTAATTAAAAACACTTTTGAATGCTCTGATTTAACATCTTTATTTAAACCATGAACTTTAATCCAACACTTTTCACAAAGGGTATGGTGAATACCTCCTTGTATATTATCTCCACAACCTTTGCACTTCTTTAATATGTTCTTTGGTAGGTTTGATATATTCATTTTATCTTTCCTCCTTTTCATATCTATATTGGGTTATTGCATTAATTGTTTCATTAATTATATCTACAATATCCTGTGATTGCACTATTTCTTTTAATTGTGTTAGCGACATTAATGCAGTATTTATTTTATTATTTTCTTCTTCACTAATCATTTTCCTTCCACATTAATACCATATTCTTTTTTCCAACAATCATTACATATATCTGCACAAACACCCATCTCTGCATATTGTCTTTTCCAAAAATCTGATGTTCTTTTACTCTCATCGAATTCTTTTGAACATTCCATACAAGGTTTCATTTTAACCCCCTTACCCCATCTTAATCACATCTTGAAATGCTTCTCTTATATCTTGCCATTCTACAATAAATATCCCTGCTGGATAATTTTCATCATGGTATGATAACATTCTTTTAGTCTTCAACCATTTTACTGCTGAAAGAATGTCTTCATTATTATAATATCCTCCACAATCCTCAAATTCGGGTGTAAACTTCTCCTTATCCTTTAATGGTTCTGGTTTCATTTTCCCTCACCTTTTTATTTTTTCTTCTCTTTAACACCGAAGATATAAAACCATAAGCAAAACATAATACACTTTCTAATTCTTGTTTTTTCATTAAATTTATTTTTTCTTCAAAATCACCAAAACTCAATTTAAACATTTCGTAGCTTTCCATTTATAACACCTCACAAGATAAGCATACTATTGGTTGTCCTTTGTAGCTTGAAGTTAAAATAACTTCTTTAAAATAAATAGTAACTATGGTATTTGGTTTTAATTTATCAAGTGTATTTGGTTTGTCTTTCATTCTAACCACAGTTCTTTTTTTAATTTTGCATTTAATAAATGAACTATTGCCGAACTATACTGCTTAGGGTCTACTATCTTATCAATAATTTCCAAAACTTTCTGCTTATCCAGACAAAATTTAAAAACATCATTCTGCTTGATTGTGCTTTCTGGAATGCTATTCCCATCATAATCGTAACAAACTATCTTATCTTTCAAACTTGGAAATTGTTCTTCAAAAGTTATTTGTGATTTGTGTTCAGCTTGACCTTCTGCTTCCGCCTGTGCCTGACATTCAGCTTGATAATCAGCTTCTTCCTTTTCTCCATCTCCTTGCATTTTTATTTCACCTCTATTTGTATTCCCAACATTCTTCTTGTACTAGGATGTGCATATATCATAGCATCTCTTAAATTATAAAACTCTCTTATTTCCTTAATCTTCTCATCTATAATCCTATTTAGACTTTTTATTGCACTTATCATATTAACTCACCTTTCTCTGCCTTTTTACAACCACAATATTTAGGATATTTATAGTTACAAATGTCATAAGCCTTACCATAAAAATGAAGAACATCTCCATGTATACTTACAATCAGTCTATGCCCACAATTTTTACATTTATCCATTTAAACATAACCTTTTATTTGTTGTCTAATATTCTATCACAAACTTCACATCTCTCACCTTCATACTTACTGGTTACTTTATCTTTTCCCATGCAATTAACACATTTATTCTTTTTCACCTTTAATTTCTTCTGTATCTCTGGTAAAATCTTGTAGTGGAAAACTATGTAATTTTCCCATAGCTGAATAGACTTTTGAGCAATATCCATACAGCTCTTATGTGCAAATCCGCAAAAACCACCTACATAAACATCTACTTTCTCTTTCTTTGTTTTATCACAGCATAAAGAACAAATCATATTTTTTAATCTTGGCTTTGATATTCTTCCTTTGTGTATTTTTCCCATTAATATTCACCTCGTAAGTTTATGTTTAAGTTCTTTAAATTCTAATCTCCATTCTATTTTTTCATCATCATCACTACTAAACCAATCAAGCATTCTTTCAAAAAATCTCTCAACTTCCATAAATGTATCCTCATTTGTTTTATTGTAGAATTGTTCAAGATATTGTAAGTTCAATCCTAAACATTCGTATTCTGGTTTTTTATGTAAGGATATGTTTAAACCTAAAGTGTGTGTTATATTATCATAACCCCTTATCTCCCAAAACTCAATTATTCCTTCCTGTAGCTTAGTTATGTTTGGTAATTCCTTTTTTAGTTCCATTCTTAACCTCCATCTATTACTGCTTTAATTTTATCATACAATTCTACTTTCTTTTTGAATGCTTGATTTCTTGTTTTGTGCCTGAACATCTTCTTATTGCCTAAAAATACTGCTGATGGAAACTGGTAATATTCTGCTATTCTTTCCAGTAGTTTCCATTCAATTTCAACTTTTAGTCTTTTTATCATTTTTTAATATTTTTTGCTAACATATTTATTGAATCCCAACCACTATTTAATGTGTCTTTATTTCCTAAAACCATAATTGCCAATACTGAATTTAAATCACACATTCTTAATGTTATTTTTGTTTCATCATTTGAGTAATCCATATTCATCATCTCCTCTTCTTTGCTCTCCATTTCCCCTTTACTTTCTTTAAATTATAATCATGTTTCCAAAACTTCTGAAACCATCTGACTCTATGTAAACCTTTATGTCCTTTATGTGACTCGCATTGATTACCAAGAGTATCCCAAGTTTCACATCTTTCTCCAATATCTTCTTTAATCACTTTATTCTCAAAACCATCCATTAAATTTACCAACAATTAAAAATACAAACATTATCAAAACAATACCAACTAATATTTTTTGTGTGATTATTTTCATTTTTTATCTCTTAAAAAATATAGTGGAACAAATAATATCATAAAAAATAATATTACCCCTAAGAGTGATGCAGGTTTTTCATATCCTGTGGTGATTGCATAATGAATGACGTAAAGATTAAACAATATTGGAACTCCAAATGCCCATATCATTTGTTTTTCATTTACCATTTTCAGTAAATCTCCTTAAATATTCTCTATAATTTCATCAACTCCTCTTTTTTACAATTATCACACCAAAAATGAATTACATTACCCTTTTTATAATAGTAAAGTAATTTATTATTACATTTCTTACAATATGCTATATTAATTCTTTTATTGTGTTGTTCTTTATGACATTCGTTACATAATGTAATTAGGTTTTTTGGATTATTGTTTATTTTGTTTTTGTCATTATGATGCATTTGTAAATTATATCTTGAACCACATTTTGAACATTTATTCTTTTTATAATCATGGATTTTTGGGTTTTTATTCCACAATGCACTTTTACACTTTGGGCAAATATTAATTTCTAATTTTCTTGGTATCCATTTATGATTACATCTTTTACATCTTAATACTTTTAATTTTACTTTCATTTTACCCATAGGTTTACTTATGGGTATATAAACTTTCCTATCTTATACCTCATCATAATTGATTTCTGAAATAAAAAATCAACATTCATCAAGTATTTCCATTCTCCAACTATCTGGATACTTAACTTTGTCTGTAAGTTCCATTAATGCATCTACTTCGTTATTTGCTGATATAACTAATACACAACTACTATTCTTTTCTGCAAATGAAAAATTCATTTTATTCACCTCATTAACTTTTATAATAATGTTTACTGCTCTCACAATCAATTATATCTGTGATTATTATTACATCCCTTTCTTCCACTAAAAGTTGGCTGTCTGTGTAACATTCCTCACATATTTTAATTGCCCTCATTTTTGTATCATCTCTTTAATTGTTTCAAACTTATTTTCATAGCTGTAATTCAAATCAATAGCCCTCTCCATAAATGCTATAATCTGTTTAACCTTTAAATCTATTTTTGTTTGTGTCATTTTCTTATTCACCTTTTCCAGTTTTTAACTTATTATAGTATTTAATGGGTAAACCTACTTAAAACTTAAACCTTTTGGGCAATCTCTCAATTTAGATGTGTTATTCTGCTTCATCTCGCTAACAGATACGAACAAGTAATCACTCGCAATAGTAGTTAAACCTATTGGGTTCTCCATCCGTATCCGTACTGCCTTTTCCTGTAATGTCTAACTCAATAAGGTAGCTACCTTTTTGCATTGAATTCTTGATTAAGGAATGTGAATAATTACTTATTGTAATGCTATACTCATAATCTCTTTTTTATTGAAGATAATTTGTTTTTTATTTTTTAATAGTAATCTTAAAAACTTCTTGCTGTTATTGAGCATTTCAAATAATTCATCTATCTTTTCCTTTTCGTAATCTGTTATAACGCTTTTTGTTCCATCTGTGTAGTTTATTTCCAGATTCATTTTTCATCAACTCCAAATTTTTTTAATGCACATCTTAATTGCCCTTTAATGTAATCTTCTGCATATTTTTCCAAAGTTTCTATTTTTCCATTACTTTTAGCAATTAATTTACCATTAACATAAACTTCATAAATATCTGTTTCGGTTAAACTATTATTAATGTTTGCTGTAATAAAATGATTACAAACATTTAAACTTTTAGATACACCATATTTTGCCTGTTTCCATTCCATTTCTTATCCTCATTATTTCCAATCTATTATTTTGCCTTTCTTATTATAAATCGGTTTCCAACCATCTCTTTTTATCTTCTCTATTGAGGGGTTTTCAAAGTTAGTTATTTCATTTCCTAAACTATGTATATCATTACTCATCTTTATCAACTCCTTTAATTTTTAACAATAACCATAACAATTAAATACCAATATTAATCCTATAACACTAAAAATTGTAATCATCAATCCTGAAAACATTAAAAAACATTCAAAAGGATAATCTTTTAAATATTTCAATTCCAACATCCTCTAACTATTTTCCAAACATCTTTTTTAGATGGAGTATTAAATCCCATCTGTTGAGATTGTATTAACTCTTTTAGCTTTTCATCAATATTGAGTAATGGATTTATCTTTTCATCTACTAACGTTTTTTGTTCTTCGTATGTTAGTGTGATGTCTATTTCCTTATTATCTATTAAGTCTTTGTTTTCCTTTAGTTTTGTGTTTATGTATTTTTGTATTTGTTTCATTTTAGTTTACACTTAGTTATTTAAAATTTTGATAGCACAACTCTTACAAGTAAATTTTATACTTATGCTACCTTCACTTAAAGGCATAGTTCTCTTACATTCTATACAAGTAAATGTATATTCTTTCATTTTAACACCTCACAAAATAAATTCCATTAAATCTTTTAATTCCTTTGCTATTTAAAAACTCTTTCGCTTTAGATATTGTATTAAATTCCATAATCTTATTAAATTTATTTAAAACAAACTCCATAGGGTTTAATGTAATTCCTTCTGGGTATCTTCCGATTTTACATTTCATTTGGACACACCCTTTATTTTATCTAATTCCTTAACTAATCTTGTTATTTGTTGGCTATAATAAAAACATCTATCAACTAACCATTCTTTATTTTGTTCTCCATAAAATTTCTTTTCCATTTTAAACCACATCATCAAATATATTAAATCCTGTATATTTTTTACTGCCGTCTGTAAACTCAATACAAACACTTTTATTTTTATTATCTACAAAAACCTTACTTGCTATTTTATTGTTCTCATTATATATCTGTTCGTTCGTTTGCAATTTTATCAACTCCTTTTATTTTAAACAAAATAATGCCCATCTTCGTAACTATTGGTTTCAATATCCATAACATCTATATCCTTATAACCATTATCTCTTAAAACTTCTATTTGTTTATCTGCATTATTCCAAATAGAATGTTTTTCTCCATCAACTAAAATTAATTCCATTTATATCAACTCCTATTATTTTTTAAACTATTTCTTCACCACAAAAAACACAAACATTATTTTTATCTAATTCCTCATGGTTACAATAAGCTAAGTCTAACATTTTCTACACCTCTTTATTTTTTCCTATCTTCTCTAATTTATTCCAATCTAAATTTTTTAATATTCGTCTTGCCTGTTCTTCTCCTGTTTCTTTATATCTTTGTGCGTTTATATGAAACTGTGGTATTCTATTGGGATAATCCGCTTTTTTAAATGAATTATCTTTAATCACTTTTAAACAACCTCAACCCACTCAATAGATAATAAATTACCTGCGTGGTCATCCATTTTTAAAACCCACTTTTTACTACATTCTGGACAATATAAAATATCAGTTAATGGGTTATATTCAGCTTCAGATTTACAATTAAAACATTCCATTTAAAACACCTCACCTATATTTTTATTTCTGATATAATTCCGTATAGCTTATTATTAGTAAACTCTAAACCTATGAATAAAGGATAAGTTAAAAGCAAATTGTTTAATTGATAGAGTTCTATTTCTGGTAATTCTTCTAATATCTGATAGCCGTTTTTAATTGGTTTTGTTATCATTTTTCCACATCCTTTATATTGTAATATCTTTCGTAATCGGTTTTACTTATAACCATTCCTTTATTGTTTTCTTTAAGCCCGTTAATAGCATCTTCTTTATTTTTAAAAAAACCTGTTCTTATACCTTCAAATATTATATAGTGTTCTTCTGTTTCTGTTTCCATTTTGTTTTAAACCCATTTATATTTATAGATTAAAATATCACTATCCCTTATTATTATAACAGCATTTTTATTATTAAGTTTAGTTTGTATTATTTCAGTATCTTTAGCTTGTCTAAAACCTTTTGTAACTTCCCTTAAAGTTTTGTAATCTGTTAAACTTTCTTCATTCTCAACATCTTTAATAAATCCTATATAGCTTACTTCTCTTGTTGTTTTATTCATTTTCCTTTAAACCTCACATTTAGTTTTTGTTTTTATTCATATTAACCTGTCAAACAATCTTTTATATCTATCTCTATGGTTTTACTATTTTTAAAAAATGACAATAACTCCTTTTGTTCTTTCTCATTAAAAATTATATATGCTTCTGCTTTCTTTTCTTTTACATCTATCATATATATCCTTATTTTCATTTTAAACAACCTCTTTTTTAATTTCAATACTACCTAATCCTTTATTTACCCAATTAGCAATCCAATAATCAAATTCAGATAATTTAAACTCTTCCCAATTCCCAACACTTACACCAATAGTTCTTATTTTATATTTCATTCTAAAAACCCCTCATCTCTCAATTCACTTATTAACCCTATACTCATGTTTAAGCATACTATATCTTTCTTTCTTAATTGGTTTAATGCTCTTAGGTAAATGTTCTTGTTTCCGTATGGTTTTATTGTAGTTTTCATTTTTCTACTCCACAATCTTTTAAGAATTGGGTTTTGTTGAATTTAATTTCTTCTATTACTATAAAATTAGGTTTGCATTTACATTGGCTACCATCAACAGTATAGTTTAACTTTTCATCAGCCCATTTGGTATAAATAAAACTACAAGTAGAACACTTAACTTTTATTTTTCTATCATAAACCTTATTATAATACAAATATTCCAATTTCTTCTCAAAATAGTCGGCTAAATCTTTGATTATCTTATCATCGAAACAATTTTGTCTCCCTTCTTTAAATCCTAAATCCACATCTTCAATAAGATTCTTTTGCATTATCCCAGCAATTTCCTTATAGTCTTTTTGATTCATTTTTAAGCCCTCCCTATTTTCTTATACTATTTCTTCACCACAAAAAACACAAACATTTTTTTTGTCTAATTCTTCATGGTTACAATAATTTAAATCTAACATTTTTAAGCCCTCCCTGTTTTTTCAATAACTATTTAATTATTCTCTTTTTACATAAAAAATATAAATTTAATTAATACCATAAAGTATGTTTCCAATTATTATGGCACCAATAGCTAAAACTATCTGGATTTTCCAACCATGTTTATCCATAAATTTAAATATATCCATTTATACCACTCTCCTCAAATTATTATTTTCAGTTTTTTCTATTTCTTTTTTCCAATTATCAATATTCATTTAAACAACCTCTCTTTTAATTCCATCATTCTTTTATATTGTTTATCGTTTAATGGATTTTCTAAACTAAAATTACTTAATGCTTTTAGTTCTGCTAAGTCTTTCATACTTTCAAACTCTTTAATTGGATTAATCATTTTATAGCCCTCTTTATTTCTATTGGTATTTTTCCTTTGTAATGCCTTCTTAATGCCTTATTAACTGCATACCTTAAACTTCTTTTGTATTTGTTTCTTAAACCTTTTCTTATTGGTATTTCTAAAATTCTGAATATATTTAAGGCATAGTTCCACGCTTCATATTCCTCTATAAATCTTTTTTTACTGCTTCGTTTATGGTGTAACACTTTGTGTCCTATTTCATGCAAACATATACTCAAACTTTTATCTGTTTTTGGGTGTGGTATTTCTATGTTATTGTTATCCCTGTATGCAGTTCCATTCATACCTTTATTTATTTTGGTTACATTAAGATTATAAATACTTAAAAGGCATTTAACTAACTCTTTATATTTTCCTGTTAGTTTGTTGTTTAGTATCATTTTGTTAAACCTTTTTTATAACTTTGTTATGTATAAAATCAAATAATTTATAATAATCTTCATTAGTATCAAAAACAGAATTTAAGCCATCTTTTGCAGTTATAAAATTCCTTAATGCAATATCTAAACTATATCTACCATCTACCCAATATTTAAAATAAACTGATAACCTAAACTTATTTAAAACATCATTATAGTTTATACTCCATTCTTGATTTAATTTATTTTCTTTCCATAATGTTATTTTTAAATTATCTTCATTCATTCTAAAAACCCCTCTTGCTTCAATTCTTGTATTAATCCCATAGACATATTTAAACAATAATATTCTTTTTTTCTTAATTGGTTTAATGCCTTTAAGTATAGGTTCTTTTTTTCATAGGTTTTTATTTGGTTCATTTTTACACCATACCCTCAAATCTTTTAACTATGCTTTTGGGAACGAATAATTTAAAATCATGTTCTGTATAAAGCCATATTCCTTTTTTGGTTATGTCATAACAACCCCACTTTTTAAGGTTTAGTTCAATGGTTTTCATTTTAAGCCACAATCTTTTAAGAATTGCTGTCGGTTGAATAAAGGTTTTATCTTCATTTGTAAATGTTCTAAATGTTTAGATACTCTTTCTTTATCTTCTCTCTCAAAATAGTCGGCAAACTCATTAATCCGTGCTTCCTTTACTTGTTCAAATTTATCAAAATCTTCTTTCATCCAATTATAACCAAAAGTAGCTTTAATATCATCAAATGTAGATTTTATTATCCTAGCAATTTCTTTATAGTTTGTGTTCATTTTGGTTACACCTTTAAAACTTATCAATATTCAAATCCCAAACTATTCTATAACCCTCTTCATTATCTAAAATTCCAGATGTATTGCCTTCTGCTACAAGTCTTCCTATCTCTTGATTATCTGTTTCAAAGTTTCTTTCTATTGCGTCTTTAACTTTTTGGTTCATTTTTGTTTAACCTCCATAAATATATATTTTGGTTTTCTTAAAAGTTCATTAATTAAAGCCAACTCCCCACCAATTTGAGATTTTATTATTAAATTGCTTTTGTTATCTGCTTGTATAGAATTATATTTTAATTCTGTTTGTTCTTTTCTATGCCCTAAAAATAACATTAATTCATCTACTTTTATTATATCTTGTCCTTCTCTATTAAATACAGTTATTGGTAAATCTTTATCCATTTATAACACCTCTTTAATATTTTCTTCATTAATATATTGAAACCCACCATATTTACTTTTTAGTTTTTTATTAATAAAGTCTAAATGATACCTTTTATTTATCCCATTTTTATTAAAGAATATTATAATTTCAGTTACTTTAACTTTAATAATTTCACCAACAGATTTAATTTTTATAATTTGTCCTAATTCATACTTTGTATTAAATTGTAGTTCCATTTTTTAAACCTCCCACAGTTTATTTATAATGTTTATGCTTATTCTCTTTCTGCTTAACTGCTCTTTATAAAATTCTTTGTCTTCTTTATATTCTTCTAAATTACTATCTATATAGTTTAATCTTAAAACATAGTTAATTAAATCTCTTTCTTCGTTAGTTAGTTTAATAGTTTTCATTCTAATACCCACCTAACAAAATCACCAAACAATAAATGAGCAACAACAAAAAATATTAAATAAACTAATAACGCCGATAGAAATGATTTAAGATTAAATTTAGTAAATCTTTTGATACTGAAATCTAAATAAACTTCTCTTAAAGCCAAGACCATAGCCAACAAAAAAAGGATAATAAATAGTATATCTTTCATTTTAATTAATCCAGAAAGCCCTCACTTTTTAATTCCTGAATAAGCCCTATACTCATGTTTAAGCATACTATATCTTTCTTTCTTAATTTATCTAATGCCTTTAAGTATAGGTTCTTTTTTCCGTATTGTTTTAAATTGTTGTTCATTTTTCACCTTTCATATAACATTCGCTACTACAATAATTATTATCAAAATCTATATTGCCCGTATTTGCTTTTTTTATTGTCTGCCCACAATTCTTACATTTATCTTTTTGTTTCATTCTTTCACCCCACAATCTTTTAAGAATTGCTGTCGGTGGAATTTGATATTTTTTAATTTGATAAAACTTTCTTGTGTTGGAATACTATTATCAAACTCCTTAAACTTGTTCTTATATTCTCTCTCAAAATAGTCTGCTAAAATTATACTTATAGTATTAATATACTTATCAACATCATTACATCTATCATCATTAATAGATTTTCTATCATTTTCATTTTCCTCAAAATGTTCTTTTAATATCCCAGCAATTTCCTTATAGTCTTTTTGGTTCATTTTATTCAACCTCAATTTTATAAACTTCTATATGTTCTTTTTTCCCTGTTGGTTTTATTTGGTGTATTATTATATCGCCCTTATTTATTGAACCACCAAAATAATCTAATATTTCTGTTTTGGTTCTTTTTGGTATTTCCATTTTTCAACCCTCCTTATAGTTTTTTTCAATTACCTATTTGTATACCCTCAAAATTAAAAAAGTTCTCATCACAATTTAAGCAAACTAAAGGGTATGTTTTTTTAAGTTTCTTATCTGTTTCCTTTGTTAGTTCTTTATTACATTTAGGACATTTCATTTATTAACACCTTATTTATTTTCAAACAACAAAACGGCATTAGGAAAACCCCTTTGTTTCCAAAAATCAATTTGTCCGTTTATTATAGTGTCATCTTCTAATTCTTGCAATACTATATTTAAATCTAAATCTACAATTTTCATTTATAACACCTCATAGTTTTAAATAAATAAAAGGTATATAATTGGAGTATATACCCAATAGTTT
>SDBV01006970.1_pt1 | contig 15523 bp, 10 predicted proteins | sample 2277081 | NCBI WGS metagenome assembly SDBV01 (sample SAMN10402039, study PRJNA504765) | marine sediment metagenome | isolation source: marine sediment core GS10_PC15, 223 cmbsf | place: Arctic Ocean: Southern Knipovich Ridge | collected 2010
TTACCTGGCCGCCGGTAACAGGAATGGCCTGGCCTGTTTCATACTTCTGGTCAATTATATAAAATATAGCCTTAACCAGGTCCCTTCCAGTACAGCCCCGTTTCATCGGTACTTTAGATTCATAAAACTTCTTAACATCATTAAAAGTTTTTGCGCCGGGCACTTTCCCAACTTTAAGGTACTGCGCAAAAAGCCCTCTATCCGGATCTGACCATAAAGGCCCGTCAAAAAAATTTCCCGGACATATGGAATTAACTTTTATATTATCTTCTACTAATTCAAGCGCAAAACTCTGGGTTAAACCAATACCCCCGAATTTACTTCCTGCATAAGCGCTGTTTCTCTTTGAACCAACAAGGCCGGATTTAGAGTTAATCTGAATAATATCTGTATAATAATCTTTGCACACATTATTCTGAACAGCCATAATTCTGGAAACATATTTTGCGCATAAAAAATATCCTGTATAATTTACATTACTAACAAATGCAAAATCTTTTAAATTCATCTCTTTAACACTATCTGCTTTTAATACTCCGGCATTATTAACAAAAACATCAATTCCCCCGGCTATTTTAACAATCTCTGAAACCATATTTTTTACTGAATCTTCATCTGTAATATTTACTTTAACAGGAAATGAAACAGTTACTTCATACTGTTCATTTAATTGGGCAGATAATTTTTCTGAACCTTCCAGATTAATATCTGCAATAAACACCAAACTTCCTGCTTCTGTTAATCCTGCAACTATTTCTTTTCCTATTCCCTGAGCGCCTCCGGTAACTACAGAAACTTTATTTTTTACAATTCTGTTTCTGTCTGCTTTGTTTCCATTGGTTTGTTTTTTATTTAAATTAAACCTGCATTCCAATATATCATTAATTTCTTTATAACTTTCCCCCAGGATAAACAGTCCGATTGAATCTATCATTACAAGTAGAGGCTGTTTGTTATTTCTATTTATGTAATTCTTAAAACTGTCCGCTATGTGTTCACTGGAAATTTCCGGACCGGTATATTTAATATGCAAACTTTTAGTTTTATAAATATCAATCAGCTTCTCTGCCTTTTGTTTGTCCTGGATGTATTTTACTATTTTCCCTTTTTCACCGTCAAAACTAAGCCCCCGTAAAACCGGGGCAGTTATCTCTATATATCTATTCTTATTGTCTTCCATATTCATCTCCATTTTTTTGGTCCAACTAATATCTCATCTCTGTTAAAATACCCTTTACTTTCTTAGGGTTTCTATTATCGATTTTCCTTCCAATTTCTGAATATATTTTTATTCTTTGTTCCAGCGTCTTATCTTTAAATGGATTATTCCTGCTAAATAAAGCATACTTTTCTTTGAAACTTGCTAATTTCTCATGAGCTATTAAAGCCCAGGTAGAATCAATCAGATTAGAAAATTCAGGATTTTTAATTTCCGGGCAATTAAAGGATTGTCTTGCACTATTTATATCCACACCGCTTATTTCCATAAAATCATTTTCTTTACAGAGCTTTTTTACTCGTCTTAACTGCTCAATATTATTTCGAGGCGGCATATATGTTATTGCTTTAAATCCTATTCTCTTTAATTCCGGCATTAATTCTTCTAAGAAATCATCCTCGAATTTTTCTGCTTTTTTGTCACCTGTAGGCGAATCCTTAACATCTCCAAGATATGCATAAGCCGGAATTGCATTAATTAAATTGGCAAAATCAACTGCTTTAAATACTGATATGCATTCATTATAATCCGGCTGAATATAGATTTTATCCAGAAAGGATGCTTTTAATACCCCCAAAAGATCATATTCATAATATGGATTATTTTCATCGTCTAAAAACTTCTTTGCTGTAATATTAATATCAATCTCCAGATAATCAGATAAAAACTTAATTAATTTTATTCCTTTTCCTGTTTTATTAATTATCTTTTTTACCAGTGCGTAAAGAATATGCCGTTCTGTAATACTTCCACCATATCCGGCCATAGATATATTATATACATCTTCTTTATAATCTACATGTTTTAAGCCTGTCTTAACAATTACATTGTTAAGCTTATTAAGCATTTGAACATTCCGTTTATTTCTTGCGGAACGTATTATTTTAAGAAATTTATTTACCCTGTTTATTGCGTTATGCGGAATCCCATGTACCGCAATATAAATAATATTTGCAGAATCAGGATTATTTATTTTTCTGCCTTCTACAGCAGTATTTAATACATTAACGCGGATTTCAAACCCAACAGTAGATGCAATTCCAATAATTCCACATGCTTTTAAAAATTCTCTGCATCCGGAAACCGAATCATGGTCTACAATGCCAATCGCGCTTAATCCTGCACTATATGCTTTATATGCAGCCATCGCTGGCGAATATGGGCTGAAAGAATAAATTGTATGAATATGATTATTTACTTCACCTGTTTTAATTAAATGTCCGGAATCTAACTGTAGTTTAATTTTCTTTAAAGCATTTAATCTAATATTTGGCTTTCCACTTTTAATTGCATTTAAAAGGTTGCCCATCTTTCTCCTTCTATATTCTATACACCTAATCTATTTTTTCTTTTCATTTCCATAATTGTCTGGTTAGTTGTAACCTGATGACCGTTTAAAGGTAAAAGCCTTTCATGAATAGCATCTAGTATCCATTCTTTCTGTGGAAAATATATATCTTCCATTTCTGCAGCAGGGGTAATCCAATTTCTCGAACCAATAACAACAACAGGCCCGTCCAGATAATCAAAAGCAAGTTGAGAAATATTAGATGAAATGTTATGGATAAAAGAAGCTCTTTCACAGGCATCAGAAACAATAACCAGCCTGCCTGTTTTTTGTACGGATTCCACAATCGTGTCATAATTCAGAGGATTAATAAAACGCAAATCAATTATTTCACATGATATTCCATAATTCTTTTTTAAAACTTCTGCTACTTCGATTGCCTTATAAAGTGTCGGCCCTATTGTTAAAATTGTTATATCGTTTCCTTCCTGTTTTACAGCAGGTTCACCTTCAGGAATCTCATAATAATCTTCAGGGACACCTCCTGTAATAAATTGTTCGCCTATATCATATAATTTCTGGCTTTCAAAAAATACAACAGGATCCGTACCTCTTAATGCAAGGTTCAGCATTCCCTTTGCATCATACGGTGTTGCCGGATACATAACCTTTAATCCGGGGATATGCGCAGCCATAGATGTCCAGTCCTGAGAATGCTGTGCGCCATATTTGTTTCCAACTGAGATTCTAATAACAAGCGGCATAGTGAGCTGGCCTGCAGACATAGCCTGCCATTTGGAAACCTGATTAAATAATTCATCTCCTGCACGTCCGATAAAATCACAATACATAAGTTCAACAACAACACGTCCTCCGCTTAACGCATAACCAACGCCGGAGCCGATTATTGCTCCTTCTGATATAGGTGAATTAAAAAGCCTGTGATATGGCAGGGCTTCTGTTAATCCGCGATATACTCCGAATGCTCCGCCCCAGTCTCTGTTTTCTTCACCATATGCAATCATAGTTGGATCTATATAAAATCTGTGGAGCATTGCCTCAAAAAGTGCATCACGAAATGATAAAACTTTATTTTTTGATAATGGTTTACCGCTCTCATCAAATGCAGACCTGGATTTACGCTTAATTGATTTAAGTCTTGGATTTTCCTCTTCAGGAATAAGTACGTCCGGTGCTCTATTTTCCATCTTTTCTTTATATTGATTTGAGAACATTACACCTTCTATATACTTTCCTTCGACCCTTGGCGAAATATCAAGAGGCACTGCAAGATTAACAACCTTTAAAATTCTCTCTTCCGCATTTTGTTTCATTTCTTCCAGTTTGTTTTTTGAAATAACTTTATTTTCTATAAGGTAGTTTTGATATTCATTAATGCTGTCTGCTTCCTGCCACAATGCCATTTCTTCTTTTGTTCTATAAGATGATGCATCTGACGGTGAATGTCCGGATATTCTGTATGTTATAGTATCCATAAGAACAGGACCCTTTCCTTCCAGCAATATTTTCATTTTTCTTTTCACCGCATCTGCAACAGCCAGAGGATTAAATCCGTCCACTCTTTCAGAATGCATATTCTCTGCATTTACTCCGGCGCCTACACGGGCAAGTATTTTATACCCCATTGTTTCTCCGGAAGGCTGTCCGCCCATTCCATAGAAATTATTAAAGAAATTAAACATTATAGGAGGAGCACCACCAGCTTCTTTATCCCATAAAGAATGAAACTGTTCCATGGATGCAAGCATCATTCCTTCCCATACAGGCCCGCACCCCAAAGATGCATCACCAATATTTCCAATTACAATACCCGGCTTTTTATTAATCCTTTTATATAATGCAGCTCCAACACTAATATCCGCGGAACCGCCTACAATCGCATTATTCGGCATACTTCCTAAAGGTGCAAAAAAAGCATGCATAGATCCTCCAAGCCCCTTATTAAAGCCGTACGATCGTGCAAATATTTCTGCAAGAACACCGTAAAGCACAAAATCAAATGCAAGGTCTTTTACAGAGCCCCGGGATTCCTTTTCCACAATTTTAAGGCATGCACCATCCATATAACTTTCTAATATTTTAAGAAGATCTTTCTCATTTAACTTATATATGGCAGAAAAACATTTTGCAAGAATCTCACCATGGCTTCTGTGTGAACCGAAAATAAAATCTTCTTTACTTAAATTTACACATTGCCCCACAGCTGCGGATTCCTGTCCTATCGAAAGATGTGCAGGGCCTTTATGATTATACTCAATTCCTTTGTAAGCACCTTTTACCTTAATAGTATCCAGCATGGTTTCGAATTCACGAATTATTAACATGTCATTTAATATTCTTATAAGACCTTCCTTACCATATTTCTTGATTTCTTTCTCAATATTATTCTTATATTGATTAACAGGAATTTCTTTTATTTTTAATACCTGCGATTTTCGAACTTCACAAGGATTAACTACTATTGATTTTGGCATTTTCAATCTCCTAATTTTTATTTAAGTTTCTATATTAAAAATTTTTATTCAATCAATTTCTATGATAGTATCCCGAATTATTTCAGATACACTGGGATGCGGAAAAATAATTTCTTTTATATCCTTTACCCTTAATTCTGCTCCAATCATTGTTGCCGCACCAAATATTATTTCTGAGCATTTCGCACCGAATAAATGCACACCAAGTAAAAGGCCTGTATCAGCTTCTACAATTATCTTGCAAATACCTGGTGCCCTGACACCATGTTCTGCTAAGAACCTGCCATTTATACGCAGCGGCAATGTTTTAGTTTTTATTTTTATACCTTTTTCCTTTGCTTCTTCCTCTGTTATTCCACAGCCGGCAGCCTCCGGAATTGTATATACAGCCCAGGGAATCGCATTATATCTCATACCTGTTTGTTTATCACAAATATTATATACAGCAATTTCCGCCATTCGGGATGCTGAATGTGCAAGTAAAGATTTTCCTGTTACATCTCCTATTGCATATACATCAGGAAGGTTTGTCTGCATATACTTATCAACATTAATTCCTTTATTATCAAAATCCAGCCCGATTTTTTCTAATCCAATATTTTCCACATTCGGTCTCCTTCCTACAGATAACAGTACATACTCAGTTTCTAAATATTCTGTTTTGGTGTTTTTTAAATATTTTACCTTTATGTTTTTTTTATTTGATTCAAAGCCCAGAACTTTTGCGCTTAAGTTAAATGCTATACTTTTCATGGACTTGCGCATTGCTTTTGATAGTTCCTTATCCATTATTGGAATTATCTCATCGAGCATTTCTATTATATGTACCTCCGTTCCAAGATTACTAAAAAGCGAAGCAAATTCCATTCCGATGACTCCACCCCCTATAATACTTAGAGATTTGGGAAGCTTGTTAATATTTAATATTTCCCTGCTTGTTAAAATGTTATCGGATTCTACTCCATGTATAGGTGGAACAATAGAAGAAGAACCTGTGGCAATTATTATGTTTTTACCTGTAAAAGTTTTATCATTCACTTTAATTGTCTTTGAATCTACAAATTGAGCAGTGCCGTTTATAACTTCGACATTATATCTTTTCATTTGATACGCAACTCCATTTCGCAGAGTTTCAATTACTTTTTCTTTCCAGGACATAGCTTTAGTGAGATCAAATTCCAAACCGCTAAAATCAACACCAAAATCACCTGATTTTTTTGCCTGTGAATATATTTTTGCTGAATTTAGCAGAGTTTTTGTTGGTATACAGCCTTCATTTAAGCAGACTCCGCCCAGATGGCTTTTTTCTATTAATAAAACAGATCTGTTTTTTGAGCCTGCCCTTTCTGCTGCAATATAACCGCCAGGCCCTGCACCAATAATTATTATATCATACATCTTTTATGCCCCCATTTTCATTTTTTTTATATTTACAACACTAAAATGCAAGAGTTAAATTTATATTCGCAATCATGAATGAAAGCTCTTTAAGAAATCTTGCAGCAGGCGCCCCATCTACTACCTGGTGATTGATAGTAAGAGAAAGTCCGATATGGTTTACAAAAACTACCCTATCGTCCTTAGTCACAGGCTTAAGCTGAATATTACCAACTCCAAGTATAGCTACTTCGGGGAGGTTAAGGACCGGTGTAAAACTCTCTATACCAAGTGCACCGAGGTTTGTAACAGTAAAAGTTGAACCTCTAAGATCATCCGGATTAGCAGTTCCTTCTACACATTCAATCGTAAGCTTTCCGGCCTGTTTGGATATTTCTTTTAATGACAGCATATTTGCATTACGAATTACTGGAACCATAAGCCCTCGAACAGTATCTACTGCATTTGCAAGGTGTATATTTTCATACTTATAAATAATGTCATCTGTAAAATGAGCATTAAGATCTTTAAACCTTACAAGGTTTTTTGCAACGCAAAACAGAATTAAATCATTTATTGTTATATTATTAAGTTCTAATTCTTTTGGGCTTGCTTTTAGTTTTTTTCTATATTCCAAAAGCATTGTAGCATCTGCAGAAGTATTTATTGTCAGCTGTGCAGTAGTCTGCAGGGATTTATGCATAAGCCCGGAAATCCGTTTCCTTATTCCCTTAATTGGAATCTCTTCTACAGGGCCCGGATATTCTAACTTTGTACTGGAATACGATACAGCTGTTTTATTATTCTGAATTAAATCTGAAGATAGTATTCTTCCGCCGATACCAGTTCCTTTGGTAATACCAATACTATTCATATTTTTTGCAATCGATGCGGCCATTGGTGTAAACGGCTCCTGCTCATGAATTACTTTTAATACATCCTTTTCAATTATTCTTCCATTAGGGCCTGTTCCTGTAATCCGGTTTATATTAATTCCTTTTGCATCTGCAAGGTTTTTTGCTCTTGGTGAAATTGCGGTTTTTGAATCTTCATCTATATTACGATGCTTATCATTTGTAATAATACCTGATTTCTCAGTTGATTCTTTATCTCTTTTTATATGCTGTACACTAGTTTTATTATTTTCATCATCTAACTGTTTTCCTGCCTGTTCTTTATTAATATCATTATTATCCGGTGTTATGTTATCTATATTTTCACCTTTTTTACCTATAACAGCAATTGTTGTTAATACCGGCACATCATCCTCCTCATTAAAATATATTTTAAGAAGAGTTCCGTCTGTTTCTGCTTCTACCTCGAAAGTGGCTTTATCTGTTTCTACATCACATAAAATATCACCTGTATTTATTTTGTCACCTTCCGCCTTTTTCCACTCCAGAATTATGCACGACTCAACCGTGTTTCCCAATTTAGGCATAATTACTTTTGTTGCCATTTTTTACTCCATATTTTTAAAGATTGTATTCCTTAATTTCATAAGATTCTTTTATCATCTTTCTTCCCTGCTCTATAGATTTAATCTCACCCAAAGAGATCATCTGAACAAGTATATTGCCTATTGCTGTTGCTTCCGCTGGCCCGGCAATTACAGGCACCTTAAGTTTTTTAGAAGTAATTTCACAGAGAAGAGAGTTTTGACATCCCCCGCCTATTATATAAAGCACTTCTATATTTTTCCCGGATACTTCTTCTATTTCTCTTATTGTTTTTTTATAAACCTCTGCAAGGCTTTCTATAATGCCTCTTGTTATTTCTGCAATGGAAAGAGGAATAATCTGTTTTGTGTTTGTACAGTATTCCTTTATTCGATCCACCATACTGTTATCAATTATTCCAGGTTTAAAAAAAACAGGATTGTCCGGATCTATTTTAAAACCTGCCGGCCCGTTATCCTCAGCCATCTTCATAAGCTCATTATACGTATATATTTTTCCTTCCCGATCCCAGGTCCTTTTGCACTCCTGCAGAATCCACAGGCCCATTATATTTTTTAATAATCGGATTCCTCCGTTTGCCGCGCCTTCATTTGTAAAATTATATTTTAAACTCTTTTCATTTATTACAGGCTCTGGTGTTTCAATTCCAAGAAGCGACCATGTACCGGAACTAAGATAAGCATAATTTTTACTTCCGGAATGCGGTACTGCAGCTACAGCAGAACCTGTATCATGACATGCAGGCGCAATAACAACTACATTTGAGTCTGCGGCTATTTCTCCGGACACAGAGGGCAATAGTTTCCCAATCTTCGTTCCCGGTTTAATTATTTTATCTAAAAAGATATTTTTATTTATTCCAAGTTTATCTAACAATTTAGCAGACCAGTTTTTATTTACAGGATTAAAGAGCTGCGTTGTACTTGCTATGGAATACTCATTAGCCATAATTCCTGTTAGCCAGTAATTAAGTAAATCCGGAATTGTTAAAAAATATTTTACATTATTAAAGATTTCCCGTTTATCTTTATAAAAAGAATAGAGCTGAAATATGGAATTTATCTGCATTAATTGAATTCCAGTTTCTTCATACAGTTCTTCTTTTTGTATAACTTTAAAAATTTCATCCATAATGCAGTCTGTCCTTGAATCTCTGTAATGATAAGGATTTCCTATTAAGTCCCCATCTTTATCCAGTAATCCAAAATCAACTCCCCATGCATCTATTCCAATACTAATAATTTGCCCAGGATATTTTTCAAATGCTTTTTTTAATCCCTTTTTAATTTCTTTAAAAATTGAAAGTATATCCCAGAAAATATTATCTTTAATTTTTACAGGGCTGTTTTGGAATCTGTATACAATGTCAATCACAGATACATTACCTACAATTACTCTTCCGCTTTCTGCCCCAAGATCCACTGCAATACATTTCTTCATTCTACTCATACCTTTACATTTATTTATTTAATTTATTCTTTCTATACTTTTCATCCGGCCTTTCTGCAATCTGATTAACAACTTTATTACTTAACAGGGAGATTCCTCCGGAAAGAGATGCTCCAAACCTTATTTCTGCTGCTTTATGTGCTGTAAATGTAATGTTAAGAACCTCTTTTGCTGTTGCGCCTAATGCGATAAATCCATGATTTTTTACATAAATAACTTTTGGGAATTCATCATACTTTTTTATATACTCATCTATTTCCTGTTTTAAATATTTAGCAAGAGTTACACCTGGATCCACATACGGAATAAATATGGATTCTATTCCCATGACAACAATTTCATCCGGATACATCCTGCCTTTTAAAATATCCGGATAGTCTTTGGAACAGGTTAAAATATTAATAGATGTAGGATGAGTATGGCCCACAAAATTTACTCCAGTATAAGAAAGGCAGACAGCATGAAATAATGCTTCTACAGAAGGCCTTAATGAATCATTTTTATTAACCTTTGAATCATTATATATCCTGGCAATAGTATCTCTGTCCGGATCTTTTATATCAAGAAGAGTTAGTATATTCTTAAATACAACCTGAACAAACTGATCCATTTCCATATCAGCAAGACAGGAACCGCTGGATTTTACATAAAAGGTTTCTGAATCACTCTTAAAAGAAGTATTGCCCTCTCCTAAAATAGTAAATTTATTTTCAGGTCGCCCCAGTTCTCTGGAAAGCCATACAAGATCCTCTAAATTATTATCCATATTTTGATCCTTTCATATCATAATTTAGCATAACAAATATTTTCCTATACCCTGTTCTTTAATACTTCCTTTTCATATTGCAGAACACTGTGGATTATTTCAGATTCATGAGGAGCATTCATTTTGTTACAATAGTAATCCCATACAGAACCAAAGGGCATATTCTTTAACTGCTCTAAAAGTGCAAGACGAGAAAAATAATCTCCAGCTTCCTCATATTCCAATAATTTTTTATAAGGCTGCAGTAAGGCCATAAGCAGTCCTTTTATAACAGCTCTTGTACCTGTTACCCATGCGCCAATCCGGTTTATTGTTGCATCAAAAAAATCAAGCCCTATATATATATTATTTATTTTTTTTGACCTTATTATTTCTTCACAGAGTAATCTTATATCATCATTTAAAATAACAACATGATCACTGTCCCATCTCATGGACCTGCTTACATGAAGAAGCAATTCATCTGAAAACTGAAAAATAGAAGATATTTTATCCGCAATCAGCTCTGTCGGATGGAAATGTCCGAGATCCAGGCAGACAATTTTATTATTTTTAAGAGCATATCCTAAATAGAATTCATGGGAGCCAACTGTATAAGCTTCTATTCCAATACCAAAAAGCTTGGATTCCAGTGCATCTTTCATATCATTTTTGTTATATTCAATTTTAAATATTTCATCTAAGGAATCTTTTAGCAGAGCTCTGTGAGTAAAACGATCTACCGGGTAATCCTTAAAACCGTCCGGAATCCAGAGATTATGAATACACGGACTTTTTTGTTTATTACCGATATAGGCGCTTATTTCCCTGGCCCTTTTTACATGCTCAATCCAGAAATCACGGATTCCTTTGTTTTTACTGCTTAATGTGAAATTCGATTCTGCTTTAGCATGAGAAAAACATGTTGCATTAAAATCCATTTTAATATTATTTTTTTTTGTCCAGGAGAGCCACCCTTTAAAATGCTCAGTGCCAATTTTGTCCCTATCAATAGACTCGTCACCAAACTCTCCGTAAATTGCATGAAGATTTAACCTATGATTGCCCGGTATTATTGAGTACACTTTTTCCAGATCACATCTTAATTCATTTATTGTTCTTGCTTTACCTGGATAATTTCCAGTAACCTGAATTCCACCGCCATCCAGAAGTGAATCTGATCTTTCAAATCCCCCAACATCATCACCCTGCCAGCAATTAATTGAAATAGGGATTCTTTCTAATTCTGTCATCGCTCTATCTATATCAACACCGAGTTCCAGGTACATAACTTTTGCAATATTATAAGCTTCTAATATTTTCTCTTTTTTCATAATACCCTCTGGATTTTAAATTTTTAGTATTGTTATATTCTTCTCTTTTAATTTTTTTTCTATTTCTTCCGGAGCTTTTTCATCTGTTATAATAATGTCTAGCTGCTCTGTTTGCACGAATGTTCCGAATGAGACCTTTCCCCATTTGGAAGAATCAATGAGGCCAATTATTGTCTTTGATCTAAAGACTACATTCTTTTTAATTTTAATTTCTTTGGGATTAACATCTGTTAAGCCCTCTTTTATAGATATTCCCCATGCACCAAAAAATGCTTTGCTTATATTTACATCCGGAAAAATATTTTCAATTTCTCCACCAACTACAGAAAGACTTTTTCTCCGAATTGTTCCACCAAGAATAATAATATTAAGATTGGTTGATAATGCCAGCCTGTAAGCAACATCCAGACTATTTGTTATAACAGTAACTTCATTTTTTCCTTCAAGAAAGGGAACCATTTCACAGGCTGTTGTACTTGCATCAATAAAAATTACCTCGCCATCTGTTACTAGCGAAGCTGCTTTTTTTCCAATATTTACTTTACAATCTTTTTGCTTATTTTTTCTTATATTTATAGGAAGCTCTGTTCCATTTTGCTCAGAATAGATAGCACCACCATGTGTTCTTAATATATATCCGTTATCTGAAAGCACTTTTAAATCATTTCTTATAGTAACACCGGAAATATTAAAAATACTGCTTAATTCTTTTACAGTAATTCTTCCCTCTTCTTTTATAAGGTCAAATATCTTTTTATGTCTCTCTTCCGTATAAATATTTTCATTGTCTTTCATATGCTTTCTATTTTCAATAATTTGAAAGCTTTTGTCAAGTAAAATATTAAATTCTTTTATATGAATCAGATATAATTTACGGAAATATATTTTTAAAAAATATTAAGGCAAAATGCAGGGAGATCCCTTTCCGGGAGATTTTAAGTGAAGTTAATATAACTGTAAACACATTTCTTAATTCTAAATTATAAAATCAGATAATTATAATGTAAATACTATACCGGCGGAGGATAGTATAAATTTTAAAAACCGGTATAGTAGTATATTAAAACTTATGAAACTTTACCTCTCAGGTAATTTATCATGGGCTGAGTAATAAGAGGCACAATATCCTTAATCATATGCGGCATAAGGTTGTCCATAATTCCAGGCATCATCAGAGGCATCTGCTCTTTCATATAATCCGGCATAGGTACTATATCTTCAACTCTTTTTAACATAGTTTGCATAACCTTTGGCATCATTATTGGAAGCAGTATTGGAAACAGCACAGGGAAAAGCGGTTTCATCAAGGATAGCATAAGCGGTATTTTCCCGAAGAACCTCATCATATGCCCCATTCCAAGAGGCATAGCATTTATAAGTTCTTTCCACATGGTTCCCATACGTTTCGCGAATCCTTCCGGCGTCATAAGAGCGATCATTGCTTCAAATACAGCCCACTGCTTCTTTACCTCCGGATTTGGATCCGGAAGTTTATGTCCGAGTGCCTCTGCGGTAAAATGTGCAAGGTCAACTACTTCCATTGGTATACCCTTTTTGTCTGCAGAAACGCGCAGCTGAAATTCACAGCACGGACATAAAGCAAGCATCTTTTCTGCTTTTATATCAACTGCTTCATCTAGCCTGTCTTTACCGATCACTGCAGCAACATCCGGTTCTTTTAATAATGTAAGCACACTGCCGCAGCACTTTGCATTTTCTTTATTTGATGCCATTTCCCTAAACACAACACCCGGAATTGCTTTAATTAATTCACGGGGCTGATCGTATACCCTGGAAACTCTTCCCATGTGACATGAATCATGCCATGTAACAACTGTTTTTTGCTTACCATTTGCAGTAAAATAAAGACCTGCTGAGTATAACCTGCCGCCTAATTTCTCTGCAATTTTCATAATGGATAAGGAAAGACTAAAAGCAAAATGATATTTAAAAGTACGCTGATCACCTGGTATAAAACCGAGTATAACAACCTCTGATCTATCGCTGTTCTTAATTAGTATTCCTTCTTTAACTATAGGCTGTTTTATCAGTTTTGATACCTTGTCTGTAAACTCAGCAAAATTAGAAACCGGCACTACAATCTCTACCGGCACCAGGCTCGGGCCTAATCGTTTTACCTGCATTATTTTAAAACGCCTGTCCCACTCATGTTGCGCAAACTCATTATCCAGTTTATTTCCTGAGTTATCCTTAACCAGACCGGATAATTTTCCAACAACTTCATTTTCATCTTTCTGCCGGAACGCAATAGTTACTATATAATTTTCCGGAAGCACAAGGCGATTTTCGTCCGGATGTCCAAGATGCTCTTTTAAAGGCACAATATTTTTAAATACTGCCATTTTAGGATTGATGAATAAAAATGACCATACAGGAATATCGCTTTCCGTAACAGACTCCATAAAATTCTTAAGGTCTGTCGGATTCTGAAAAGTTGCTGCAAACACACCAAGCTCTTCTAATGGCTGAACTTTTAAAGTTACTTCTGTGATAAAACCCATAATTCCCTCTGTATCGGAAATAAGTTCGAGTTCTTCGCCTTTATATACTTTTTCGTTTCCTAAAACATCTATTACTTTTGCTTTTATAACATTCTTTATAAACCAGCCGTATTCATATGAGCCTATTCCAGCTCCACCCTGCGCAAGCCAGCCGCCCACAGTAGATGCAAGATAGCTTGTAGGATAACTGCACAGTGTTAAATTATGCTTTTTTAATTCCTTGTCGAGGCTCTCCCATACTATACCGGACTGGACTGTAACTGTTTTATTTTCTTTATCAATAGAAATAATATCTTTAAACCTGTAGAAATCTACAACTACACCTTTCTTTATAGGAAGCACACCTCCATAACCGGATGTTGCCTTATCTCTTGGAGTTAAAGGTATCTTTTTATTATTAGCCCATTTTACAAGTTCTTTAATTTCATCTTTATTAACATGCTGGACAACTGCATCCGGCAGTGTTTTTCCTATAAATGGTTTTATCATAGAAGGAAGTTCACCAATATCATGGCCGTAAAGCTTTCTTTCTATTTTATTAAACGATACCCTTTCTGTAAAAAGGTTATCCAGATATTCTTTTTTCTTCTTTGTAAACATATCATACTCCTGTTAGTCTGCTATTTTTATGCAGGTTTTTATTCAAATTCCTTATGAAGGAAATCAAGTGTCTTTTTTATTTTTATATCAGATAAATGATAATAAACCTGTTTTTGATTCTTTTCTTTTGTTAAATAGCCTGCAAGTGTTAACATTTTTAACTGTTGGGAAATATTGGAAAACTTTCCTCCGACATACCCGGAAATATCCTTTACACAGTAATCTCCTGTACGAAGCAAGCAAAGTATTTTTAAACGGTATTCATTAGAAAGCAATGAAAACATAGTAATAAAACACCCGCATTTTTCTTTATCATCTAAAAATGAGAGATCCGGCTTTTCATCTTTCCTCATTTTAACATTTTAATATATATTAAAATGAATGTCAAGTTTTAACATAAAGTTCTTATTTTTATAATTATTTAAACCAGTTTATTTCCTTACACCGGAAACGTATTCATTAATATTATATGGAAATACATCTATATTGTTTTCTAAATATTCTCTTTTAGCCAGAAGCTGTTTATACTCGTAGGGAAGGCTTAAATCAGTATAAATAACCTGGGCAACGAGTATATACTGATACTCATTTGTAAGAATATTCTGTTCGTTCTCTACATTCACCGCCATATCATCCGGCAGTATGTAAGATTCAATTTTTTTAAGAGCAATAATTATAAGATCCTCTGCTTCGTGTAATAGATTATGCTCATAAGATAATAATGCAAGATAATAATCAAATAAGCCGATTTTATCCTGTTCTTCAAACTGCCACTCATCATAAGACTCCTCTACAGCTGTTTCAAATAACAAAAAAACTTCTTCTATTAGATTTAGCTGTTCTTCTGTAGCTACTTTAAAAAGAATCATATCCTCCATACGCCTTGGAGCATCTTCTAAAAGTACTTTATCATCTTCATCTATAAAAAGATCTACTTCTTCATATGTAACAGTAACTTCTTCCGGATTTGTGATTATTGCTTCCCATGCGTATTCTTTGCCCCTTTCCAAGTTATTATCAAAAGGAAATTCAAA
>SDBV01006971.1_pt1 | contig 15523 bp, 36 predicted proteins | sample 2277081 | NCBI WGS metagenome assembly SDBV01 (sample SAMN10402039, study PRJNA504765) | marine sediment metagenome | isolation source: marine sediment core GS10_PC15, 223 cmbsf | place: Arctic Ocean: Southern Knipovich Ridge | collected 2010
CATGGCAATCGAGGAGAACCCCGGACGTAAACAACACAACGATATCGTTCTTCAGACCTTCGGTGGGCTGTGGCGAGCAGCGGGCATAGTCAGCAAGGATGACTTCCCCAAGCCGAATAAAGAGGCGTTTGAGGCGAAGTTGGAGGAGTTGAATGGCAACCTTATCGCAATGATTAAGGTGATCTCCGACACCAAGGGCGTCAAGCAAGACGACGGCACTTGGAAAAGAGAGTTGACTGGCTATATGACCTTCAAAACGGTCTATCCTATCAAGAAGTAGGAGGCGCGGCTATGTTTGAAAGTCCCAAGGAGCGGGTAGTCAAATTGCTGAAAAAGGAGGGTTATAACCTCCTTCTCACAAAGGACACCGGTCCGACCACCCAAGATCCCCACGAGGTGGATGAGGTCAACATTGATCAGGCGATGCTCAACATGGGACACAGGCGGCTGAACAAAGATTCTATGATCGTGCCGGAGCGTGGGAGGGCATTCCTTGTTGGCGATCTTGGCGATGGGTACATTGTGTACAAGGCGATGACTGAGAAAGACTGGATTCTGTGAGGTGGGGAGCGCACCATGCTGAGTGGTATAGCTAGAAAAAAGGGCAAGAAAAATAGAGCTTTTGGTCGCAAGACCAGAAATAACCGACAATCATTTATTCGCTACTGGACACAGAGACGTAACCTCCGGGGGCTTAAAAAACACATTCAAACACTAAGAAAGACTATGGGTGATAAACACTCAGAATGTAGACGCGCCGTGACCATATTAGAACGAAAGCTATTATTGCCAGTAACCGTTGGCAAAAAGGTCGGCGGACAGTTACCGGCAGGGAGCGCACCGTCACATGCCTAAATCGCAGACTGCTAATCCACGCAAGTCCAAGAAACCCGCCACCAAGCCTGCCCCAAGACCTGGCGGTGCGCCACTTCCCTTTCTCATTCAAGTTGACACGCGCGAAAAGAAGCCATATGAATTCGTTGGTCATAAGACCATAGTTGTTGGTCTGCGGACTGGCGACTATGGCATCGGTGAATACTACGGTGAGGTTGCCATTGAACGCAAGTCGTGGTCCGACTTCTATGGCTGTTTGGCCAAGGGCCGCGGGCGCTTTGAGGATGAGCTGGCGCGGCTGTCGCGGATACCGCACTCCCACGTTGTTATTGAGGCCGACTTCGATGATTTGGCCGCATGGTTCATTCGGAAGGCGCCGGGGGGACGCAGAGTGCTCAGCAAGGTGCCCCCTGCGGTAGCTATTGGCTCCATTATCTCGTGGAGCAACAAGTTCCGGGTGCCTATCTGGCTGTGTGGCGACCGTAAGCGGGCCGAGTGGTGGACGGTGAAGTTGCTGTCGGATGCGTGGAGGCAGTTGGAGAGAGATCGTAAACTGCGGGACAAGGAGGCTAAACAATGGGGGACGTAAGAATCGATATTGACATACACATCGACAAAGAAATTGAATATATACTAAGGCGCAGCGGTGTCATACCAACAGATGTTCTGTCGATAGATAACACCAAACTCTATTTTGGCCCCGGCGCGCTGCATAAGCTCCAGGCGGCCATTGATGTGTATTTCATGGAGCAGCATACGCAGAGTAAAGAGCACTGGCGGACCGAGGCGGCCGATGCGGAGGCACGCTAATGAAGATGACAACCACTATAGACTTTGATGAGATATGTACCGGCGCAGAGTGGAACGAAACTGTTGCCCAAGTAGTTAAGGATGAGTTGCGCCTACTGCTGAAAAAAACCGTAAGGGCGGAACTCAAGTCGCGAGAGAAACTAGTGAAGGAAATTACTAAGCGTCTTGGCAAGAGGGCGCTTGACGAGTTGGCTGTGGTACTAAAGGTGAATGCGGAGGCGAAATGACAATTTACATCGTCATGGGCACAACTGGCGAGTATTCGGATCGAAGTGAGTGGTCGGTGGTTGCATATACTGATAAGTCACGTGCCGAAGAACGCATAGTCAAAGCAACACGGCATGTTGAAAATCATATTGCAACATGCAAGGAATATTATCACGGCATAAGGTGTCAAGACACAATAACGTCCCCGCTTGATCCAAGCGCGTCCGCAGATAGCAACGGAACAAGATACTTTTTATATGATGTTGAGCTGGTGGAGGCGAAATGAACGGAATCAAGTTCCACAACATCTCCCCATTTTATCTAAAGTGTTGCAATAGATGTGGATCTGTGATTGGTGGTAGCAAGGTGGCACTAAAACAGCACGTTGATTGGCACAATTATCAAGAGCCCCCGCCATTGGACCCGGAAGCCGAAGAAATAGCTAATTGGGGGGCTGGTGGAGACAACTATGGAAGTTTGGATTAGGAGGCGAAATGAATACTGAATGGGCCGACTCCAAGAGCAGTCACGAGGAGGTCTGGATACGCTGTATCAAGTGCGGCTGGGAAGGCTGGGCCATGATGATTGAGGAGTATGGCCTCAGTTCTCTGTCGGTTGAGGAGTGCCCGCTGAAAGGATGTGGGATGCCGGTGGAGTTGAGTGATGACTAGGCTATGGTGCTGGTTTGCACATGAACCAACATTGGTATTGTGGCATGTACAAAGTAGCGGCGGCGACGTGCGAGTTCTTAGTCACTACTGTAAGAAATGTGAGGCATTCCGATGACTGACGCGACCGATGTGGTGAAAGAGATTGAAAGCATGCACGCCACCCGCACTAGTTGTGGCGGCAATAGAAAAACACACATCAGCGGCCCGTCGTGTAGGATGCCGGTGGAGTTGGCGGATGAGTAAGAAAACAAAACGCTGTCCGGTATGTGGTGGCACCAAGTGTCCATCAAATCAACCCAACTGGGGGCACGGCGGCACACTCGATATCGGTGGTAACGAAGGGCCGTGTCCGTACACAGAGGATGGGTGGTAATGACTGACCAAACCGACGTGGTGAAGGAGATTGAGTGGCAATATAGCTACCTTCGCAACAGTCATATAGATTGGCACAAGTCCAACAATACTCTTAAGGCACTCGACGCCCTCCACGACATCGCCCTGCGGCTGGCCGAAGAACTCAACCTTCTGATGACGCAACACGCATCACTTGAGCGGTTGCATGGGAAGTTTGCAGAGGAGAACGCCCGCCTGAAAGCGGAGGTGGAGGATGAGTAAAAAGAAGAAGATGAACATGCGTAGCTTGAAGCCGTTTACAGGAACTCCCGGTATTCCGGAGTGGGTCATCGACATGGCGAACGATATGGAGAAGGGCATGATCGAGGTATCTGCTGGCCAGTGGGTCGTGAGGCGAGACGAGACCCGCTATGAGTTTTACTTACTTGTGGCGACAGACCGATGACTGACTCCACCCCGCTGCGCCCCATCAGACAAATCAGGAGGCGATGGTGAGCATAGATCCGAGCGATATGTACGACGGGACCGACGACAAGCCGACCTGTATCTGTGATGGCAATACGGGAATAGTCAATCCGGCCTGTCCTTGCATCCCACGTGTGCCCGACCGTGCGGAGTGGGCGCGGGAAGCAGATTACCTTGAGGCGATTCTACCTTTGAATGAATCTACGGACAAACTCCGCGCCGCCGTCCAGCGGGCGATTGATGAGAGGATGGTCCCGTGTATGGATAACGACTGTACCGACAGTCACATTCTCTATCACGAGGCGAGGAGGAACGATGGCGACTGACACGGTATGGAACATTAAGCTGCGCCCGCGCGTCCGTCGATTCGCAGGATTGATGGAGCAACGCCTTCGGATACACGACAGCGATCGTGGGAAGCGTGGTTGGCGAGATGACAACGACGGGGACTTGATCATGCGTATTGAAGATGAGTTGGGCGAGTTGAAAACAGCACCAACGAACTGTATCCCAACAGAAGCGGCCGACGTTGCAAACTTCGCCATGATGGTTGCAGATAACAACTGGCCCGGAGACAACGATGGCAACTGAACCTTGTCCAGAATGTGGTTATGAGTCCGGTCACAGAGAGAGCTGTCCGGGTTACTACAACGATTCACCGACTGACGACAAGCCTGACGACAAGCCGACCCCTCGTTGCAATCGCTGCCGCGGCAATCCTCATATTGGCGCGTGTCACGACAAGCCCCCCGACCGTGCGGAGTGGGAGCAGGCACTTAACGATGCAGAGATATGTACCGACCTTAACCACAACAACCGATACCACGCTGACAAGATCCGCGCCGCCGTCCAGCGGGCGCTCGATGAGAGGGAGGCGGCGACACGGCGCGAAGACGTTGAATCCATCAGGGCCACGATAGGATTCGCACAAGGAGTCAAGTGGAGGAATCTAGCTGACTTGCTAGAACGGATCGCCGCAGCCGCAGCCGCCAAAGCGCGGGCGAGAAAGCCCAATGCCCCGTAAGCACCTAGTACACGGAATCGCTAATTGCATGACGTGCGGATGGCAGTGTGAGGACTATCTAACTGTGCAGCGACGTTCAGCAGAACATGCACGAAAAACCGGTCACCGCGTCAGTGTCGATTTGGGCTATGCGGTTGAATATGGGCCACACAAACAACGGGCGAGGAGGAACGATGGCGACTGAATCAGGAGATAGCAGACACGGTGGTTATGGTCACGAATGCTGGGATGGATGTGAAATGATGGCAACTGAACCTTGTCCAGAATGTGGTTATGAGTCCGGTCACAGAGAGAGCTGTCCGGGTTACTACAACGATTCACCGACTGACGACACCCCGGCCGGACTGAAGTTCGTAGATCCGGTGAGGATGAGGCCACACGAGGAACCACTAGACTTACCGACCGTGGGGCTGACGGATGAGCGGATTGACATTGAAATCAATGCGATGTGGGCACGCGCTCATCAGATGAGCATGATTGAAAGAGAGGAATATCGTGGTCTTGCCCGACGCATCGAGGCCATCGTGCGGGAGGACTGTGAGAAGCAAGCCGACAATCGCGTGGCTCTGCAACGCTACGGCGGCATGACGAAGGTGTGTCGTAACCACAACGCCGCGGACTTCAATTTCGATGACGTTGAGAAATGTGTCCTGTGTCGTGAGGAGAAGGCACGGAAGGACGAGCGGGAGCGGGCGGCGAAGATTGTCAACGACCTCATTATGGGTGCGGACAGCGTAGCCGACGCCATCCTGCGGGATGAGGACGAAGCACCTCGCACATACAAGAGTGACTATAAGGGTGATCTGGGTAACTGATATGCTGGCGGCGGCGTGACAGCGCCGGGGAAGTGTTGTGGCTACCTACTGCCAACGGGTTGCAGATGGCGACGATCGAACTGTCGCGGATCAAAGGCCACATCGTCCCACGCGTGCATGTCGTGTGGACAACGTAGGGAGCCGGGTGGGGAATCCGGCCCGCCAGCACAACATGGCCCGCCGGGGGCCACCGATCTCGGCAAAGCGACAGGGACGGCGGGCCGAGATACCTTTCTGACAATGATCGGCTTTCGGCCCGCCGTCAAAACTATGAGTGATGACTATGACAACTAAGATGACATCAATCGAACTATTTGCAGCACTCGGGGTGGTTGCCGTGTTCCTGTGTTGGCTAGCATTTTGGGGAGGAATTATCTATGTTGCTTGTCACTTCATATCTAAATTATGGTAACTGACAAGGATGACTTGGCACCCTTACACCGCAACCTGGCGCCCGTGCCGGAGCATACTCACGACGGGGCATGTGACCACCGTGGGGCAGCAATGGACTATGGCGGCAAGGTTATTGCGAGTCGTTGTTCTCGGTGTGGCGAGGTGGCCCACAAGATGTGGAATTTAAGTACTAGCCCAAGACGACGTGAGTTCCGTTGCATGGAGGCTACTTGCGGAATGCGGTGGTGGGAGAGTCGCGGAAGGATGGGGCTGCTATGAGCATGGACACACTGTCGTCGGTGCTGCGTGAGTTGGATGCGGCGTGTCCGTGTATATGGGTGCCGATCCATGACCCAGACAGAATGTACCGCTGTCACTATTCCTGCGCCTGTGAAGCTGATGCACACGGAGAGGGAGAACGCGGAACAAATCCCTGTGAATGGTCCGGTCACGCCCTCGCCCGGAAGTTGGCACGGGTCGCGTTCGTTGCCGGTGTCAACGGCGAGGATTACGCAGGCGGCAAACTGGACGCCGCCCTCGACGTGGAAGGTAAGGAGGAATAGGGCCTCTATGAGCCTGTTCGACGGTAAGCCGTTAAACGAGAAGGATACGCCAGTGTTTCGATCGGCCACCGTTGAGAAGGTTGTTGAGCGCGGCGATCATACGTGTAAGCACGAGTGGATGCAAGGGACAGCGGGGACTCGGTTCTGTATTTACTGTCACCGCAGGGTGCGGGTGGAGGAAGCATGAAAAGACCAATGGATGGAGGATAACCAATGAACGAAATGGATAAGCTAATTGCGTTAGTTAGAGAAGCGTCGTCAGAGTTGCTAAGACAGGCCGCTGGTGCCGCTGTTGTCACAACCGTGTTGTGGTCGGTTATTTTCTTTACCCTGCTATTAGTGTCGCTGTATGTTTTTATTAGAGTGTGGAGGGAGAAAAACACCAGCGAGACGGCAGCGTTTGTTGGATTTGTTTCCGGCGGTGTCTCCGCACTTTTAATACTTTGTTTGCTGGTATCAGTCTCCGACACAATAATAAGATTTATATATCCAGCGCCGGCCGCGGTGAGATATCTATTACGATGACACAGATTAAACGCTGGATCATACTACCGGATCTCCAGTGCCCACATGAGGATAAACGCAGCGTTGCGGCAGCCGAGTCCTATATGGCCGCACACCACTGGGACGGCTATCTTAATCTCGGCGACTTCCTCGACTTCAATGAGTTGTCTACTTATGTCGAGGGTAAACCGGGGGCCGTGCAGGAGGATGTGGCGAGTACGTTTGAGGCGGGAAATGCAATCCTTACCCGACACGCCAACATACTGCGCAGTGTTAATCCCAAGTGTCGAATGGTATTGCTACAGGGCAACCACGACTATCGTGCGGTGGCCTACGCCGAGAAATACCCCGCACTGAAAAAACACCTAGACGTGCCGCGCAACCTCCACCTCAAGGAAAGTGGCATTGAGTGGATTGAGTCGTGGGCAAAGGGAAAATTGTTTAAGTTAGGCAACGCATACTTTCTGCACGGTCGCTACATTAACAAATATCACGCCGCGAAAATGGTTGAATACTTTGGTGTCTCTGTTTACTACGGACACTCCCACGATGTCATGCTGTTTCCAAAAGTGACATGGGGAAATAATAAAACACTGGAGGGTGGATCGCTTGGGTGCTTATGCCGTTACGATCAGCGTTACTTGAAGGGCGCGCCGACTAATTGGCAACAGGCGGTAGGTACCCTCTTTCTGCGTCCCAGCGGTAACTATAACCTCTACATCTCGCGCATCTTTCATCATCGGTTCGTCGGGCCTGACGGGGTGGAATACAGTGGCTAGTATGCACCAAGAGTTTGATGATCGTTGTTGCTGGCTATACGATACATTTTCCTGTGAGATCCATGGTGAACCGCGTTCTGGTACGAGCGTAACGATGATTGCCACTAATGATGTAGGAAAACGAATCAGTTTTCATGAGCGTTGTATTAAACATCTTCATTGTGCAACATGCCACGGGGTGGAATATGCTGGGTAAGGGACGGCCACGCAGAGAGACGGCCTACCCGTGCAAACACATGCCGGGCCGCAAACACAAGGCGCGGGGGATGTGTGTGCGCTGTTACAACGCCTGGTTGCGTCGCCAATTGACAGTTAGACGGAGAATAAAAAGAGATGGCGGGCTGGCGCAACAGCGCACGATTACGCCGGGCCGCCACATAGAGTTGTGGACGTGGCGGGTGTCGCTGTGCGTTCGGCCCTGCCGATCCGAGGTGTGGGCTGTCGAGGTTGACGGGGACAGGGTGCTCGGCGCGTTTGGGCCGTTCCCGCTGTTCCCGCTCGGCAAGGCTCCGACGTGGGAGCGGGTGAGGAGTGGTGGGACATTCTCGATGTGTGTGCCGGACGGATGGCGGCAAGGTGGACGTAGCCGCTGGCGGGAACTCACCGTGAACGATTTGTTGCTGCGTGACGAATGGGTCACTGAGACTCTTGAGAGGCGATGGAATGAGTTTGGGCGGGTTGCCGCATGAAGATTGCAATAGTTGGAAGTAGAAATTATCCAAGATTGTCTGATGTGAATGAGGCGGTGAAACTGTTGCCAAAAGACTGTATCGTGCTATCTGGTGGTGCGCGTGGTGTCGATAATGAGGCGGAGCGATGTGCCACCAGGCGCGGACTGGAGGTTGTTATATATAAACCTAAATATGCCGAGCACGGCAGAATGGCCCCGCTAATTCGCAATGACATAATAGCAAAAGAGTGTGATGAAATGATTGCATTTTGGGATGGCAAAAGTCGCGGCACGCTGCATGTTATGAACAGAGCCAAGGCTCTTGGCAAAACAGTGCGACTATTTGAGGCCACAAAATGAGTTTAAGCGGGTTGCTGCGTAAGAAGATAGTCGTTGGTGCAATTATAACACTTCTTGTTATATCAGCAGGACTCTATGCGAGGTTACGCTATGTCAATAAGAGATTGGTTGCTCAAGTTACTCAGTCTATCCGGCTGGCGGCCGCGTTGGATGAGGCGGTTGCAGAGGGTAGGCGAGTTCGCGCCATCGCCATCGAGAGCGGTGCCGGGCGGGGCGTTCTCGAAGCAGGCGCTAAAGTTACTAGCCGAGTTGCAGCGCGAGTTGAGCGTACCAGTGAGAGTGGGGGTGACGCGACCGTTGAAGTTCGGCGGAGTGCGCCTGACATCAATGGAAGGGAAGGCCTTGGGGAAATGGCTAGAGGGAGACTCACCCTTCACGACGACCACGGCCGGTTCGAGGCGTCGGCGGACTATTCGTATTCACAAATACAACCCACACCACGGCGCGACGTGCATTTGCTGGAAGATGAGATTAGCGGGGGCCATAAACAGAGGAAGAGCAGCCTTACTATCGGCCCAGTCGCGTGGCGCATCCACCAAGTCTTTAAGATCGAAACGATCGAGTTCTCGCAGCGGTACGAAGGCGAAACGCTCTGGCGTGGCTACTCGGTCACGCTCACGGAAGTCAGCCCGAAAACGGGGGCGGAGTTAGAGAGATGGGTGGTGCCATACGAGCAGATAGATGCGAGTTACGTCCCTACACGGCGACTGCGGCAGTGGGCGCTGTTTACCACTGCCGGACTCTCACATTCATCAGACGACGACCCCGGTTTCTACGGCGAGTTCGGATTGCGTATAAGGCAGCTTTCTGGCGCGGTTGGGATTACTGACGAGGTGACGTATGGGCGGGTTGGTTGGTATAAGGAGTGGTGATGCACTGTGATAAGGGCGTAAGTGGCTGTAATACGTGCTGGGAGAAACTAATTAACATACCAAAGGAGACACCGATGACACCTAACGAGAGGTTGTTGAAGGCGGCTGGTGCGTGCATAGAGAAGATGAATAGGGACATACCGGACTTGAGAAACGGAGTAGGATACCAGACGCCGTGGATTCCACTATTCACCGAACTCGAAACCGCCGTGAAGGAGTGTGAGGCGGCAGAGACAGCACCCCTTGTGTCTGACCAACCATGCGGATGTCCTATTGACTGGCCGGTTCACATAAAAGGTTGTCGTAAGGCGGCAATAGTGGGTCCACCGATAGACGCAGGTAAGCTGCGTGCTGCCTTTGATGAACTAAGCAAAGGCCGCACCGCGTCTGCACCCACCATCACCGACCAGCAGCGCCGCCTCGGCCTACGCTCCACTCGCCACATGGGGAAGGACTATGCCAACTGGGACTACGACTAAACAAGAATTAGAGCAGTTATGTGGTGAATGGAATATGATGTGTCGCAAATGCGGCAAGCCGCGCCACGATTATATTCACCACAGGATGTCTAAAACCAACTTTATGCAGGTTATCGTTGATTGTTTGTTTGAGGCAAAACCAGACGATGGTACTATAGCTGATGTGTGCCCTGCCTGTGGCTGCACGAAGCTGTTCACGCAGGCCATGAAGGTATATTGCACGCACTGCTGGGTGCTGGTTTATAACTGTTGTGGAGACTGAGATGACACCAACTGATAAGTTTGTGGAGGCGATGCGCTGGATTGAAGGATACAGTAGCACTAATCGCACGGCAGTAATTCAGGCCAGCGAGGCGTTCGCGGATGCTGAGTGTGGCGAGCGACATTACCGACCAGCTCGTGACGCGTGGGACCACGATCACAAAGAGTGCCGAACTGCGCTGCTCAAGAGGGTGATGGAATGACACCGACTGACAGGTTCGTGGAGGCGATGCGGCGATTATTCACGGCTGAAATCTGTGCCTGTTCTGGACGGAGTTGCAAGCATACAAGTTGCGCCGATTACCGCCAGGCCATCGAGGCGTTCGCGGATTCTCTATTTGATAGCTTCTTACACTCGAACCTAACGGCGTCTGAGGTTATTATGAGGCAACAAAGCCACCGCGTCACACTACTCAAGAGGATAATGGAATGAAACACTTAGACTGGCTATCGGCGGGACTGTTACTGGCTGGTGTAATTCTCTTACGCTACCACATAGCGACCGGCTGGCTGCTGTGTGCGCTGTCGTGCGTGGCGGCCATTTGGTTGTTCCTGGCGGCGACGTATCAAGACCGACCACTGTACGGTAAGGTGGCGCAGTCGGTGGTGATGCTCGTGCTTAACCTGTCGAACTATATGGCGTGGAGGGGAGAATGACTACGGACCTCGCGCTAGACCGCGACGAGTTGCAAATCCTACGGCTGAGTCTCCGTATGCTTTACGAACACTCGGCGGCCAAGGGGGACACCAGCGCGGCACAGGAGGTGCTGCTCATTGTTGACCGAGTGGAGGCGGCGATTAGGCTGCTGCCGGATAAGGAGTTGTGATGCGGGATGTAATGGCAACGAAGGGCGGGTGGTTAACGCAGTGTGACAAGTGTAATTACATTAAGTGCTTCGCTGATGATGAGGAAAGATATTGCCCCGCCTGTTCTCTCTGTCGAGAGTGTGGAAAAACAATAGGAATGGGTCCACGTAAGTTTGGCGTCTACTTACGATAGGCCGCCGCAGCCCCGCCGACCACCACGGACCCCCAGATCCCCAGCGCGATGACTTGATAGCTGGCCGAGTTGAGGTAGCCGCCGACGAGCAGCCCGGCGTTCATGACGGAGAGGAACAGGGCACCGAGAATGAAACCGCGGGCTTTACCTATCCACTCTGGTACTTGCATTCACAACCTCCGTGTGCTATATTCTCCGGTGCTGGCTCTGACTTCCCCCCTTTGTCAACCAGCAACTCACCGCAGGTGGGTGGGGCCAGTGCGACACTGTGGCCGGTTGCCGCTGCTGGCCCCCCCTTTTTATTTCCTCCCCGCAGTATGATATAAGATACAAGGAAAAATGAAACGCCGTTCCTTTTTGAAGCTCGTAGCGACCGCCTCTGTTGGGGTGATCTTCGCGTCGAGTTATGTCTTACGCATCCCGCAGTTTCTCTACAGGAAGTTCATCAACGTCAGGAATTACGGCGCTGTTGGGGATGGTATTGCCAACGACATACGGGCCGTCCGGCGGGCCATAGACGATCTTGCGGAGGGCGGCACCCTCATGTTCCCCGCCGGCACGTATCTATTGAGAGACACACAATGTCCCCTAGCGATCTCACTGCGGGGAGAGGGCAGAAAGGGGGGTCATCCGTGCTTCTTCCCGCCCAGCTTAACCAACTCCTCATGAATATGCGGGAGATCGTTCGTCTTGATACCCCAGAGAATGCGAGCCATGATAATCACTGCGGGCAGCAACACAATGAGCGCGAGGTCTCCCACCGCGGCGAGTAGCTGTAGATAGGTCATTAAACAACCCCCTTCTTGCCGCCATCGAGGAATTGCTGCAACGTAAATCCCTCATGCCACTCCCAGTGGCCGTAGTCCCGCATACGCCAGCGGCCTCCCCACACGCCGCCCATCGCTTCGGCTACCAGCCCACACTTGGTATATAAGCCGCTGTGGTTGTCCGTGTCGTACACGCCCTTCTCGTCAAAGCAGGCGAAGTCTAGCGCCAGCCCAACATTGTGCCAGCCGAGCTTAACCTGACTCTTTCCGGCCCTCTTCAACTCCACCTGGCGATCCTCATCACGTAGCGTCTCCAGCACCCGCATCTCAATGCCGAGGTCGTCTTTGCAGATGTGTAGCCACGTCTCAGCGACGGGCTGAAAGCTGGCGTGCAGGAATTCTAGGTCGCGGTGTATGTCGCTCACTGGCCGACCTCCTCTGCACCCATTGAATCCTCATCGAGAATTCTTGTGGGCCGCCTCTGACTCTTCTCTCTGGCGCGATCCATCAATTCCTGGGATGTTGGACCCGTGGAATCACCAGCGCGTTTTGGTCTAACAAAGGGCTGAGACGGCAGTGGGATGGGACGCTCTGGTCCTAGGTTGTTTATAAGCTGGGTACGCTGTCTTTCAAACTCTCTTTTTCCCTGAAGTGCCCCAAATGCGATTGACGATGTGTCTCTCACGAACGGGGCGTTGATCTTAGCGAAGCCACGAGACGCTGAACCGGCAATGGTTTGGAAAAAACCAGTACCCTCGAATCCCTTTCGGAAATCAACGGAGAACTCGCGTTCTGTGGCAATGCGCGCAGTCTCCTCAATCAAATCTGGACTGGTTAATCCTTTCGGTCCACGTACCTTAACATTATCCTGAATGAAGTTGAGCAGCCTCACATTTTCGGTGTTGCCGGGCTGAAATAGATTAGCAATAGTTGATTCTCTGGCGGTCTGATCAGCAGGATAACCATGTCCAAAGCGGCTCTCTGACATCTCCATAAGGGCAAGCTGCTCAGACAACTCTTTGTTTAGTTGTTGGGCCTCCTCTGGAAGGATATCCAAGAGTGCGTCTCTTGCGGCAATCCTGGCCTTGCTAAACGCCTGTCCTATCCTGCTGGTAGATGGTATCCCAGACGCAGAGAATGACTTGTCACTAAGCTGATCTCTAATTAACTCGTCAACAGAACTTGGCTTTAGGGCTGTTACACGCCCCGTGCCACCCGGTAAAGTAGTAAGTCTTTTAACGGTAAGATCAATTTGCTTATTGAATGAGATGAACTCTTGATGAATTGGATTTCTTATCTTCTGCTTCAACAGAACATCAGTGATCTTCTCTATCGATATTGTCGCCCCGGTGGCGTCGGCCTCTCGGAGCAGTTGTTCTTTTCTAAGTCTGGCGGGCTGAAGATTCTTACGAAGTTGTGGCATTAGCATTCGGATTCTATCCACAACGTTTACCATCTCGTCGCTGACACCGGCTTTGACCTGCTTGGTTGTTCTTGGGCGCGGCGTGCCAAGCGTGAGCCTGGCACCTCTGCCCCTGCGGAATCCCAATGCATCAATAACAGGAATTTGTGTGCGTTGTGCCACGTTCTCTATTGCAAACGGAGATATGCCGGCAGGGCGTGCAGCGGCGCGTAATGACAGGGTTTGCAATCCTCCGCTTCCGGCCGCAACCCCGCCGACAAGCGCTCTTGCGGGATCAAACGGCTCTCCGGTAGCGCGACGCAGACCCTCATCCGTGATAAGACCGGTGGTTATTTCTCCAACAGTCCTGGCCGCGGCCTCGCCAATCTTATTTTGTAATAGACTTTCACCAGCAAGACCGCCGAATCGAATTAAGGCACCAGCTCCAAGTGTGGTGGCAACGATTGGAATTGCTCGCTGCGCAAATACCTGACCCTTGGTAAATCCCGGTCTGTCCAACAGATCTCTTTCGCGGGGACGGGTCAGGCCGATATCAACCCTTGGTGCGGGCGCGAGCAGGGATTTACCTTCGGACGGGTTAGTGGGCCCCGGGGTAATGCCACTCGTAATTCCAATATCCCTGCGTGGATCATCTGGCGGAAGTTCGGCCGGAATGAACTCCTGTGTAACCGCAGGCTTCTCGTTTTGGTTTTGTCTAACGAGATCTTGTAGAGAGGTTGCCATTATTCATCCTCAAGGATAGTCACATCCTGCTTGATGGCATCCAATTCCAGTTTTTGTGCGGCCTGTTCGCCTTCAGTCTCCAATACCTGTTGTATCTGAGAGCGACGAATGAATGGAGTTCCGCTATCGACGGCTATCTTTTTTAGTTGATCAATCTCTTCTGGGGTGAATGCGCCGGGCACCAACTGGGACTGTCGCAGCATCCTTCTAAATAGCTCATTCTTAAACTGCTCCATCTTGGCCACGAATGTTTCACGGCCCGCCGAGGTGGTGAGCGTGGCAATAAACGGAACACTTGCTGCTACCTGCTCAAGGTCAAAGTCACTGAGTCGTCCGCGATCTGACATCAACGCCAACTGTCGAATAATGCGCTGCCTCATTCCCAGCAGGCGGTTGAAATCCGGGCTGGCGTTCATCTCCACAAGCGGACGTGTTAGGTCAGATCTATTGAACTGTTCACCGAGGAATGTTCCTGCTTGTCCAATGACTCCAGACTGTAACTGTGTGTTTCCAAAGTCTGCGGCGAACCCCTCGAACAGTTCGATAAAGGTTGTCAGCTCAGACAGGTTACCGGCAACCTCCGTGTCCTTTTGTGATGCCTCTCTGATTAAGGGCTTTGAGGAATCAATACCTGGTGTGCCACCAAGAGCACCAGTCCCAGGACTGGTTCCAGCACCCGGTCGTCCTATACCACTCGCTTCGGGCACTATGAACGGAGGGAATGTTCCCGTAGTATCGATTAGGGCGACTTGGCCATTCGGTAACTTAACCTGTTGGAAGTTTGTTAACTTGCGAATTGGGAATGTTGGAGTTTGTGGGCCGCTGGGGTTCATAGGCTGAAACTGTGATATCCCAACGCCGCCACTTTTTGTTCTCTGGTTGAACTGCCGAAACTTATTCCCGTTGGCGTCCTCTACGACTAAATCTACCGGGGCTAAGAGATCTTGGAATTTATCGCCTCCCTCCGCTGCCCGTATTCTTGCGGCCTCTAAACGAGACTCGACATTGACATCTGTATTGCGTCGGCTTGTTTCTGATTGTAATTGAGCATTAGCGGATGGCTCTGTGAATTTTCTTTCTTCTAGATCCACGCCTTCTTGCCTATTCTTCTCAAACTCAGCAAACCCACCCTGCATGATGACGTTAGCCAGTCGCGGGTTGGTTGCAATAAGCATGGAGGCGAGAAACTTCTTGAATCCGCTGATCTGCGGGGTGTCCGGTGTGGGCACATCGGTTATCTCAGATGGCAGTCCAATGGACGGCTCGGTATCCGATCGCGTGGCGTCAAACGAGGCGGTGCTTGAGCGAGTACTCAACCCGAACGGCTGCCGAGTGGTACTCCTCCTCGGCCTGTTGGTAGCTATATTGTGCGCGGGCACAGATTCTGCCTGCTCATCCAACGGCTGATTGCTCAGTTGAGTACCGCCAAGAGCCTGCAGTATGTTGATTACGTTGCCGAATTGTGGCATGGTTATAATCCCACCCTTCCGCCGCCCAGATCAAATCCCCCCAGTGGATTTGGAGATCCGCCACCGGAAGTTCCCTTCGA
>SDBV01006972.1_pt1 | contig 15522 bp, 14 predicted proteins | sample 2277081 | NCBI WGS metagenome assembly SDBV01 (sample SAMN10402039, study PRJNA504765) | marine sediment metagenome | isolation source: marine sediment core GS10_PC15, 223 cmbsf | place: Arctic Ocean: Southern Knipovich Ridge | collected 2010
AGAATGGATTTGCTTCTCCTCCCCATTCAACAGGTAATTAAATTTGTGCCACATCACAATCATGTCGCCATCTTCCTCCTCCATTGTCCACTTTTTTTTAAGAATATTTTCCAGTATCTGGGCAGGGGTACCTTCATCCAATCCCACAAGATCTTCACTAAAAATCCCGAGCCACGAAAGCTTATGCATTTCTTCGCCTTCCATATCCAATCCCAGGTAGTGTGCCAGTTTGAGTTCAATGGAATCCCCCGGATTGTAAAACAAAAATGAGTTAACAAACTGACGATGGGTCATCAACTCCACATTTTCCATTTGATAGGAGTCATCAGTGGCGCCAAGTTGTACAAATACGTTCCATGCTTTGCAAAATCCTGGTCGTCGCAAAGTACCCCGGTACATGGTTTTTATATCGTCAAGTTTATATATTTCCCTGTATTTCAGAGAGTCCCTGTTGGCATAACCTTCGAAATACCCGTAACCAGGAATATGGATCTGCTCTGTTCTCCTGAAAAGTCTGCTGTAGGGAATGTATTTATATCTGCCTTCCTGAACAAATTTTACTACTCCCTGGCCTGCGAGCACTACATTTCTTGGATTCCATGTGAATTTATAATGCCATGGATTGTCGTTATCGTTTGGAGCGAGCAACCCACCGGTAAATGATTCAAACCCTGTGATCTCCCCTCCTTCATCTCGAATCCTGTCAATGACTTTCATCGCCGACATATGATCAATCCCCGGATCAAGTCCACATTCATTAAGCATAATGATTCCTTTACTTGTGGCTTCTTTATCCATCGCTTTTAACTCTTCGGTCAGATAAGAAGCCGTAAGGAGATTTATTCTATTGCGAAGACATGACTCAGCAACAATTTGATGAAAACCAGCCGGAAGCATCGAAATAACCAGTACAGATTGACGAACATATCGGTCCAGTTGGTTTTCGTCATTTACGTCAAAAAGTATTGCTTCACCCCCGGAATGTTCGTTTACTTTCGCCTGGGCCAATTTCAGATTCGAATCTGCCACAGTAAGAAACCATGTGTTTTTTTTACAAACATCAAGTAAATAGTCAATTAAAACAGTAGCAGACCTGCCCGCACCTAACAACAATATATTTTCCATTAATATCCGTTATTTACAACACTAAAACATTTTCTTATTAGAAGATGCCAATTTATATTATTCAGATCAACCATTCAAAGATATTATTCAATTAATTCCATTATATTGGACTTCTTCAAACACTGTTATATGAAGGAAGAAATAATTATTGAGAGTAAATTTACTAAATATCCGAATTTTGATGAGCTGCCGGAAAGTGACAAACAACTGGTTTCTGTCGCCATTTCTGCTGCTGAAAATGCCTACGCACCATATAGCCGATTCAACGTTGGCGCTGCCCTTATTGATACCTCAGGTATTATTACCAGCGGAAATAATCAGGAAAATGCCGCATATCCTTCAGGAATGTGTGCAGAAAGAGTTGCCATTTTTTCGGCATTTGCAAACAATCCAAATATTGTAGTAACAGCGCTTGCAGTCATCGCATCTTCAGATAATAAACTTGTTGCAGCCCCCCCCTGCGGAAGTTGCCGACAAACAATCCTTGAAATGGAAAAACGACAAAACAGCCCTATCAGAATTGTCATTGCTTACGATAAAGGAGTTTTCCTTATAGCAAATAGCATTGAAGATTTATTACCTTTAAGCTTCACAAGAAACTATCTCAAAGATTAAAAACTCCCCTGGGATAAAACGCAAAGGATGAGTGAAGAAATTTTACGTGCGCTTACGCAGTTATTTGCAATCATCACCAAACAAGATGGTGGGGTTACGAAAGAAGAACGCGACTACGTGTTGAGATTCTTTGAAATGGAATTAGCAAAGGAGACTGTTGAGGAGTATATATTGCTGTACGACGAACAAGTTGGATATAATGTTGAAAATCCCAGATATTTGAAAGAACCCGGAACCAATATTGCTAATGTAAGAGACACCCTCAAGACTCTGAATATTTCAAAAAAAATCAACAAAACGCTCTCACAAAAGCAAAAGGTAATCGTTTTGTTACGGTTACTTGAACTATTAAAAGCCGACAGTCAACTGACCCCTTTGGGAGTTGAAATTATTGATACCATTGCGGCAGTATTTAACATTCCAAATCAAGAATACCAGGTACTTAAACAATACATAAAATTTGACAATGAAACGGATTTGGATGATCCGAATTTCCTAATAATTAAAAAACACATTGACCAGAATTCACGTTCGAGATCCAGGTACTTTGAAACTGAAATAAATGGCTTCCTGGCCATTGTACATTTGAAAAGTGTAAATATATATTTCATACAGTACCGAGGTGCGGATGAGACCATTATGAATGGATTCAAAATGATTGACTCACTCACCTACCTCTTTTCTCCAGGAAGTTCAATCAAAAGCACAATCGGTAATGTGGGATTTTACAGCGATATTTCACGCATTTTTGAAGCGCCATCAAAGCTAAATAAAATATCTTTTGACGCTGTAAATGTCAACTACTTCTTTCCTAATAAAACGCAGGGATTGCATGAAATAAATATTTCTGAAAGCACAGGCTCACTGGTAGGTATAATGGGATCAAGTGGTTCAGGAAAGACCACATTATTGAACGTTCTTGCAGGCGTTATAACACCATCAGATGGCGAAATCACCATTAACAACCTTGATTACATTCGCGGAAGATATGAGTTGGATGGCGTTGTTGGATATGTCGCACAGGATGATATTCTCCTCGAAGAACTTACGGTGTACCAAAACCTTTATTACAATGGGAAGTTGTGCCTGGATGGTATTTCAGAACATGAATTGGATAAGAAGGTTTTTACTACACTTTCAAATCTTGGTTTGGAACAAACCCGTGATTTGAAAATTGGATCGGTTTTGGATAAAACCATTAGCGGTGGTCAACGAAAAAGATTGAACATCGCACTTGAACTCATACGTGAACCCTCGGTTTTATTTGTAGATGAACCTACATCGGGACTGTCTTCGAGGGATAGTGAAAATGTAATGGATTTACTGAAAGAACTTTCCCAAAAGGGTAAAATTATTTTCGTGGTAATTCATCAACCTTCCTCGGACATTTATAAAATGTTTGATAACCTGATTGTAATGGATACCGGAGGATACATGATATATTATGGAAATCCGGTTGAAGCCATTACCTATTTTAAGGAAGTAACTCACCAGATTGACCTGCATAAAAGTATTTGCCATCTGTGTGGCAATGTAAATGCAGAGCAAATATTCAATATCGTTGAAGCGCGCGTTGTTGATGAATTTGGTCAGTTCACTATCAAACGTAAGGTATCACCTGTGCAATGGTCAGACTATTACCATAAATCATTCAGGACCAAGCGGGTGTCTGTAGTAAAAGAAAAACCTCCAAAAACATTAAACAGGCCAAATATTTTTAAACAAATCAAAATATTTGCTACAAGGGACTTTTTATCAAAAATCACGGATAAGCAGTATTTATTATTAAATCTTCTTGAGGCGCCAGCACTGGCAGCAATCCTGGCCACTGTGGTAAGATACCGTAACAGTGCAGATGGCCAATCCTACATTTTTAGATTCAATGAAAATATTCCTGCTTTTTTAATGATGAGTATTGTCGTAGCCTTATTTCTCGGACTTACAGTAAGCGCCGAAGAGATTATCAGGGACAGAAAATTACTCAACAGGGAACAGTTTCTAAATTTAAGCTGGTCTGGTTATCTCGTTTCAAAAATGATACTCTTGTTTAGCCTCTCAGCCATACAAACCCTTGCTTTCGTGCTTATTGGTAATGCTATCCTTGAGATTAAAGGGATGAACCTGGTTTTCTGGTTGATTTTATTCTCCTCTGCCTGTATGGCAAATGTCGTAGGATTAAATATATCATCTGGATTTAAGTCCGCAGTTACAGTCTATATTATGATCCCTATTATTTTAATTCCTCAATTAATTTTCAGTGGTTTGATGTTCAATTTTGATAAACTCAATGAAGCCATTCGTGAATACGGGAAAGTGCCGCTCATAGCCGATATGATTACTTCCCGTTGGGCGCTGGAAGCAATGGCAGTTCAACAATTTATAAATAATGGCTATGAAGAACCCTTTTATGAATTTGACCAGACTATCCATGAATCTGATTTCCGATCATCTTTCTGGGTACCGGAAATGCGAAAAAAGGTAAATTATGTTGCGAACAATTTCTACAGAAAACAGGATACCCTAATTCAGGAAAAAGTAAAAACCTCAATCGCTTTCATAATATCGGAATTGAATCTCGAACCTTTTAAACCTGATATGGATGAATTTGCTATTGACAGTTTTAGCTATAACAATCTGAGTCCACGCATTTTTCTGCTTCTTAACCAGTACATTATCAAAACAAACTCTTACTATAACGATAAATCCAACCTGGCATCCCGTAAGAAAGACAAATTGATAAGTTTATTTTCTTCCGATGAGCGGTACAATTACGACCTCAACGAATATAAAAATCTATTTTTTAATGAAAGTCTATCTGATTTGGTTCGAAACATAAATACCCGAAATCGTATTCTGGAAGTGGATGGTAGATTTATCCAGCTTGTAGATCCTGTTTATCATGAGCCGGATCCTCCGAAAAATATATTTAGTTACAGAACTCATTTTTTTGCACCTCATAAATACATCCTTGGTGTTAGTATTTCCACCATGAAATTTAACGTAATTGTAATTTGGTTAATGACAATATTGTTCTATTTTACTGTATATTTCAAATTACCTGAAAGATCCATTGCTCTATTTAATAGGAATTAAGAATAATCAGAGAAAAATTTATCTTGATTATTTTTACTAATCAATGGTATTTCTATTTTTGTTAACACTAAATTTAAATTATGAATAGGTATTCATTGTTGGCAATTGTATTGCTTCTATGGTCATGTGACTCTAAAAAAACGCCCTCCAAGGAAGAATTTGCAGAAAGTCTCGACGCAATAGAAGGTGATCAGGTTGATATTTCTGATGAAAATATCCGGAATATTATAAATAGTATTCCTTCTCCCCTGGAAATTTCATTCCTCATTCATGATGCCGGGATTATTTATGATAAGTCACTATTAAACTCTGGAGACAATGTTTCGAAATATAACACAAATTATAAAAAAGCTTTGAATCTTGGAGTTTATGGCACCGATCTTGGTTATACAGATATTTATGGACAGAACCAGGATGGTCTTGAATACCTAAGCGCTATCAAAAACCTATCAGATGATCTGGGAATTGGTCAGTTTTTTGATTTTGAACTGATTAGAAAATTAACGGAATCGAAGGGAAATCTTGACTCATTACTTCTTGTAACAAGCGAAAATTTCAACAAGATAAACGATCATTTTCAGGATCAAAACCGAGCAAATTTGAGCGTGATGCTGCTTTTAGGTGGTTGGATCGAGTCACTCCATCTGACTTGTCAGGTTGCAATGACCCAATCCGGTAACGAAGAATTGATGGAGCGAGTGGGTGAACAAAAAATTATCCTGGAAAATATGGAGATACTTTTGAGTTTTTATGCTAAAAACGATGATGGTTTTAATGATATAGATAAGGATATAAAAGCACTAAGTAAAGTTTTTGAAAATGTTGAAATTTTATATACCTACGAAGAGTCAACCTCTGAAATAATAGACGGGGTATTGTATATAAAGGATAATAGCTCCAGCAAAGTAATGATAGATAAAGAGATTGTTGAAGAAATCTCTGAGTTGGTTGTTGAAATGAGAAATAGGATAATTTCCTAATTTTCAAGTACGTGTCTGTAGTACAATTTTTTTAACTTTTAATTTGATTTAAAATGAGAAAATTATTTTTTTTAACCGCGGTTTTAGTTTCCTCCATGGCATACTCGGCTGTGGCGCAATGCAATCCTGATGAATTTACAACTGAATGCATTCCTAAATTATCAAAAGGATACAACTTTCTGAAAGGTTATAAAATTGACGGGAAAAATGGTCAAAAAGCAAAAATCGAATATTCGTATGTTTTTACAAAAGGTACACAATACATGATTAATGTTTGCTCTGAAAACAATAGCGGAATTATTATAAGTCTGTTCGACTCAAAAAGAAACAAAGTAGCTTCAAGCAAAAAAGATGGACAATATGCAACTGCAATTGCATTTCCGTGTAAATCCACTTCCATTTATTATATAAACTACACATTCGACAATGGCAACGAGTATTGTGGTGGAAGTGCCCTGGGCTTTCGAAAATAACACCCTCTATATAAAATTTATGAAGCAGGTGGTTAGCCTGCTTTTTATATGCAAAAAGAATATATTTCATTCGATTTTAGTGCAAGGTATTATGTGTTAGGAAAAATTTCACCCGATACGAAGTCACTTTGGTTTGCACTACATGGACAGGGCCAGCTTGCCAATTACTTTTCGAGAAATTTCAATTCTATTGTCTCTGATAAAACATGTATAATCATTCCCGAAGGACTTTCAAGGTATTACCTGAAAGGATTTGATGGTCGGATGGGTGCCACCTGGATGACACGGGAAGAAAGGCTTACAGATATCCAGAACTACCTCGTTTACCTTGATTCTATCTACGCCGATATAATTTTAAAATTATCGAAAGGTCTCCCAAAAATTACGTTACTAGGATTTTCTCAGGGAGCCGCCACAGCCTCCCGGTGGATTATGGCGGGTAATTCCCAATTCGACCGGCTGGTTTTGTGGGCGGGTATTTTTCCTCCCGATCTTGATTTTGAAAAAGCCCCGGAGAGGTTTAACAATGTAGAAGTAGTGACCGTTAGAGGCAACAACGATCCTTTTATATCCAGGGATAGGATCGACGAACAATCTATACTTTCAAACAAACTTGGAGTCGCTCCCAGGGAAATAATTTTTGATGGAGGCCATGAAATAGAACAAAAATCCCTTATGACGTTGGCTTGAATTTTGCCGGTTTTATTTTCAATGAATTAATTTTCGTTGCGTCTGTTCACAATTGTTGAAGCGGCTTGTGCCGTGGGAAAAATGATCGTATCACTGATGTTCACATGAGCAGGCCTTGTAATAATAAAATAGATCAGATCCGCAATATCTTCAGCATTCAGGGCATCCATTCCTTTATAAACAGATTCAGATTTCTCTTTATCCCCTTTGAAGCGAACCATAGCAAATTCCGTATCAACCAACCCCGGATTAATCTGGCTCACTTTGATCCCATGCTGGACCAGGTCCATGCGCATTCCATTATTGATTGCATCAACTGCATGTTTAGAAGCACAATACACATTCCCGTTGGGATAAGCTTCTTTCCCTGCAATGGAACCGATATTTACAACATGACCCTCTTGCCGCTTAACCATCCCTGGCAATATTGCTTTTGAAACATACAAAAGCCCTTTCACATTGATATCGATCATGGCATCCCAATCATCGATGTCGCCATCCTGAATAGGCGCTAATCCATGTGCATTTCCCGCATTATTGATAAGGATATCAATATTTCGCCAATCTGCAGGCAAGGATGTAATAGCCCGAAAAACTTCATCCTTATCTCTCACATCAAATTGTAATGTAATCAAGTCGGTAAGAATTGACAACTTATTTTTGTAATCCGCTAATCGATCGCCCCTTCTTCCACAAAGAATAAGTCGATACTTATGCTGTGCAAGTAATTGTGCGGTAGCTGCCCCGATACCCGAAGTTGCACCCGTAATAAATACTGTTGCCCCCATAATATTATTGAAAATGAAAATACAATGCAATCACATTGGTACTGAGACGGTCAATACCTGCGCTTAGGTCATTCTTCTTATCTGAAAGCAGATTTACCATCCCTTTTGAAAATCGCAGTTCCGGAGAAAATTTAAATAACGGGTAATAAATATCAAGGCCAAGACCAAATTCCACGGACATATTAAGTCGTTTTATTTGAAGCAATTCTGCATTTTCTTCAAGATCGGAGGTACCGGAGGCCTCAAACCCCGGGGTAAATCCTCCTACGAAATACATACGGGTATTTTTTCTGCGTGCGGACTTATATTTTAGTAATATTGGTAACTCAACAACCGTAGACTCTTCCGTTTCAACACGCTGGTCAGCATTAAGGTAATTGTATTCCAGTTTATACTCATAGAACCCAACCTTTGGTGTAATACGAACATCAAAAAATTCATTCAGACGAGCATTAACGATAAAGCCAAGAGAAAATCCTATAGACCATTTAGGTAAAATAGAATGAACAGAATCAAGACGAACTAAATCAGGGTTTGACAGGTAAACAGAATCAGGCCAATCAACAATAGATGGCGAATAATCGAGCTTGTACATTGAGTTATGAAATCCAATACTAAATCCGTAGGTTATTGCCTTTCGGGCATCATAGTTTGGGTTATTCACAACATCAATTGTCTGAGCCCATGTTAATACAGGCAAAAACAAAAGAAATAATAAAATTACTTTTGTCCTGTATAAATTGAACTTATACCAAATGTTAACGGATTGCATAGTGCATTTTTAAAACCAACATCCTTTAATATTCCTGTAAAGTTATTTCCATCCGGAAATAATCTTACGGATTCGGGTAAATACGTATATGCCGCATTATCCTTCGAAACGAACTTTCCAATTAATGGTAATATAGCCCTAAAATAAAAATTATAAAGCTGTTTAAAGGGAAATGTCCCGGGTTTTGAAAATTCAAGGATTACTACTTTCCCTTCTTTTCGCAAAACCCTGTACATCTCTGACAGCCCAATTTCCAGGTTTTCAAAGTTACGTACCCCAAAGGCAACGATGACTGCATCAAATATATTATCATCAAATGGAAGATTCTCGGAATCGCCCTCCAGAAGTTCTATCTTATCAGTAAGTCCCATTTTTTTTATTTTTTTTCTACCTACTTCAAGCATTCCACTGGAAATATCAATACCTGTCACTTTTTTGGGTGATAATTTTAGTGCTTCGATAGCAAAATCACCCGTGCCCGTAGCAACATCAAGAATGAGGCCCGGCTGAAGCGTATTTAGACTTTTTATTGCTCTTTTCCTCCACTTAATATCAATACCAAAGCTTAAGAAATGGTTTAAGAAATCGTACTTCTTGCTAATACTGTTAAACATATCAGCTACTTGCTCCTTTTTACCTGCTTTCTCGCCTTTGTATGGCAAAACCTCCATCCTCGTTGATTAATTGATAAATTCTTCTGAAACCGCGTGCAAATATCCTGCTTACATTTGAAAGAATTAAAGATTTTGAAAAATAAACAATTAATTGCTTAATACGACCATTTCAACACGCCGGTTAAGTTCCCTGCCTTCATTTTCGTCATCGTTGCTGGCAATTGGAAACCGGGACCCCATTCCACCGGTTTTTATCCGGCGTATGTCAATTCCTTTATTTGATAAAAAAATTTTCACTGCCAATGCGCGTCTGTTTGATAATTCAATATTGTATTCCTCTGTTCCAACATCATCTGTAAACCCCACCAGGCCAATTATCAGGCCCGGGTTATCAAACATCATATTGTTCAGCTTATTCAACTCTGTATTAGATTCATCCTTCAATACTATTTTATCAAAATCGAAATAGAGGTTTCTTAATACTTTGCTGTATCCTTTTTCCAATTTCTTAAGTTTAATTATTCTTTCCAGTACAAGTGTATCTGAACTGGCACCAGGCAAGGTTATTTTTTGATTGTAAAATCCGAATCCTTCTCTTTCAGTACTCAGCATGTACTCTTTTTGGCCATTATCAGAAAGAGTAAATGTAGCGGCAGAGCCGTTTAAAGTGGATATAATCTCAATGTTTGTCTCTGTCTCCATCAATTTTACTCTTGTATCCATGGGCTCCTGCGTATCGGCATCAATTACATAGACGTTCACCGTTACCGGAATAAGTACACGTTCAGCGGGCAAGTTTAGTATTTTCTCTTTATCATCGATAAAGGTGATCTCATATAGATCGGTATATCCGAAACCATCTTCCCTTGTAGTAGCATAATAAGCCCTGAATTCATCCTCTGTGGAAGAAAAATGCACATCCTGATCAGGGGTATTAATGGGGTATCCTAAATTTGAGGGAAGTCCCCAAACCCGATTAACGCTGTCATATTCTGATTTATAAATATCAAATCCGCCCATCCCCCTTCCTCCATCACTTGAAAAATAAAGCGATTTCCCATCGTAGCCAATAAAAGGCCCTTCTTCATTATATTCTGTATTAATAACAGGTCCCAGGTTTTTCGGCCGTTTCCAGCCCCTTGTACCATTTTTTTCACTTACATAAATATCAGCTCCGCCCAATCCTCCCGGCCGGTTTGAAGAAAAAAACATCCAGTTGCCATCATCAGAAATGCTTACCCCGTTTTCATTGTATTCGGAATTAATTGGCTCCGGAAGACGGGTAGGCGATGACCAGGAACCGTCAGGACCAACTACGGAAATGAATATATCACCATCATTAACATCTGAATTGTAGACATATAGTTTTGAACCGTCTTTCGAAAGTCCCAGGTTAGAATCGTGTGAAGTGTTATTGATTTTGTTGCCAATATTTACTGCGGGATTCCAAACACCATCTAACTTGATGGAAAAGAATATATCTTCAAAAGGAAGATTGTCAGTGTGTACATCCTGCGAAATATTTCCTTCATACCTCCGACTTGTAAAGATCATAAGTGTTTCATCCCGGTTCAAAACAGGTGCATAATCGTCATATTCAGAATTGACATTACTTCCAAGATTGATGATGGATACTTTTCTGGGATTTTTCACCAGCTCCTTCCCTACCCCGCACTCATAAATTTTTCGTTCCACAACAGCCTTTATAATGCGGTCTCTCCCACTATAACCAGGTTGAGCATTGAATTTATTAATGTATTGGTTGTAGTAATCAATTGCCTCATCAAATCTATATTCATAATGATTCGCCAATCCTATTTTAAAAAGTAAATCAAATTTGTAGTCCGGATCAAGATCATATGCTTTAAGAAAATATTTCCTTGCTCGTCCTTTGTCAACGGATACAAGAAACATTTCACCGGCCATGTAGTGGGCTATTATATTTTCGGAATCTGCTTCAATGGCGGCAAGATATTGTTCCCTTGCTTATTCAAAGTCCAGGGTTGCGTTCAATATTTCATCTCCTATCTCTATAAGCTGGCGTGCAAGTTCTTTATTATCTTGTGCTGCGACTGTGGATACAATGAAGAAGCTTAGAACGAAAACGAGTAATCTTCTGTAATTCATCAAATTATCTTCAAATATTGCTGTAAAATAAACTAATTTGCAGCCAATTCAAATGGAAATTATTTAGAAATGCTATTTTACATTAAAAATTGAGCTATTTATTGAAAAATATGCGTATAAAATCAGTCAATTTTGTAAAAAGTAGTGAGCATATAAGTAAATGTCCGCAACCAACAAAAGGTGAGTTCGCATTTATTGGAAGGTCTAACGTAGGCAAGTCGTCTCTTATCAACATGTTGATGAATAAGAAAAGCCTTGCTAAAATATCTTCCACTCCCGGTAAGACCCAACTCATTAATCACTTTCTCGTGAACGACCAATGGTATTTGGTGGATTTACCCGGCTATGGATGGGCAAAAGCCAGCAAAATGAATAAGCTGAAATGGGGAAAAATGATCCGTAGCTATCTTTTGGGCCGGGAAAATCTCGCCACCACATTAGTGCTGGTGGATATTCGGCTTGATCCGCAGGAAATTGATACTTCTTTTATTTCCTGGATGGGAGAAAAACAACTGCCATTTATGATCATTTTTACCAAATCTGATAAACTATCTAAAAACAAGATTCAGGGAGCAGTTCAAAAATATAAACATACACTTCAAAAAACCTGGGAAGAAATTCCTCCCATGATCATTTCCTCATCAAAAAACAGTATTGGCAAGGATGAAATTTTAACCTATTTGGAAGAGGTTTTAAAAGAAATCCCCTTTTGAATCTTTTAAGAATGAAAAATGTAGTTTTGTAACTGTAATATTTTTAAGCATGGAATTTAAAGACATCGCATCAGTCTCCGGAAAAGGCGGATTGTTCAAAATAGTATCGCCAACACGTTCGGGTGTAATCCTCGAATCCCTGGATAAATATAAAAAACGGTTTATTGCCGGCGTACACAACAAAGTTTCGGTTTTGGAAGAAATCTCTTTGTATACCAAATCCAGCAAAGGATCAGAACCCTTAAAAGATGTCCTTCAAATTATTTATAAAGAATTCGGGGATGATCCGGGAGTTGAAGGTGGCTCTTCGGGAGATGAGTACAAAGCTTTTCTAAAGCACATATTACCCACATATGATGAATCCAGAGTTTATGTATCGGACATTAAAAAAGTAGTTTCCTGGTATCACATCTTGCTAAATGAAGCGCCTGATTTGCTCAAGTCAAATCCGGATAAAAAAGATGAATTCGATTCAGAACATGAAGTTAATGATGATTTAAAGTAGTATTGATAAATCGTTTTCCCGTGTCGGAAGTAACAGAAACACTGACCCTGATCCAAAAAGACCTTGACCTGCAAGACTCACAAATTATTGCAGTTCCGGAATTCGATTTCAATGGCTTGAAGAATTACCTGAAAGCTGCTATTTCCAGGCTCCTTGATAATGATTTTAACAGGCTGATAAATGCAATGTATAGAATAGATATTCCCGAAGATCAATTAGCAGATGCCCTGAATACCCCTGATCCATCACGTGTGGCATCAAAAATTGCTGACCTTGTTATCCAACGGGAACTTCAGAAGGTGCGTACACGCAAAAAATATTCCGGATCTTAGCTTTTCATGTATTACAAAGCCACCCTTTTAACCCAGAATTGTCATTAGAAATTTACTGTGGCTTCTAATTGACAGTCATTCAGTCACTTGCTCATTTTTTGGTACTCACCATAATCTAAACTATGCCTCCGTGCCAAAAATTTGCGACGAGCACCTGACTAACAGCCACTTAGAACCCTCGCTACAAAGTCTAATGACAATTCTGGGTTTGAATTCCGTTCTGGTTTTCAGGTGATCTTAGTTGAACTCTGAATACAAAGACATTGTCTTTTCTACCAGATTCTTTGACCCGATAAATAAGGGAACCTGCTGATGGATATATTCAGGTTGGATATCAAGTATCCTTTGATATCCATTGGTTGCAAGTCCTCCTGCTTGCTCTACAATGAAAGCAAGGGGATTGCATTCATACATCAACCGTAATTTACCATCGGGGTTGGCACCAGTTTCCGGATAAATATATATTCCCCCTTTCAACAAGTTTCGATGGAAATCGGCCACCAGCGAACCAATATATCTTCCAGAGTAGTTTAATTCCCTGCAGGTATCAAGAAATTTTTTGACGTAGTTCGGAAAACTGTTGAATGATCCCTCATTGATGGAATAAATACTTCCTTCTTCCGGGATCCGCATATTGGTATGTGATAAAAAATATTCTCCCAGTGATATCTCATAAGTAAACCCGAAAACTCCCTGTCCTGAGGATATCACCAGCATGGTTGATGATCCATAAAGTAAATATCCCGCCAGAACCTGGGCGCTGCCCGGTTGCAGGTAGTCTTCCTGTATTACGGATCTTCCTATTTCAGATTTGCGTTCATATATAGAAAATATTGTACCAATAGAAACATTCACATCAATATTAGATGAACCATCAAGCGGATCAATAGCTACAACATATTTCGAATCTTTCCTTACTTCAATTACTTCGGGTTCTTCTTCGGATACAATCGCACAAACTTCACCTCCCCTTTCGAGGGCACGGGAAAAACGTATGTTGGCCAATACATCCAGTTTTTGCTGATTATCCCCAGCCACATTTCTTGTACCCAGTGCTCCACCAATGTTCATTAATCCTGCTTTACTTATTTCCCGGTTTACAACCTTCCCCGACAAGGCAATGTCACGGAGTAACTGTGAAAACTCCCCGGTGGCGGTGGGGTATTGGTCCTGGTTGCTTTTAATAAACCGGTCGAGTGTAGTTCCAATTGGCGCAGCTATCCTTGATTCTTCCATATTTAATCTCGAATATGTTTATAGATTTTCTATTTTCGTGTGAAAATAAGAGGTGCATGGGGAATAAAAAAATACAGGTATTAAAATTTGGAGGCGCTTCTATTAATTCGGCGGTTGGTGTCCGTAATATGTCTGTGATTCTTCAATCATATTCTGACTTTCCAATAGTAGTGGTGGTATCAGCTATGGGCAAGACCACAAATAATCTGGAAGAAATCCTGGATTTAAAAATAAAAGGAAAGACGAATGAAAATAAATGCAAGGAATTAAAGAATTATCATATAGATATTGCCAGGAATTTATTTAACAATACAAAACACAAGGTATTTGATGAAATCAATCACCTTTTCGAAAGGTTATCGCAAGCGCTGATCATTCCCAATGCAAACTACAATCAACTTTACGACCAGGTAATACCTTATGGGGAACTTCTTTCTTCACAAATTCTTGACAACTTCCTTAAACAAGAAGGTTTGAACAGCACACTCCTTCATGCCCCGGACGTAATAAAAACAGATTGTTCTTTTCGGGAAGCAAATATTGATTGGGAAAAAACTTGTCACAATATCAATAGTAGTTTAAATAGCACAATGCCCGGTGAATTAATAATGACCCAGGGATTTATTGCCGGCGCTTCGAAGGATCAAATGACTACTCTCGGACGCGAAGGGTCCGACTATTCCGCAGCCATCTTCGCATGTTGCCTTAATACGGACCGGCTGACAGTCTGGAAGGATGTCCCCGGTATTATGAACGCAGACCCAAAATTGATTGATGATGTTGTGATGTATAAAGAGCTTTCATACAAGGAAGCTTCAGAAATGACTTACTATGGTGCAAAAGTAATTCACCCTGACACAATTAAACCTCTGGCAGAAAAGAATATATCTCTATTCGTGAGAAGTTTTGTCGACCCGTCGAATCCTGGAACCCATGTGCATGATTGTAAATCCAGCCCAACTGTTCCGGCAATCATTTATAAGTCAAATCAGGTACTTATTTCTTTTGGGTTCGTTGATTTCAGGTTTGTAAATGAACCAGGTTTTGTGCGGATTTTTAATGTTCTTGACAAGTTGAATATTCATATAAATATGATGCAAAACTCAGCCATTTCTTTCTCGATTTGCTTTGACTACGATCAAAATAAAGTTGATCAACTTATTCACAGGTTAAAAGAAACTTTTTCTATTCATTACAATACTAATCTGACATTGTTGACAATCAAAAACCATACAAAAATGATCTTAGAATCCTATCAACCCAAGCCGAAGCTGCTCCTTCTTGAACAAAAAAGCAGGGCTGACTACCAGGCGGTGTTTCGGCAAGAGTAATTAAAATTATTGAATTAGGCACTTAATCTATGGCCATTAATTTCAAAGGAACAGGCTGATGTCTGACAGCCCTGGTAAGCAGATTGTCGAATATAGCCCCACCCATGTAACTACGGTTAAACCGGTAA
>SDBV01006973.1_pt1 | contig 15522 bp, 17 predicted proteins | sample 2277081 | NCBI WGS metagenome assembly SDBV01 (sample SAMN10402039, study PRJNA504765) | marine sediment metagenome | isolation source: marine sediment core GS10_PC15, 223 cmbsf | place: Arctic Ocean: Southern Knipovich Ridge | collected 2010
TCGCCCTTTGACGCCTTGTTGAAGCGAAGCGAAGATCCCGCTACCGGGAAAATTGGGGTACCCGCAACTTTGGCTCAATTAAGGGTTCCCCACAGAAATAAAGAAATAACTGCGCAAAATTGACCCCTAGATTGGGTTCGGATTTGGCTGACCGAGAGAGCAAAACCATTGCAATTGCGAGAGCGGCGTCGGTCAAGAATGGGCTGAAGCTAAGATGTTAAAATGAGAAGTTCTTTCTGCACGCGCTTTAAGGTTCTATTTCCGGATCTGGAGATAGACACAACTTTTTGATATTAATTGTTATTTAGTGCCTGAATGAAAACTGTCTTTTTCACCCATATCTACGTTGGATATAAAATTGTATTCCTCAGAATACAGATTTATGCTTGCGATTACAATTTTAATCCGCCATGATTTGAACAAAAGACAAACGGAAGTTTCAATGTCAGTTTAATATCCTAGTCAAAATGTGACATTGATCCCATTGATACATAATGTGATTTTATATAGACTCCCCCCAAAAAAAGCGCATACGTATCCACTCAAATTTACTAGCCGCTGTCCTGCTGGACTTCTTTTGTGTTGATATCATTGCTTTGTAGTATCGGATTTTCCGTTTTTTCCCGCTTGGGAGATAAATTACAACAGGACATTTTATTTTTTTGATCGCCATCTGTGGAGTTTTTCCCATGCATACCCCGCATGAGCTTCATATCACCATAAAGGCCTAAACCAAAACCTAACGCTGGTGCGGTAAAAGTCCAATGTCCACCTAAAGACTGCCCGACATATAACCCCCCGAAAAGACCCACACAACAGAGCATAAAACCTCCTTCTCTTCATTAAAATTTTAATGGAGCTGTTTTCTCTTAAGGACAACTATTGTTTTTTAATCTTTTATTTTCAACAATATAGCAACGTGCGTGCCAATATTTTGATGTGACATCCTTAATGTTATGTAACAATTTGATATAATAGATATTATTTTTTTGTAGATGGATGAAATGATATTGGAAAATCTATGGTAAATCATAAAAGTGAGTCGTGAGTATCCAACTTGACTGGATACTCTGATTTATCCGGGTAAAAAATAGCCGCCTCATTTGAAAAAAAAGAGAGGCTAATGATAATCTCATGTTACCTGAAATGGGTCGGAATTTGGTTTTCCACAAAGAGTGTCAGTTTTAAACACCCCGCAAAAGCGTAAATTGGGTCAAAGTATTCTGACTTTGATTGTCTTTGACCTTTTGAGCCCCGTTCGCTATTAATTCACGGTCTATTCGCTTTATATGTTCTAAAAAGAAAAACATAATAATATCATGTGCGACAAAGATGCCGGACTGGTGGGCGAGCTAGATAATACCCTGTGAAACTATAAAAACAGTCAGCAGGGGAAGATCATTTAATATTGGGGTTCTCAGTAAGGGTACAAATAAAAGCCCCTCAGTCTGGAGGAAGGATGAAAAACGAAAGAAAATACGTTAGAAGATCTAAAGAACAGTCCGTTGAATTTGTTGTCAAGGACCGCTGCTGCAAAGGTACTATGTTAAATCTAAGTGCCGGAGGCGCTTTTATTCAAACGCGGAGTTCATTCTCGGTTGGGGACAGTATTACCTTGATATATCAATCGGGTGCTTCTGCCACGGCAACCGTCAAACAAACCGCAACGATTAAGCGGACCACTGATAAGGGTATCGGGGTAGAGTTTAAAGGGGCAAAATATACCGATAAAAACAGTAGAGGCTTCTCAGATTTCTCCACATCAAAAAGTGTAGAGTTTAGTATCAACGGTCGTGCCTATCTGGGTTCACTTGAAGATAAGAGTAACAATGGAGTTTTTATCAAAACAACGGGGCGTTTTTCCGAGGGCCAAGATATTTCAATATCCTTTGAATCTCCTAAATTCGGAAGCGAGAAGAAAACCGGCAAAATTGTTCGGGTTACACCTCTCGGTATTGGCGTGAAATTTTCCTAGGTTGGATATACCGGATAAAATTCAAGGGAGCGAAAAGCACCTTAATGCCTGATTTTCCGCATGAGTGAGCCAATAATTCCGGTTGTTAGGGCTCAGTTGCATGTTTTTGCTATGTATCTATTTGTAATAAATTCAAATGTTTAAATTTGTATGTAACTTCTGTCGCCGTGTATTGGAGTTATGAAGGTATTCTTTTTGAGAACCGGTATCTAGGCGCCCAATACCGGTTGTTTAAACTGGATATCGTAACGCCCTTTTTTGATGATACGTGGAGAAATTTTGAATTGCCGACATAAACACCGACATGGCGCGAAAACCACCCGGTTTTAAAAAAGACCAGATCACCAATGCGAAGGTTTTTTTGAGAGATTCTCCTACCGACTTTTGCCTGGTATTGGGTTGACCGGGGAAGATTCAAACCGAACTTTGACCGAAATGTAATATATAAGAAGCCGGAGCAATCGATCCCTTTTTTGCTTAAACCACCTATTTTATATTTTGTTCCTTTCCATTCCAAATATTGCCCCATGAGTTTCTTTTTGACGACTGCGCTATCACGAAGATTTATCCTGTTTTCAAGTTTTGGAATCGAAATTTGTTGTGGCGCATAGGGTACCGTGTTGACGCACCCCGACATATAAAACAAAAGAAATATAAATATAATGAATTTAATTGAAACTTTCATAAACCCGTCCATGTTCAAAAAGCAGAGGAAAAACCTTGCGCTATTTTTTGGATTTTTCCGGGTGACTGTCCTTTTGCCTTCAATGTTTCCCATTGGGTTCCTTTTGATGCAAAGCGTTTCGGATGAAACGCACCCGCTGCAAAGCAGCCATCAACTCTTTAACTTTTTGAGATTGTTAAGTATTTCATTTGAGCACTTAAATATCGGCCCCTTAAAATTGCTCCAGTTTTTTGAAGATGATTCATTAGTGATAACATATTGAAAAAAAATTATTGTAATTTACGAATTCTAATTTCGATATTGTTACTGTCTTTGAGCAATTCGATAATTTTCAATGTATCTGTTTTCCCATAGTGATACGGGTAAAGAACTCTGGGATTAAAACCTCTGGCAGCCGCAGCCACCATTTCAGGGGTCATGGTGTAGGGGAGGTTCATGGGTAAAAAAGCATAATCAATGTTTTTTAATGTTTTCATCTCAGGAATATTTTCTGTGTCTCCGGCGATGTATACCTTCTTGTCTCCAAAAAATAATACATACCCATTACCCTCACCTTTGGGATGAAAATATTGCCCGTTATCCCTTCTATGAATCAGGTTGTATGCCGGTAGCGCCTTTACTCTAATCCCTTTGATTGTTTTATTGTCCCCATTTTTCATGATTGTGCCGTTTTTAACTTTTTTTGCACCTAATTCCGTAAGAACCAATTCCGTTTTTTGGGTCCGTATCTGTTTTAATGCATTTGGGTCGAGATGGTCGCGGTGATGATGTGTAAGAAAGATTATTTCAGCTTTTGGGAGGGAGGTGTAATCAGCTATTTTACTGAAAGGGTCAATATAGATATTATTGTTTTGATAATTTAAAAGAAGGCTTCCGTGTCCTAGAAAGGTAATTTTCAATTCACCATCAGATGTTTTGATAATATCGGTTTCAAATTCCTTTTGTGCAAGGACAGGAGTTGCGCATACTGAAATCATTAATATCGAAAGTAATATTAATTTCATAATGTTTTATTCCTCCTTTATTTATTTGGCTTTGGAAAAATGCTCAATTTCGTTTCAGTTCAAGGACAATTTTGCCGAATGACACCTCGTCAGGGCAGGGGGCGGAGATGCTCCCTGTCAACGCGAAAGTTTTAAACAGTCCTTGACCGCCGCTGGTCTGTTCCGGCTTTTAACGGGGCTCTGCAAGGCAGAAATAAATTGAGTATTTCGAGGTTAATCCGCCTCTGGAGGGTTGAAATTTGAGCCTGTTGGCATACCCCGCTTATCAGAAACACCAAAATTGGGCTTCCGGCTCGGAGAGCGAAAGAGGGTATTTTTTTAAGGGCACTTTTTGTCGCCATCCATCATCCGTTGTTTGAAGCAGAGCGCAACAGCGCCGGAATCGGTTTGATGGATATCTTTCATGTTTAACCCATATGGTTATCGACGAAAACCATACTCAAGGGTAAAGAACTGGGGTTTCAAATCAGCCAGGGGTTCCCGGAGTTTTGTCAGTTCCTCTTCAGGACCATGAATTTCCAACCGGGCAAGGTCAACAATTTTGAGGACTTCTTCGAGTAATGAACCCACATTTTCAAGGTGCGCCAGCAATCCATCGGCGTCTTCATACCCTTCTCGACAATGGGCCTGGTCCCCATCAAAGCTGAAACCATAATAGAGGCATTTTGATTCGGTTTTGGTTTTTTCAATAAATTTTTCGCAAAATTCTTTAAAAACTTCAAGTTTGCCGCTGGGAATTTTAAAATAGGGTACGATCGTACAACATTTGTCTTGAGTAGCCATAGTTCCCTCCTTGCTTAAAAATTTATAGCGTCTCTCCTTCCCACCAAACGCGTTATGTGATCATCTTCCGAGAAAAACTTAAAATATTTGAAAAACTTGAAACTCCAAAAAAAAATCCTGATTGAGAAAGTTGGAAATACCCCAGGCCCACGGCGGCAAGCCCTTGACAATCCAAAAAGGAGTGATAAGTGTCAAAAATGAGGTGTCATCGGTTTTTCCACAGGGCAAACAAAAAAGGATTATTTATTACCTGAACGAAAACTGTCTTTTTAGCCCATATCTGCATTGAAGATGAAATTGTAATCCGTTAAATACAGCCGTATGCCCGGGATTAAAATTTTGCCCCGCTTGATCTGAACGAAAAATTCTGATTTTCGTTCGAACACTAGTTATATTAAATAACCCTCTCGAACATAAAAACATTATGGACATGATATTGAATCCCCAATCTGGTTTGTCGATTAAACATCTTAAACTATTTTCTATATTTTGTATATGTGCATTTTGGGCAGTATAAAATACGCTTAATGCACTGCATGATCGGCGGTTTCAAATCCCTGTTCCTACTTTCCAGGCACTGATAAGCTTGGGCTCGCCGAAATCCGCATAATTGCCTGCGGAACAGCCATGCCGGCTCCCCGAAGGGGGAAGGCGGTGACCTGTTTTCTTGTCGAACTCGGCACCGGCGACAAGTTTCTGTTTAACATCGGGACGGAGTCGATGGGAAACATCATGTCGCTCGATATCCCCAACATTCCCGCCGGGGACGGACCGGTTAGTTTCATACTCGAGTGGAACGGATATAAGAGTATCTATGGCGGAGATACAGCACCAAACAAGTGGTTCATGGAGTATGGCAAAGATGCTCTGTTAAAAATCCCTGACAACAAAGGAGAAGCGGTATCCTCAGCCTTCCCAACGGGTAAAAAATATGATACTGTAAGTGGGTACCATCAGTAGTCGATTTCGGAAATTGAGCCCAATTATCCTGAACCCTTTGCTGCCATTCTTTTTAAACCGCTTTTGGTATATTTTTCTGCAGCAATAGGCTTACCCTAACATAGCGAGAAGGCCATGCGTTGGAAACAATTTTTCACGCCCATAAAATCGATTAACGTGGACGAGGGACGTCGGCTCATCGAAAAAAATCCTTCAGACGAACTGACTATTTTAGATGTTCGCCAACCCGGCGAATATAAAGACCAACATATCCCAGGCGCCAAATTGATACCAATGGCGGATCTGAACGAGAGAATCGCCGAACTGGATCCGAATAAGCCCATGATTGTCTACTGAGCGATAGGGGGCCGCAGCCGGGTTGCTGCGCAAATGCTTTCAGGAAAAGGGTTCAACAAGGTCTATAATCTTTCCGGTGGGATCCGTGCATGGAGAGGCCGGGTCGCTTTTGGCCAGGAGGAACTGGGACTGGCTCTCTTTACCGGAAACGAAACTCCTGAGGAAACCCTGGTTGTTGCGTATTCCCTGGAGGCAGGGTTGCAAGATTTCTATTTGTCGATGATCCCCCGGGTGAAAGAGAGTGATGCCAAAAAACTTTTTAAAAAGCTTTCCGAAATAGAAATCAAACACCAGGATCGCATTTTCAAGGAATATCTTGAAATCACTGGAAAATCCGTACGCCGAAAAGAATTTGAGAAAACCGTGATCGTCAAGGCGGTTGAAGGTGGTCTAACGAGTGAAGAGTATGCGAATATGTTCCAACCGGATTGGGAATCAACAAAGGATATTGTCGATGTCGCCATGTCCATAGAGGCACAAGCATTGGATCTCTATTTACGGGTTTCGAACCAAAGTATTAATCCAAAAAGTAAAAAAGTGCTCTTACAGATCGCATCGGAAGAGCGAACCCACCTGGCCCTTCTGGGAAACCTGATGGAACAAAATTATTGATGAAAAATTTGAAAAATAGTAGTGACCGGAATCAGCAGCACTCCTGTAAGAGGGGGTCATGTTGACCGTATGGTACAATTTTATATCATAATAAAAAGACAGTTTTTGTTCAGGCACGACATTTCAAATTTTTTCTTGTCTCACACTTGAAAATAAACTTCTTATCAAGTACGAGTAGAGGATTGATCACTCAGAGGAGGTACAATGGAATTTCAAAACCTGCTTTTTAAGAAGAAAGACGGAATCGGTTATCTGACGCTCAATCGACCGGAAAAGCTCAACGCCCTTAGCGATGAATTGATGGCTGAACTGCGACAGGCTCTGGACATGATCGAGGAGGATCCTGAGATCAAGGTGATTATTTTCACCGGCTCAGGCCGAGCCTTCTCCGCAGGCTTTGACATCGGATCAAAAGAGGGCGAACCCGAGATTTACGAACGCACCGCCGATGAGTGGCGCTCTCACCTGAAGCGACACATCGACACATTCCTCAAAATTTGGCACTCCGGCAAGCCCTACATTGCCGCCATAAACGGCTATGCTCTGGCCGGGGCCTGCGAGCTGGCCCAGATTTGCGATATCAAAATCGCATCAGAAAACGCGATCTTAGGTGAACCCGAGATTCGTTTTGGCACCGGGCCCCCGCTTTTGATCACGCCCTTTAGCGTGGGTTTAGCCAAAGCCAAGGAACTGCTCCTGACCGGTGAGACGCTGACCGCGCAGGAAGCCGAGCGTTTGGGTATGATCAACCGGGTCGTGCCACCCGATCGGCTCATGGCCGAGTGCGAGAAGACGGCGCGTAAAATTATCAAAATCGCCCGTGTCGGTGTCAAGTTCAACAAAGCCGCGATCAATCATGCCTTCGAGAACATGGGTTTTCTCAATACCATCTATCATAATCTTGACCTTGTCACGCTTTTTGATACTACCCGCACCGAAGAACAAGAAGCATTCAACCAGATCCGCAAGGAAAAGGGGCTCCGTGCCGCCCTTGATTGGCGCGATGCACTCTTTAAGGAAGATGATTAGCCGTATTAGCCCTAATTGATCGAAAGTCGAGGGTGCCTCAGTTTCCCCGGTAGCGGGTTCTTCACTTCAACAAGGCGTCCAAGGGTGTTATATCGAAACTATATAATCAATGTTCGGCTGGAGAGGAAAAGTGATAGCTATACGGCCAGAAGAACCGGGTGATATTGCAGGAGTACGTGCGGTTAACGAGACCGCATTCGGCCAACCGGTTGAGGCTGGAATTGTTGACTCAATCCGGACTGCGTGTCCGGATGTCGTGTCGCTTGTCGCAGTAGATGACGGCCCAGTTGTCGGACACATTTTCTTCAGCCCGGTCCTCGTTTCCGGCGAGAGCGGTACTGTACAGGGTATGGGGCTTGCACCCATGGCCGTGCTGCCGAAAAACCAACGCCAAGGCCTCGGCTCTCTACTGGTCCGTGAGGGGATTAAAGCCATGCATGAACGGAAGTGTCCATTCATTATCGTTCTCGGTCATCCAGAGTACTATCCGCGATTTGGATTCGATTGTGCCTCGAAACATGGCCTCTCTTGTCAGTGGGACGGGGTTCCTGACGAGGCGTTTATGGTGCTGATTCTTGAGGAGGCAACCATGGCGGGTGTCTCCGGCACGGCCAGATACCGAAACGAGTTTGATCAAGCAATGTGAAAACCGAACCCTTAGTTCAGTTAAATAAAATCTTAATTTCAAAATAGAAGGTTCACCATGCGCAGTACTAAAATATTGTATTTTGTAATATCTGCTTTCTTATTTTTGACGGCTTGCACTGCCGGTTATCATGGCTCGTTCGCTCCAAGTACCTACATTGGTAATGAAGAGGGTACAACTCCTGGGCAAATAGACCGCGTTAAGGGTCAAAGTTGCCAAACAAGAGTACTATACCTGTTTCCGACTGGATCTCCCCCTTCAACCGCTGAGGCTATTCAATCAGCCAAGGACCAATATGAAGATACGAAATATCTTACTGATATATCTATAGATGACAGAACAGAATGGGAAATTGGATATTCGAGGCAATGCATAACCGTGGAAGGCATCGCACATCGATAAATCTAATATTTCGCTTCACCTGACAGCGAACGCCTTGGGATTTTGTTGCAGGTGAGCTTGGTTATGCACTTTTCTAAACCCGCCATCGCTTATTACCACCCAAATAATCTCTTGACAATGATATCAATAGTGATACTATATAGGTATGGCTAAAATTGAAGATATACTTTTGCTGATGAAGCGGAATCCCAAAGGGATTCGATATAATGATTTGTTAAAAGTTTGCGATTATTATTTTGGGAAGGCCCGTCAAGCAAGTAGCAGCCATCGGATATATAAGACGCCTTGGCAAGGTAATCCAAGAATAAACATACAAAACTATAAAGGAATGGCTAAAATATATCAAGTAAAACAACTACTTATAGCCATACAGAAAATGGAGGACGATCATGTCTTTTAAAAATGACCGTTATACATATCGAGTAACCTGGTCCGAAGATGATAACGAATATGTTGGATTGTGCACAGAATTTCCAAGCGTAAGCTGGTTATCTAAAACGCCGGAAGCGGCCTTAAAAGGTATACGGAAAGTTGTCGCGGATATTGTCGATGATATGCAGAGTACTGGTGAAGCCGTACCCAATCCTATTGCAATTAAGCATTATAGCGGAAAATTTATGGTGCGAATTCCACCTGAAATTCACCGAAAGCTGGCTATTCAGGCAGCGGAGTCTGGTGTCAGCTTGAATCGACTTGCCAGCTCAAAGCTTAGCCAGTGATACATTCCAGTGCATAAGAACCCAGTGGAGCTGATAGCGTGCAGTCAGCGGTTTGTTGTAAACAGAAATATTACATCTTCTGAAGGGTATCAACATCCTGTACGTAATATTGATTCTGACACCCCCTAAGGCATGAGGCAAGAGCTAATTGATCTGTTTTTCACCTTGGTGAGCACAATTATTCGACTTTGAGTGCAGTCAAATTTAGACTTGACCCCAAACTTTACTGGCTTTACTGGCTTTATATAAGTAAGCCAGAAGCTTTTTCTATGATTTTAAAAATCTATGAAAGGGGAAAATATCATGAAAAGAAGTTTGAAAATCGTTGCAGTAGCATTGGGAATTTTATTTGCAATGCCCATAACAAACAATGGAGTTTTTGCAACCGATTATTCAGGGAAGTATTGGAATCTTTACAAAAAGAATAGAAATAGAATTTGATGGATCAATATAACCCTCGTTGGATTTAGGAGATGACAAGAGCAAAAGGAATCACACTCGTGAGGCTGCTCCTATGGCTCGTCGTCGTTGGCTTGCTGACAGGCCTGCTGTGGCCCCTCTTCCACGAGGCACGTAGTTATGCTCAACGCCTTGAGTGCAATCGCAATATGCAATTGCTTGCTTCAGCCAAGGAAGAGTGGGCCCAGCAAAACAATGTGCCCGACGGCAGTCATTGCGACATAAATGCTGTCCTTAAAAACGTTAAAGGTGGAAAAATGCCATGCTGTCCCACAACAGGAAAACCAATGCATGACATCGGCAAGGTGGGTGAGGACCCATTCTGCTTGGTTCATGGCACAATGGTGAAGACCCCCTCGCCGGATGGAACTAGTCCAGGGAATAACTAGTGCCCATCCACAAACGGCATCTTTTGGCCCTGAGCGGCGTTTTCGCTCTTTTGAAATCCTCGACATAGCCCGCTATGCCTGCGGTTTCAAAATTGCTCAAGCCTTGCTCTTGAACCAAAATCTACCATTTGTGGACGGACACTAACTAAGAAGGAATCCACGAGATAGGGAGAAGCCTCACAGCTCCCATCCTTCTGCACCACCGGCCTTACGGGTCACGTATCCGACGCTTCGGCAGACTAAACAAAAAGTGGTCTGGGAAGAAACAAAACAAGCGTGATAAAAGGTGTGGTTTGGTACCATTTCATGGCCGGATTGAATTAGATTGAACGGCATTTTTAGCATAAAAACCAACTTTATCAAGCCCCTGTTTTGTTTGACACCAAAACCTAAAAATGCGACAGGATGAAATAGCAATTACAAATCAAAGAGTTGAGAGACACTTTTTATTGAGATATTATTTAAAAATATATAAATTTTTGTGATTTTTTATACTCTCAACGCATCTGAAATTAAGGAATCGATAATTATGGCACCAGAAGCTTCACTAACTACTCAAATTATCTCACAAGCAGAATCGTATGATGGAATCCGAGCCGGACTTGTCAGCCTGGAAGACATTTTGCAAGGCCCTTCATATCAAGCGACTCCAAAAGGTCCGGGAATCATGACCCAGTTCGACGATGTTCAGGTTGCTGATTGGCTAAAGGAGGCTCGAACGGTGTTGATATTGGGCTTGAGTCATCCAAAAATAGACCCTCGTTTAGACTGGGAGGAACGAGGCGATACCTGGGGCAATAGGCATCTTAGGGAAATATCAGAGTCTCTGAAACAATGGCTCCGAGAAAAATACGATTTAGACGCTCAACCCCTACCCTATCATGTGGAAAAGGGTGGACTATTCCTGAAAGACGCTGCTGCTTTATCTGGAATTGGTATCATAGGTCGAAATAACCTGTTGTTACATCCGGAGTGGGGACCGAGAATCAGGCTTCGTTCGATTCTACTGGAGGGAGATTTACAAACGACGGAAGCACTCGAAGGATTCTCCCCCTGCGAAACCTGTGAGGGGTTTTGCCAAAAAGCATGCCCCATGAAAGCTTTTCCCCAAGAAAAATATAGTCGACCGATCTGCCATAAGCAGATGAATGTTGACATGGTGAATAAAGTTCCCGATGGAGAAATCGGAGAAAATGGGAAACACAATTTGTTGATTAAATGGTGCCGTGCTTGTGAATTGTCTTGTCCGGTAGGAGCTTAAAAGTTTATCTTATTTCGTAATAAGTTGTTTAGATGGATCAAGGGCAATGCAATAATAGAAATTCCTGTTACAGGACGTACAATAAATCAGCCTCTTTGAAGTTGCATTAACTCCAACGAATCAGCAATATTGACATTTAAAAAAATCTGAGATAACCATTTAATATATGCAATAATTTCTTAAAATTCAGAAGCTTATATATTCTCAATATAGTGCGCCTCAAAGTCGCGTGTTTTGATGGATAGGGGCCCATTTTTCGTGCGACACCCTCGATGCATTGCGATTGACTCAGTCTCTTCGACTGGGTATTGAGCTTCTGATCTTTAATCTGATTATCACCTGGATATTGAAAACATAGGTACTGTAGATACCGAATTCGACCTCATCAAACCGAGATAAAGTGAAACTCCAATATTTGGGACAAAACAATCAAAAGGAGTTTAATAGTGAAGATCATTCATTTTTCCATCATGTGCATTACGGTTATTCTGGCATTAGCCCTAGCGAATCCGGCACTGGCTGACAGTTTCACTGGTACCATTGATGTCTACAAGAAGGATGAATCGGTCCAGCCTTTTTTTAAAAGCGCATATGGATATGCGGTTTTCCCGAATATCGCAAAGGGCGGCATCGTCATCGGAGGCGCCTACGGTAAAGGTCAGGTATATCGTGGTGGCAAAGTTACCGGCGAAACGTCTTTATTCAAAGCCACCATCGGTTTTCAACTTGGCGGGCAGGTCTTTAGCGAGATAATTTTTTTTGAAGACAAACGTACCTATGAAAAATTCATTAGCGGGGAATTCGAGTTTGACGCCGTCGCCTCCGCTGTTGCGATTACTGCCGGTGTTCAGGTCAAGGCCGGCACAGAAGGTGCCACAGCCAGCGCCAGCGCCGTGCCTACCGCCGGTGAACACGCAGATACAAGCTATTATAAGGGGATGGCGGTGTTTGTACACACCATAGGTGGGTTGATGTACGAGGCGGCCATTGGTGGTCAGAAGTTCACCTTCAAGGCGAAGTAATGAGTCTACCTGTTTTGGGTTGGATGCTGGCTGCAAAAAATGAGATTATGATCTTTATGAAAGATAGTGCGACACGTGGCGCAAGGGCGTACACTGTGCGAGCGATTCCTTATATTTGAATTATTGTGATCGTTGGGTATGATAAATTTTTTGAAATGAGAAAAGACGGGCAGAAAAACTACCGTGGAGCGGTTTCATACATTATTTAATATATGATTTTTTGTGATTTTTTGCATACTCTCATAAACCCGTGATTTTTTGTTTTCCAGATCTTACTTTATGTGGGCCATCTGATTCGATATTGCGTCCCGCCGTTATTTTCAATATCTACTCTGCCTTTAAGCTGTTTTTCAACCAAGGTTTTGATCAACGTTAAACCGAGTGTTCCCTTGCTTTTTTTTTGAAATTGCTTGGGCATGCCGACGCCGTTATCATAGACAACGAGCTCTTGGCTTTTCTTTGTGAGCGGATTAAGTGAAATGGAGATGCATCCCTTAAGTCCATTGGGAAAGGCGTATTTTAGAGAGTTTGAAATGATTTCATTAAGAACCATACCGAATGGGATGGCATGGTCTAAATGCAATTTGGTCACTGTGATGTCTGTCTGAAATGTGATTTGATCCGGATCGATGTTATAAGCCCTGAACAGCGATTTTCCAAGATCCTTAATATAGGCTCGGACGCTTAAATGTGAAAAGTCTTCTGCCTGGTACAGTTTCTCATGAATCAGCGCCATGGTATTGATGCGGTTGCGGGCCTCTTCGAACATTTCAGTTACTACCTTATCTTCTGAACGAAGCGCCTGAAGCTGCAACAGACCGATAATGATCTGCATATTGTTTTTAACCCGGTGGTGGACTTCCTGGATCAGGATATTCTTCTCTTTAATCGATTCTTTTAGTCGATTTTCTGCTTGTACCTGATTGGTAATATCACGTGCAAATATTGCAAACGCTTCGATCTCATGATTTTCATTATGGATCGGGTAAAGGCTAATGTCTTGAATCCGTCCTTCCCGTTTGTCTTGAAATTGTAGCGGCTTAGCTGATCGATAAAGCTGTTTTAACAGTCGCCTCCTCTTTCTTGCAATATCGGCCGGCAGGTACTGTTCAAGAGTCATCCCGGTAATCTCATCGACAGTTCCCCCCAGCCTGGCTGCACCGACTTCATTGATGGCTAAAATGGTGCCTTCGGGATCGACCAAGAGGGCGGTTTCGGTAGTGGCATTTAAGAGTGCCCGCCAAGCTTCCTCGCTTTTCCGGATAGCCGCTTCTGCTTTTTTGAGTTCCGAAAGATCGGTATGCACCCCAAAGGTGCCTTGGAAATTTCCCTCTGAATCCAAAATCGTCTGAGGCGAATTCAATACCGGCACCCGTTTACCGTCTTTTGTTGTCAGTTCGAGCTCGTATGGTGTTGTTATTCCTTTTCGCCGTTTCACGATGTGCTTTTCTAAGATTCGCCTGTTTTTGCCACTGACAAAAAAACGGGTCGCTTTACCGATTATTTCCTTGGGTCGGTATCCCAACATTTTACAAAATTTTTCGTTGGCATAAGCTATCCGGCCGTCTTTTTCAGTAATAGAAAACCCGTCGTTCATAGTCTCAATTAATGACCGGTATTTGGTTTCACTCTCTTTGAGCCGTTGTTCGGTTAGTTTTCGATCGGTGATGTTTCGATGGATGCTAATGATGGTTTTGCGACCTTTAAATTCAAAGATCGAAGGGCTTGCCTCAACGTAGATTTTATCGCCATTTTTTGAAAACGTATACTCATGAGGCTCAAGCGTTTTTTCTTTGGACAGTCGTTGAAGCCGCTGTTTAACTGTATCGTGATCACCTGGCGACACGATGTCGTAAATGGTCATCTGTTTGAGCTCTTCTATAGTTATTCCCACCAAGTCCTGGGCTGCCTTATTGGCATCGATAATCTTGGCAGTTTCGAGATCGTTTAAGAAAATGGGATCGACTGCATGGTCCATGATTTGCTTGTACAAATACTCGCTCTCTTTTCTTTGTTTATCAGCTGCTTTGCGGTGCGATATGTCGCGATTGATGATAACCGCTAATTTGTAAACCCCGGTGTCGATTATAAATGATTTTGATTCCACGGGAATTTTTCTACCATCTTTTGCGCTAATCGTGTATTCCTGCGGTTCAACGGTTTCACCCTCTAAAAGACGCTCCAAACGCGTCCTTGATATTGAAAATTCCTGTTCATTCAAAATGTCACACTTGTTAAAATTGGAAAGTTCTTCGGAGGATAAATCAGCAATTTTCTGTGCTGATCGGTTTGCATACGTCAGTTGCCCTGAATCAATATCCATCATCGCAATGGCGTCTTCAGCATTGTCGACCACCGACCGATACAATTTTTCGCTCTCCCGAACCGCTGAAAGCTCCTTCTCCAACTCGGCAACCCGTTTGGACAGTGTCTCATAGCTTGGCCCCTGATCCATTATGAGATCCTTTATATAAGCTTTAAAGGGTTGTTTTTGAAAAACAAATCCACTAACAAGATTCAGAATATATTATACTGACACCTTGTCGGTTTACTGTCAACCGATGCTCTTGTCCTGTTTTTCAACCTGCCTGATTCATCTAGTATCATTCATTTTCAAAAAATTTTAAATTGGAACCGAAAAGTTCGGTCGATTTATCAAAAGGCAGGGTTTATAAGCCATTGTCTGAACCCAGCGTCCTATTACATCTCATCTATAACTGGTTTTGAACATAAGCCCGTCTTGACAACATGGTCTATATTCTATATTTGAACATTTGTTCAATCGGTCGGTACACAACCATGGTTCATTGATCTTTTTTGATCGATCTCTTACCCAAAAGCGAATTCTTATCACTCACTTGTTATGAATAGAAGAATTGTTTCAAATGGATGTTCAGCTGGGTGTTGGCTTGCGTTATTGATTATTTGCTTTTTGCATGTCTTTGCAGGAACGCTTTCAGCTGATTCAAGGCAGTATACGTCTGTCGGCGAGCTGATGCGTAAAATGCCTTATCAACATCTCAAGGCTGGAGTCGCTGAAAACTGGAAAAGGGCAAGAAGAGATATCTTGCTGGGGGAAGGTATCTGCCGCGATCCGAAAAAACACGTTTTACTTTCATTTAACGGTGAACATGTTGCGACGATTGGCAACGAATCGTCAAAGAGGGCCACTCAATCGAAAATTAACCGGACGCGGCGTCAGTTGGCCAAAAAGAGGCGCGAAGGCTATGTGCTTGGGAC
>SDBV01006974.1_pt1 | contig 15521 bp, 11 predicted proteins | sample 2277081 | NCBI WGS metagenome assembly SDBV01 (sample SAMN10402039, study PRJNA504765) | marine sediment metagenome | isolation source: marine sediment core GS10_PC15, 223 cmbsf | place: Arctic Ocean: Southern Knipovich Ridge | collected 2010
GGATTGTCCTCAACCAGCAGTATCGCCTTGTCAGCCATGTTGTCTCTCTCCCGTCTGCGCCATAGAGTGAAGTAAAGGTTGCTCCTTTGCCTACATCCGTCGGTCCGAGCCATGATCTCTCCGACCCTAGAGAACCCCTTCTTCGAAAAAGGAATAGAAGCACCCATCGCCGATGGTCACATGATCGAGAAGCCTGATACCCAGCAGCTCTGCCGCATCGGCCAGCTTGGTGGTGAGCAGCCTGTCTTCTTCCGACGGCCGTGCATCGCCCGAAGGATGATTGTGGACGAAAGCCACTGCCGCAGCCGACTCCCGTACAGCTTCTTTGAAGGCCTCCCGCAGATGCACGCAGGCATTGCTCAGGCTGCCGATCGACACGACCTCATCCTTGATAAGCCTGTTCTTCTGGTCGAGGAGCACGCAGATGAAATGTTCCCGCTTCTTGTCGCGCAGACGCAGATGGTAGTGCTCAAAGAGGTCCCGCCCACACGTGAACCTTCTCGTGTGCTTCCCAGGCTCCACGGCCCACCTGCGGCCCAACTCAAGCGCTGCGAGCAGCCGCCGCGCCTTGCTCTCGCTCATGCCGACCGAGTGTGACAGCTCATGGCTCGTCATTTGAACCAGTGCCCTCAGTCCTTCTGCCACCAGCTTCGCCATCTCCGGCGGGTTCCCCGTATCCAGGACGAGCCCGGCGAGATCTGCGGTCGGAAGGAGCTCAAGACCACCACCTGAGCTTGCGACTGTCTGGCCTGCGGGCGCCGGCGCGTCGTCCCTGTGGCGAGCAGAAGTGGCGGTTCGGGGCTTCCGCGGTAGCACACTTGCGTCCTGGCTGTCCGCAGACTCCAAGGACCCACCGTATCCCCGCTTTGCGCTGCGCCCGACGAGCGGCTGTCCCTCCTGCCACCCGTGGTGCCTCGATCTGCTGGAAAGGCGCATCCCAGGTGCTTCGGGAGTGCCCTCTGCGATCGTAGCGCGGTCTACGTCGTCTCGATCTGCTCTTGTCTTCTGGTGTGCGAGGAGAACCTGCAGGATGAGCAAGTTCGACGAGAAGGCTTCTATGAGCTCCCAGAACGAACCTGCGACTGCGTCGAGAATCCATGACTCGACGGTCGGGCGTTGCCGGCGACGGGAATCGTTGGGCAGAAGTCCCCTGACGCTGCTGCAGAATCGCTTGGCCTCCCGTTCTACTCTCCCGAGGGCTCGCGAGACCTTTCGGGCGGAAGGCCGGCCCCGGAAAAGACCTGCACAGTCCGCCGCAGCCGCAAGCAGTCCGCTGATTGCGCGAAAGAATTCGGCAGCGATCTCCACGTTTGTCTTCGTTTCTGCTGACCGCTTGCGCCCCTGGGAGTTCTCCCTTGCCTCGTGCGTGGCCGCGTCATACCTCCTGCCCCCCCCTCAAGGCTGCGCCCGTTCGATCTGTCTCGTTTTCTCGGTCCACTTGCTCTACGGCCCGATCAGTTCCTCCCTGTCTCCCTGTTGCTCACTGCCCTCTGGTGCAGGGAACCTAGCCTTCAGTGCATGCTGGCAGCCTCAAGGCAAAGACAGCGCCTTGTCTGTCGGCCGAAAGCGTTTCCAAGGTGCCGCCGTAACTCACAGCCAGACGGGAGGCTATGTAGAGCCCTAACCCCGCGCCTCCGACGGCTCCCTTTGTTGTGAAGGATGGTTCAAAGAGGCAACGTAGCGTGGACGCGTCCAGCCCGCATCCCGTATCCGAAACGGTGATCACCACGCGCTTCGTCGCGACGGGTGCGATCTCTTCACACAAGTTCACCGTGAGTTCTCCTCCACCGGGCATCGCCTCCAGCGCGTTGCGCGCAAGGTTGAACAGCATCTGCTTGAGGACGTCGTCGGGCACTGCGACTTGCAGACCGGACTCGGGTCCTGTGATTCTGGCTGCCACCTGTTGACGCCTGGCCTGAGGGCCGACAGTCTCGATGCACTCTCGTACGACAAGCGCGGCATCGCATTGGCCCTCTGCCGGAGGAGTCGGTTGAAGTCGCACAAGATTCTCGGAAAGCCGCACACAGCGCTCCAGCTCCAACAGGGCGATGTCGATGCTCCCGGTCACGTCCTGCGTGGAGCCCTTCTGTACCCGTTCCAGGAATCCCTTGGCGCCAGTCAGAGCGTTCCTGAGTTCGTGGCCCAGGCAGGCCGCTACCAGCCGGAGGTCCATTTCAAAGGGATCGGAGCCAGGTACGTCTCTGTTCTCGCTCACCATGTCTGCCTTTCTTCACTGCTGCTATGGCTTGTGCGTGACTTGGGCGAGACGCCTCAGCAAGGGGGCTTCATCGCGCCCCCGTTGGACGGCCGCGACGGCGCGGAGGAATCCGATTCGGTCCGTCTTCTCATGATTGCTCATCGCCCGCAATGCAAGCGGTGTGGCAACTTCCAGATCAAAGTGGGCATTCCCGAACTCCCCAGCGAAGTGCCGGAGCAATACGCGTACGTCCTCTGGCCTTAGGGATGGCGGCGGCACCTCGAACGAAACCTCGGGTGGCAGGTGTGCGGCCAGTGAGCGGACAGTTCGCAGTTCGGCCCTCAGCACGTCGACCAAGGCCACCGCGTACACGTTCTCGCTCCGCTCGGGGCTGGAGGCGAACGTCCAAGCAGCGTCGAAAGCGGCGGAGACATCGCGTGCCGCTTCTTGCCTCAGTAGGAAGCCGACGGCGCCGTGTGCTTCTTCTGCCAGCTCGGACATTGGGTCCCGCCATCCCTCCGGGTCGAGCCGCCAGATACTGCCCGCTGAGAGGCCCAGACTCCGGAAGGCCAGACGGGCAAGGGTCTCCTTGCCTGCGCCGCGCGGGCCGAAGACCAGAGCCGCACGGCGCGATCTGAGATGTTCCGTGAGAGTCGCCGACAGGCGTGCGACGAACGGGGTACTAACCGGCTGGAAACCCTCCCTTGATTCGAGGGCTTCCTCGAGGGCCGAGAGCAGCCTCTCGCAGCTCAGCGGCTTCACAACATATCCTCTCGCACCAGATCGCATCAGCGCTGCAGCCCTTCGGCATTCGTCGACGACGGTGACCACGAGGATGCGGGCCTGAGGGTCGGCACGCAGCATCTCAGTCGCGACCTTTTCTCCGTCAAGGTCAGGCATGAGAAGGTCCAGGATCACCGCGTCGGGGCGATGCTTCCTGAACATGTCGATTCCCGCACCCCCGCCCCTCGCCGCGAGGACCCGGTACTTCCCGCGCAGGACCTCCCCGTACACGTCGAGGGCGGCTTGGTGATCATCCACGGCCAGAACGGTCTTCATCGTACACCTCGACCCGCAAGGAACCTGAGCAATCGCCCTGCCAGAGGGCCGGCACGAGAGACGGCGCCGGAGAGACCAGCGCAAGCTCTGGCCAGAGAAGAGGTTAGAGAGCTCTGGCGGCCGAAGACCTCGCGCCGTAGAGCACACGCACGTGTGCCGCGCGGCACATTCTACTGTGCAAGCTAGACTGGCAACGTTACGGTGAAAGTCGCCCCCTGGCCCACGGAGGTCTGCACGTCGATGGTCCCGCCGTGTTCCTCCACGATCTTCTGGGAGATCGCGAGGCCGAGGCCGGTGCCGTGCTCCTTGGTGGAGGAGAACGGCCGGAACAGTTCGTCCATGCGATCGGGAGGGATGCCGCATCCGTTATCCGACACGCTGATCCGCACCTGGCCGTCGCCGTCGGCCAGAAGGCGCAGGACGATCTTGCCGTTGGACCTGCGGGATTCGATTATGGCCTCCGCCGAATTGCGCAGCAGATTCAGGAGCACCTGCTTGATCTTCTCGCCGTCGACGCTCGCCGGAGGAAGCGGACCGTCGGCCCCCACCTCGACTGCAATCCCCTGCTGCTTTGCTTCCTCCGAAAAGAGCGCCGCACAGAGCCTGGCCAGCTCGGTCAATTCGGTAGATACCCGCACGAGCTTCGGAGGCCGGGAGTACTCCAGGAGAGCGCGGACCATCGTGTCAAGCCGGTCGATCTCCGCGGGCACGACCGACACGAGCGTCCTGCGATACTCCGGGTCGTCCAGCTTTTGTTCGAGCAGCTGCACCAGTACCTTTATGGAGGAGATAGGGTTTCTTATCTCGTGGGCCACGCCGGAGGCGACCCTGCCGAGGAGCGCGAATCGCTGCACGCGTTTCAGCTTGTTCTCGAGCTCGCGACGTCGGGTCTCGTCCGTGGCCACGAGCACGACACCCCCCGGCTCCCCGGCGCTCTGCAGGGGCGACGTCCTCACGTGGAGCACCTTGTCGCCGTATTCGACGCTCTCGCCCGAATTGTGCTCGCCCGAAAGAGACGAAGAGACGAGGGAGAGGAGCACCGGGCTCCGGGCGAAGGCCTCTCTCGTCGGCTTGCCCCTGATACTGCCGAAGGCGTGCACAGCGGCGTCGTTAGCCCTGACGACACGGCCCTGTGGGTCCACCGTGACCACCGCGTCCGCCAGGCTGCGGAAGACGTTCTCTACGTAGCGCTTCATCTCAGCGACGCTGTCGTAGAGGAGGGCGTTCTCAAGAGCCACCGCTGCCGAATTCCCCACGACCCGCAGAAGCACCATGTCGTCTTCCGTGTACGGCATCTGTGACGGCCTCTCTCCCCAGGCCAGAACGCCGATGAGCCTCCCCCTGGACTCCACCGGAACAGCGACTTCCGTCCTGTGATCAGGCGGCGTATCGCTGCGCGAGCCGGAAAGAGAGAATCGGCCCCGTTTGGACCCTTCGGTCCACTTTTTCCCTTCGGCCACGGGTATCCTTCTGGGCGATTCAGTTTCATCGTAGTACAAGCTTCCTTCGCTCATGGAATGCGACAACCGCAGTGCAAGCGATGCGCCGTCGGAAGTGACAACGTAGGCTTCCGCTCTTCCGATGTTGAGGGTCTCGCAGACCTTCGCCGCGACGGCGGTCAGCAGCTGTCGGGATTCGAGCATCCTGGCCATGTCGCGTGACAGGGCCTCGATCGTCACGCGATAGTCGTACCTCTTGCCCAGGAATACGCGGTCAACGAGTCGCTGGATCCTATCTCGAAGAGGGAGAACGATCATGCTGAGAAGAATCAGCACTCCAGCGTTGATCCAGAAGCGCTCGAAGACGCCCACTCCCAAGGCGGCGGCGATCACGCCAAGAGCCACAGCGTAGCCGCCCACAAGAACGAAGCTGAGTACGCCGTGGCCGAAGGCTCTGCGCACTGCGGGAGGCAGGTCGAACAGACCATGTCTCACGATCCCGTACCCGAGAAGTAGCACGTAGAGCAGGAGGTTCAGGCTGCCCAACGGGTAGACGTGGACACCTGCCCCGCGGAGAGGATTGGCAAGCCCCAGGACGAAACAGACAGTGGTCGCTGCCAGGAACCACCGGTTCCTGGCGACATCAATGGCTGAAGTTGCCTTCAGGTACCGTCGGCCAACGAGAAGAATGCCGAACCCCATTGACACTGTCACGTAGACGATCAGAACCAGATAAGGCCACGACAGAACAACGTCGTATTTGATGGGACCGGCAACGAGTTCTGGTCGGAAGACCCCGAGCACTGTGCAGACGCAGAAGCCAACTGAGATGGCCAGGGTTACAAGAACGGGGACCCGCCTGGTTCTGCCCACGTAGCTCCCAACGAACCACAGAAATGACGGAGGCAAGAAGTGAATGCCGTTGACGAAAACGGAGGTCCAGAGCATGACCGACCTCGCGTCGCGAAACACGAATGTTCCGTAGATGCCAAGTTGGTAGAAGGCGCCGCAAATCACAAAGGCGAGGAAGCTGCGCCCCAGTTCATCCCTGCGCCTTGCGCAGACGTAGACGCCCACCATTGTGGCTGAGACCGCGGAGCCGAACGGGAACACAGCATGAGGATTCAGCGCGAGTGCAGCAAGGGACCCAAGCACTCCCAGTATGCCCAGAAACAGTAGGAGTGGGCGAAGGAGCGCCCAAGAAGCACCAGTAGCGATTCGTTCGTTCTTTTCGTCCACCGGACGCCTTTCAGACAATAGGCTGTAGTGTATGTGTGGTCAAGTCCGAGTCAGCCTCTGTTCGTACGCATGATCCGTTTGCCGGGCCATCTCCCTGTTCATTCTGGCCACGAGGCGACGAATGCCTCCGACGTCCCCAGAGAGGCACTGCCTGTGCGTCAACTGGCCAAACAACCTGGCGGTCATTCCGGCGAGGTGAGACAGCAGGAACTCCGTGTCGAGCAGTTGCGTTGTCAATCCGGCCCGCCTCAACCTGCCTATGAAGGCAGAGGTCTCCATGGCCACTTCTCTGAAGTCTTTCCCATCCAGCTTGTAGTCCACAAGCGGCCGCCATAAGGCCGCTGGGGCGAAAGGGTTGATCCTGTGTTTCATCATTCGGACGTAGAGCCTGTTTGGCTCCTTGATCTCAAAGCCGAACTTCTCTCTGTGTCGCTCCCACTCGGTCCCCATTACCATGGCCGGGAAGTGGACGACCGTTGAATCAGGTGTGATCTGTTGCATGAGAACGAAGGTTTCGTTCTCAGTCTGGCCGGTCTCAAAGGGGGCGGGGATAATAAGGCTGACTATGGTCGCGATTCCCGCCCTTTTGCACGCAGAGAGTGCCTCCCTGATTTCCGCTACTTTGATGCGCTTGTTGATCGCTTCGTCCAGTATCTTCTGGCTCCCCGATTCCACGCCGTAGGAAAGAGCGATGCATCCCGAGCGTCTCAGCAGTCCAAAGTCCTCCTTGTACGCCCCCCTGACGTGCGCAAAGCCGCTGTAGGTTACCTTCAGTCCGCGACGCAGGATCTCCGTAGCGATCTGACGCCTGAGTCCCGGAGGCGGATTCGACCCCGCATAGCGGAACGTGCTGAACCCGTATGTGCGCATCATGGCTTCGAGACGGTCCACGAAGGTCGTTGACGGAACGGTCCGCCACCTTCCTCCACTCTTGATGGGATGGATGCAGAAGTTGCAGCGATTGGGGCAGCCGCGGCTTTCGTCAAGGAGGATCACCTTCACCTTGTCGTCGCCTCGCATCGCCGGGTAGACTTCCTCATCGTAGACGGGCACGGGCAGCTCTCCCAGGCGTTCCACCGGCCTGGCGGCGGACTTCCGTATGTGCCTGTTCTGCCGATAGATGAGATTGGGCACGTCTTCGGGCCGACGGCGCCCCTCTGTCAGTTCGGCCAGAGCGACTATGGTTTCCTCCCCTTCCGCCGCGCAGACGGCGTCGAACTCCTCGGCATCACGCAGGACCAGTTCCCCGAACCAATCCACGTGCGGGCCGCCGCCGTATGCCTTGACATCGGGATTCACTCGCTTGATCTCTTCGGCCAGGAGCCGGGCTCCCGAGTACCCGGCTCCAGTCCACAGCTTGAAGCCTATGAAGTCTACTGCGTTCGCGCGGACGTACTCGGCCATCTCAGCACCGAGCTTCCGTACCTGCCCTTCCTGGTAGCGGTCGACTTCGTCCTCCATCCCGTGAAACTCTGCCAGCATTGCCTGGTCGGGCGATCTGCCGCCCTTGATCTCTGTCAGAATCCGCCCGTGGGCGGCAACAAGCTCTTCACGCAGATGGTGCGGGTAGAGCCTCTCCATCATCGAGACAGTGGCGCAATCCCAGATGCGCGTCCTGTGGCCGTGCGCGATCAAACAGGCGGCCAGGTTCGCAAGGCCGTTGTCCGGAACGAGCCCGAACATGCCGTTCGGGTAACCCACGTAGTTCACAAGAAGGCTACTTGTGGGCATCGTCTGCTTCCTCCTTTCTCCTGGAGCCGAGCGCTGCTGCCAGCGTCCTCAATGCCCGCAAAGGCGTCAGCGCACCGACCTGAGACTTGTATCTCTCGTACTCCGAGCCGAACCTCTCCGTCAGAAGTCGCTCCTCCGCCCGGATCCTGAGGAGAACCGCCACAAGGTCGAGCGTGCCGAAGACGCTCAACGTCAGAAACACGTTGAGGGTCAGTGCCAGGCCCACCGTACCTACGAGCCTTCCAAGGTAGATCGGATGACGCATGATGGCGTATGGTCCCGAGCGCACCAAGGCGGCCGTGTCGCGGCGGAGCTCGATGGTGTAGTTCTCGCCCAAGACCCGCTTCGACCACCCGATGATGCCGAATCTCATCAGGACAAGGGCTACGCCGAGGGCCGAGATCGCCAGATCGGGCGTCTGTCGCCTGAACACGTACTCGATCAGCGCGCAGGGAAGCAGCGCGCCGTTGAGTCCCACACAGAACGCGAGCGTCCAGCGAGCTTCACCTGGAGGCTCTCTGAGTTTCCTCACGATGAAGTTCCTGAGCATGGGGACGTACGCCAGCATCACAACGGCGGGCATCGAGTACCAGGTCAGCTCAGCCACTCACAGTCTCCTGAGAGCGAGGCAGGCATTGTTGCCGCCCATTCCGAGCGATAGAGCGAGGGCGGCCCGTGCTTCCGTTTCTCGGGCTTCGTTGGGCACGTAGTCAAGATCACAGTCGGGGTCGCGGCGACGATAGTTGATGGTGGGTGGAACCTTCTTCTCTCTGAGTGCCAACGCGCAGACCGCGGTCTGGACTGCCCCCGACGCACCCAGAGGCTGACCGATCATGGACTTTATGGAGCTGATCGGTACCCGGCGGGCCGTCTTTCCCAGAGACTTCTTGAGGACATGCGTCTCCCGGCGGTCAGCGAGCAAGGACGAGGATCCGTGTGCGCAGATGTAGCCCAGTTCTTCGGGCGGCAAACCGGCTTCTTTCAGGCACGCCTCAACAGCCCGTATGGCCTGATGCCCGTCCTTCTCGATCTTCACCATGCTGTATGCGTCGCTCGTGCAGCTGTAGCCCACGATCTCAGCATATGGTTCCACGCCCCGGGCCTGGGCGCTTTCCAAAGTCTCCACCACCAGTACGGCGGCCGCTTCACCCATGACGAATCCGTCCCGGTCTCTGTCGAACGGCCGGCTCGCTTCCTCCGGGCTGCTGTTGTGTGTCGAGAGTGCTCGCGCCCTGCAGAAAGTGGCGAGCACCAGAGGAGCGATACATGCCTCGGCGCCGCCGGCAAGCATGCTCTTGACCGTTCCGGAGCGCACGCAGCGGAACGCGTACCCCAGCGCATTCGACCCGGAGGAACAACCCGTCGATATCGTCTGGCACTCGCCGTGTATACCGAGCTCGACGCTGATGTTCCCGCTGGCTGCCCCGGGATGGCTCGCGGCCGCGGCATAGCGGCTCACGGCGCTACAGCCGCGGTCAAGCAGCTTCGTCATCTCGGAACAGAAGGTCTCAGCACCCACGATGCCCACGCCCATGCAGATGCCGACATCGTTGCGATTCTCGTCCGTTATGACGAAACTGGCGTCTTCACTCGCGAGTCTGGCCGCTGCTACGGCGAACTGTGCGAAACGCGACATACGGCGTGCGCTACTCCTCGACATGTAGGCGGAGCTTCGGAAATCGCGCACCTCGCCGGCTATGCGCGAAGGATATCCCGAAGCATCGAACAGTGAGATCGGCCCCACGCCTGACTTCCCCGCAAGCGCAGCCTGCCAGAAGCGCTTCACCCCAGTGCCGATGGGCGTTATCACGCCGATACCAGTGATGACCACGCGATGCATTCTTCCCTCGCCCCGACCTAGGGTATGCAGCTGGCCGCCGTGGCGACCGTCGCACCGTTCTCTTGCGATACTTCATCTCGTAGCGCGTCCCAGAGTGGCCTCGTCGTGTCTTCCGGCATCTGTTGGAGCTGGGCTCTACGAACCCGCGCGCGAAGCTCGCTGATTCTCTTCAGGACGTCAGGAGGAACGTCCACCAGCTCGTCGAGTCCGTACGGAGGGTACGCGTTCCGGACCTCAAGCGCGAACCGGAGTGCCTGCTCTCCTGCCGTCCTCGAGTCCATGGTGCTATGAGACCAGTCGAACATGTAGCCCTTCAGGTCGTGCTTTCTGCGTTCCTCGGGCTCGTAGATCGGAGCCAAGGGAGCGAGCAAGAACGGGAAAGCCATGAAATGGTTGACTGCGGGGCCGGCGTGGTAGAAGGAGTTGACCATGTCTATTGTGTTGGAGACCGACCGGTCCGTTTCACCCGGGTACCCGACAATGAAGTAGATCTGCGTGTGGATGCCGTTCCTGTTCAGGAGTTCCACCACGCGCAGGTAGTTCTCTCTGGTGTCGCGTTTGTTCATCCGCACCAACATCTCTTCATCCCCGGACTCCATCCCTATCTGGGCGCAGATCATTCCGGACTCGGCGAGGAGCTCGGCGCTCGAGGGCGTGATGCTCGATGCTCTTACGAGCGAAGCCCATTTGAATCCGTAGCGTCCTTCGATCAGCATTTTGCACGTTCTCTCGAGTCGTTCCCGCGACGTGAAGGCATTGTCGTCGGTGAACCGGACGAGCCGGACCCCGCCGCGTCTCCGTAGGGATTCCAGTTCTCGCCGCAGGATCGAGAGGTCCTTCTTGGCGAATCTGAACCTTGAGAAGTTACAGAACTTGCAGCGAAAGGGACAACCCTTGGAGGCGCGGACCGGGGCAGACGTCGTCACGGCATGTGCCGGCAGTTCGTCCCATTCGATAATGTTGTCCTCAAAGGCGTTCTTCTCTTCCTTCCTGACAGTGAAGACCAATTCGTCCCCGCGATAAAAGGCCAGGTTCGGGATCTCGTCCCAGGGCTGGCCATTGAGGACAGCGCTTGCGACGTCGAACAGGGCCTTTTCGCCTTCTTCTTCCACCACGAAAAGGTCGATGTCATCCGTCAAACGTGGGTTGTTCTTGAGAAAGTAGAAATCGTCTGCACAGGGGTCGACGAGGTAGTCGGTGCCGCGCCTTCCATAGATCTGAAAGCTCTTGAGAACGAGCGGCCCGCCCACTATGAGGGTCACGTCCGGCGCGACCGCGCGGATGGCCGAGGTCGCGAGCTTGACCAGCCGCATGTTCGGAAGAAAACTCGTCGAGAGCGCAACGATCCGAGCGCCGGCTTCGACAGCCCGGACGAGGCGCTCCCTCTCGAGGTCGAGGAAGTTGACGAGCTCGCACCGCAACCCGCGCCGCGTCAGATAGTCATAGAGGTACATACCTCCGAGGTAGGGGGTCTGCGATACCTCCCGCGACGGAGCACTCTCTCCCGGGGAAGTCCGACCGAAGAAAGCCCTAAGGTTGCGGTACGACATGGGTTTTCCCCGCTCGACCAGAATCAGGCTGTTGTCGCTGACGCTGGAACCCCGCCTCCGGGAAAGCCCCCCCACTACTACGACGTCCATCGGCCTATCCCCCCCGTCGGTGCGGGTCCCCAGGCCTAGAAGCCCCGAAGCCCCGGCTGACTCAGTTGAAGAACCTGAGACTACCCAGCCCTGAGCAACGACCGTGCCCAAAGCAACCGACCGATTAGGACGCTGCCGATCCGGGAATACGCGGTTCGCGGGCAGCTCTCCTCCGACGGGCCGCACCGTTTCGTGTGCCCTGCGGCACACGTCGCTGTGACTGCGTCGGAGAGAGAACGAGGGCTATTCCGGCTTGCGAATACCGTACTTCTGGATGAGCTTGTTGATCGTGTTCCTGTGGATGCCCAACGCCCGCGCTGCCTTCCTCTGGTTCCAGCCCGAGGCACGAAGGGCCTCAAGCACTTTCTCCCGGTCCGCGTGTTCCCGCGCGCTCCGGAGAGAATTCTGCTTCTCCCTGTCCGGTATGATCGGAAGCTCGAGGTCCCGCGGTTCCACCACCTCGGAATCGCATATCGAGACCAGCAGTTGCACCGTGTTCTCAAGCTCCCTGACGTTCCCCCCCCAGGGGTGTTCCATCAGCATCTGCATAGCCTCGGGCGAGACTTTCCGCACCGGGCTCCGCATGTTCTCCGAATGCTTCCTGATGAAGTGGTCCACGAGCAGCGGGATGTCTTCTTTTCGCTCCTTGAGCGGCGGGACCCTTATTTTCACGACGTTCAGTCGGTAGAGGAGATCCTGTCTGAACGTTCCCGCCATGGCGGCCTTGTCTATGTCGACGTTCGTGGCCGATACGACGCGGATGTCAACTCTCACTTCCTTCTCGCCGCCGACTCGCATGAACTCCTTCTGTTCTATCGCTCGAAGCAGTCTGGTTTGGGTCTCCTGCGGCATCGTGCCTATCTCGTCGAGGAAGAGCGTTCCGCCATCGGCACGTTCGAACGCTCCGTGATGTCTGCCGGTCGCTCCCGTGAACGCCCCCTTCTCGTGACCGAAGAGTTCGCTCTCGATCAGCCCTCCGCCCCGCCTGGCACCGTTCACCGCGACGAAAGGTTCTTCCCTGCGCGCGCCGTTGTAGTGTATCGCCCGCGCGACCAACTCCTTGCCCGTGCCGCTTTCCCCAACGATGAGCACCGGCACATCATTGCGAACCACCTTCTCCATGCGCTCGAAGAGGTCCTTCATCACCGGCGCCCCACCGATGATATTCTCGAAGCGGTAGGGCCGGCTGACCTCGTCCTGGAGCCGACTGACCTTGCGCCTGAGCTCCAGTTTCTCCTTGACGCGTCGCACGCAGGCCTGCAGGTCCTCCGCGTCGAAAGGTTTCTCTATGTAGTCGTACGCCCCCAGTTTCATCGCCTCAACGGCCGTGCGGACCTCCCGGGTAGCCGTCACCATCACCACTTCCGTCTCGGGCCGTATCTCCTTGATCCGCGCCAGGCACGTCATTCCGTCCATGCCAGGGAGACGTATGTCTAGGAGGACGAGATCCGGCGGCGCGCTCTTGAGATGCTCCAGGGCTTCCTCGCCGGTTTCCACGACCGCCAGATCGCCCTCGGATGACAATAGCACCCGCAGTGTCTGGGCCATGTGTTTCTCATCTTCCACGACTAGGAGCTTGAAATCTGAGCGTCCCACCTTCGGCTCTCCTGGAAAGATGATAGAGGCAAGGCGCGAACAAGTAAAGTCCTCTCGTGCCGCTCCAGCCTTACTTGCCGTAGTGACGGGTTGACTTGTACTTGCCTAGAGCGCTGGCGCGCGTATCATCGAGCCAACGGGAGAAGAACGTGACAGCTCGCAAGTCGGTTCTTGTAGTAGATGATGAGCCCGCTGTTCTCGATCTCATTTGCAGATGTCTCGATGGCAGCTACGACGTAGCCACTGCGTCCAACGGGCATGTCGCGTTGCAGATGCTCGCGTCACGTTCGTGGGACCTCTTGATAGCAGACCTCTACATGATTGGTCTCGACGGTCTCGAGCTCATGCGACGCGCCAAGGCGCAAGGCGCCCTGCCGCCAACAATCATGGTCACAGCTTCGCCCGGAGATGCACAAGGGGCGCTCGACCTGGGCGCGGTTGCCGTGCTCCCAAAGCCTTTCGCCGTCGGGGAGTTCGAGAGACTCGTAGAGTCCGCTCTGGGATCGTAGCGGGCATCGTGGAGACGCCCCTCTTGGCTGTCCCAAGGCGCAGTGCCGTTCGGCACATCATCATGTGCGGGGTCCTCCAGGTCGAGGTGACGAATTGCTGATTCAAGACCAGTTCTGGGCAGGCCGGCGCGATCTCGCCCGGGCACGGGAATTGCCATGCCTCCACGATGACGAGTCTCGAGATCGTCTCGGGGTAGAAGCGTGAAGACAATCCTCATCAGTCCGCCGCACTACTATCTGAGCCAGGCCCTCGGGGTGCCGAGGCTTGTTGGATACTTGCGTGCCAAGGGCCGGGACGTGGTCCAAAAGAGCGTCGACGCGGAGATCTACGACGGGCTGTTCGCGGCGAGCTATCAATGCGCGTGCTTCGAGAGAATACGCAGGAGATTGAGGACCAAGGAATCCGTGAAGGGCGATCTGTCCCGGCTGGTTGCGAGATTCCGGGCCTTTCGAGGTTCGCAACTGTACGAGGTTGGTCTCTTGGGGCCGGACCAGGGCTTGGAGTCTCTGCTGGAACAGGGACAACGAGTCGCAGAGGTCGTCGAAGAAGCCCACACCTCGCTGCGTGGGCAGTGGACAAGCCTGCGGGCGGAGGCCTTTGAGCGCAATCTCGCGCTGGTCAATCTGGGCGCCCTGGTGGTCTCGCTCGCCTACTATCCGACCAGCCTGGACCTATGCGAAGGCATTTCAACGAAGTACTCTCCGCACAAGGCAGACGGTATTCTGGTGGCCACTCGGGATCGCGAGCAGAACTTCCTTATCGACTACTATGAGACGACGTTCGTTCCCTGGATCGTGGGATGCAGCCCAGGACTGGTGGGCGTCTCCCTCGGGCATTTCTCCCAGATGATCCCGGGGTTCACGCTACTGTCGCTCTTACGAAAGGCATTGCCGGGAGTCCATCTTGTGGTAGGCGGGGCGACCGCCACGCAGTTGGCCGAGCGGCTGATCGAATCGCGCCCGCTCGGTTCTCTCTTCGATTCGTTGGTCAAGGGGTTCGGCGAACACGCCCTTGACAAACTGATAGGTGTCCTGGAGGCGGGCGGTAGCGACCTGTCGAGTGTCCCCAACCTTTACTATCGGGGGAACGGGCGCTTCGTGCCCAGTTCCGTATGGGGCGAGGTCCCGCTGGACGACGTCGCAACGCCCGAGTACGAGGGCCTGCGCCCGCGGCCCATTCTGACGATCCAGACGTCCACGGGCTGCAAGTGGGGCAAGTGTGTTTTCTGCCGGTATCCGGCCCACATCGACGCGTCGCCCTACGAAGGGAAGCAACCCTATCGGGAAAGGGACCTTGACCTGGTGGTACAGGACATCAAGCGGCTTGAGGCCGAGCATCACCCCCTCTTCTTCAACCTTGCGGACACCAGCGTCCCGGCGGCGAGGCTCGGGCTTCTGGCCGAGCGCCTCCTCTCCGAAGGCATCAAGACCCGGTTCATGTCCTTCGTGCGCGCTGAGAAGGAATTTGTCTCCCTGGACTTTTGCCGGAAACTGGCCGATGCGGGGTTCTGTGGGGGATACTTCGGCCTGGAATCCGCCTGCCCGAGGACCAATGCGAGGATGAAGAAAGGGGTCAGCCTGGCTGTCGTTGAGAAGCTGATAGACAACTTCTCAAAGGTCGGTATCGTCCCCAACATGTTCTGTATCGTGGGTTTCCCTGGCGAGACGAGAGAAGAGGCGCTACGGACCCGAGACTTCATTCGGAAGCACAGATCCAAGCTCACGGGCGAGATATCCGTGGCCCCCTTTTACCTCGTAGAAAACAGCGTGCTCTGGGACAAGGCCGAGGAGTTCGGCATTCGTCCCCTGCCTTCACCATATGACTTCCCCAAGATCCATCCGTACGAAGCTTCGGGAGGCATGTCTCACGATGAAGCTCTGGCCTTGGTGAAAGAGATCTACAAGGAGCTGGAATCCGCGTATCTCGGCGACCGTTTCGTGTTACAGATGGTGAAGCGCGTGCCCATTTCTGCATCAGCGCCGTCCGACGTGGTGGCTGGAACCCCGCAGCCGGAAGTCGTACAGTGCGACGAAATCCGAGCTCGCCACACGCGTCCTGGACGCCGCTGTTGAAAGGCAGCCACCCCATGCTCTCGTGCGACCTCCGGAGTCGGCACGCGGGGCCGAACGGGCCCTCCGGAAAGCTGTGGCTCGACCTCGGCACACACCGCCGGTCGGTCCGGGCGATAGAGGCGGAGCTGGCGGCTTCCTCTGGGCACCGGAGCAAATGGTCACCGTGCCGTGATCATGGCGCGGGCCGAGGTTCTGAGG
>SDBV01006975.1_pt1 | contig 15520 bp, 15 predicted proteins | sample 2277081 | NCBI WGS metagenome assembly SDBV01 (sample SAMN10402039, study PRJNA504765) | marine sediment metagenome | isolation source: marine sediment core GS10_PC15, 223 cmbsf | place: Arctic Ocean: Southern Knipovich Ridge | collected 2010
ATCTCCAGCAGCGCCAACCAGCAGGCAAGTAGTCTTGAGGAGGTAAGCTCCACCATGGAAGAGATATCTGCCAACATCGAGCAGAATGCCATGAATGCCAGTCAGTCGGAGAAGGTGAGCATGGAAGCCTATTCCAGCATTAAACTGGTATCCGAGCAATCCGTGAAAACGGTTGAAGCCAACCAGGAGATTGCCAACAAGATTACCATCATTAATGACATCGCTTCCCAGACCAACATCCTCGCCCTGAACGCTGCCGTTGAGGCTGCCAGGGCCGGTGAGAACGGCAGGGGCTTTGCCGTTGTGGCTGCAGAGAGGTGCGCAAACTGGCTGAGAACAGCAAGAAGGCTGCCGATCAGATCGTTCTGCTTTCCATGACCGGTCTGAAACTCTCGGAAGAGGCTGGAAAGATCATGGATGAGACCATGCCTAAGATCGAAAACACTTCCAACCTGACCAAGGAGATCTCAGCTGCCAGTATGGAGCAGAACAATGGGGCTGCCCAGGTGAACAATGCTATCCAGCAACTCAATAATGCAACCCAGGGGAATGCATCTCAGAGCGAGGAATTGACTTCCAATGCTCAGAGATTGGATGCCCAGGCCCAGCAGCTCAGGAAGGTTATTACCTTCTTCAAGTTTGAAGATGAAAAAGGCAATGAAGATTTCCAGGAGCAGAATACAGGGGAATACTCATTGAACCAGTTCAGCAAGGAGGATCTCGTTGCCGTTTAGCAATCCCATATATACTTTCAAAAGGGGCCGTCTCATAATAAATTGATTCGGCCCTTTTTCGTTCCTCTAAGCATAAACTTCCTGAAGCCCTTGTTGTTTTTTACATTCCCGAATACTCCTTCTACATCCACAGGTCGTTGACTTCGATATTGCTTACAGTGAACCATTTTCATTGTTCCTGGCACCCCAGATCTGCATGGTGACGGTTTCTCCAACAACAGGCCACAACCTCGTTGTTTGGGAGAAGAAGACGATAGCTCCCATCATGGCATTGAATATCTACCGGAAGAGTATTGCTGCCGGAATTTATGACAGGCTTGCAACTGTATCATACGATGATTTAAGCGTATTTGTTGATACAACTGCTGATCCAACGGTACAGGCATACCTCTATAAGATCACAGCTTTCGATACAGCAAACAACGAAACAGATATAGACCTGTGCAAACCCCACAAAACAGTCCACCTGATTGTATCCACAAATCCGGAACTTAACACTACTCAATTACAGTTGGACCTATACTATCTATAAGAGCAATACAGGTGTCAACTTCGATCCGGTTCATTCAATGTCTGCAAGCTTGAACTCATGGACAGCTCCCGATCCCGGAACGGGAGATTTATTCTACCGGATAGCTGTCGAGAAACCAGATCCATGTGTCCCCGAGGGGGACGGTAAAAAAGCTGGTACAGGGCCTTACCAGCATTCCCTTTCCAATATGGATGATAACAAGCTCAAAGCAGGCGAAAACCCTCCCGATTCCATCATGCTCGACAATCATTATGTAGACGAAAATAGACTTCCGGGTAACCTTGTGGGAAGACTTACCAGCCGTGATCTGGATACAGTTGACTATCATACCTATCACCTGGTAAGTGGAGAAAGAGATCATGATAACGGAAGTTTCTCACTTATAGGAGATTTGTTAATCGCTGTAGTCACATTCGATTATGAAACAAAAAACACATACAACGTAAGGATAAAGTCTACAGACCTGGGAAACAACCATATTGAGAATGTTTTCATTATAAACATCCTTGATATTGAAGAGCCAGCCGGAAAGGAGAACTATACGGGATATGTGCTATGAAATCTCCCTTAAATATGATATAATAATTGATTCGAAAATCATTTCCGTACAGGAACTTCAAAGTAGCCTTTTAAAGAATCATCCTTTATACCAGGATGCATTAAATCAAGGACTCTATGCATAATGGAGAACACCGATAAATCAGAATCAATTCAATACAGGATTCAGCAAGCAAAGGAGACATTTTTTGACATAGAAGTTCTTTCTCAAAATAGGCTTTATAAGATCGCGGTGAACAGAATTTAATACGGTATGTTTTATATGCTGTTGGCCCTGGCGTTGAAACAAGGTTTTAAAACAAGTAAATATCAACAACTAATCGGATGGTTTAACCGGAATTTCATAAAACCCGGAAAGATTGATATGACATTTGGCAAAATAATTAATGATGCATTTGAAAATAGATCAGGCAGTGACTATGGTGTATTTGTTGAATTTTCGGAGAAAGATGTCGCCACAATGCTTTAGGAAATAGTTCAGATTCCCCAGACTTCTAACAGGTAGTCCTGAAAATTATGATGGTTTGTCATATCTTTGAATCAATTGCCCGCAGGATTTTCAGGATAATACCATTTTGAACGGCTCCGACAACCGTTCCACCACTATACTTATCAGATCTGATTAAAGCAGTAATCAGCTTTACCAGGGTGATGAGATCTAGATCATTGAAGTTAGTGTGAGGGTTACTGACTAATCTATCCCCCTCAGTCCATTCAGACCAGTTAAAAGGGATCACCAGATCCAGGTCATAAGCAATCCTCACAAAATCATCTACGACACGCTCATGTCTCGCATAGGGAAAATGGGTGACTCCTTCACTGTTAACCTCTCCGGCAATCATTTCCCCCTTTCCGGTATAACATGTCTTACTCCCCCGGTAGGATCTTCCATGTCGCCGGTGTACCTGGGGATTACATGTATATGCACATGATCGATTGTCTGTCCGGCTGATCGTCCGACGTTCAGACCTATGTTGTAACCGTCGGGCTTATGTTTCCCGTCAAGGAAATTTTTAACCTCTTTTACCTGCTTCCAGAGGCTGTCAATTTCATCAGGCTCCAGGTTAAAGTAATCGCTGACATGCCTGTTGGGTATTACGAGGACATGACCTTTATTTACCGGGTAGTTGTCATAGATAGAAAAACAATGATCCGAGCTGATAATAACTTCACGATCAATATTGCAAAAGGGGCATTTTGTGTTGTTCATATTTAAATGCTTATCCAGGGTTCAAACCCTCTGTCTTCAATCATGTGTTTACTGACTATGAGTAAGCGGCTGTATGATTCGTTCTTCCAGGTTTTTTCAAGGAAGCGGGTGTTGCCGAGCAGGGATACCTGAATCTCTGACCTGAATTGTTCCGGGAATTTGAAGATCAATTGATCCCAATAATGGATGATCCTGTCTTTGATGTGCTTGTTGTTCAGGATTGTGTGGGTGGGGATTTTATCACTCTTTTTGATGTTGATGTTTCCCTTTGAGGGAAGCAGATTCCAGAGGTCATTGTTTCTCAGGGCAACGAAGGGGATCATATGGTCGATGTGCAAATCAGTGCTGATGGTTTTTCCGGACCAGACGCATTTTAAGTGGTGGGTGGACAGAATGTTGGAATAAAAACTCTTCGCCTGCAGAATCTCTCTTTCATTAAAATCAGTCTTCAGCAGGCTGATCATATCACTGGTTTTGATGGTGTGATCCTTTGAGAGGTTGGATGTGAACTCCGCCCATCTGAAGATCAGAGAATGGGTGCCTGTGACAAAACTGCCTACTACTTGCATTACGTGGTAGAACTCGATGGGGATTGAGAAGGATCCCAGGTGGAGGATGATCCATTCGATGTTGAGACTCGGTGTGTTTCTTGGGGGGCGGCTGTCGTTGTTGTATTGATAGATCTCTCCGCCCCGGCCGATGGCTCCACCGATGTAGTGCATTGGTTGCTTTGTTAGTGTGGTCTTAAGCTTTTTTGTAAGGGCAATGATAGTTTTGATTTTTGATGGATCTGCTATGCCTTTTTAAGGTTATGTTTGAGCTGGTCTGCAGATTTTGTTGTTGGATAGAGTTCGATTACCTGTTCAAATTCCGACCGGAATGCTATTGTTCTTTGCTCTGAGTCGCCATGTTTCTGTGGGATGAATGTATGGCTGGCGAGGATGGGGTAATAGTATTCCATCCATTTCAGGATGAGCAGGCCAAGAGGGAAACTGATTTTCCCCGAGCTGTCTATTTTGTAATTATCGTGTTCCTGGATGATCTCAATGGTCCCTCTGAGCAAGGCATACTTGTAAGTAGCGTCCTTGCTGTCGCGTTCGATGATCTTTGCGAGGTCTTTTATTGAGAAGTCCATCTATACTTTGGTTGATGACTAAAGTTAAAGAATATTCTTATGAACTCAGAAATAAGGTGAGGTCAAAAGATCAAATTTAATTTTGTGCATTAATTTTGAGATATATCCAATAAACTGTATCCTGGCTTATTTGTCCAAATAAATTGTGAAGTTTTCGATTTCTGCTTAAAATAACACGTGTTATAGGAATTTTTTTAAGTCTCCTTCCTTTGAAATCTCACATGCAATTCTTGGGCATTTACAATGGGTATAATATTGCAAGAGATTAAAATTCTTAGTAATTTCCATTTACATTCTCTCGAAGAAAATGATTCTTATTGGGAGTGACGTGGCGAAGCTGTGAGATGCCAATACAATATATCCAAACTTAAATGACAGCATTATCATTCAATTAGAGTACTATACCGCAAAAGGCAGTAGAATATATGTTACATGTATATAAAAAACATAGAAATCAGTAACTTCAATTCAGGTTTATAAATTTTTAATCATTATGAATTACAGGTATGAGCGAGTCAACAAGAAAACATCCCCGTGAATATATGTTAATGGCTATTGAAGCCATGAAACAATCTAGAATGGAAGAACGGGATGATCATCCAAGTCCTATGGTTGGAGCAGTCCTTGTTTTTCCTAATGGAGAAGTCGAAGTTGCCCATAGAGGTGAACTTCGGGAGGGAGATCATGCCGAATATACGTTATTAGATAAAAAGAAACGGCTCCGACCATTAGATGGTTGTTGGTTATTTGCTACACTTGAACCGTGTTCTCCAGGTTCACGGAATGCCCCGAAAATCCCCTGTTCTGAACGCATCGTCAATGCCCGAATTGCGAAAGTCTGGTTTGGTGAAGAAGACTTAGCATTGAAGGATGATCTCGGTGGTGTATCCTTTCTGAAAGAGAATAAGATTGAGGTTGAACAGTTTGATTCTGATTTAGTAAAAGAAATAAAGAGTATAAACAAAGAATTTGATGATTGGGCAAAATGGAAACAAAATAACAGAATCGAAGAAGAAGCAAATGCCCCAGGGCTTTTATATGAGCACCCGAAGAATACAAATATTGATAGCTTGTCTGACGAAGCTCTACAGCTGTATCTGAATCGGACAAATCTAGATATGGAAACAAAATCTCCTGAGTTTTTACAAGAGTTATTGGAAATTGATTTGCTGAAAAAAAATCAGTCTACACAAATGTTTGTCCCCACCGGTAATGCCATACTGCTTTTCGGCAAGAGACCTCGAAATAAATACCCACAAGCATCGGTCAAAGCTAAGGTTTACTATGGTACAGGAGAAAATGACGTTCAAAGCTTTGATGATGCTCTGGTCCAAATTCCTGATCAGGTTGAATCATGGGTGAAAAAAGTTATTCCAGAAAGTTTTAACCGTTCTTCATTTACCAGGGAAAAAGTTCCATTTTTCCCTACTGTTGTTATACGTGAAGCAATTGTAAATGCGATCGTTCATAGAGATTACACCATTGATGGCGTAAAGATTCTACTTGAAATATATCCCGAAAAGATTTTAGTTAAAAGTCCCGGACTTCCTGCTTATCCTAATTCTCTTGAGCAACTTCAAGCCTTTACTGCTAAGTCATATAGTAGAAACAAAAAACTAACCTTGATTTTTAATAGAATGGGCCTAATGGAAGAAGCTGAATTTGGGATGGACACTTATCGTGAGATGAGAGATAAGTATAATCTTCCTTTACCTGTAATAAGCTACGAAGAACCAAATCTAATAGTAACTTTCCCACGCACTGAAGATGCTGTACGTAGTCTGGATAAAACAGATGTGCTTTCTCAATTAAATGATGAAGAACTTGCAGGGCTTGATTTTGTAAAAGCCCAAGGTGAAGTTTCAAGAAAAGAATACGAGGATCATTTTGGTTTTGAAAGAAAAAAAGCATCAAACCAACTTAAAAAGTTGAAAAGTCTTGGTCTGATTGATGATAATGGGAAACCGAGTACTTCCCATGATTATAGATACGTTTCTAAAGAAGGAAAATAAAACACTCATGGACATCCTCATTGTTTTTGTGTCCATGAGAAAGAGTGAAATGATATTAAAGATTGTTCTCATGGACATTCTCATGGTCATGTTGTCCATGAAGAATAAAATCAATGTAATACATCTTAAATATATGTTATATGTATAAAAAAATTTGTAGCTATTATTTAGAGTTGTAATGACCTGTTGTAGAGCAAAACAGAAAGATCAATCAAATCTCTTGAGAGATGTATATAAACATCCAAATCGAGATGCCATTGCAATGCTTTCTGAATATCTAAATAATATCAGTGGTAAAAAACTCAAGATAAATTTCATAAGGCAGATTCTGTTCAAAATATCATGGACAGAAAAGGAAATCCTAACAAGAACGAGATGCCATCTCCAAGCAGCATCACAATATCTAAATTTCTTATTGCAAAGTAAAAACATCAGCAAAGCCCAAGTTAGAACTGTAATCGCTGACCTTTGCAAATATATTAATCAAGTTGATCCAAAACAGTATACAGGATTTATTTTGGTAAGTACCAATACACTCCCATCAAGGATCCATTACAAACATGCTGAAGCCTTATTTTATGAGCATGATCTTCCTCAAGATTCTCGATCTAACTATGATTTGGATTTACTTGTGATTTATTCATTAAGGTTATCATTAGAGAAAAGAGTAAACGGGATCATAGGCGTAGACCATGTCAGAAATAGAAATCAAGTTATTGGATTATCAAGAATCATTGAAATAGTAAAATCCCTGAAAAGAATTGAGTATTCAGATGCAATAGACTGGACTGAAATTGAATGGCTTAATAAATGGTTGAATCATCATATGCACCGACATATTCGACCTTATCCTTGGATTATTCATCAAGCATTTGAAATACTAAATAGCATCTTACTCCCAGGTGAACATGCGAAAGATGGCAAAACAACTTTTTCTTTTTATGCCGCCACAGTGGTTGAAAGTTATAAATCATTGCGTGAAGAGTTTCTTAATAAACTGAAAACAAAATATCCTGAGGTAGAAGTAATTTGGTCAAATACAAAGGAATTATTTGAGATTAAGAAAAATAGCGAATAACAGTTCGGTACACCTGGATTTATTATACATGATTCACTAAAGCCGACCGCTGAAGCGGCGGCTTAGTTCCACCGTTCTAAATTAAAATGGCTAGAAATTGGTCACATATCGAAGTTAAAGAAGCCGTTGAGGACTACTTCAACATGCTCCAACTTGAACTAAAGGGGCACAGATATAATAAGACCAAGCATCGGAGAGCTCTTATGGAGAGTTTGAAAAATAGATCTGATGGATCAGTTGAGTTAAAGCATCAAAATATAAGTGCCGTATTGATCGAAATGGGCCTCCCATATATTATGGGTTACAAACCTCGCTCCAATTATCAGCGTTCACTTTTACCAGCTGCGATATTGGATTACTTGAAGCATAATCCAGAAATTCAAGGATTATTTCAAGCGGATTCAGAGGCATCGCCAGCAATAATACCAACTGTTGAGAATTTCTTGACTGTATTAGAGGAGCCACCCTCGAAGGAAGAAGGAGAAGTGCATACTGTTGCGGAACCATTGGCAAGTTATAATCCTACAGGTGTGAACTTTTTGGAGCGTGAAGCGCGTAATCAATCTCTTGGAGAGGCAGGGGAGAAGTTCGTACTCAATTTTGAATACGCTCGACTCATTTACGCTGGTAAGGAGGCACTTGCAGACCGCATAGAACAGGTATCATCAACAGAGGGGCCATCTGCGGGATTTGATATTCGCTCCTTTGAAGTAAATGGGTCTGATCGGTTCATTGAGGCGAAAACGACTAAATACGGTAAAAGCACCCCATTTTTTATGACAGCTAATGAGCTCAGGTTTTATCGTAAAAACGAATCCAAGTATCATCTGTACCGGGTCTTCAAGTTTCGTTCAGATCCACGCTTATTCACCTTGCATGGTCACCTAGAGGAACGATGCATATTAGAACCTTCGCAGTATAAAGTATGGATAGCATGAAATCTAACAAATCATTAAACCGGACGCCTGAATCGTCTGCGGCTTTAAGCAGCATTAGTAAAGGCCCCGGTTAATTCCGCCGTTATGTTTCCCTAGGTAAAAGAAGCATGGGACCAAAATAAAATCAATTCAATAAAATATAGAAAAAAGCTAGAAATGGAATTTGATGGTAATACAATAACTCATAGCACGCTTGATGATGGATACGATTTTTTTATAAAAGATAATTGTAAGAAAAATCATCAATTTAAAATACATACTTTCCCAGTGCCGTCCGGATATTTATCTGAGGCAATCGAAGTTATTAACGATAAAAAATCAGAACCATATATATTTTCACTTTTGTCGCCATTTGATACGGATACTGAACATGCAGAATTACAGTTAAAAGCTAAAATAAAACGAGGAGTAAATAAACGGTATTTGGAAAAAGATGGTGCAGGATACAAGCTTACAGAAAATAATGAGATGGTTGGCAGAATCGAATGGTGTTCAAATGGCGAAGACAATCTTAACCAGACATCATTCATTGTTGACGGAAAATGTCTTTCAATGGAACAACTTGAAAATATATTGGAAGCGTATGAAGGATGGCAATTCAGATTACAAATAATTGATCCTTCTGAAGAATTTTAGAATCAACATTATAACGAGGGAAACATAACATTCACTAAAGCCAACCTTAACGCGTGTCACGCATTTTGCATAAAAGTCAAAGCTCGCGCAATGCTACGGCCATTTAGTTCCACTTTTATGCGAATATAGATGAAACTACTGCGAGGTTGGTTCGGCGAAAAGAAAACCGCTTTCAATATGTGGATGTTGCTTGATGGCAGCATTTACCGGAGATTTCATAATGTCATCGTCCCTGCAAAGAATGGGACCACTCAGATCGACCACCTCTTAGTGTCGCCATACGGACTATTCATAGTAGAAACAAAGAACATCAAGGGGTGGATTTTCGGATCTGAGAACCAGGCAAAATGGACACAAACTCTATATAGGAAAAAATACTCGTTCCAGAATCCACTTCGGCAAACTTACAGACAGAGAAAAGTCTTGTCCGAGTTCTTGAATCTTGAAGAATCGACTGTACATACGGTTGTCTATTTTGTCGGAGATTGCAAGTTCAAGACCCAACTTCCAGTTAACGTCATAAACTCAGGATTAAGGAGATACATAAAGCGTTTCAAAAATCGCATACTGTCCCCGGCAGACGTGAATAGCGTGATAAGCGCACTTGAACAACATCTTTCCGAGTCTACCTTAACTCGAAGAGATCATGTGCGTTCTCTGCGTGAACGTCACGCGTCAACGACAGTTTGCCCTAAGTGTGGTTCTAACCTGGTTGAGAGAACTGCGAAAAAAGGCCCAAAGGCGGGGTCGAAGTTTCTGGGATGTGAGAACTACCCAAGATGTCGATTTACCAAGAACGTATAACCACTAAATTTAATAGAAGGTAAACTTAGGATCACTAAATCCGACCGCTGAAGCGAAAATGCCCGAAATCCTCTACTTTAGATTGGCTCAGTTTTTTGGGAGGACGTCAAATAACGAGATAATAAAAAATCGTCATGACTCCAAATGAACAAAGTATGCTAGAAAAATTTATCCAATACGGGAATCTTATTAATGCTAATATAATATTCATGGGTCGCGAAGAGGGTGTTGCAAAGTTACCCTATCCACATGATGTTCAAATAAGTATTGAAGCTAGAAGATTATTGCACGCCGATCCTTTATATATGCCTTGCCGAATTTATGTAAACGGAGCCAATGATACTGATGGCTGGTATTTAGATGAGCAACATTGGAATTTCGTAGCATTTCCAGAAGGCCCTTTAGCTCATGCAACAAGAGCTGCGATTGCTGGGCTAGGGCTTAATATTGCCTGGAATCCTCCTGCTGTTAATGTAATAAATATGCAAACAAGATTACATTGGTTGTTGCAACCGGGAAACAGAACTCACAACTATACTCCACACCATTTGACTAATTATGCAGGATATAATCATCGCATAGGTCGTCATATGATTGATTTCTACCCTTTCCCCAAACGAGGTATAAACAATTGGGATGCTGTACTCAATATTGGGCCAATCACTGGTAACAAAACTTATTACAGTTACTATAATACTCCTGGTAATAACAGATGGAATATATTATCAAATCTGTATAATTTGTTACCAATGAATATTACGGTTTCATACATTGGAGTAAACAATGGTAATTTCCTAAAACTCAACTTTTATATAAATGTTGGTTTTGCTAATTTTATTACCCATAATACCGGGATAATTAATCCTGCCTACCATGGTCCAATAATTGCGAGTGCTATCCCAAAAAAGATTTCAATCGGCGAACGCATCAGGGTTGATGATAATCAAAAACAAACTGTCGTCCTTACACCATTTTTCGGAATGGGGCAGCTTGGTTATGATGATATTGATGCGCTTTCTACCTGGTTATAAGTTTGAGATTTGACAGCCGAAGAATCTCTTCCAACTCTTTCTTCAAAGTACGCATTAAATCAAATTTTGGGAATTTGTGGAAAAACTGGATAAGATGACCACTCCAGGCCGATTTCAATGGACCATCCCAATGCCTTAGTGCTCTGGGTTATTCATTAGTTGTAATATTCCGTCACAAGGTTACTGCTTCCGTTTTTTCCAACTTACACCAGAACCCGAAAATTTAAAGTGAAACAAAAAAAATTCTAGGTGAAACATTTATTAAGCCTTCTGAACCAAGAGAACTCGGCTTAAAGTTCGATTACACCAATAATATAATTTCGTCGAAACGAGCATTATACATTGTTCTCAAAGGAACTATTAGTTTTTGCATTTATTTACCAGAGTTCTATTCCCTTTTCACCGTCTCACCTTTGTTTCACCGTGCCAATGGCGGTCTCCGTAATACACTGTATATTAGTTATATATAGAAATATTCGGATTCCCCTACGTGACTGCTAAAGGCCTCTTAGTCAATCGATTATGGGGCTTTTTGTTTTTTTCGAGTGAGTGGCAGGAAACTAACTCACTGATTCAATCTTTTCCTTCCCTCCTCTTTCGCCTATCCAAGTCTCTGCCTCTATCAGTCTCCCTGTGGGAAAGTTTTAAAGTTTTGCTGAATAAGGACCTGCTTGAAGAATAACCATATCCAACTATTTGACATTCTAATTAGATTGGAATATCTTTATTGAAGAATTCTTTCCAACCATTGCAGACTTCGCACCCGAAGGTAATTACAGGATAGTTTCGTTTTCATTCTCACCATCTCAAAATCAAACTTAAATACCTCCAGTTATGAAGGCTCTTAAAGTTTTGTCACAAGTTATCATGACAATCTTTTTATTCTTCTTCGCTATTAATTATTCATCAGCTCAACCAACCACCATTGAAGTATCCGGAGATATTACTGAAAATACTACCTGGGATGATGATACAATTAAAGTGATTGGGGATGTTACTGTAAAGAATAATGTAACCCTGACCATTAACCCGGGGACATATGTAGAATTCCAGGGATATTTCAGGATTGGAGTAAATGGATACCTGAAGGCCGAAGGACTTCCTGGTGACACTATTGTTTTTACAGTTAATGATACAATTGGAGCCACCGATCCTGAAGTTACCACCGGGAAATTTAAAGGTATAGAATTTTTCTGGGGAAACTTAAATGATACAAGTATAATTTCAATGTCTCACCTTTCCTTTTCCCATCGGGGTATTATCATAAGCGGAACTCAAAACGTGATAATCTCAAAATGTCATATTGAGAATAATTACAGTGGTATGGGAACTATTGCTGCGCTATATCCTGATTGTAATGTTACCATTCAAGATTGCCTGATAGAAAATAATGTCACTGTTGCATATGGTGGAGGAATAAGAATTCGGCAAACACTTAATGTTGAGATCAAAAATAATATCATAAGAAATAACCATGCAGGCATTAATGGAGGTGGTATATATTGGGATGATGTTATTGGAGGATCCATTTCAGGAAATATTATAAAAAACAATACGGCTAAAACTGTAGCAGGTATTCTTTGTAGTGGGGAAGGATTTGAAATTATCGGAAATGAAATTATCGGTAATGAATCGTTGAATCCGTCATATGGGATTGGCGGAATAATGTGTCAAAATGTCTATAACTGTAAAATAATTAACAATTCAATTATTAATAACAAAGGAGCTACTATTGGAGGCATTTATTGTCACACTTCAAAACCAGAAATAATTAATAATTTGATAGCCAACAACCAGGGAAATAGTACAGGAGGAATTAGACTATTGAAGTCAGAACCTTCGATTATCGGCAATACAATCTGTAATAATCAGTCAGGCGGTATATATTTAAATGATTCAAAAGTCGAAATAATAAATACAATACTTTGGGGTAATTCCGCAACAAATGGTAACCAGATTTTTATAAATGATAATTTCTCAAGTCCTGATATATATTATTGTGCAGTGCAGGGTGGTGTTGCTGATTTTGGCTTACAAACCGGCACAAACTACCAGGGAATATATGAGAACAATCTGGAAATCTACCCGGAATTTATTAGTCCATCATCAGGAACAGGGAATCAGCCGGATGCAGAAACTTCCGACTGGTCGCTTCAAATCATATCCCCATGTATAAATAAAGGCAACCTTGACCTGACAGATCTGAATATTCCGGAAAAAGACAGGAATGGCAATGAAAGAATATTGAACGGCAGGATTGACATCGGTGCATTAGAAGCCCATATTGAAAAGATCAGTGTTAGTGGAACGATTGGTACAGTAGGGGATTGGGTTGCTGATACTGTCGAAGTTACTGGTGATATATATGTGCCTGACGATGTTACATTGACCATTTCACCCGGGACAAAAGTAATGTTTAACGGACACCATAAGATTCGTGTCCATGGCGTATTAAAGGCTGTTGGAACTTCATTGGATTCAATATATTTTTCTGTTTCAGATACCCTGGGATTTTCTGATCATGAATCACTGAATGGCAGTTGGAATGGAATACATTTCAATAATGCTTCCGGGGGTGATGGGGCTAATGGTGCAATGAATGATAATGATTCTTCTGTTTTCTCACATTGTGTAATAATGTATGCAAAAAGTAGCTCACAGGGTGGAGGTTTCTTTATAGATCATTTCTCAAAGATACTAATTGAAGATTCTAAGATTATTTACTGTGGTGTATTGGGAGGTGGTGGTGGTGGTATATTCTGCAGGTATGCCAGTCCGTTTATAACAAATTGTGAATTGAGCAATAATTTTTCCGGGTATGAGGGAGCCGGAATATATTGTGAAAATTCAAATCCATATATCAGAAATTGCATTATTTCAGATAATGAAGCTTACATCGGTGCAGGATTGTCTTTTGAATGGTCATCTCCCATTCTTGAGGGATGTTTAATCAAAACAATAATGGTAAAGCTAGTGGTGGAACTGTGTTTTCACGCCAATCTGATCCACTTATAACAGGATGTCGCATAATCAACAATTTTCATGGAGAATATGGTTCAGCAATTTATTGTATTGATGGGAGCCCGGTTTTTATAAATAATTTAATTGCTAATAATACGAGTAAGATGTATGCACAGTACAGGGAAACAGTCTATTTCGAATCCACTGAGGATGCATTACTCATTAACAATACAATCGTAAATAATAACCTGGGGGGATTATGTTTCAAATCTGCCAAAGTAAGGATATATAATTCAATTATCTGGGGCGAATCCATAAACCCGGTTAAAGTGCTTGATGAAGTTAATACTACAATCGATTTTTATAATTGCCTGATAAAGGGAACTGTGCCTCCTGCCTATTTTAATAATGGCAGCATAAATGATTTTATCAATATTCAAGATTCTCCCCCCGGTTTCATAGACCCAACAACTCTCGCAGGATATACAGAGGATGCTTTGCAGGCTGACTGGAGGTTAAATCAATTCTCAACTTGTATCAATTCCGGAACATCAGATATTCCGAATATTACCTTGCCTGATACTGATCTTAATGGATTACCAAGAATAAATTCGTCATTTATAGATATAGGCGCCTATGAAAACCAGGGCGGACTTCCACAAATTACCGGGCAACCTATAGGAGGAACCCGATGTGAGGGTGAGAACTTTTCTATATTAGTTGAAACGCTTGATTCGGTCCGATATCAGTGGCAAAAAGATGGAGTGGATATACCCGGAGGAACTGGTCCAGAATTGGATATCGATGCTGTATCAACTGGTGACCAGGGAAACTACTGGTGTCTGGTAACGAATTCATATGGATCTGTCACGAGTAATACAGCTACTCTTTTTGTCAATGAGCTTCCGGAATTCCTGCTCGAACCTCAGGGTATGTGGGCAGAAAGGGGGGAATCTGTTACTTTCCGCACATATGCTAAAGGAACCAATTCTAATTTTCAATGGAAAAAAGATGGTATAGATCTATTAGGAGAAACAACACTTGAATTATTACTTCCTGATGTTGATTATTCCGATGAAGGCACCTATAATTGTTTTATCAGTAATAGCTGTGGCACAGATACAACCGAACCTGTCCAACTCTATATCGCACCAGAATTATGCATGGTAACGGTTTCTCCCACCACTGGCCGTAATCTCGTTGTCTGGGAGAAGAAGTCAAATGCTCCCATATTGGCTTATAATATCTACCGTGAAAGTGTGGCGGCCGGGATCTATGACAGACTGTCAACCATACCATTTGATGATCTGAGTGAGCTTGAAGATACCATGGCTGATCCGACGGTGCAGGCATACCTCTATAAGATCACGGCCCTGGATTCTGCTGGGAGTGAGACGGATATTGACCTTTGCAGGCCGCATAAAACCATTCACCTCTTGGTGTCCACAAATCCGGAATTGAAAACCACCCAGCTCGCATGGGACAGATATTACGGGTTCGATTACCTGACCTATACAATTTACAGAAGCAATACGGGAGTTAATTTTGATTCGGTTCATTCCATTTCGGCCAACTTGAACTCATGGACGGATCCCGATCCCATGACGGGAGACATGTTCTATCGGATCGCTGTAGAAAAACCCGAACCGTGTTTCCCGGAAGGGGGAAATAAGAAAGCCGGTACTGGACCATATCTTCATTCCCTGTCAAACATGGATGACAACAAGCTTAAGCTGGGCGAGAACCCACCAGATTCAATCATGCTCAACAATCATTCCGTGGATGAAAACAGACTGCCGGGAAACCTTGTCGGAAGGCTTAGCAGCCGTGACCTGGATTCGGTTGGCTACCATACCTATCACCTGGTCAGCGGGGAAGGGGATGATGATAA
>SDBV01006976.1_pt1 | contig 15520 bp, 12 predicted proteins | sample 2277081 | NCBI WGS metagenome assembly SDBV01 (sample SAMN10402039, study PRJNA504765) | marine sediment metagenome | isolation source: marine sediment core GS10_PC15, 223 cmbsf | place: Arctic Ocean: Southern Knipovich Ridge | collected 2010
TATTTCAAGCCCGGCGTCGCCGAGCGCTTTTGCGCTGGCCGCACGTTCGCGCAACGCATCTTCCGTGGTCATGATAATGACGGGCGAGACGTCGGCGGTGCGGGCGAGTTGACTGTCGGCCGGGGTTCGCAGTGCGGAATCCAGCACCACGCGGGCCGGCTGTTTGCCTTTGCCGCTGCGATTGGTCAGCAGGGGGTCGTCGGCCAGGACAGTATCGACGCCGACGAGTATCGCGTCGCACCGGCTGCGAAGTTCGTGGACGTAGGCTCGTGACTCGGGGCCGGAAATCCATCGACCGTCGCCGGGCGGAAGTGCAAGGTAGCCGTCTGCAGTCTGCGCCCACTTGCAGATCACCCACGGCCGGCCGGTCGTGCGGAGCTTGCAGTAGGGGGCCAGCAGCTTTTTGGCCTCGGCTTCGCAGACGCCGGCTGTCACCTCGACGCCCGCCTTGCAAATAATATCGATTCCGCGCCCCGTGACGTTCGCATCAGGATCGACCATCGCGACGACCAGGCGCGAGATATTAGCCGCCAGGATCGCGTCGGTGCATGGCGGGGTCTTGCCGTGATGGCAGCAGGGCTCGAGCGTGACGTACATCGTAGCGCCGGCTACGTCGCGGCCGGCCTGGTGAGCGTCCCGAAGAGCCTGGCGTTCTGCGTGCGGACCGCCGAATTGTTCGTGCCAGCCTCGCCCCAGCACCTCGCCCTCGTGCACGATGATCGCGCCGACCATCGGGTTTGGCTCGACATTGCCCCGGCCGCGATATGCCAATTCCAGCGCCTCGGCCATGAAACGCTCATCGTTCTGTCGGTCCGTTGCGTCCGCCATCTCCCTAACAAGAGCACATTCGGCCGCGATTATCAAACACCGCCCGCGAAGTCCCCAGCATCAAATAGCCTCTGCCCACGGTCGTGCTACCGCATGACACGCACTTCAATTCATGAGATTGTTATAAAAAGCCGAAATAATATTTGACTTCACATAGTATGTATTACATACTATGTTACATAAGACATGATTCCTACCAGGAGATTACGGCCATGAAATTCGAACGGGAGCTGTTGAAGGGCATCGCACCGATGGTGGTGCTGGAGATTCTTTCGCGTGGTGCGATGTATGGCTACGAGCTGAGCGAGGCCGTCTCGCAACGGAGCGGCGATGTGCTTTCGCTCGGGCGGGGCACGCTGTATCCGCTGCTGTATAACCTCGAGGCCAAGGGCATGGTCAGTGCGGAATGGCAGCAGAACGATGGCGAACGCAAGCGGCGGTATTACTCGATTACGTCCGACGGCGTCGAGCATCTGCAGAGCCAGAAAGACCAGTGGAAGCAGTTGCAGCGGGGCGTGAACATGGCGTTGGGTTTCGGCGGCGCGGGCGTCATACCTGCATAGGAGGTGGGCCATGAAAAAGAAAAATGACCAATACGATGGTCTGCCCGGGATCGCGGCCGAGTATATCTGGTCGGTCGCCAGGCGGGTGGGCAACACGCGTCGCGTTCGCCGCGAGGTGGTCCAGGAACTCTGCGACCACTTCCGCGATGCTCTGCGCGACTGCACTGACGAGGCTGCCCGGGCCGAGCGCGCGAAAGGACTCATCGAGCAATTCGGCGACGTGAAAACTCTCGGCCGACTGATCCGCCGCGGCAAGAAACGCTGCCGACCTTTGTGGCGGAAGACGCTGGTTTGGAGTGTTCGCACCGTTTGGCTGACATTCCTGCTGTGTTGCCTTTATACGGTCTGGCTGTGCATGGGTACTCCCACGATCACCACCGATTACCTCTCCATTATCAATGCGAACTCCCGCCCCAAGGCGCCCGAAAGCGAGAATGCCTGGCCGCATTACAAGCGGGCGATTGAGTTGTACGTTAAGCCGGCAGAGGACATAGTCGACATTGCTCTTTTGGGCTGGGAAGAAGAGCGGAAGTCTTTCGCCACACTGACGGTCTCTCAACAGGCCGGGATCGAACAATGGATCAGGGATAATGAATCTGCCAGGGAGGAGTTCGTTGCGGGCAGCCGCAAGCCGCACTTCTGGATACCACTCTCACTCCCGGCTGGTCAGCCGATGTACACGCTCGAATTTCCTGACCTTCTGCCAGTTCGCTCGCTCGGAGCCCTTACAATCTGGCGGTCGGACATCGCGCTGAACCGAGGCCGTCCAGGTGAAGCCCTGGAGTACTCTCTTGTATCCGCGCGCGTGGGCGCTCACCTTCAAAGGCAGAAAGTTCCGTTGTTCTCGCAGTTCATCGGTATGCTTCTAAGCAGGCACGCAAACAAGCAGATTCTTCGAATCGCAGCCTCACCGTCTTTGGATACGAAAGAGCTTCCCCACCTCCAACGGCAGTTGAAGAACCTGTTCCCTGAGGAGTACCCGCTATTTACTATTGGCGATGAGCGGCTGGGCACGCTGGATACGATTCAGCGCTGCTATACCAGGGGCGGGCTCGGTGGTGGCCACCTGATCCCTGAACGGTATCGTCAACGGATGCGCGCGGCGCAGCCGAATTATTCATATCTGAGGGGAGCAGAAATGCTGGAATTCCAGGTCATGCTCTGTGCGGGGCGGGACGAAACAGTCGCCCTCGCGAATCAGTGGCACGACCATATGGACGAACAAGCATCGCTAACACCGTACGAAAGACGGATCCAGGGCGAAAGCGACTGGGAAGACGAATTCATCAGGGAGCTGTCCGGAATCCGACATCCGGTGCTCCGGGCTCTCTTGCCTCAGTTCACCGGCGCCGGAGAAGAGACGTTTCGCACAAAAGCACTCCACGAGGCGATGATCACTGTCTTGGCGTTGCGGCGTTGGCGGCTGGAAAAGAGCGAATACCCCGAGAGTCTGGATCAGCTAGTGGCAGCGGGGTATCTGCAGGCTTTGCCCGCCGATCCGTACAGCGACGATTCGCTGAAGTATGAACGACGGGGGGAGGATTTCATTCTCTACTCCCTCGGCCGTGACTGCGAAGACGATGGCGGCCGGCGAACCACCGAGACAATGCGCAAGCAGAACGACATAGCCGATTATGTGATCTGGCCTGTGCGGGACTTAGAGACCCTAACGAAATGAAACTGCATTCGAACGGCTTGCTTTTCCTCTGGGCCCGTCAGGCTGCATCGACAACCCGCCACCCCGTCAGTAGCATGGATTGACCGACTGGGTGGCTGCACAAGAAAAGCGGCGGCCCGGATGGACCGCCGCTTTATTCATTCGAATTCCACGCGGTGGCAGGAGACCCGCCGCGCCTAAGGTATTAAACTTAGATGTACTCGTTGAGGATGTTTTCCAGCAGTTCGAGACGGCCGGACTCGTTGGCGTCTGCCTCACCCTTATCGAGCATGTACTTGCTCAGTTCGGTGAAGCCAACCTTGCCCGCTTCGATATCTGCGCCGATGCCGCTATCCCAGCTGCTGTATCGCTGCTTGATGAAGCCGTCGATCTCGCCGCCGGCGCGGATCGCCGAGGCGATCTTCAGGCCGCGAGCGAACGCGTCCATTCCGCCGATGTGGGCGTAGAACAGGTCGATCGGCTCGATGCTCTCGCGGTGAACGTGGGCGTCAAAGTTCAGCCCGCCGGTGGTGAAGCCGCCGGCCTTGAGGACCGTCAGCATCGCCATTGTCGCGTCGTACAGATCCGTCGGGAACTGGTCGGTATCCCAGCCCAGCTGCAGGTCGCCGCGGTTGGCGTCGATCGAGCCGAGAATGCCGTTGGCGGCTGAGAATTCCAGTTCGTGGTGGAACGTATGGCCGGCCAGCGTGGCGTGGTTGGCTTCGATGTTCAGCTTCAGGTGATCGACCAGGTCGTACTTTTGCAGGAACGCGTAGCAGGCGGCCGCGTCGCTGTCGTACTGGTGCTTGGTGGGCTCTTTCGGCTTGGGCTCGATGTAGAATTGCCCGTCGAAGCCGATGACCTTTTTGTAATCGACGGCCATGTGCAGGAACTTCGCCAGGTGGTCGAGCTCGCGGCCCATGTCGGTATTGAGCAGGCTCTTGTAGCCTTCGCGCCCGCCCCAGAACACGTAGCCGGCACCGCCGAGTTCGTTGGTGACTTCCATGGCCTTGGCGACCTGGGCAGCGCCGAACGCGAACGCGTCTGCGTTGCAGCTGGTGCCCGCTCCGTGCATGAAACGCGGGTGGGAGAACAGGCAGGCCGTGCCCCACAGCAGCTTAACGCCGGTGCGGGCTTGCTCGTCCTTGAGGACTTTGACGACCTCGTCGAGGTTCTTGTTGCTCTCGGCCAGCGTCGCGCCCTCGGGGGCCACGTCGCGATCGTGGAAGCAGTAGAACCCCACGCCGAGCTTTTCGAAGAATTCGAACGCCGCCCGCACGCGATTCTGTGCGTTTTCGACGCTATTGCTGCCGTCGTCCCACGGCATCTGGCGGGTGCCCACGCCAAACTGGTCGGAACAGGCGTTGCGGAATGCGTGCCAGTATGCGACCGAGAAACGCAGGTGCTCTGACATCGACTTGCCTTCGACGAGCTCTTCGGCGTTGTAGTGTTTGAAGGCCAGCGGGTTCTTGGACTCGGGGCCTTCGTACTGGATCTTGCTGATGCCTGGGAATGCTTCTGCCATGGGTTACATCTCCTTCGTGTAAGGTCTATTTGTCTCGGGCGGCTTTGGCGGTGCAAATTCGCCTGAGCCGGGTTGGTTTGCCTCTGAGGAGGCTACAACGAATGGTAGATTGTAGCAGCCGGTACGCACAGTACAAGCGCTAGTACCCTGTAACAGGCATTTTGTCGACATCTGCTTGCGGCGACGGCTTGTCTGTCTGCGTCAGAAAAACTCGACATATTCAGCGAATATGCCATCATTTTTCTTCCCTGCATCCAAACCGCCGGCGTATCGCACCTATCAGTCAAACTCCCTGTGACAGAGTACAAGTGTAGCTATTCCGGGCGGATTCGCGCCAGCACCTGCAAGGCCCATGTGATTTTTTTGGCGGGGTACGTCTGAGGCTCGAAGTGCTCGTTGATCGGCACGAGATGAGCCTGGCTGCCATCGGTGTGGTAGAGTTTGCAGGTCACGCCGATTTGATTGTTCAGTTGCACCACGGCGGGTCGGCCTTGGCTGGCAGGGGTCGAGGGGCTCAGGATGACGAAATCGCCGTGTCGGATGTCCGGGCTCATCGATTCGCCGTCGATCTGCACCGCAAAGGCGTCGGGCCATCGCTTGAGAATCGTCTCGGCCAGGAGAAACTGACTTGGCTGGCCTGGCTGAGGGCGGGAAACGCTGATGATCTGCACGGGCCCGTCCGGCAGGTCGTCGCCCTGGGTGATCCGGGCGGGTTGAGATCGGCCGGCCACTTGCCTGGCATGCCGCTCGGCCAGGTCGCGAAGCTCTGTAATAGACTCGGCCTGGGCGGGGTCGCGCCAGAAGTGGGGCACGCCGGCGGCGCTACGCCCAAGAACCGGTATCCAACAAAGATCCTTGTCTTGCAGAGAATCTTGCGAAGTCTCGTCCGGCGAAGCCGCCTCGGCTTCGATCGGCGTCTTGGCCGGGAACTGCATGCTCTGGGCGAGAATGTCCAGAAAGGCGTTCATCGCTTCGGCAGAATCTGGGCGTTCGGCAAGCATTTTTGCCGCTCGCCGGATTACGGGGTGGCTTGGACTTATAGCCGGTCCTGCGGGCTGGTTGCCGGTGATCAGCCAGCGTAGGTCCACCTGACCTAAGTCTGCTATGGCAGCCAGGATATCTGCTGGCGGCACCCTGGAACCCTCGTAATAGCTGTAAGTGCTGGGCGAGATGCCTAAGCTTTTTGAGAAAGCAGACTTACCCCTGGGGCCAGCTACTTGTGTTCGAATCTGGCGGATTCGCTCGCAAACATCGCTTTTATGTAGGTCGTTCATGGAAAAATTCGCATTTGCGAAAAAAAGTCTTGACGTCCCAATCTCGAAAAACGTACAATGAACGTACAGCGTAAGATGCCAAGACCGACCTACTGCGTATTCTAAGCGAGCTAGCACGGGCTGCAAGTAGAAAATCGATATATTTGCAGTAGTTACGGAGTGTCGGGTTGTGCGCTGGCTGCGCATCAATGTGCTGCAAAGGAATGCAGTGCAGTTGCCGACGCAGGTTGAATGTAAGAATATCTGGGGCGATTTGGATTCTAATGCTCTGGCACATAATGAAATAGGTGAGCGATAGCTCATCCGCGGTCTCACCGTGTGTCGCCGCCCGTACAGGTTGGCAGGCACGCAAACCGGCGGGTCTGGGCGGTCGGCTGCAAGGCCGGCCGCCCGCCCATTTTTTGCTAGGCCTAATATTCTCAACCATTTCCCCGATTATTTGCCGCTTATCTTGCCGAATCCTACGTTTCAGGCACGCTGGCGAGCATACCCTGCCACTGAGAACGAGAGTCTATGAAGATACTTCAAGCCGATCGACGGCGAAGCGATCGTAAGGCGGATACATTTCGTGCGGTGATTATGGATCCTGGCGGGCGGATTCTCGGAAATGGCCGGACGACGAACGTCTCCGCCAGCGGCCTGTTCGCTGTCTTCTCACGCATCAAGGCGCCTCACGATCAACAAGAGTTTGTTATTGAAATCGAGGTGCCCACCATCGCTTCTTATCGAGGCAGAGGGGCCAAAGTCCGCCGCGTCCGCTATCGTGTGCGGACGGTACGCGTGCAGCAAATGGGGCACATGTTCGGCCTGGGCCTGGAATTTCTGGAAAAACTCGTCTGACAAACGCCAGTTTGCCGGTCCCAAAAACGCAGGCTGAACTTGAGCGGGCGAAGTTCTGGAATATCTTGCCAAGCGCGATAGGATAGGGGTCTCCTCGCAAGAATCCCCTCCTGCAAGTCCTTCTTCAGTTACAGACTATTATACATCGATTTCCGTCAGAGTGTCTTGGGTTTCTGTGTAGCATTTGAGGCGGCCTGCAGCGGGTCGCTTAGGTATGATCTTGTTTATTCAGGTGGATGCGATACAATAGAAGTTCTCTAGAGTTCTCGACAGGAGACGTAGCACAATGGCAATTAAGGCAAATGATCTAAAGCGCGGCATGGCGGTGATGTATAAAAACGGAATTTGGGCATGCGTGACCAATGGAAAAATCGCCAAGGGTAAAGGGCAGAGTTACCAGTCGATTTCGCTTAAAAACGTCAAGACCGGCCAGCTCATCAGCGAACGCTTTCGCACGACCGAAGCGTTCGAGCAGGCGATCCTGGACCGCAAGCAATACGAGTATTTGTATTCCGAGCCGGACAGCCACGTGGTGATGGACCCGGACTCCTACGAGCAGATCAATATCCCGGCCGAGTTGCTCGGAGACAGTTCGATATTCCTGACCGAGAATATTTCCATCGAAGTTTCCTTCGTGGACGGCCAGGCGATCCTGGCTGAACTGCCGAACACCGTCGAATTGAAAGTTGCGGACACGCCGCCGCAGGTCAAGGGCGCTACTGCGACCAACCAACTCAAAGATGCCGTGTGCGAAGGCGGAGCGAAGATCAAAGTACCACCGTTCGTCGAAATTGGGACGCTCGTAAAAGTGGACACGCGAACCGGCGAGTATCTCGGCCGGGCGTAACACGCCAAGCCAAACCATTACGTGAATAATAAAGCCCCACGCTCTAATCGAGTGCGGGGCTTTTCTAATGAGTGTCTGACCTCGCGGTTTTTCTATCATAAAAGGTGAAGCTTAGGGATTGGTGGGTCGCCTTTTGCTTCGCGGCGGGAGCTTGTAGACCTTGCCCTTCATCGCCTGTTTGAATTCCTCGCGGGCTTTGTTCAGCACGGGGCGGTTCAGCAGGAATTCCACCACGCCGGCGGCCATGATCTCCGCTGCCTTCCGCATACCACGATACGCGCCCGGCGTGCGAACGATCAGTGCGTTCTCGCGATGGTGTGCCCGCACGCCTTGCGGGCCTGTCGTGCAGTTGAAGCGGACCATCGGCGCGAACCACGACACGTTTGTCTCGTCGGAACTGGCCCGCCCGAGCGTTTCGTCGATCGGCTTGATCTTCGTGACGTAATCGGTCTTGCCCGGCAGGACCTTGTCGGCCGCCTTGCGATCAGCAGGTGTGATTTTCACAGGCCCGGCCCGCCGGATCACCGCATCGAGCGTCTCGGCCAGCGCTCGATTGGGGATCTGCTCGGTAAGCGAATCGTGGAACGCTACGCTCACTTTGGTTTCGGTCGCCATCGCCGCACCGCGAGCACAGAGAATCAGCCGGCGCGTCAGTTCGTCTACCTGCTTTCGATCGCGTGCTCGAACGTAGTACCACAATTGCGATCGGTCGGGCACGACGTTGGGCGCCTTGCCGCCGTCGGCGATCACCGAATGGATGCGGGCGTTCTCCACGATGTGCTCGCGAAGATAATTCACCGCGACGTCGGTCAGAATCGCCGCGTCTAGGGCGCTTCGGCCCTTGTCGGGGCAGGCGGCGGCGTGTGCGGTCTGGCCGTGGAAGTACAATGACAGCGAGTCCATGGCCTGGCCGCCCACGAGATGGACGTTCGTTCTTCCATGCGGGTGCCACGCGATCACCGCGTCCAGCCCGCGAAACGCGCCGAGCTCGGCCATGATCACCTTGCCGCTGAGGATTTCCTCTGCCGGCGTGCCGAAGACGATGACTTGACCATCGCAGCCGGTCTTGCGCAGGATTTCTGCTGCCAGGATTCCGCCCATCGCCGAAGCCGCACCGAGCAGGTTGTGTCCGCAGCCGTGGCCGTATTGGCCTGGCTTGGGCCCGCAGTCCGGCAGGGCGTCATACTCGGCCATCAGCGCGATTCTCGGCCGACCCTTGCCCACGACGGCCTTGAAGGCTGTCGGCAACTGCTTCCACGGGCGGGTCACCTTGAAACCGCCCTCGGCGAGAAACTCCGCTACGCAATCTGCCGAGCGGAATTCTTCCATTGGCGGCTCGGCGAACTCGGCCACTGCTTCGCCCACCTGGTGGGCGCGGTCGGCCCATTTGCTCAGGCTGCGACGGATTGCCGGCATGTGTGCTGCACACTTCAGGTTGATCTTCTTGCTCATTTCTGCGTTCTCCCTGTCGTGCCATTGCAGATTCGCAACAGCCATCCAAGGGTACCGCGGCGAATTGACGGTTGCAAATCTTCGCTGGGCGTCTAAACTCGCGCTTTATGAGCGTATATGCGATAATCCCAGCGAGGTTCGCTTCCACACGCCTGCCCGGCAAGCCTCTGCTGGCCGAGACGGGCAAGCCGCTGATCCAGCACGTCGTCGAAGCCGTCGGACAATCAACGAGCATCGAACGGGTAGTTGTCGCCACCGACGACGCTCGTATCGCCGAGGCCGTCGCTGCATTCGGCGGCGAGGCAGTCATGACTCGCGCGGATCACCCGTGCGGTACCGACCGCATCGCCGAGGCAGCCGACTTGCTAGGCTTGGGCGATGAGGACATTGTGGTCAACGTCCAGGGCGACGAGCCGGACGTGTCGGCCGATTGCCTCGATACGCTGGTGGGGCTGCTGACTGATGGCGAGGCGCCCATGGCGACGCTGGCGACACCGCTGGCTACCGATTCGGCCGGCGATCCCAACAAGGTCAAGGTTGTCCTGACCGTCCATGGCGAGGCGCTGTATTTCTCTCGGGCGAAGATCCCGCACGATCGCGATGGCCAGGCGCCGGTGAGCTATCTGCTGCATCTGGGCCTCTATGCGTACCGCGTGGGGTTCCTGAAGCGTTTTGCATCGCTTCCGCCAACGCCGGCCGAGCTGGCCGAGAAGCTCGAGCAGCTTCGGGCGTTGGAGCACGGTTTCCGCATCGCGGCGGCCGTGGTCGACTACGATGGTGCAGGCATCGATACCCCAGAAGATTACGTCGCATTCGTCGCCCGCATGATGGGGTAGGGCACCTGTCGCAAGCGTGCCTCGTTGCTGATTTCTGAATTTTTTCGCCGACAAAGCAGAACTTTTCGCACTCACCTGTTGCTCGTCCGGCCCGCATGCAGTAATGTCTGAGCCCATGAGCGATGCCATGGATCTGCTGCGAAGCGTCAAAGACAGCAGCGACGAAACCGAATTTTACACTCCAATGCCCGACGGATACACTCTCGGGTCCACCAAATACGTCGCCGTGTTCGGCACGGTCATGAGTGGGCTGGGTAAAGGGATTTTCTCTTCTTCGCTAGCTAAGTTGTTGAAAGACAAAGGCCTGCGAGTTTCACCGATCAAGCTGGAAGGGTATCTTAATATCGATTCCGGCACGCTGAATCCGTTCCGCCACGGCGAGGTGTTCGTCCTCGACGACGGGATGGAAACGGACATGGATCTGGGCACCTACGAGCGAATGCTCGACCAGGATCTGACGGGCAAAAACTTCGCCACCAGCGGGCAGATTTTCTCGACCGTGCTGGCCAAGGAGCGTTCGGGCGGCTATCTCGGCCGGGACGTCCAGATGATCCCGCACGTTACAGGTGAGGTGAAACTTCGCCTGCGCGAGTTGGCGCTCGAAAAGAAGGCCGACGTCGTGTTCATCGAAGTCGGCGGGACGGTGGGCGACATTGAAAACGCATTCTATATCGAAGCCCTGCGCGAGCTGAGCTACGAGGAAGGCGAGGGGGCGGTCCTGTGTGTGGCGCTGACGTATGTGCTGAGCCCGCCCACGCTCGGCGAGCAGAAGTCCAAGGCGGCCCAGTTGGGCATCAAGCGGCTGATGGAGTTCGGCATTCATCCGGACCTGATCGCCTGTAGATGCGAGACGCCCGTGACGGAAAAAGTTCGCCAGAAAATTTCCGTGTATACCAACGTGCCCATGCAGCGCGTGTTCTCGATGCACGACTTGTCGAGCATCTACCTGCTGCCCGAGCAGATGCGACGCGCCAGACTCGACAGCGAAGTCGTGCAAATGCTGGATCTCGGCGCCAAGGTCAACTCCCTGGCCGACGCGAAAGCGTCCGCCGCCTGGGCCCAGTTCGCCAGCAAGATCGGCAAGGGCTCCAGCGAAGTCACCATAGGCATCACCGGCAAGTACACTGCCCTGCGCGACAGCTACGCCAGCATTATCAAGGCGATCGAGCACGCAGGCGTTGCCAACGACACGCAGGTCCACATCGAGTGGGTCGACACGACCGAAATCACCCCGGCCAACGTCGCCGAGAAGCTCGAGGGCGTGGACGGTATTATCGTACCGGGCGGGTTCGGCGTGCGAGGCACGGCCGGCAAGATCGAGTGCATCCACTACGCGCGGGAAAACCGAATGCCCTACCTGGGCATTTGCCTGGGCTTCCAGATGGCCGTCATCGAATACGCCCGCAACGTCTGCGGCCTGGCCGACGCCGACAGCAGCGAGATCAACCCCGAATGCGCCGACCCGGTGATCGACATCCTACCAGAGCAGAAGAAGATCGAAGGGCTGGGCGGTAACATGCGACTGGGCGGGCAGGACATCGATCTGACCCCTGGCACGATGGCTGCGGAACTGTTCGACGGCGCCGACCGCATTCGCATGCGGTTCCGCCATCGCTACGAGGTCGATCCGAAATACATCAAGATACTCACCGACGCCGGGCTGATCTTCTCGGGCCGACATCCCAAGCATCCGATCATGCAGGTGCTCGAACTTCCGCGAGAGGTGCATCCATATTTCATCGGCACCCAGGCCCATCCGTGCCTGACCAGCCGGCCGTTGCGACCCCAGCCGATGTTCGTCGGACTGGTGGCGGCTGCGATGAAGTACGAAAAGGCCAACCACGCACACACCACCTGACGCCACCGTTTTCCGGCTGACTTTCCCATCGAGTCTGGGTATCCTTACGCGCAGAGATTGATTTTATTCAAAGGAGTCAGCAATGGCTGCCGGCCGTCCCAATATTCTCCTGATTTCCTCCGACCAGCAGCATTACAGCACGCTGGGGGCGGTGAACGATCGAATTTCCACACCTGCACTCGATCGCCTGTGCGCCGAAGGCATGCGGTTCGACCGGGCCTACTGCCCCAACCCCACCTGCACGCCGACCCGCGCGAGCATGATTACCGGGATGTATCCGTCACAGCACGGTGCGTGGACGCTGGGCACGAAATTGTTCGAAGACGTTCCGACCATCGGTGAATATCTCGGCCGGTCGGGCTACTTCACCACGCTGATCGGCAAGGCTCACTTCCAGCCGATGACCAGCGAGCCGGGCATGGAATCCATCGAATGCCTCCCCAAGCTGCGCGATCTGGATTTCTGGCGAGGTTTCCACGGCCCGTGGTACGGCTTCGAGCACGTCGAGACGGCCCGCATGCACACCACCGAAGCCCAGGTCGGCGCCCATTATGCGATCTGGATGGAAGAGAACGGCCTGGCCAACTGGCAGGACTATTTCGAGGACGATCCGCCCAACCCCGAGAAGAAAAAGCGCCTCCAGGCGAATCGGACGTGGGAACTGCCCGAGCAGTATCACTACAACTGCTGGACGGCCGAGCGGACCATCGCCCAGATCGAGCGGGCCGCCGCTGAAGACAAGCCATTTTTCGCGTGGTCCAGCTTCCACGATCCGCATCCGGATTATGTCGTGCCCGAGCCGTGGGCGAGCATGTACGACCCGTCCGACATGGTCCCAGGAGAACTGACCCCCGGCGAACATGACCGCAACCCGATCCACTTCCGCAAGACGCAGGAGGAGGACCACGAATGGTGGCTGGCGCTGCAGGAAGAAGAGGGCTTCTACATCCACGGCGGGCATTCGCACGTGAAATCCGCCGAGGAAATCCGCAAGGACATGGCCTGCTACTACGGCATGGTGAGTTTTATGGATCAGCAGATCGGGCGGATTCTTGACGCGCTCGACCGGCTGGGCATGGCGGACAATACGCTGGTGGTCTTCACGAGCGACCACGGGCACTTTCTCGGCCAGCACGGCCTGACCGTCAAGCCGTTGCATCATTATGAGGACATGCTCCGCGTGCCGTTCATCGTTCGCTACCCGGGCAAGACTCCGGCTGGGGGTGCGTCGGATGCGATCCAGAATCTCGTCGACCTGCCGCAGACGTTCCTGGCGGCGGCTGGGCTGGATCAGCCTGGCGCAATGACGGGCGTGAACCAGTTGGAGACATGGTCCGGCGGTGCAGCGGCCCGCACCTGGTCGATCACCGAAAACCACCACGCCAAACGCTTCCACATGCGGACGTACATCAATCAGCGATACAAGATCACCGTCTATCGCGAAGGCGACGATGGCGAGCTGTTCGACCTGGTCGAAGACCCGGGCGAGATATGTAACCTTTGGCACGGCCCGGAGGCGAAGGAACTGAAATCGCAAATGATGTACGAGTTCCTCCAGGCTACGCTCCAGTCCGAGCCAATGCGAATGCCGCGCATCGCCAGCGCTTGATTCCGGCCGACCCGGAGGATACAAGGTGAGTATATCTGTCCTAAATTGGAACTGCGAACACAGAGGGTTTGACCAATGGCTGAAGGCGAAGAAAAAAAGAAGATCATCGTAGACGACGACTGGAAGGCCCAGGCGCAGGCTGAGAAGGAAAAGCTCGCCACCGAGGCCGAGGCCCCCGCACCTGCCGGTGCGGCCGCTGCCGAAGGGGCTGCTGCCGAAAATGCCGACCAGGCCGGCGTGCCTCACCAACTACCGCCCGCGAGTTTCTCCACGCTGATCAGCGCCCTTGTTACGCAGGTGCTGATGAGCCTGGGCGGCTACGAAGACCCGCAAACCAAGAAACGCTACATCGATCTGGACCTGGCGAAGCATCACATCGACATGCTGGCGGTCATCGAGAAAAAGACGGCTGGGAACCTGGCAGACGACGAAAAAAAGTTGCTCGACAGCGCACTCTACGAGACGCGCATGCAGTACGTCCAGGTCGCACAAAGCGCCTCGCCGGGCGGCATGTAAGCCAGACAGTTGTTACTAATCACGTCCACTGACCGGGCGGGGAGTATGCAGTGAAAGCACGTTCGTTGGCCGTCATACTATTCGCAGCCGTTGGCCTTTTCGCCATCGTTAAGGCGATTGAGTATGCTCAGGCATCATTGGGCATGATTATTAGCGTATTTCGGCCTTTATTTATAGAAGGCCATCTAATGTGGTTTATTGGAATGGCCGCTCTCGCCAGCGTACTTCCGATCGTTTTATTCATTGTGGGTTTTACGCTGCTCCGACGCCATCCCAAGCGTTTTCTCGCTAGATTGAAGGCAGAAGAAAATTCCGATGACGGATCGGAAGTCACATTCTCTGCGATGATTATCCTTCGAGCAGGGCTTGCCCTGATCGGTGTGCTGGTGTTGAGTGGCGCCATCCCCAATCTGATTCATGGCTCCTTTTCCATTGCAATAAGATTCACTTCGGAGGTTTTCCAGGAGGATTCGTCGTCCAGTATCTTGCAATGGATACAATTGCCCCTTTTACTCAGTGCGGCGGTTCGAATCGCCTTGGGCGTTTATTTGATATGCGGTGCGCCGAAGTTGCTGAACTGGTTATGCAAGAGCGTGGGGCTGCCCGCACAAGCGGTTAAGCCAAAAATCGTTGCAGAAAACCAGGATTTCGGTGTCTGATTCGCCGCGATTTTCGATCGGTGGCGATAGGATGGTGTGAAGGCCGGCGGGTTATTCGGATAGGCTCTTAGTGACCGGCTCTGATCATTGGTGATGAAGATATTGGCCATCCATGTTGGCGCGACGTGGCTGCGTTTCCGTCTCTTCGAGATGAGCGGGAAGATGGAGCGTGAGGTGGCAAGCGGCATGGCCGGCGGGATATCCAGCGATGACTCGGCCAGCGCGTACTCGACCTTTATAATCCACCTTGCCGCCGCGCCTGCCCAGCAGCAGATGATCAATCCCTTTGCCGATCATGGCGCTGCGTTTCACTATACACTCGGCCAGCTCATCGCAATGCGAACGTTGCATTCGACGGCCGACCTCGACGCCGTTGCGGTTCGCGTTCCGACGGCGGGCGAGCTTACTCCACCGGCCGTGGTGATCGACGACAAATGGATTCACCGCATCGAGGGCTACCGGCAGATCGCTCCCGATCAGTCGGCCGTGGCGGCCGTGGCGATCAATTTCTTCCGTGACGAACTTTCCGACGTGCCGATCGTGGCGGTGTTCGATAGCGGCTTTCATCGGACGATCCCGCCGTGGCGACAATACCTGGCGATTCAGCCGCGATGGGCGGAAAAATACGGCGTGATGAGCCGCGGCTTTCAGGGCCCGGCGCATCAGTACGTGGCTGGGCGCGTCATCGAGCGGATGGGTGTGACGTCGGCCCGGCGGATGATCACGTGTTACCTGGGCTCGGCCAGCAGTGTCTGTGCGATCAAGGAGGGCGTCAGCGTCGCCTGCAGCAGCGGCGTCTCGCCCACGTCGGGCTTGCCCCAGATGCACGCGGCTGGGCAGTTCGACCCGGCGGGCTTTCGCATGTTGCGTCGGCGAGCCAAAATGCAGCCGCTACAGGTGCTGGACGACTTGGCGCATCACAGCGGGCTGGCCGCACTGAGCGGAGTCAGCGGGCGGATCGGCGAAATCCGCAGCGCCGCAGCGGACGGCGACGAGCGGGCGCAGCTCGCGTTCGACGTGTTCATCACGGCCGTTCGCGACTTCATAGGTGCGTAC
>SDBV01006977.1_pt1 | contig 15520 bp, 14 predicted proteins | sample 2277081 | NCBI WGS metagenome assembly SDBV01 (sample SAMN10402039, study PRJNA504765) | marine sediment metagenome | isolation source: marine sediment core GS10_PC15, 223 cmbsf | place: Arctic Ocean: Southern Knipovich Ridge | collected 2010
CTCCAGGAATCTGTAGTTTCGCTCCTGGTTCGCGAGAGACTGGATAATCCTCCAGATACCATGCCCCCCATACATCGCCGCAGTTATTCACATGGAGGGGATACAGGCTAACCCGTAGACGTAGTTCCCCTTCCTTATTTAACGCCGTGATCTCTTGCATTAGATATTCATCTGCGCCCATCTCAGTGTAAGTTGTGATTCCACGTGAAAGGATGAATTCTTGGACACCTATGAGGTCCTCTCGCCAATTCGACATCAAATGGCTGTGAGTGTCTACGAATCCCGGCATTAAGGTTTTCCCTTGTAAATCCACCAAAACAGTGTCTTCACCCTGTAAAGCTAAAATCTCATCATTCGTCCCCACACCTAGGATCATTTCATCTTGGATAGCGATCGCTTGAGCGACCTCCATATTCCCTTCCATGGTAATGACATTACCATTAAAGAAAATAATTAAATCGCTCTCACTAGTCAAAGACCCCTCACCCATTACTTGACCAAAGATTTGAATTTCCTGCCACGCTGCAAAGGAAGGGGTCTCGAGAGTCTCAATTTTTAGATAGCGGATACCTTCTAATGGTGTGGGAAAAGTGTAACTGAGGGTTTGATTGTTATATGTCTCACCGCTGAATTCATAGAGAAGTTCGTAATCCCCTTGTAAACTTCTTCCCCAAATCTTATGAATACTGAGAGCGGTACGTGGTTGGCTGAGTAATAATTGGATAGACTCGATCCTGGCTGATGATCCCAGATCAATTTCAATCCATTGAGAATCTCCTCCATCGGAAGACCATGCATTTGAATATCCTATCTCACCATCCACAGCAAACTCAGGAGGGTTTCCTGATACCGAACCCGAGGCTTTAACAGGTTTTCCGCTGGCTAAGTTGGGTTGGATATTAAAAGCTTCACCGTTTGTATCATTTTCTATTCCTGATGGCGATTCCGTGACGGCAGCTGGGGAACCACAGCTTACAACGAATAACCCCAGAAAAACTAGAAAGAATCGACATTTTTTGCCATACAAAATATCCTCCAACTTATTCTCTAAAAAAAGATTATTATTCGATTGTACTACACTACTCCTTTTCATTTGTGTAAATTAAAAACAAAAAGGGACGCACAGCAGTGCGTCCCTTCAACGAATATCGATTCTCTATTCTCGAATCTCTTTCCTCCCCTAATTCCCCAACCGTTCCTTCATCGCCGCGGTGAACGGCGGTAGGATCTCAAACAGATCACCTATCACGCCAAACCGGGCGTATTTAAAGATCGGCGCATCAACGTCTTTGTTGATCGCCACGATCACCTTGCTGGTACGCATTCCCGCCAGGTGCTGGATCGCGCCTGAGATTCCACAGGCAACGTACAGGTCTGGGGAGACCACCTTGCCAGTCTGTCCGACCTGATTTGAATATGGCACATAGTTGGCGTCCACAGCCGCCCGGCTGGCCCCCACAGCCGCATTAAGGACTTCAGCAAGATCCCCGATAAGCTTGAAACCTTGCTGGGCACGCCAAATTTCTTTTTCGTTATCATCGGTGATGTCCCCAGGAGGTTCCAGGTTGGGGTTATTAGAAGTACCCCGTCCACCCGATACGATCGCGGAAGCGTCAACAAGGCTGACCCCACCGCCAGCTTCTTCGTATCCGGTAACCTTGGTGGCGATATCACCTTCAGCCATAACAGCATCTATTTTGGTAATTGAACCAGATCGTCCCGCATCAGCCTCAGGGGCGCCGAAAGCGCGCCCGCGGAGGGTCACCAACTGCGGCCTTGACGAGCATTTTACTTTGGAGAGCAGCTTTCCGGCATACACCGGACGAGTTGCGACAACTTCATCGCCGTCCGCTTCCATTTCGATCACATCAACCAACACACCAGTATTCAGGTCAATAGCAGCCATCCCAGCAACCTCGCGTCCGCGGGTAGTCGTCGGGAACAGGATCACATCCGGAGCGCCATCTCCAGCCGCTTTAGCTAATACAGAGACATAAGGAGCAGCCCGGTAATCTTCCAGGGTAGCGTCATCCGCGATCAAAACTTCATCGGCGCCATAATGAACAGCCGTATTTGCGACATCCTCCACCCCACTGCCGATGACAACCGCCGTCACGCCAGTTCCCATCTGGTCTGCCAGTTTGCGGCCAGCGAACACCGCTTCCCATGAAGTCGGCAGCGCCTGGCCTTTAAATTGATCTACGTATACCCAAACTTTGTTCGCCATTAGAGTACCTTCTCTTCCATGATCTTGTCTGCCAGTTTAGCGGCAATATCTTCAGGACTGTCGCCTTCAATGATCTCATTCGTGATCTCGCTGGCAGGTGGGCTCATCATCTCCGGCCAGGTAACGACCGAAGTGGGAACATCAATACCCAGGTCCCCCAAAGTCCATTCTGGGATTTCCGCCTTTGAAGCCTTGCGGATTCCCATAAAGGATGGGTAGCGTGGTTCGCCGTAGTCCTTAACAATGCTAAGGACCGCGGGGAGTTTACTTTCCACAACTTGACGGCCTTCTTCCATGGCGCGTTCTGCTTTTATGGTCTTCCCATCCGCGTCCAGCTCGGAGATCTTCGAAAGCAAGGTGAGGGCAGGCCAGCCAAGCACACGGGCAACCATAGGAGCCATAATCCCGGTATCGCTGTCGATCGCTTGTTTACCGAACACGACCATATCTGCATCACCCACTTTCTGCACCGCGGCGGCTAATACTCTTGCCGCAGCCTGTGAGTCCGCCCCAGCCAGAGCAGGATCATTGATCAAGATCGCCTCTCCGCACCCCATAGCCAGAGAGTGTTTGAGCGCATCTTTTGCGTTTTCAGCGCCCATACTAATGGTGACCACATCCCCGCCATGCGCTTCGGTAAGTTGCAAGGCAGCCTCTACGGCATACTCGTCCCACGGGTTTATCACCAAAGGCGCATCGCCCCATGAGACTGTTCCATCTTCCACAACAACTGATGCAGCGGAATCCGGCACTTGTTTGACACATACAACGATTTTCAAGTCAACCTCCTTATAATTCAGATGGTAGCAGGTAGTTTTCTGTTATCAGAAAAAGAATTTACCTACTTTCTGCTGTCTACAAATTACTGTTTACTATCTACTATCTTCTGGTTACTAATCTACTGTTCACTTTTCTTCTTGCCAAAAATCTGGATCAAAAGCCGGGAGTTCACAGCGGAGAGCGGTATCTTCGCGATAGCCCAACGCATACCCAGCCTGCATCAATTGGTGAATTTCACTCGTTCCTTCATATATAACCCCGCCTTTTGAATTGCGCAGGTAGCGTTCAACGGGGTACTCATCACTGAAACCATACGCCCCGTGGATCTGGATAGCCTCAGAGGCGGCTTCAAAGGAGGCATCTGTTGCAAACCATTTCGCTTGTGAGGTCTCCTTGGTATTGCGTACTCCCTGGTTCTTCATCCAACCTGCCCGAAGGCATAAAAGACGGGCCATCTCATAATTTCGCTGCATGAAAGCGATCTTTTGCTGCACCAACTGGAACTTCCCGATCTCACGCCCGAAGGCTTCCCGTTCGTGGCAGTATTTCACGCTTGCGTCCAGGCAGGCCCGGATCAAACCCGTCGCCCCTGCCGCTACAGTATACCGTCCGTTATCCAAGCAGGACATCGCGATCTTGAAACCCTCGCCCTCTTCCCCTAACCTGTTCTCTTCCGGTACGCGCACATCCTGCATCGCGATCCATCCGGTCGACCCAGCCCGAACGCCCAACTTATCATGGATGTCACCTGTGGTAATTCCATCCCTATCCAACTCAACCAGAAATGCGGTTAAACCATCGCTGGGTTTTTTCGCTTTGGGGTTTGTTCGGGCAACGATCAGTGAATTGTGCGCTTTGGTAGCCAGCGAGATCCACATCTTTTCGCCGTTCAACACATACTCTTTACCATCCTTCACCGCCGTGCTGCTCATCCCAGCCACATCTGACCCAACGCCTGGTTCGGTCAAACCAAAGCTGCCGTATTTCTCTCCCTTGGCCTGCGGTACAAGGAATCTCTGCTTCTGATCTTCATTTCCCCACTGCAAAACAGCCATGCTGTTCAAACCCATGTGTACTGACATCGCCACTCGCAAGGTCGTATCTGCGTATTCCAATTCTTCACAAACCAATCCCAGGGTAATGTAATCGAATCCCTGTCCCCCATATCGCACCGGGATGTTGATCCCTAAAATTCCTAGTTCCGCCATCCGGGGCAGGACGAACGGCGCCATCTCCTGTTTGCGGTCCCATTCCTGCATGATCGGGATGATTTCCTTATGGGTGAAATCCCGCACCATCTTCTGCGCCATGCGATGTTCTTCTGTCAAGTTAAAATCCATGTGTTTTCCTTTATGTCCGTGATGTCTTTCACGGGTATTATAACAAAATTGTTGGATTGGGGGATAGTGTTAGTTGTCAGTGACATCTGACGGGTTGATATAGGCAGCTTGATTATGGGATAAACAAATCATATAACCATTTGTCTGTCAGCCGAGATTACACTATAATAAGAGGGGATAGAAGTTTGCAGAATTATATTATTTTAGTAGAAGTATTCGGAAGGAGGATCCAATGTCTCCAGGCAAAAGGGATAAAAGCAAAAAAGAAAAAAGAAAACCAAAGAAGAAAAAGAAGAAGAAGGGCGTACACCAAAACCAATAATGTGCTGTTGAGTTGAAAACAATTAGGAGCAGTTGGTCAATACCCCGTCAACTGCTCTTAATAATTAAACCCCAGATGAAATCCGCCCAAGGATATAATTATGACAGGCGACAAACCAACCGAAACACTTGAAGACTTTAAAGATTCGTTTTTCTACGGATCCCGCTCAGATCTAAATTTCAAATTCCTCAGCGACCTGGAGGAAGCTGAAGCGGGGCAATTCTTCAAAGACCTGTTATGGAAGTTGGGAGATGCCAGCAACGATGGGCTGCTTGATCCAGTTTTAGACCATATCTTTGATTGGCAAATAAAAGCGTATACCGGTAAACCCCGGTGGACGTACGAAGATAAACCGTTCACGCCATTAGGCAAACCCGTCTCAAAAACTAGAGTGGGGTTGTTAACCAGCAGCGGTCATTTTGTGGATGGCGATGACCCTAATCCATTTGGGGTTGAAAACATGACCCAGAAAGAAGCCGAAGAACGGATCATGGAATTCATTAAAAACCCGCCTCAACTCTCAATTATCCCAATCGATACCCCTAAAGAAAAGCTTCGTGTCCGGCATGGCGGTTATGATACCCGTTCAGCAAAAATAGACCCGAATTGTGTCCTACCCATTGACCGCATGAAAGAATTGGCCGCGTCAGGGCAGATCGGCGAATTCCACCCGAAGGCCTATTCTTTCGTTGGGGCAACAGCCCAAACACCTATCAACAAAAAAGTCGGGCCAGCTTGGGCTGAAATGCTCAAAGCTGAAAGCGTGGAAGCCGTAGTCCTGGTGCCTGTTTGACCAGTCTGTCATGTGTCCGTTGGACACCTCGCCAGGATAATTGAAAACGCCGGAATCCCCACCGTCATATTGAGCGTCCATGCCTTCAAAAGTCGATTGATTCCCATGAATGTGCCCCGCCTGGTACTCACCCCGGAATTAATGGGCAAGACCCTGGGACAGCCAAAGGATAAAGATACTCAAACCAAATACCTTCAGACCGCCCTCGATCTTTTGGAAAACGCAGATGAAGGTGAGACTCTCGTAGAGATCGAGAGATAAAAAAAATTTCCATAAATTTTCATGATATGATTATTTAAGTGAGATAGTCTACCAATTACTGTTACCCGGCCGTTTTAATTATAACTAATTGCATAAGGAGGTAAATTTAAACTAAACCCTGCTAAGCTGTGTACACCATTTAATCGTATTGGCGTGAGAATGTTAATGTTCAATCCAAAATTTTCACCCTTCACAAATAAATCTTATTTGAATACCGAGGAGGTAGTCATGAGGAAATTTATAGTTTTTGGATTAATTGTAATTCTATTCCTATTTGTCGGCCAGGCATCAGCCGCTCCCCCAGTACAATATTCTGAAGAAACTGTAACAGGCTCAACCCAAGGAAACCATGATTTAAATTGTACTATCATTAGACCATGGAAAAATTCTTCTGGCCCCAGCACTATCTATCCAGTTATTATCTGGGCGAACGGATGGGGTGGGAACAATAATGCTGGTGAGAGCACTACAGATGGTTACAAACCTGGTCTGATCGAATGGGCGCTTGATGGCCCCTATATTGTCATCGCCGCGAATGCCTGGTCGCCCACAGAAAGCGATGTGTTGACATGCCTTCAGTATATCGTCGATCAAAACACTACTTCAGGTAGTGAGTACGAAGGTGTGATTAACACCAATAAAATCGGCCTTGCCGGACACAGCCAGGGCGGTGGCGCGGTGATGAAAGCAGGGGATGGCGAGCCGAACGGTTTCAATATCACTGGCGTTATTGCCATGAATCCTTACGGCCCTAGCTGGGTGAACACAGATAGTCAAGATGGACCTGTGATGATCATCGCGGGGTCCGACGATTTAGCAATTCCGCTGTCATGGATAGAAGCCCCATGGGCAGGGGTTCAAGCAAGCGGTAAAGGTGGGGTGCTGGCGGTACTCATAGGCGGCGACCATAGCACTGACGCCTGGGGGCCTGAAGGTGAAGACCCAACCCTTTACAACTTCGGACGCACCCAACAAGTTACCGAGCTGTGGTGGCGCTTCCTCTTGAACGACGATGCAACTGCTGGCCGTACATTAAAGCGATTGCTAAATAAAGCTCCCTGGGAGACCGAATATTCCTTCACAGACAATTTTGATCTGTAAGAATATTTCAATGAAAGCGGCTTGATAGCCGAAATCTATCAAGCAAAACAATTTAGGTGAACTAAAAGCTGATCGATTTTTAGTTCACCTTTTGTTTTATAGTTCGGGGCAATCGGTAAATATCTTATTAACTACGGTCGCCCAGGACCTCTATTGCGCACTTTTTCGAACACACTATCCGCGGCTTCAAACTCAGCCAATAGCTCATCTGTCATATCAGCCGCGATCTTTGGGAGTTTTTTTGAAAGATCGTCCATCTCTTCCGGGTCTTTCTCAATATCATAAAGTTCTATCAGAGGGTCGTGATCCCTGATCCGGGTGTAGCCATAGTAATACGTGAGCTTATATTGCCCCTTTAGGATCATCAGGCTTTTATCAATCAACTGCTTTAGTGAGTTCCCTTTCTTAGCTTCAACTGTAAAAATGCTCCTGTCTTCCGTAACAGATGTCCGGTACGGCGGCAGTACTTGTCCCTCGGTCCATTCAGGGATGTCCAGGTCCGCCAGATGCAGCAAAGTGGGAAGCACATCCACCGCGCTTGTGTTCGTATAAACATCTCGTCTGGTTTGCTGGCCAGGTTCGAAGATCAGCAAGGGAATCCGCAGGAGGGGTTGGTAGAGCATAGGTGTAATGTGTCCTACTGTCCCTCGCTCGAACATTTCCCCATGGTCAGAGGTCAGGATCACATAGGTATTATCTAGTACCCCTTCCTGTTCTAGGGATTTGAACAAGCGGTTGAATTCCGAATCAACATATAAGATGAATTCATCGTACAGCCTGCGAGAATTTGGCATACTGTTCTTCAACCGCCCAATATTTGGCAGGGATAATTCATGCACTGGTTTCTCTTCAAATTCAACCCCATCTTCATCAAACTGGTTTACAAAATCATGTCTCGTTCGGTACGGATCGTGTGGCGGGAAGAGATGATAGTATCCCAAGAAAGGTCTGGGCATTGTGCTTACATCCGAGATGATCCAATTTGTAGCATCCTCCAACAAGAAGTTTATGTTTTTGGCAATCCGCGGCAATCCGCGCGGAAAAATCGCCGCTAATTCAGGGTCTTCTTTTTCCGGGATCAGCGGTAAAGTTTTGGAAATGAACAGTGAAGTCGTCAAGCTATCCTCTTCCAGGTTAGTTGCCTGGTTCCAGCTAAGTGTAGCGAGGTCTTCATCGTTCTTGAAAACTTTTCCTACCCAGTTATTTTTCCCAAAAGAGAGTTCATCCCTGGGTTTATAAGTTTCAATGTCTTCCATGAACTGTTTTTGGAGCAGGTTCACAAAATAATTGTGGCTGTATGTTGACCGGTAATATTGATCGAATAGATGAAAAAGGTTATTTTCCACCATGCTGGTGTGAACTTTTCCCCCCACTTTCAAAGCCCGGTGCGTCCACGGATGCGTCCCTGTGAGCAAAGAAGCTGTCCCCGGCGTTGTGAAGTTTCCTGCCGCGTAGTGATTGTGGTACACAGTCGCTCGTTCTGCTAGTTGGGATAAGAACGGCGTAGTCTCACGCTGGTACCCGTACAAAGAGATATTCAATGCAGTAAAAGTGTCAAAAACAATAACGAGGATATTTTTAGCATTTAGATCTTTGAGTGGGCGTTTGGGTTTCAGGAAGTAATGAGGCGCCAGATAACCCAGAGGAAGCAAGCTGGCTAATTTGAGAATGTCGCGTCTGCTGATCTGTTTGCTCATTGATGTACCATTAATTTATTTAAATTTGGAGATACGATGGGAGAATTATACCGTGGACATGTAGACAGGTAAACAAGTAGACAAGGGGGGAGTAATAAATTTTTGTTGGTTCTCTCTTGACTTATGAGATCAAGTCAAAGTCGTAATCACGAACTTAGGCCTAAAGACGTTTGGAAGAAAGCTTTCTTAGAATTTTCAGCGGAGATGTTTGCCAAGTAAATCTGAAGAAATATATTTATTATTATTCTTTTTTTATTAAGATGATTTTTAAGTGCAGGGATCCAAAAGAAAGCACATCACCATTTTCTACAGGCATTACGTTCCCAAATTCGATCCGGGTGCCATTTAAAAATGTGCCATTCGTACTCCCAGCGTCGGAAATGTAAAGCAGGTTTGATATGATCTGAATGATCGCATGCCGTCGGGATACGCCTTTGTTCGTCGCTCCCATTTGTGTCAGATCCAGATCGATCTTTTGGTCTTCATCCCCTCTTCCTATTACAAAATTACCCCGAATCTCCAATCCGACTGGTTTGGTTGTTGCCTCAGGTACAATAAGCATGACCCGTTGATTCTGACCAGATAATTGAGCGCTTTTAGATTTCGGGACTTGGATAAATGTTTCGATCTCGGAAACTTTCCCCGGTATAAAATCCAAACTCTTTATTTGATCAGAGATCCCACTTACTTGGGTTGTGATCCGGTTATATATTTCCGTACCCAGCGCGAGGATAATTTCAACAAGCTCCTCATTTGATTTTTCCCTTACCCACTTGGAATTCATAATTGTATTCTTCAACTCATTAGGTTCTAATTTTATTTTATACGCCATAATTTACTCTCATCTTATACTATTTGGTAAAATGATTTTATAGTACATTGTTAAACTGAACAAGTCCCTAGCTGTCTGATTCTAATTCGATCATTAAATCCCTAACCTTGAGTGGAACTTCATTCCTGAGTTTTGGTTCAGTATAGATGTGGTGTTTTACCGACATTTGAAACCTTAATCTTGGGGGTACAAATAAAAGATCGATATCTGTAATTAATCTGGGTTGATTATCATAACTTTTATGTGAAGGGCACCAAAGGAAATCACATCGCCGTCATCTATTGGTCTAACCACACCAAAACCTAACCGATTCCCGTTGATATGGGTGCCATTTGTGCTCGCGGTATCTGAAATGTAAGGTTCTCCATTAATAGTTTGTAAGATAGCATGACGTCTTGAGACACCTTTGTGCTCCCCGCCAAATTCAGTTAGATCAAAATCTACTTCTTGTTCCTCAAATCCTCTTCCGAAAACTATTTGGCCCCTAACTTCAATGCCAACTGGCTCATTCATTGTTCCAGGAACGGATAGCATCATGCGGCAATATTCTTCAGCCAACTGATCGCTTCTGGATTTCGGAAGGGGGATGAATTCCTCAATCTGAGAAATTGAAACTGGTTTAAAATCTAGGTTTTGGATTAGTTCGGGCATGTTACTAATTTTGGTTGTGACACGATCATGAATTTCACGAGCAAGGGACATCAGAAGATCAGCCAACTCCTCCTTGGATTTCTTACTTACCCACATGGGATTCATTAAAGTTTTCTTCAATTCCTTGGGCTCTAATATAATTTTATTTGCCATTTTTTACTCTCATCTTATACCTTTTATAGTACACTAACAAGGTGAATAAGTCCTTAGCTCTCTGGTTCTAAAATTATTAACCTTATATTGGCAAGAAATTTTTTCCTAATGGTAAAAATGAAGAACAGGTTTTTCAAAACCCCGTGTAATAAACTCTGGAGGTACGGCCATGCAACTATGGGAGTACAAAGTACTAAAAGGGGCGGGGGACTATGTTAGATCGGATAATGGGGAACACTTGGAAATGGATGCCAAGAGCAGACAAATTCATGTCCTATTGGGAAAATACGGAAACGAGGGGTGGGAGATGGTAGGGCTTACCTACAAAGATATGAATTCATACTACCTGATTCTCAAACGTCCAAAAGAGAAATAACCTCAAGGTACTTTTCCAATCAGCGGTTATTATTGTCTCAACGGCATTTTTTCTTTATAATGAGTATGTTGGTTACCGCAGAGACGAATACAGTTGCGGCATAATCTTATTATTACTGATTCCTGGAAAGAATTAAACTGCGTTCTGTTAATTCCGAGGATATGAGGTTAGAATTTAGTGCAAATATCATTAGTAATCTATCGATTTTGATTCGGAGGAATCATGACTAAGATATTGAATATCCCCTATCGTTCTCAAGAAGATGATGATGCTAAAAAAGCATACACAGATTGCGGAGCTGCTTGTGTCGCCATGATCGTGGAAGGTTTCGGTACCAGAGAAACCATAGATAATATCTTTGCTAGTACGGGCCGGGAGCCAAGAGAATTCTTGAGCCGCAGCGATCTGATCAATGCGGCGAATAATTATAATGTTTCCATGAAGAAGTTTGGAGACGGCTCATTCGAAAAACTAAAAAGCGCCCTGGAAGCAAACCTACCTATGATCGCCCTGATAAATTACGCCGCCTGGTCGCAAAATAATATTGGCGTTCCCACCCAAAGCACTTTTGACAAGACCCACTTTGTAGTTGTCGTTGGCTATGACGATAACGACAACATCATCATTCACGACCCCTTGTGGTGGGGAACCCAGCGTGAAGGCGGAAACAAAAAAACGATGACCTACGCCCAATTCAACGCCGCCTGGAGCACCTGCAATGAATATCGCAACAACCCGAATAACGTGGGGATCATCTCTAATAAAGCCCTAACTGGCTCCCAGCCCCCTCCTCCCCCGCCGCCTACCCCAGTTACCGACGAAGAAATTATTTTGATCCGAGCATGGGCAGAATATACGGACATGCCCATTGAGGATCCTTCCATTCTAAAACAACGAGAAGTCGCGGATGTTTACCTCCATTTTGTCGGAGATTGGGGCAAGCACACGGTAACCCATAAAGTCGAAGAGGGAGATGACCTGGGCTTGATTGCATTGCGCTACTACGATGACCCGCTCAAATGGAAAGTGATCACTATTTACAATGACCTACCTCCAATTAATGCATTTAAGGTCGGGGATGTGTTCCGGATCCCGGAACCGACCAGGCCGTGAGCCTTTCCCACTTTACAGAATACGATCATCCCAACTTAGGAGATTAATATGCAGCCTTTAGAAGGTATCCGCGTAATTGACATCACCCGCGCTCTGGCAGGCCCCTACTGTACGATGATGCTGGGCGACCTGGGCGCAGATGTGATCAAAGTAGAACGGCCAGGTTTCGGGGATGAGAGCCGGGGTTGGGGGCCTCCGTTCGTGGGAGAACCTTACGGTCCTTATCCCGGTGAGTCAACCTACTTCCTCGCCGCCAACCGCAACAAACGCAGCCTGACTGTCAATTTCAAAAGTGAAGAAGGGTTGAAGATCATCCACAATCTGGTGAAAATCTCGGATGTGTTCATAGAGAATTTCCGGACCGGGGTGTTGGACAAAATGGGGCTGGGGTTTGAAACCCTCCGGGAGTTGAACCCGGGTTTGGTGTATTGCTCCATTAGCGGGTACGGCCGCACAGGCCCCTACGCAGACCGCCCCGGATACGATGTCATTATCCAGGCCGAGGGGGGGATGATGAGCATCACCGGACCGAAAGAGGGTCCTCCCTCTCGGGTGGGAATCCCCATTGTAGACATCAACGCAGGGATGTTCGCCTCAACTTCGATCTTGGCCGCCCTCCGGGCTAGAGATATCTCTGGAAAAGGCCAACAGGTAGACATTTCTCTGCTGGATACCCAGGTAGCCCTTCTGACAAACGTCGCTTCCAATCACCTGATCGGCGGGTTAGGACACCGCAGGCTGGGCAACGCCCATCCGAACCTCACTCCTTATGAGATATTCCAGGCGAAGGACCGCTGGTTCGCCATGGGTGCGGGTAACGAAAAGCAGTGGAAAACGCTGTGCGAGATCCTTTCTGCACCCCAACTCCTGGACGATCCCCGATTTGCGACCAACGGTGACCGGGTTGCTAACCGTTCAGCACTCGTGGCCGCGTTGAGCGATCTCTTCTCTAAAAGGGATGCCGACGAATGGCTGAGCCAACTTCAGGAAGCGGGACTCCCGTGCGGACCGATAAACACCATCCCAGAAGTGTTTGCACATCCCCAATCCGAAGCGAGAGGTCTGGCTATAGACACTGAACATCCCACCGTTGGCCCCATCCGTCTGACCGGGTTTCCCTACAAGCTTTCTGATACCCCGGCGGAGATCCGGCGTCCCCCGCCCTTATTGGGTGAACATAATCAAGAAGTGCTGGCTGAGTTATTGAGCTATTCAGATGATGATGTCGCCCGATTTAAAGAGGATGGGGTTATTTAAAAGGGATTTTTACGTGATCGCAATGGGGTTAATTGGGCTTCCAACTCCAGCAGTTAGTGGCAATGGGGCAACAATCACAAGTGACTCATAAGCTTTATCGGCGGCCAAATCCTCTAGATAAAAATTTTCCATAAGGTACATTCCTAGATCCCGAATAGTATATCGATGTAAAGGTAATTCTGATAGCGGTAAATTCTCAATTACTTCTACTGCATGATTATCAGCGCCGATCGCGATCACATCGTGATCTTTGAACCATGGTAAGGTTGATTCATCAATTCCTGGTTCTCCGCTGTCGAATAATTCCCGATCTTGAGAAAAGACCCGCATCCAACCCGTTCGCAATAAGACAATGTCGCCAGATCGTACTGTGATATTTTGTGCCTTGGCGCACTGATCCAAATCATCGGCTGTTACAGGTTCACCTACTTCTAAATACTCAACCCCCTTCCATCCTGCGATATCAAGCAAGACCCCTCGTCCAATAATAAATGGTACATTGTCAATTGAATTTCTCGTCACACCATCACTTGTCACATGCTCAACCGCATCGAAGCCATTGTACATTTTGCCTTTGTACCAACAATGACTTAGTGCATCCATATGGGTCCCTGAATGCGAAGGCATTATTACCGCGTCATCAGACCATCCCATGCTAGTAGGATCATTCTCAAATTGGGTAATTTTCCACAGTTTTTGTCGATCCGGCCATTGGGGTCCTTCATTTTCTAAGGGGACTGAAAGACTGTAAGCTTTGCCGCTTTTGACAAGACCAGCTGCATTTATAATCCCTTCCGGAGTCATTAGATTAAGTGTACCTAACATGTCTTCTGCACCCCACCGCCCCCAATTAGAAAGGTTTTTGCTTAAGTCACCCATCATATTCTCGTTCAATGGCGATCAATTATTAAAGCAATTTTCTAATTTAGCCCTGCTTCCTTATCGGGCGCGGTGGTCTTCGCCCCCCACCCTTTCTCCGGCTGTCTTTTCTCCGGCTGGGTCTCCGTTTGGTTTGCTTGGGTGAGGACCTCGTGCCGATCGGGGGGAGTTCTGGGGGTTTGTGCATCCAGGCGTGGTAAGTGTCGTCCAGGAGCATGGTCAGGAGAGCCAGCCCATCTTCCTCTTCCGCTAACTCTTTCGCCAAAGCGCTGAACCGCCGCATCCGTTCGGTTTGCAGACGGTCGCGTTCCCTTAGGCGGGATTCCAGTTGGCCGATCAAACGTTGGGCAACCAGGGTCTGGACATCCTCATCCCCGGGGAGAGGTCGTTCTTCAAATTCGATATTGTAGTGCGCCCCGATCCGGGTGATATATTTGGTCTCATTATGATTGACCAGTAGGATTGCGATCCCGCTTGCCCCGGCCCGTCCCGTCCGCCCGGCCCGGTGGATGTAGGATTCCAGCTCTTCGGGCGGTTCATACTGGATCACATGCGACAAGTCCGGAATATCAAGCCCTCGGGCGGCCACATCGGTGGCGACCAGGAAGCGGATCTTGCCATCCCGCACCCGTTGGAGGACCTTGTCGCGTGCGTTCTGCGAGAGGTCTGAGCTGATCTGGTCTGCGTTGTAGCCAAACCGCTGGAGGACCCGGGCGACGTAGTTTACCTTGTCCTTTGTGTTGCAGAAGATGATCGTTTGGAAAGGGTTCTCCATCTCGATGATCCGCACCAAAGCCCGGTCTTTCTCCATCCCCGGAGTAATATAGTAAACGTGTTCAGTGTCTTCGACATGAACGTGGTCCCGGCTCAGGCTGAGGAAGCCCGGCTCGTGCATGAATTGATGGGTCAGGCTAATTACCTGCGCTGGGAAGGTTGCCGAGAACATATAGGTGTTGATCCGGCGGTCGGGCAGGAAGCCTTGGACCCGGATCATATCCGGGAAAAAGCCCATCGACAGCATCCGGTCTGCTTCATCGAATATGAAAATCTCCAGCTTATCGAGGGAGAGGTTGCGTTTGATGAGATGGTCTAAGACCCGCCCAGGCGTCCCGACGACCAGATGCGCGCCTTTCTTGAAGGCATCCAACTGGGGTTTGTAGCTCGACCCGCCGTACACGGCCACGACCCGCATCCCGCTGTCCCCGGCCAACTGTTTGGCGTCGACGGTGACCTGCCGGGCCAGCTCACGGGTGGGGACGAGGATCAGGGCCTGGCAGGCTTTCTTTTTCGGGTCGATCCGTTCCATGATCGGGAGGATGAAGGCTCCGGTCTTCCCGCTGCCGGTGCGGGCCTGGACCATCAGGTCCCGGCGGGCTTTGAAATAGGGGATCGCTTTGGTCTGGACGGGGGCAAGTTCGGGCCATCCGACCCTTTTTACGGCGGCTTGCATGATCTCGGATAGGTCTTCAAGGGCTACGGGGGGGAGTGCGTCGTCGGGTTCGGCGGTGTCGTCTGTTTTCGTTTTTTGTTCCATGAGTTGATTATAAGGGAGTTTGGGGTTTTGTGTTGGTTTCGGCGTTGTTTACTCATTTGAGGTCTAATCAAGCGATGTGTGCCCCGCTCATTAAACTTATCCGCTGGGGGGATGGGGGGGTGGATAAGTTTGGATAAGTCGGATAAGTTGGATAAGTTGGATAAGTTGGAAAGGTTCTACATCCTCTACTCTACCACTCACCAC
>SDBV01006978.1_pt1 | contig 15519 bp, 12 predicted proteins | sample 2277081 | NCBI WGS metagenome assembly SDBV01 (sample SAMN10402039, study PRJNA504765) | marine sediment metagenome | isolation source: marine sediment core GS10_PC15, 223 cmbsf | place: Arctic Ocean: Southern Knipovich Ridge | collected 2010
GTGAAGAAATGAGATACCAAGGTAACAAGAGAGGCGGAAAAACGTTCAGCCAAGAAGACCTGCAGTGGCTAGAGATATTTGCCACCCAGGCCGCGCTGGCGATTCAGAACGCCCACTCCTACCAGAGGATGAGGGAGGAAGTTCACTTTCTCCAAGATCAAATAGAGACGGTGAAGGGATATCATACTTTCGTCGGCAAGAGCGAGGCTATTCAAGACAAACTCGCGATCGCTCAGCGAGTCGCTGCAACCGATTCCTCAGTGCTTATCCTTGGAGAAAGCGGAGTAGGCAAGGAGCTTTTCGCCGAACAAATTCATCTCGCCAGCAACCGTACAGAAATGCCCTTTATACGTGTGAATTGTGCCGCACTGCCGGAACACCTTCTCGAAAGTGAGCTCTTCGGGCATGTCAAAGGTGCCTTTACTGATGCCACTTCTGATAGACGCGGACGCTTTGAACTCGCCGACGGCGGAACAATATTCCTGGATGAAATAGGGGATATGGCACTGAACCTTCAGGCGAAGCTTCTCAGAATCCTTCAGGAAAAGACATACGAAAAAGTTGGTTCGAGCGATCCTGTAAAGGTTGACGTACGAATTATCGCAGCGACCAATAAGGACATTGAGTTAGAATTGGCCGAAGGCCGCTTCAGGCAGGATCTTTATTACAGGCTAAATGTGCTGCCCCTCTATATTCCACCCCTCCGTGAACGACGAGAGGATATCCCGGAACTCGCCGAGTTCTTCCTAAAACGACTTAATCATGAAACGAAGAAACAAATTGGTGGCTTCACGTCATTGGCGATGGAAGCTCTTCTTTCCTATTCATGGCCTGGAAACGTGAGGGAGCTTGAAAACGTCGTAGAACGTGCCGTGGTAATCAGCAATGACGACTACATAGAATCCAAAGACCTAATCCTAAGCACATCTACCGCTGAAGATTCCATCGGCGCGAAAAGCTTGAAAGACGCCATAAACCTTTTCAAGCGACACTTCATACAGCAATCTCTCGAAATGAATAGCTGGAGTCAAACCAGGACTGCGAAAATACTTGGTATCCAAAGAACATACCTTTCACGTCTCATAAAAGAATTAGAAATCAAGAAGAATTGAGGTAATGCGACGATGCAGCGAGAACCTTCAGGCAGCGAAAACTTTCTACAGCGGCTATCCGCCACAGTGTACACTCTCCGGTACGTCCTCATTGGCGTGCTTATTGCGCTGGTAGTATTAATCATCACGTGGGCCATTTTCATCGCGATAAGATCCAATCGCATCGAATCCTCGACCGTTCTTGTGGAAATAGCCCAAGACAAGCTCGATGCGTGGGTCGATGCGGAAGACGATGAGAATAAGACGGCCATTGCGAATGACCTCCAGAAAGCTCTTCTGACGGTCATAGACACTTATCCCAGACTCTACGCAGCGCAAAGAGCCTATCAAATACAGGGCTCTCTCTTTTTCAGAACCAACCAGTGGGACCTGGCTGCCCAATCCTTCCTTGACCTGGCGGATGCATTCCCGAAGAGCTACTTGGCACCCATTAGCATTGTGAATGCAGCCGTATCATACGAAGAGGCTGAGAAATTCGGCCTTGCGCTTGAAACATACAGACGCGTACTAGACGAGTTCGCATCGGTCTCGCCGGAGATACCGAGAGTGTTATTCTCGCTTGGAAGACTCAGTGAATCCGTGGGCACGAAACAACAGGCTTTGGAATATTACACCAGATTGGCGGACGAGTACGCTTCGAGCAGTTGGACAAACCTAGCTAGAGACCGTATAATCTATTTGAATCTCGATTAGCCTTTCCGGGCTAGTCGCACGAGGGAGAGTCTATGGCCCGCTCCGGCAAAAGAATCAATATTCTTGAGACAAAATACTTCGGTCTGCTAATCGGTGTCCTGGTAATTGGGATAATTGTGGCGCTGTCGGAATATACCGGCCTCTTCACGGCCATGGAAATGAAGTCGCTTGATGTGTATTTCAAATACAAGAGCGTTGTCAAACGGGAAAACATCCAGGAAGGTGTAAGTATAGAGCATCGCAACCCTGACATTTCACCTGATATCTTGTTGATCGGTATCGATTTCCGGTCACTTGATTCTTTTGGTAAATGGCCGTTTCCAAGATACAGACACGCTAACCTAATTGATAATTTCGCCAGGATAAGAGATCAGTCACAACGAGAAAGCGCGTTATTTCTTGACATTTTCTTCATTGAGCCTGATGACAAAGCCCACGATGACGTGATTCTCATAGATAGCCTACGCAACAACGGTCGCGTGTTTCTGGAGACGGTCCTCGACGAGCTTCCTCCTCCGCCTACTAATGCCGACGAGTATTTCCAACGGCATCAGGTACTCTTCAATAACTGGGGTGAAATAAAGAATATCGAGGGACCTTGGGAACAGATGGTCCCGTACTTCGGAGTACAGCCACCGCTCCAACCATATGGGGCAGCGACCCATGGTTACGGGCACGCCAATTTTGCTGCAGATAATGACGGCATATACAGGCGGCAGCCTTTGGTGGCAAAGTCGTCTGTGCTTGTGGAAGAGATTCGGCTCAGCGACCTTGCGGACAATTACCTGAGTTACTCAGTAAACCGAGACGCCTTTGAGCGCCTGGAATGGGTCGATAAGGACGATATCCATCATCACATCGACCACCCGCTGACCAAGAAGGTCATCGATGAATTGGTTGCCGACATGGAGAGGAAGGCCCCCCAGAAACTCGTCGACACGGACAACGATGGCGAGCCCGACGACATGTATTACATCGTACGCAAATACAAGGATAACTTTATTCCATCTATTACGCTATCTCTTGCTTTGCAGTATTTCAACAAGCGTTTGGATAATATAGAGGTTGTTCTTGGCGATTATCTGCTCATCGACAACCCACAGAGCTTTGATTCAGAGCAAAACGCCTGGGTACCCTACGAGATCATAGAGATTCCCGCGGTTATCAATGAAGAGGGAGTGATCCTCGAAGAGCCAGGAACCCGTCTCGTAGAAGAAATTAGAATACCCATCGACGACAACGGCCAGATGCTTGTGAATTTCATGGGCCCCCGCTCCTTTGCCGCAGCCGGAGCCAATCAGACTTTTCCGGTACGATCCTACTCCGGTTACGCGGGAAATGTTACAGGGGCAAACCCAGCCAGTTGGCCGCGGACCAAAGCCGTGGCCAATAAGTTACTCATGGTAGGGGCATTCGAAAGAGGTATTGCCGAAGACGAAAAAACGACCCCCTACGGCTTGATGTATGGAGTCGAAATACATGCGAACGCGCTAAACACGATAGTCATGGACAATTTCATACATGAAATCCCGTACTGGGCCAACCTGGCAATCCTTATGGGTTTTGTCATGCTGATAGCATTAATGGCCTCCAGGCTTTCTACTGTCTGGTCTCTAGTGACCTCGATCGTTCTCGTACTCGCTCTTTTTGTCGCTGTCTCTATCATCTTCGATCAGACCGCATTCATCGTAAACTTTTCGGCTCCGGCCCTCGGTATCTTGTTTACATTTCTCACCGTCGTGGTATACCGCGTAATGACCGAAGAAAAAGACAAACGTCGCATCAAAGACATGTTTGGTAAATACGTCAATCCCACTGTCGTGGACCAGATGATGGATAATCCACCAGAGCTAGGTGGCGTCGACAAAGACCTTACAGTCTTTTTCTCCGATATACGCGGTTTCACCTCACTTTCGGAGGCTGTTACTCCGCAAGAACTCGTCAACCATCTCAACCTGTATCTTACAGCCATGACCGATATCATAATGGCTTACAAGGGAACCCTTGATAAGTACGTCGGGGACGAAATCATGAGTTTCTGGGGCGCGCCTCTCCCACAGCCAGAACACGCCATCCTCGCATGCAAATGCGCTTTGGCCCAATCTAAAAAGCTAAAAGAACTCAATGAAGAGTGGCCCGAGGAACTACAGATCAGGATCGGTATGGGTCTGAACTCGGGTATAATGACGGTCGGAAATATGGGCTCGATGGGCCGGATGAACTATACACTGATGGGCGATAACGTGAATCTTGGAGCTCGTCTCGAAGGCGCCACCAAGCAGTACTATACCGAGATAATGATCAGTGAAAACACTTTTGGTCTTGTCCGTGACCAGGTCATAGCTCGGGAATTAGACAACATTCGGGTAAAGGGGAAAAACAAACCTGTTCTCATCTACGAACTAATAGACATGGTAGATGGCTTTGAACCGCCCGTGGACTCCTCAAAAGTTAGAAAAAAAGCAAAATAGCAGCGGTATGTATTTCTGCAATCCTTGCACCTGGAAACCAGAATGGCAATAGCCAAAGGTGGCAGGGTAGGGCGGCTCATTCTCCTCCACCTTACCCTTATAGGAATCGGGTCCTGCGGCATCCCCTCTACTTCGTTCTTGCCCCCCGTACCTGTTGACAAAGTATTTTACCCGATTCCCGCTGAAACCAGCTACAAATTCACCATACCAGATCCATCTACTATTAATGCGGATATCTTTGATGGGTTTGAAATTTACTATAAGTTCTTCAGGACACCGACCGTACTCGAGTTCATAGACGAGAATGGCGATGTCGCTCTCTCAGACCCGGCTTCGCACATCCAGCTGCAGAACGCCGGCTATGCCCGATTGGCTGCTTCAACCGAGACTCCCTCGGACTTGCCGCACTATCCGCTTATTCTTCTGACCGATGCGGAAAAGGACGAAATCGATCTGGCAATAGAACTCGATTTTTCAAACTACGCAGGTCATCTCCCGACTTCGCTTCACGGCAGCATTCAGCTCGTCAGATCCCTCAAGGGAGCATCGGGGGAGCGCCTATTGAAGGGCTTTTCCCCAAGCCACTTCACGGAAGCGGACTCCGATCTTCCTCAAGGCTTCAATCCATCCGCGGAATCCGAAATAACGATATCGCTCTACGTTCTCAGCTATGGCAATAATTTTAGTGATTTCGATTTCGACATCTACAGTTCCGCCGTCTATCTGGGAAAGACGGATCTCTCTCTTTCTATCCTGTGACATACTCGTAGAGGAAGGCACCCCATTGTTTAATTTCTACTTCAACATAGGCATGATCTACTTCCTAATTGGCTTCTCACTTGCGCTATACTTCGTGTTCATTCTTAAAAAGCCGCTTCTAGGAAACTTCTGGGGAGCATTGGTGGTTTCTGTAGTGGGCGCCTTTCTGGGCGGAATCGTGGAATTCTTCTTCTCCGATATCATCGCCAAAATGTCCAACCTGCTGAATGCGGTCAACATATTCCCACCGATAATAACGTCCTTGCTGCTTCTATGGATCTTCTCGAAGGTTAACGGCAAAGAGTAAGCCAACTTTCCGCCCGTTCATATTGCCTTCGGCCCGGTAACTTGAACCAAAGACCCTCCATTTGTTACTTCCCATAATATATATTCTGTCTACTTCTATCCCCGCTATTTCTTCTGTCAAGACACACAGCAGATCACAATGCTATCGATATTTGATTTCGGCTATCGTGTCTGGTAGAGTGCAACACATAAAGCGTTGTATGCACTACAACTCTTTATGTGTTGCTGTATTTCATACATCTTGCCCGTCCATACCGTTCTTGCTATTATTGCCCATCTGAGGAGGCAAAAATGGCATCCAATTATTTTCAAGACTTTCTCGATATTATCAAGAAACTTCGGGCTCCCGGCGGCTGCCCCTGGGACAAGGAGCAGTCGCCAGAATCTTTGAGGAGCGCGCTACTCGAGGAGGCGCACGAATGCATCGATGCAATCAACAGTGGCGACGATGACCACATCAACGAAGAACTTGGAGATCTCTTCCTGCTTGCCGGGATGATCTCCTTTATCAAGGAGGAACAGGGTATTTTTACTGTCGAGAGCGTACTGCGCAATGTCACGGCAAAACTTGTACGCAGGCATCCCCATGTCTTTGCTGACAGCAGGGTGGCCACATCTAAGGAAGTCATTGTGCAATGGGACTCCATCAAGCGCGAAGTTGAGGGCAAAGTGGATGATCGGAGCATTCTCAACACCGTTCCGAAATCGCTCCCTCCCCTGGAAAAAGCATTCAGAATACAAAAGAAAGCGGCGAAGGTTGGGTTTGATTGGAAGAATCTTCAGGATGTATTTGATAAAGTTTCCGAAGAGATTCTTGAACTTAAGGATATAGGGGATTCTACCAATCACGCTGCGGTTGAAGAGGAAATCGGTGACCTCATTTTCGCGGTGATAAACCTAAGTCGCCACTACGATGTCGACCCGGCGATTGCCTTGCACCGGACGAACCGGAAGTTTTTCCGTCGCTTCAACTATATCGAGCAGAATATGGCCACAGAAGGTCGATTACTATCGGCCAAAGAGTTCGAGCGGATGGACCAACTCTGGGACGAGGCGAAATCATTCGAGAAATGAAGCAGGCTGATCCTTTTCTGAGACCCTGTACGACTTGAGCTTCCGAATGTGCCATTTTTCCCACCAGGGCCGATCCTTGCTCACGGCCCCCAGGATAGATTGCATAGACGATTTCTTGCCCGCCTGTCTTACTCGCATCAAGAATCGGTCTGAGCGCGAGAATACCCGGACTGAGCCGGCGAGGTGATTACTCTCAAGATAATCCTCCAGAACACCGGGCTTCGGCAATGTCGAGCCGCCGACACGGCATTCTATGGCATACTCGGCTCCCCAGTACACGCTCATTAGGGATTTCAGCTTTCGATTCTCGATTCGCTCTCCCACGCGAGCGAAGTTGACTTGTATTCCTTCGTGCAGGACCGGGTTTATTCTCGCCAAAAAAGCTCCCGGGGTTAGCGCTTCAGATATTTCTATCCGGGCAATCTCGTCGCGCGAGCAGAAACCGAGTGAGAGGGGACTTGCGAACTCCAATTTGGGTTTTGGGTTGTATCCTTCGGTGTAGCGTACACTCAATCCGGCGCGCTGCAGGGCCCGTTCGAACACCGTCATCACATTCAGATGGGATAGGAAGACCGCCCTACCCGTCTTCCTGAATGAAAACACGATAAAACCGGCATATGAGTTTTCGGGCTTCTTGACAAAGCCGATTTCATCAGGAATGACCTCTCGAGTCTCTCTTACAAGGCAGTCATTGCCACACATACCGCAGTTGTGGCCACACTGAGAGCTGCAAGATTCGGTCATCTCCGAATCCATGGATCGCCGACGCTCTTCCAGTAGGTATTTCTTCGAAATTCCCAAATGGATTGCATCCCACGGCAGCGGTGAGTCGAGTCCACGTTCGCCACAAGTATCGCCGACAACGTCCCAATCGCTATCCACAATTACCTTCTTCCACAGGTTTCTGTCGAGGTGGTCCTCCCAAGCGTCAAGCCTTGCCCCGCGTCGATACGCCTCTTCGATCAGTCCACCTACACGACTATCGCCACGTGTGATGATTCCCTCAAGTTGGGAGGCAAAAGGAGAGTGATATTTCAGCTGAATATTTATTGTCTTTAGATCAGACTTGAGCTGCTGAATACAGGCCAGGGCCGATTCTTCATCAAGCTGTGGCGCCCACTGGTATGGTGTGTGTGGCTTGGGAATAAATGTTCCAACATTGACATTGATGCTCATCCCGCTCCTGCGCTGAACTTGAGACAGGAATTCCACCATCGGTCCAGTCTCATCCTCGCCGTCAGAAACCGGAAGACCAATCATAAAATAGAATTTCGCCTTTTTCCATCCTTGTCGTTTTGCTTCGAGGAGGATGTCGATCGTCTTTTCGAGTTCGACGGTCTTGTTCAATCCTTTCTGCCATGCCGCAACTGGCGTTTCCACTGCAAAAGTAAGCCCACTTTTCCTAACAGCAGAAACGGTAGAGAGTAATGGCAGTGTAAAGGAGTTGATGCGAAGCGAAGGAAGCGAAAATGACACACCAGCTGCGCCATATTTTTCGTGAAGGGCGTTAATAGTCGGCACAATAGCGGAGTAGTCTCCGCTGGAAAGCGAGGTAATGGTAATCTCGCGATAGCCGCACGTTGAGATAAGGGTTTTTACTTCCTCGTCAATCAGACCGAAGCCTTTCTCCCTGTATGGTCTGTAGAAAATACCGGCATGGCAGAAGCGGCACCCATTGGGGCATCCTCGCATTATCTCAACGACACCATGATCCTGGACCGTCTTTATTCCAGGTACAGGTAACTGGGGTGTGGCTGCCGCATGACCAAACTCCATCCACACGGCCCTCTTGACCGCTTGGGTTGTATCCGCACTCCAGAAATGGCCAGTGTCCAAAAGTTTCTGTATCAGTGCTTCGCGTCCCGCCAACCGTTTTTTTAGAGATACCAGATCTGCAAGGACCTTCCCCATTGCCGCCTCGGCCTCTCCGACAAAAACCGCGTCAAAAAAGTCGCCAAAAGGTGCAGGATTGGTGATCGCCGGCCCGCCGGCGATCACCAACGGCGAACTACTGTCTCGATTTCTTCGTTGGAGTGGTATTCCGCCACGATCGAGGACCGTGAGGACATTTGTAGCAGAAAGCTCGTAGCCGATTGAAAATGCCACAATATCGAACTCTCTGAGGGGCGAGCCAGACTCAAGGGTATACAACGGAATGGAACGGGACTTCAACACATCCTCAAAATCTGGAGCCGGCACGAACACTCGTTCGCATGACGCACCTTCAACAGCGTTAAACAGCTGATACATGATTCGTATGGCGTTGTTCGACATCCCTATTTCGTACAGATCGGGGAAACAAAGAGCGATGCGAAGCGGTGCAGAAGTATTTGGTGGAATGCAGCCGAACTCGCCTCCAGCATATCTTCCCGGTTTCTGTACACCCATGAGCTCGCTGAAATATCGGTAATGTGGCAGATCTTTATTTTCCATAATCAGTAATGGTACCTTCGTAAGTGGATGTTCAAGAGCAGACCAATGCCTATCAGTCCTGTAAGGAGAGATGATCCGCCGTAGGACAAGAAAAAAAGAGGAATTCCCGTGATTGGCATGATACCCATCGCCATTCCCATATTGATGAAGACATGAAAACCGATCATACCAACGATTCCACCGCCAATGTTTGCAGCGTAGTCATCCTTGGCACGTAGAACTATTGCCAATCCTCTGAAAAGGACCACCATGAAGAGTAGAAAAATCACTAAACTACCAAAAAAACCCCACTCTTCAGCGATGATGGAAAAAATAAAATCTGTGCTTTGTTGGGGTAGATACCTGTACTGGCTCTGAGTTCCTTTGAGCCACCCCTTCCCCCAGAATCCGCCGGAACCAACCGCCGTGACCGATTGAATAACGTTCCAGCCGGCGCCTTGCGGATCGATGCCGGGGTCAAGAAAGACAATCAGGCGTTTGATTTGGTAGTCCTTTAGTATAGATCGCATGAAGAAGGACCCGATAAAACTTACGCTAATACAGGAGAACGCGTATACCAACCAATAAAAATAGCGCCGCTTAAGAATGAAATATCCGAGAGCGGAAAGTACAATCAAGACGCCCAGCATAAGCATGCCGGGCAGGGCATAACTTTGATCGGTAAGCAAGCGGATTACTGGGATCTCTTTTTCGGCGATGTAGATTCCCCAAGAAGGAAGCACGCTGAGGAGAATAAGCATACTGCCGGTAGCCAGTACATACATCAAATACCTGATCCGTATTCCGGCAATATAACTCATTACTAGAAGAATGGGAAGGAATACTATGGCAGTACCCAGGTCCGGCTGCCCCAAGATCAACAACATAGGCACCGCAGTGATCCCCAAAGCAATGACGAACCTCTTCAGTTCGGACTGGCTGTTTCGAGTTGTGCTGAAGTGCCGAGCCAGATAAAGAATTGTTCCGATCTTGGCGAACTCCGACGGCTGGATGCCAAATCCGAATAGTGGAATCCAAGAGCGTGAGCCGTTTACAATCTTGCCAAAAAAAAGGGTAACCACTAGTAGGGCAAGAAATGCAAGATAGATATACAGTGAGTAGTCAACAATGCGGGCGTAGTCGGTAAACACTATGGCGAGAAGAATCACCAAACCAACGCAAACCCAAACAATCTGCTTTATATATTCGTTGGACATGACGATTCCCGTTGAAGACGTCCCGCTTGAGTAGATGAATAGAACACCGATCACCATTAGGGCCAGCGCAGCTGCAAATAGCAGGAGATCAAATCCGAACAATGACCGGTTGCGCATCCTGGCCTACCTCGGGATGTACCACGGTCTTAATGTATCAACCGCTTCCTGGTAGGTTTGATTAGCGAAAATGCCTTGAAAAATCAGATCGGCGGCCTTGGGGGCCCACCACTCCCACTTATTAACTGCCTCAACCAGAACGACGACCACCACAGTGTCCTCCGGTGCCGCTCCGTACGGGCCGTATGCCACAAACCATGAGTCCCAGTGTTCCTCTAGGCCGACCTCGCCAGTGCCCGTCTTGCCGGCGACTGCAACGGCGGTCGTCGTAATAACGACCTCGGCTGTACCATCGGTGATAACACCCCTCATCGCCTTCTTTACCTGCCTAAACGTATCTCTGCTTATTGTCGAGGTCCGGGCCACCCTAGGGGCAATCTCTTCAATAACTTCACCAGATATGGGATCCCGGATCTCCTTAAGCACTCGGGGCTGGTAGACAACTCCCTCGTTAACGATCAGAGCTACCACATTGGCCATCTGCAGAGGCGTAACCGACGTGTAGCCTTGCCCTATGGATGTGTTGTAGGTGTCACCACCCATCCATTTCTGGTTCCGGGTAAGCTCTTTCCAGCGAGGACCCGGGGCAATACCCGTCACCTCCCCACGCAGATCCACGCCTGTACGTTCGCCGAGACCGAATTGATGCATATAGTCTGCGATTAAATCAATGCCAAGATAATCTAGGCCAACGGTTTGAAAATAGATATTGCACGATTGTGCGAGCCCTTGAAAAAGGCTCAAGTTCCCATGGCCATTTTCCAGCCAGCACCTGAACTCGCGGTCACCAAGCCAGTGAGATCCTGTGCACTCGATTTCGAGATCGAGTGCAACGGCTTTTTCTTCGATCAGGCCGGTTGTCATAATAATCTTGAAGGTAGATGCCGGTGAGTAGCTTGACTGGATAGCACGATTAAGAAATGGATAAAGGGGATCGAGAGATAGCCTTCTGTACTCCACGCCGGCCCTCTCGCGGTAGAATAGGTTCGGATCGAACCAGGGATATGAAACAAGGGCCAAGATCTCTCCGGTCGCAGGACGGAGTACCACAACCGACCCGACGCGAGCGCCAAGTGCTTGCTCGCTTAGTGTTTGGATATCCCGATCAATCGTCAGCACGATATCCCGACCCAGGACTGGCTCTATAATCCTCTGGTCGCCCTCGCCTACCCCGCGGCCACGCACGTCAACCGTACGATACCTCGCTCCGCTCTTGCCTCGGAGGATCAGATCGTACTGTTTCTCCACACCGCGCTTTCCAATAACATCCCCCGGCATATACCCTTGATTGTAGAGTACCTGAAGCTCCTCTGTGGTGATATCGTTCACGTACCCGAGCACGTGAGCTATAGATCCGGTTTCCAGATAACTCCTTATGGGCTTGTTATGCCATGTCACACCGGGAAACTCATCGATGTGTTCCGCAAGAAAGTAGATTGTCTCATCGGGAATCTTGTGAGCAATCTCAACCGGCTGGTATAGATGGGACATTTCGTCGGTCAAACGTTTATTGATTTCTTCTATCGGCACCGAAAGGATATTCGCGAGTTTAAGCTTCAATTCTCCCATCTCGCCGTCGGGCACTTCCGCGGGCACAATATCGACCGCGTACGAATCTATGTTGATAACAATAGGGACATCTGCATTTCGGTCATAGATTTCACCCCGGGGAGAAGGAATCGGCAGCATTCTCTGTGTCACGCGACGCGCCTTATCCTGGTATTCCAAGCCTTTTACGATCTGCAAAGAAAAGAGGTTTCCAATATACAGAAGAAAAACAAGGCTCAGCAAAATGAAAAGGACAGCAACTCTTCCTCTGGGAGCGAAACGCCGATCTACAGTTTGCCCGTGGCTCCGCATGACTACAGCTCTTCCCTTGTCGTCTTGACGATTCCCGCCAGCTTCAGAAACCCAAACAAAAACGGGGCCACAAGGGCGTTCAAACCGATCTCGATCCCAAGCTGGACCGAAAAAACAACTGCCGCGTGCGCCGGGGCAAAGAGAACCAACAAGAAGTAACCAAAGAGTGCTTTCAGGAACGTACCCGTGGCTGCGAGCAGCACCGGCATGAGTATCGGGTCAATGAATAGCTTCCCCTTGAACACTCCGAACAGAAATCCGAGAAGCGTCCGTGTAAACGCATGAAATCCGAGCGGCGTAATGCTCAGAAAGTCCTGTATCAAGCCCGAAACAAAGCCGGCGGTCTGTGACCTGAGGCTGCCATGCTGATTTGCGGTGAAAATAAGGACAATCAGGGCAAAGTCCGGTGTTACCCCGCCTAGTAGACCATGCCTAAAAAGCACCGATTGCACAGTAGCCAGTGAGGCGATAAGTACTGTGTGGATGACCGGCCCTGAAAGTTTCAATAGCTATTTTCCCCCGAGGACAAAGACATACTCAAGACGGGAGAAATCTACACTTGTCTCTAGTACGATTTGGAGCGAAGTCTCCCAAGGGGCAGCACCAATCTCTCGAATTCTGCCAATATAAATGTCTTTCGGGTAGATACTTGAAAGGCCTGAACTTACGATCAAATCACCCACCCAAAGAGAGCCTCTCGCGCTTTTGGGAACAGACGTCATTAGTAGAGTGCCTAGTGGATTCCCCTGCCCATTTATAAGTCCTGTGTACCGCGAACTCTGCAGCCGGCCCGGCACATAGCAGGTCACATCAAACAAAGGGAGAACAATTGAGGAAACTGGACCAACCTGAAACACCCTGCCGACAAGCCCCTCAAGACCTCCACTGAGAGCCACAACGGGCATGTTCTTCTCAACTCCGTGAACGCGGCCTTTATTTATGAGCAGACCCGTGAGAAAATCCCCAGCGTCTTTTCCGACTACTTCTGCGGATATATAGCTGCCCCTAATCGTTTCTGAGAAATCAAGTTGTTCTCGCAATCGCTCGTTTTCAGTCCTGAGCTGCGCGAGGCCCCGTTCGTTCAGCCGGTAGCTGTGCAGCTGATCCTGAAGAGCTTTGTAATTTCCCTGAAGTCTCCTCAATTCGCCAACGGAATTTACCATCCTTCCTAGGAACCGGCCGACGCCGGCTGCGCCACGCTGAAAGACCGAGAACACGGCACTCCCTGCTTTCTTCGGGTTTATAGCTACTGCGTCGGTTGTGATACCAATCAACACAAGAGAGACGATGAGATACGCAACCAGAATATTTCCGGTTCTGTGCCTGAGCAGAAAGCTCTTGACGGTCCACATATGTTACGAATTTAGGTGATTATAGATAGTTTTCTTGTCCCTGGCCATCTCCCGCGTCAGTTCAAAATACATACCGGCGCCGTTAGCCACACAGAGCATTGGGTCCTCTGCCAGGATTACCGGCACACCGGTTTCCTTCGCAATAAGTTTTGGCAATCCTTTGAGGAGCGATCCGCCACCCGTCATTACAATCCCACGCTCGACAATATCCGCCGCGAGTTCCGGCGGAGTCTCACCGAGTGTGCGTTTTATTTCGTCCACAATTGCGCTAGTCGGCTCTTGCAGGGACTCTCTCACCTCCACCGAATCTATTTCTAGGCGGCGGGGAAGACCGGTGATCGCATCGGTCCCCTTAATCTCCATTTTTTCGATTTTTCTTTCGGGATTCGCATTCCCTATAGTCATCTTCAGGTTTTCCGCGGTTTGTTCCCCGATAATCAAATTATGCACGCTGCGCACATGCTTAATGATAGCTTCGTCGAATTCATCTCCGCCAAGCCTGATGGCATTTGCCACAACCATGCCGCCAAGAGAAATAACGGATATTTCGGTTGTTCCTCCACCGATGTCACAGACCATGTGACCTGATGGTTCAAATATCGGGATATTCGCACCGATTGCGGCAGCCAGGGACTCCTCAATAACTTTTACTTCTCGAGCACCTGCCTTGTAGGCGCTCTCCTCGACAGCCCTTCTCTCAACTTCAGTGATGCAAGTCGGCACACCGATTACCATTCGTGGCTTAACAAACCACCTTCGCGGAATCACTCTGGAAATGAAGTAACGTATCATTTTCTCCGTCGTTTCAAGATCCGCAATCACGCCATCTCTCAACGGCTGGATGGCGATGATGTCGCCGGGTGTTTTGTTGAGCATTCTTTTCGCTTCAGTACCGACGGCAACAACTCTCTTGGTGCCGCGTTCAACCGCGACCACCGATGGCTCACTGATTACTATACCCTTGCCCCTCACATAGATAAGTGTATTGCATGTTCCAAGATCTATTCCCAGATCCATGGAAAATGCATCGAAGAATCGTGCCATTGATATGTTCCCTCCCATTAAGGTACACCGCAAGATCAGCTACAAGACTATAGCACATTCGCACTCTTCAAAAAAGGCGGAGGCGCGCTCCATAATGCGAGGGATCTATGTTGTATGCTTGGCGCCAATTGTACCTGGCCTCAGTAATCTTATTAAACTTCAAGAATATCTCGCCTAGAAAATAATACGCGTCCGCGGAAGTCGGATTAACTCTAATTATTTCGCGGTATTGATCTTCGGCCTTCGTTAGTTGATCGGTTTCCAGATAAATCTTCCCAAGAAGAAATCTAGTTTTTCCTTCGACAGCAGGATCTTCGGTTTTATTCAATGTGCGCAGCAAATACTCCTCCGATCTGCTTGTGAGGCCCTGGTTGAAATACGCCTGCGCAAGTGCAAGGTATCGCATATCTGTGGGCTCCTGCGCCACCGCTTTGAGAAAACTTTTGGCACTTTCCTCATATTTGCCCAATTCGGAATATGCCAGACCAAGGTACTCGTATGTATCCTCAGCGACGTATCCTGATTCCTCTGCCAAGATCAAATACTGAATACTCAAATCAGCATAGAACTTACCCTTATAGTAATATGCTTTACCGAGCACGTAGTAGAGTCTGCCCGCCAAATCGCCAATTTCGAGAAGTCTTGCCTTTCTCAGATTTGCGATGGACAGGTCAAAAAAGCCGATCTTGTCTTCGAACGAAAATTGGTTGACCCCGCGGTAGAAGTAGGAGAACCCATTGTATATAAGAGCGCGGACGTTCATTGGCTCTTCGGCCAACACCACTTTGCACTGTAGGTTGATTTCCTCATATCTCTGCTGGGCCCATAGCACCTCTAGTTCAGCAAGCGGTTCCGCATCCTGGCGGAACCACTCCACGATGTTGCCCCATTGCCAGACCACAGCAGCTATCCCCACCGCTGCGCCCAGTACCAAACCCAGTCTCTTGCGTCCCTTGCCCTTGGTCCTTTTCGAGCTGAACCGATTTCTGCTGTCGGGGAGTATCACAGGGGCACCTCAATTTGCCGCTCAAATGCTATATTCCAGATTTAAAAAAAGGCAGGCTGTAAGCCGGGTTCTGTATCCATTCGCGCCAAAACGCAG
>SDBV01006979.1_pt1 | contig 15518 bp, 24 predicted proteins | sample 2277081 | NCBI WGS metagenome assembly SDBV01 (sample SAMN10402039, study PRJNA504765) | marine sediment metagenome | isolation source: marine sediment core GS10_PC15, 223 cmbsf | place: Arctic Ocean: Southern Knipovich Ridge | collected 2010
CGAGGTCCCGCTGGTGGCGTAGCTGTCGCAACCGCCGCACGATAGTCTAGGCGGGTTCTCCAGTGCTTGGACACGCTCCTCGATCTTCTCGAGTGAGGAGAGAAACTCGTGGGCCTCACCCACCCATTTCTCCCACGAGTCGAACCACGCGACCTGGACATCGGGCGGCAGCGGGGGGAGTGCCGGTTTCTGCGAGGGCTCGAAGTCGGGGCACTTGCCGTCGTTGTTCAGCTTGTAGCAGATGAGCGCCCCGACGGTGTGGTCGAAGTCTGATTTGCCGGTGTTGACGGGATGGAAGCACCAGGGGTGCGCTTGGTCCTTCCCCCTCATCTTGTGATGCGCGCACTGCGTGCAGATCGCGGGCTCGGGCAGGTCCTCGCCCTCGCCGATGGCGACCCAGGTGGTGCAGCCGCGAGAGCGGACGCCTCCAGACCGGCACGGCCCCTCATCGGGTTTACGATAACGCGTCCCCATGCTCCCATGATCGCAAGTGGCGCAGGCTTGCAACGGCTCCGGCTCTTCGGCCTTGGCCCGACACTTCGGGCACAGGAACTCGTCAACCGCTGTGGACGCGCACTGCTCGCCGGGGAGGTCGGTGGTGTAGGTCTCCCAGCCGTCCCGATGGGCGTAATGGCGAGCCCACTTTTGGCTTGGCCCATGCGGTCCAAGACGGTCGCACTCGGTGCATTTCACCGCAGATCGTTTGGTGTATTCTCCCATGATCTTTGCTCCTTTCGGTCGGCTTGGTTACTCCGCTTCGGCTTTGGCGATCGCGGTGAAGGCGATCGCTTTCATGTTGTCAATCGCGTTCTGCGCGTGCGTGAATCGGTCACGGCTGAAGGCGCCTTCGCCCTTTGTGATTTCGTGCAGCGCATCAAGCAGCTCGGGCGCGGCGGTCTCGCGGTCGATGATGTGTGCCGCTTGTTTGCGAGCCTGGCGGTCGAAAATCAGTCTGGCTGCTCGCATCGCCCCCGGCGTGTGCTTCGGCTCTGTCATGACGGTTTCCTTTCGGTCGGTCTGGCCCTCTGCCGGGACGGCCCGCGAGCCGTCCGGGTAGGGGGTCAGTCCATGCGAGCGTCGATACGCACGAGGTGCTTCGCCGAAACGAGCGAGAGCGTATCGCCGGGTGCCGCAATCTCGACCCAGGCCCTGAGCGAAGGATGCCAGTTATCGGCCGCTCGCATCGCATCGACCCGGTTGCCGTAAACGAAGATGGCATCCTCTTCGGGCTCGTCGGCGTACTTGAATTCGATTCGGATTGTCATTGGCTGCTGGCCTTCCGCCTCTGTCTTCGGGGTCTCGCCCCGCTTTGGCCTGATCGGCCAGCAAGGGGCGCGCGGGGGCCACGCCCTATGCTTGCGGATCAGACATACGCGATTACGCGCCGCACCTCATCGTAGAGTGCATCCGTCAGCAGATACGCACGGATGTTGGACGGGAACTGGTATCCCAATCTGCGCGTCTCCCAGTCTAACGCCCTACGGAGCCACATGTCGAGCCCCGCGAAGTACTGCCGGATGGCGGCACGAGGATACGTTTGGGACTCATCGGATGTTGGCATGGTCTCTGTCCCTTTCGGGTTGGGCTTTCGGGGTTCTCGCCCCGCCTACCCCCAGGCTCCCACAACTCCACCCCCATGTCAAGAACTATTTTCAATCTTTTTCACAGGCGCCGTGTTGGCGGGGCTATGCCAGCGTCTCTGGGTCGACGAACCGCACCGGCCGGCCGAGCGCGCGCATCGCCTTGACTTCCGCTTGCACGCCGATCGAGTCTTGGTAGCCGTCCAACGTGAGGACAATCATCCGCGAGCAGGCGGCCATCATCAGGCCGTCGAACTCTTCCCAGAACCGGTAGTCTCCCGCCAGGCCGAACTCGACCATCGGGTGGCTGTGGGCGATTGGCGAGAAGACGAGGTAGCCTTGCCGCATGAGCGCCGCCGCGCATCGACACGCCTCGCGAAAGCGGGCCTCGCGGACTGCGGCGTCGGGGTGCGAGTAGAGGCTCGCGAGGTAGGTGAGTCCTTCACTCATGGTGCGTTCCTTGCGTTCCGAGTTGCGCCACCTCTTGCCATGACGCGATTTTCCGCAGCGTGGTTTCCGCCCAATACACCATCCCATGCGTACCCCAGTTCGCATGCCGATGATTCTCTCGCTGCGCCAGCCATTTGATCTCGCCACCAAACAGGCCTATCGGTGCGAGCTCGCCTTTGGGATTCCGCTCCCTGTCGCTCGCGTCTGGATGGAGAAAGAGTAGCCACACCGGCTGCGGGTGGCGCTGTGCGATTGTGCGGTAGTCTTCATAGTGGTGAAGATCAATGCCTGTTGTCCACCGTCGCGTAATGAGATGCCAAGAAAACGTGTGTTTGTGTTTCGCCTCAATCCAGACAGCATAGCTATCCTTGAAGACGAGCATGTCGGGTGCAACAAGTTCACCTCTTGGCGTGTAGAACCGGGGGCCTTTGTAAGCCTCGCCGAGCGTGTCATACACGGGCAAGACGCTACAGCCACATACCTTCATCATGTATTGCGCGATGGCGCTCTCGCCTGTTTTGCCAAATGCGAGCGCCTCTGCGAATGTCCTACTCACCATCGAACAACCCCTTCTCTGCGCCCCACGCTTCCCAGCCGTCGCGCCGCTCGCGGGCGAACATCTCCATCTTCCCGCCAGGGCAAAGGGCTTCGACCAGCGTATAGAACTCCTCGGGCTTACGCGAGTGCTCGCGGGCAGGTGCTGTGAGCAACGTTGTCTGGTTGGTGAGGGTGATCGTCGGCCGCCCCCTGACGCACATCAGGCAGTGCTCCGTCTTGCCGCGCAGCCAATCGCCGAGCCCCATCTTGTGTTTTGCCCATGTCAGGATTGTCTTGGGCTCGAAGCCCCACGCACGCGCTATCCCGAATGAATGCTCAAGGTGTGCATTCGTAGTCCACAGCCACAACACGGCATCGTCGTGCGCACGGGCTTCGACGGGCAGCGCACGGATAGCGTCGAGCGACATGGTCGCGTAAGGGTTGGCGCTTCTATGTGTGGCGTCGTCGGCGCGCTTGTGATATTCCCACGGCGGATCTACGACAATCACACGGAACGGCCCATCGGGCAACGGTTCCGGCTCGGCGGCTATCTTCGCCAGCGACTTCTTGCGCTCGGCCGTCTTCTGGATCTTCTTGTGCTCGGCGTTGATCGTCGTGTCGCCTCGGCGCAGGCGCTCTTTCGTCTCGGCGTCGGCCTCGGCCTGTATCTTCTTCGCTTTGGCGATTGTGTCGTGCGACACGCCTGCGGCCTTTGCCACTTGCGTGCGTGTCTCCCTGCCGGACGGAGGTTCCGAAGAATCCTGCGGAACCTTCTCAAGCCCCCCCGCCGCCTGCTTCTCTTTCGCTTTGGCCGCCAGCAACGGCTCCAACTTGAGCGCCAACTCGGCCCGCGCATACGGCGCAAGGTTCCGCCGCCCGAACTGGTTCCGGATAATCCACACCTGGGCCTCGTCGCGATCCGCCAGCGGCACGCACACCGTCTCGAAATGAATGTCATGCGCCTTGCATATCTCATAACGATTGTGGCCGTCGATCAGCACGTCGCCCCACAGGACAAGCGCGTCACGACAGCCCTCGCGTAGTAGGCTTTCCTCAAGCCCTTGGCGCTCCTCGTCGGCCAGCGGTGGAATGAGTGCGTGGAACTCGGAGTCGATTTTCATATTTGCCCTTTCGTCTGCGCTCGCAAATCCCCGCCCTCCAGCGCCAGTTCCTCGCACATCTCCCCCAGCCGCGACGCGATCCGCTCGGCGTTGTAGTCCACGCCCGTGGCCTGCGCCTTCTTCGTCTTCGTGTGCGCCAGCAGCCCCCCGGGCGAGAGGTTGCTCGTCACGACGACGGGCTTCTCGTCGCGATAGCGGTGATCCACGATCAGCGCGAGCGTCCCCACGCTCCACTGGGAGGCTGTCTCGCTACCCAGATCGTCGAGAATCAGGAGCGGCGCCCCGACAGCCGCGTCCATCACCGTCGCCGCTGAGGGGGCTGTGTCGTCATCCCACGACGCCTTGAGCGCGTGTATCAAGTCTGGCACGTACCACACAAGCACGTCGACGCGCCGCTCCACCAGCACGCGCGCTATCCCCCAGGCCAGGCCGGTCTTGCCGCTGCCGATAGGGCCACTCAGGAAGAGCCCGCGCGCTGGCCTTGTCGTGTCAAGACGCTGCGCCCAACCTTGCACCCAATCGCAGCGTGGCGCCATACTCGGGTGGCGGCGACGCAGACCCTCGAAGCCCTCGCGGAAGCGACTGGGGATGCTCAGCAGGCGGTGATCGAGTTGCTGGCGGTGGAACATCTCCGCGATGAGCAGCTGGTCTTCGCTTGTCGGGATGCTCAGTGTGTGTGGTCCGGTCTTAGGCATCGGCTTCCCTCGCTGATCCCGACGGATGGCCTGAGCAGTCTCTGCCCCACCAGTGGGCTTCCCTGATTACTCTTCGCCGAATATCCGAGGGCTGTTCGGGGCAGATGTCGTTCTCCACCTCGATTCCACAGGCAGTCAGAGCACTATCGAGATCGCAAAATCCCATTGCCCCGGTGTCGTTCTTGTGTAGAATGTCCCAAACTGCGATGAGTTGTGAGAGTTTCATTGCTCTTTCTCCTTTTTCTTCTTTCTTCATCTCGACCCACGCCTCGGTCAGCAGGCGGGCGAGGTGCTCCCATGTCTCAAAATACGACCTCTCTCCGCTGGGGTTTTGCAGATACCCCAGTTCCGGAAAGGTCATACACGACGGCTCCGCCGAGTAACCCCACCCTGCCGCTCGCAACGCCGACCACAGGTCCCGCAGTGCGTCGCCGATATTGGTGGACCAACGGGGTATCTGATCGCGTGCAACGAACGCCGGAGCACGACCTTCATGGAGACGTTGAAGCGGCTGCCAAAGTGCGTAGAGCACGGACTGTTCATGGTAGTGCTCTCGCGGCGGGGAATCTTCCACCTCGCCGCGTGCCCTCGCCACCTGCTCGTTGAGTGCTGCGTCGGTCAGTTCGTCAGCCATCGGCTTGCGCCTCCCTTTCCTTGGCCGCGTCCTCTTCGGCCCATCGTTTCAGATCGCCTTCCACGTCCACCTTCGGCATCGGGCTCGGCGGTATCGGCTCTTCGGCCGGCGGCGCCGTGTCGTCGTAGCCACCCTCCAGCAACTTCGTCAGCGTGTCGGACTTCAGTAGCCACGCCATGTCGGCCTTCCAGCCCCGCTCGCCCCCGCCCATGAGGAATCGGCTCTTGGCTATCTGCCGGATCCCCGCCGCCCAGCGCTCCTGATCCGGCTCATCCTTCACCCGCGCCGCGGCCTTGCGCTTACGCCCAGCCGTCCACTTCTGGATCCGCGGGCACGCTGGGGGTGCGAGTTCATTCCAGAGCGCCATGAGCCAAGACGTGTCGAGCGGCGCTCCCCTCACACTCCCCTCTTGGTTATTCCCATTCCTATTCCCATTCCTATTCCCATTCCTATGACTATTCCTATGCCTAACTTCGACCGTGCGTGGTAGAAATTCCTCGGAATTACTGGGAATTTCGGGGAGTGTTGATACCCTTTCGTTTGCATGGCAACTTGGCTTACAGCGCAACGCAACCACGGAAACACCTTCAACCGAGTATCTTGTCACCTCGTTTGCCTTGACAAGTTCGTCAAGGATCGAACTCATGTCGGCCTTCGTGTCGTAGGGAAGTAGTAGCCCGCGTAGCACGTCCGGCCTATCCTCGACCCGACCCTCGCGATCAACGAAGCACGGCAACACGAGCCGCACGACCCGGGCGAGGGGCGACACAGAAGCGTGGTAGCCCTCATGCGCCGCAGACGGATCTAGCATCCGCTGCTTGCCAATGCCGGCCATACCGGTCTCCGCTACGCTGAGGTGTAGAGCTCGTCTATGGTCACGCCGAAGATGGAGGCCAGCGCGCCAATGCGGTCTCCGGTAGGGACAGCCTCGCCGGACTCATATCCACGGATCACCCAGGCGGGTACAGCAAGACGACTGTTGCCACACTCATGGAGTGCGATGCCTAGCTTGACTTCGTCCATCTTGGCGGCTTTGCGGATCCGTGCAAGGGCGGAACCGGAGAATTTCATAGTTGATTTGTTGGGCATGGAAGATTCCTTTCTGGCCACAGCCTACACACTTTCGAGACTCGCCGCAAGGGTTATTTTAAGCCCGGCGAAAAAAACTTTGAATTCGGGCTTGACACGCACCCCGAAACGTGCGAGACTCGCCACGCGATGGACGAAAACACCAAGAACTCAGGCGCCCCAGACCGCGGCCAACCGCTCAGCCCACCTGGCGGATCAACAGAACCTTCTTCTGCCGCCAACGCCACAGAAGCCGCAGATAGGCCCTCCTCTGACATCAGATCCCGGTCTGGGGCGCTGAAATTGCCGTGGATGGCTCTCAAGAGCGAAACCGGCTTTTGGCTCTGGGCTGGAGACCCTCGCAGCAAAATCGATGCTGAGGTAGGAGAGGGCGTGGCATATGTGTCTTTTGCCGTAGACCTCACGGCTGACGAAGCCGCGAGTCTTATGCGCGTCATCGAGAAGGCGCCGGAGTTGCTGGCGGAGTTGCGGCAGCGGCTCGACCAAGGCGACTGCGATGAGTGCGACGGTAGCGGAACACTGCCTATCTGGGGGTCAACCGACCCCGGCGAGATTGAGGAGTGTCCTTCGTGCGCGAAGCGTGCGGTCCTGGTCGCCTACATCGACGGGAAGGAAGCGAGCGGATGAGAACACTGGCGCAAGACAACCATGGACGGCCCGAGTTTGCAGCAAGGGACTTGGACCGCTGGGCCGCATCGCCACTGCTCTATGGCAGCTTGGCCCTAGGGGCTCAGGCTGAACGCCGACGCAGACACGTGCTTGACGTCGTGTCTCGAGCAATTGGGAGCCCGCATCCGATGGGCCGACGATTCGACGCCACGGACACGTTTTGCGGCAATGAGAGCCGGATGTTGACACTCGACGGAAAGGAACCTTGCGGCTGATGCCCGACAACCCCAACGCCTTCTCATGGCTCCTCGGCCTCGCGGGCCTTGCGCTCGGTCTCGCTGTCGTGCTCCTCTTGGCCGGCCTGGCCATTGTCTGCAAGCGCCGCGCACCAAAGCCCGACAGCCGAACGCCGCAACGAGAACCGCGCAACAGCATGGTCCTGTCCCGCAAGTGTATCGTGTGCGCTTGTGAGATCGTCGTCACCGCCGTTGACAAGACGCGCGGGCGGTGCGCAAGCTGTGGGCAGCCGTGGGCCGTCTCGCATGGGCTGATCGGAAGGAAGAGGGACAAGCCATAATCGTAGAGAAAGGAGCGCGTCATGCTGAGATTATCGGGGAGATGGGTTGGTCGAATCAGGCGGCTATTGTTCGTCAAGGGCAAGCATCGATGGAACGCATGGGTTCGGGATTCAACATCACGGCTAGGCTAAAGGTGGTCAAGCCGTAACCCAGTCGAAAAGAAGGGAAGGGGAATGATCGCAGATACGCTCGCAGACTTCGAGGAGTCACGGCTTCGGCGGATCGTTCGCGATTCAGCAACGAAACCGGCTTGGCGACTGGCCGCACGTCGAGTCCTGCATGCCAGGGGGGTAGAGCGCGAGCGCATGTCGGCCGATAAGGCGAGACGGTTCAAGGTGCGCCGCCCGCGTCGGCTCAGAATGGATAGGCTGTTCGAATTCGCAACAGCGAAACGCTTGCTTGGGATCATGACAGGCAGGCCCCCGAAGGCCAAGCAATAACCATGCCAGAGAACAGCGGGGAAACAGGGCGAACGTTCGAGGACTGCCAGTTCAAGGCGGGCCAGTCCGGCAACCCCAAGGGCAGGCCGCCGGGCGCCACCGACAGCATCATCACCCATGCTCGCCGATTGCTCGGCATGGACGATGGCGCTAGCGCCAAGGCCGTAGCGCTGAAACTGATCGCTGACGCCATAGATGGTAACGCCAAGGCGCGTGCTTTGCTGCTCGAATTCACGGAGTCGAAGCCTAGACAGACCCACGAACTGACGGGACCCGATGGTGGACCAATCCAACTCGCAAACGCCGGCGCAACCAAATCGCTCGAGGGCCGCCTCGCTCGTCTTGGGCAAGACTCCGGCCCAGATCCGCCAGGCGATGGCGGAGATGAGTGACGACGACGCGGCCGAGGTTCTGCGCGACTGGTCTTTCTGGGCGCGGCCGAACCAACTGCCCCCCGATGGCGATTGGCGCTTTTGGGCTATCCTCGCTGGCCGCGGCTGGGGCAAGACGCGCACCGGTGCTGAGTTCATTCGCTCACGTGTCGAGACGGGCCACGTTCGTCGAATCGCGCTTGTCGGCCGCACCGCCGCCGATGTTCGCGACACGATGGTTGAGGGAACGGCTGGCATCCTCGCAACCGCCAGTCCCCAGTGTCGCCCCACCTACGAGCCAAGCAAGCGTCGCGTGACCTGGCCCAATGGCACACAAGCCACCACGTTCTCAGGCGATGAACCCGACCAGTTGCGAGGCCCTGAGCACGATCTTGCATGGGCCGACGAGTTGGCGGCTTGGAAGAAGCCGGAAGCGTGGACCCATCTCAACATCGGTCTCCGCGTTGGGAAGGATCCACAGTGTATCGTGACCACAACCCCGCGGCCTACCGCACTCATCAAGAATCTTGTGGCCAACGCATCCACGCGTGTCGTGCGCGGATCGACGTTCGAGAATCGGGCCAATCTCGCGCCGAGTACGCTTGCGCACCTTCAGGAGATCTACGGCAGCACACGGCTCGGGCGGCAGGAATTGTACGGCGAGATCCTCGAAGACAACCCGAAGGCCCAGTGGGAGCGTGAGTGGATCGACCGCGACCGGGTGACTGTGGCCCCAGACATGGCGCTCGTCTTCACGGCCGTCGATCCGGCGGTCACGTCGACCGAGACCAGCAACCAGACGGGTATCGTCACGGCCGGTGTGACCAACGAGGGCAAGTTCTTCGTCCTGCGCGACGATACTATGGTCGGCACGCCCAACGAGTGGACCTCACAGGCGATCACAGCGGCGGCAAGTGCGAAGGCCGATGGTGTTTGGTATGAGGCGAACCAAGGCGGGGACTTGGTCCGCAACGCATTGATCCTTGCGCAGGCCGACCTGCCCGCGAAGGACAGGCTACGGGTGGAAGGGGTCTACGCCAGCCGTGGCAAGCAGACTCGCGCGGCGCCGATCTCGATGCTCTATGAGCAAGGCCGAGTCCACCATGTCGGCAGCTTCCGCGAGTTGGAAGACGAGTTGTGCGAGTGGGAGCCTGGCATGCCGAGCCCGGACCGGCTCGACGCGCTGGTGTGGGTGATCACAGCGTTGCTCGAGGCGATTGGCCAGAGCGCTGAGGTTGTGGTCGTCGACGCGATCGAGACTTACGGGGGGGTGGAGACATGGGACTAAGACACGCTACCTTCTATGTGGCGAGACGTTGCATCACCAACTGGGCGATGACAGTCTTGATCGTGTGCCTTGTGCTCAAACTCGGGGGCGTTGTGAGTTGGTCATGGTTTACGACGCTTGGTGCGCTTTGGGTCTGCCCGTGCTTGTGCGCTATCGCGTGGCTCGCGCTAGGCTGTCCGCTACCCCAAAGGGCGGGCTCTCATGAAGAAAGGGCGCACCAATGAGCAATCCGAAGGGTGACCGCTGCGCAGGATGCGTCTTCGCGAAGATGGTGTGCGACGGCGATAACAAAGGAAACTTGCTGTGCCGGAGATATCCGCCCGTCCCAACGCGGGATCTGTTTTGGGCTCAGTATCCATTCGTTCTCGAGGATGGCTGGTGTGGCGAATGGCGAGACAAATCCCACTCGGAGGTATTGAACGAAGCGATAGAGGCAGGACTGCCACCGCTCTTCGGGATGACTTCCGCCGAGTTCTTGGCGGCAGCGCGACAATCTGCAAAGGCGTGGGATAAGGCCTTCAACCTGAGAGGAAAGGACAACCATGGCGGAGAAGACAGAGAAACCTGAGGCCCAAGTCGAAAGCTCAAACGACCAGTGCATCGTCGAGCTCGTGAAGCTGCAGGCGGAGGCATGCGGCGGCCACATCGCGCTGAACCTGGAACTGTACCCGCACCTGGCGGCGCTCATGCAGCGCGTGACGGGCAAAGGGCCGATCCTGCCGGTGACGGCGCCGAGGAAGACGGCGGGGAAGGAAAAGGGCGATGAGTGACGACAAAGGCAAGTATCCCGACGAGATTCGGATGTACCGCGATGGGGTGTTGATCTATGGGGGGCCAGTACACATGAAGCTGTTGAGTAGCGACGATAGCGAGCGGGGGCGGCGAACCATTACCGTGTCGGGTTATTCGACGGCGGATGGGCCGCTACACTCGAACGCGTGGACCTTCAATGCTGACAACCCACTCGGGGGGTGCGGGGAGACCAGACAATGGACTCTCTATAAGTGCGCCAAGTGTGGTCAGCCCGGGGGCCGTATGGCCCAGGAGGCCGACGGGGATTCGTATTGCTGGGCTTGTGTCGGGAAGATGTTTGACCGCCTCGAAAAGGCCGAAGCCCAAATTCTCGACCAAGGCGGATCGATCACAAACCTGGTCAGTGGTGGCTTGGGGAGTATGGCTGATATCCAGCGCCTGGAAGCCCGAGCTGACGCCCTTGAGCAAGAGTCCAAGTCTCGTGAGGAGCACTTGGCGACTCTATTCAAAGGCGCAACGGATGATGTGCGACGAATCGAGTTGTTGGAACGCGAAAGCGCCGACCTCCACGACCAAACCGTCGCCCTCGAGGCCGCCATGGGAAATCTGAACACGGCCTGGAAGCCCAAGAGCGACGAGCACCCCGTGTACGACCGAGACCCAACACTACAGGCCGACCTGGACCAAGCGATAGCGGAGGCGCGTGCTGAGGACTCTCCCGCAACCGCCGTCGCCGCGCCCACGACCCCGGACGACCGCCAGGCGCTCAAAGACGTGCTCGACAAGACTGCCCCCGCCACCGCCGTCGGCGTCTCAGCAATGAGCAAGCCCTTCAATGGCCATGCCCCCTGTGCCTTATGCGACAAAGAGGGGGCCCCTGTTGAGATGGACGCTCACCTCGGCGTGCGAGTGTGCAAGGCCTGCCGGTCGTGTGAGCCCCCCGAGCCCAAGCCGCGCAAATTCGCGCTCGCAGATGAGTCGCTCCCGCCCGTGGCGCCGGGGAGCGAGGCGTTCCAAGAGGGTGAAGGCTGGGTAACCTTCTACTTTCCATCTGGCCGCTACATAAACTTGGTGCACGAAGGAAGGGGTTGTTATACGCCCAGCAGAGACACCCGCCGCCACATCGCCGCCGTCGCCATCGAGGAGTGGGCCGATGTCGAAACACGGGCGGGGTCGTGCGAAAACTGCGCCGCGCGGTCAGAGAAGCCCTGTGGTGGGTGCTGGAGTGACACGCTGAGGCGCAGGACGCGCTGGGTGGCGGCGCCCGACTATCTCTTCGATGGGGACGTTAGGGCGGCACGCGAGCTGTGGCGCGTCTGGCGCGATCAGGGGGGAATGTCAAGTTGATACTAAAATGTTTACAATTAGTAGTTCGCGTGTTGAAGCGCCTGATAATCGACCCGGCCGTGATCCTGTTCTTCCCATTGGCGGCCATTGCCATGGTCGTCTGGGAGATAGCGATGGAGCGGCTGCGCGAGCAGAAGGAAGGAGAGTGAGATGGGCTGGTTTGCGAACCTGATGCGCATTGACCAACGAAGCGAGGGCAATCCCGCGACGGGAGATAGGACTTCCGATGTGCGGCGCGACGCTGTCAGGCATATCACGGCCGGCGCATTGAGGCGAGCAGGCGCGCCCAAGGAGCAGGTCGAGCTGTTCGGCCGCCTGTTTCCTGACGGCGTCGGCGTCACGTTGGGGCAGGCGTTCGTGGCCGTTGTGCTCGGGCAGGATCTCGCGTGGTTCGTTGACGGGTTCCTGTCGCCTGCTGAGCGCGCGGACTTCAAGGCCCTGCAAGAGGGTAGCCGTGTGGAGTATCGTGTCGCCGAGCGTAAGGCGTGGGTGAACAAGCAGCGTGTGGAGTGGGTTGGGTTGGCTGACATCTGTTCGGGGGAAGGGAAGTGAATGGTGAAAAACGAGCGGCTTTTCGTTCGCTTTTACGAGCCAAACAGTCTGTTTTGCCCGGCTGTCGACAACGAGAAGCCGACGGATAGAGGTCGTGAGCAGTTTGCGGCTCACCAATCGCGGGGCGTTACTCCGGATGCTCCTGATCCGTACTTCACCGTGCTGTCAGGGGGCAAGCGGGCGTTCGACCTCTTGTGCCGTGAGCTTGAGCAAGCGTTTGTCGGGTCCGGTAGCTGGTGGGGAACTTACGCCTTGTGGGAGGACTGGAAGGGCGAGCGCTGGGTATTGCCACACCTGCTCGGTTGGTACAAGCGAGTCACGGGATTCACGCAGCCTCGCTGGTGGTCCATGGAGGGCGAGTGGAACGCCCCCGAGATTCAGGAGGCCGTTGCGGAATCTCGGCGTGTCCTGTGTTGTGAATGGGCGAGAAAGGTGGCCGCCGCATGAATAGCCCTGGGAAAAAACCCTTGACGCCCCGCCCAGGAAATGGTAACGGTCGAACCGTGCGGGCCGAGATGGCCCACGAGATCGACAAGTTGGCGCGCTTCGCTGAGGCGTTGCGCAAGACCGCCGAGACGCTTCAGACGCAACTAGACTCGATTCCGCAGGGGGCAAGCCTGGACTGAGAGCAAGACAGATCGGGGTCACGCCCGCAAGGGCCACGCCCGTTCCGCCATAGCGCGGGGCGGGCTTTACTCATGCCAACCACACGAAAACGCGACGCACAAGGCAGGTTCTTGCCAGCGGGGGTGTCGGTGCCCCTTGAAGCCGACATTCCGATCCCGCGCGAGGACTTTGTCACGCTCTGCGACAACATCGGCCTTGCCCTCGGCAACGTAAAGGCCGAAATGGCAGAGGCCGCGAGCATTGACTCGCACGCGCTGAGCCTAGCTTTCGAGGACGTGGGATGGACTCGGCTCGGCGGTATCGGGTCAGCCCTACAACTCCCCGGCTTTGAGCGACACCAGATCGTTGAACGCGCTCGCCTCTTCACGGTCCGTGATCCACTGACGGCCCAGACGATGCGGCTCTGGCGTGACTTCGTGATTGGCCGCGGGATCACCGTCAAGGCCCAAGAGAACAACACCCAAACGGTCCTCGATAGCTTCTGGCATGCACGCCGCAACCACTCCGTCTTCGGGTTTCTGGGTATTCGCGAGAGTGCCGACCGGTTGAACACCGACGGCGAGATCGCCTTCGCCATTTTCGTGCGTGGCCAGGAAACGACCTTCCGCCGTATCGATTCGCTTTCGATTTCGGGCCTCGTCAGTGATCCCGACGACTCGAGCACCATGATCGGCTACAAGCGGGAGTTTTTCGGCAAGGCCAATGCGCACCGCCGACTCTTTTACTGGGACGCCTTTCTGCCGAAGGCAGAGCGGGATGAAGAGAACGTCCCGAAGGACTTTAAGGTCGCCGAGACCAAGGATGGGTCTGGACCCGCCCTGATGCACTTCACGGCCATCAACAAACTCGGCAACCGCGGCAACTCGATCTTGACGGCCAGCATGGACTGGTCGAAGGCCTTTCGGAAGTTCATGGAGGCGCGCCACGCGATCCAGCAGGCGCTTGCGCGGTTTGCTTGGCGCCACAAGGTCAAGGGCGGGAGTAAGGCCGTGGAAGATGCTGTAGCCAACTTTCGCTCCGGACTCGCAACCGGGGGCAGCGGCAACATGGACAACCCGCCGCCAGCACCGGCGTCAGCTTGGGTCGAGAATCAAGGCAGCAACCTCGAGCAGATGAAGACCGAGACCGGTGCGACGGCCGCCCAAGTTGATGGTGACATGCTTCTCCAGATGGCCGGTGTCGGGGTTGGCATTTTTCCGCACTGGTACGGCTCGGGCAAGTCGGCGGGTAACCTGTCGGTCGCGAGCAAGATGGAGCTCCCGATGCTCCGCCAGTTTCGCTCAGGGCAAGAACTGTGGCGAAGCATCTACGGCGACCTGATCGCCATCGCCCTTGAGAACGCGGGGGTAGCGGAAGACAAGCGCGGCGTGGACTTGGTCTTCCCCGAGATCGACGAGAAGGATGTGCTCGAGACAGTGCAGGCGATCAAGGTCGCAGTCGAGACCGACCCGAAGCTACTCGACTCGGACATCGTGACGGTGCTGCTGCTGACGGCCCTGGGGATCAAGAACCCTCAGAGCGTGATCGAGAGCCTGGAAGTCGCCAGCCAAGACCCGTCGGCTACGGTAGTGCGCGGCCTTCGGGAGATCGCAAGGACACTACGGGACAAAGAGGACGTGGCATGACGCCAGAACGGAGAGCAAGCGACACGGCGGTCTCGCGCAAGCAATGCGAGGAGCGTCACAAAGAGGAGCGCGGCGGGCGGCGTTGGGCAGTCGGGTTGCTGGCGGGCTGTGTCTTAGGGCTCACCATGGCGTTTCTCAAGGTGGGCTTTGCGATGGCCACGACAAATGGAATCCAAACCCAAGCGCTGGCTGAACGCGCCAAAGGCGAAGAGCGCATCCTCGATAGCATCGCAGAACTGCGGATGCTCATCTTGAAGAGCCGAAAGAGCGATGACAACTGATTTCTCGACAGCCCTGCTTGGCCTTGTGGAAGCCGTAGCAAGCCGCGTGCCAGGCTCATCGACAGGCCCGATCGGTGTGCGGCTGAGGCGTTTCGTGCGGCGTGAGGTGGTCGTCTGGTTCTCGAAGCTGCAGTCGCGCATGCCCATCGAGGGGATTCTGACGCTTGACCGCGATGTCCGGGCGGCGCAGGGCGAGAATCCTGCCACGCCCGGCGATGTCACCAACGCCCGCCGATCGACAGCGCTGCTTCTGGAGCCGGTTCTTGCGGACCTCGCGCCCTCGTTGGCCAGCCCACTTCGCCAGGCCCTGGCCGAAGCCTACATCCAAGCGGCCGACGATGTTGAGCAGCGCATGCGGCGCCAGTTTCGGATCGTCGACGCTCGCGAGGCCATCGTTGCCGGCCTGAAAGACCTGCCGATTCCCGACGAGGTGATCGACTGGGCTCGGATCAATACGGCCTCACGGGTTACGGGCATGGTTGGCACCATGCAGACCGAGCTGTCGAACACGATCGCCGATGCCATGACGGGCGACCAGCGTGGTGTCGGAGCGGTTGCTCGGGCCATCCAGCAGAAGTTCCCCCCCATGTCACGCAATCGCGCTGAATTGATCGCCAACACTGAGATGAACGACGCAATGAGCGCGGGCGCACTTGAGCGGGGGGCTTCGCTGGGGGCTACGACCAAGGAGTGGCTGACGGTGGGCGACAGCGAAGTCGACGACGTGATCTGTCTACCGAACGAAGGGCAAGGCGAGATCAAGATCGCTGGCACCTTTCAGAGCGGCCACCGGCGCCCGCCGGGTCACCCGCGTTGCCGTTGCGCCATCGTCACGTCGGGTGCGACGCGCGCCACGCTACGGGCAGGTCTGAGGCCCGAGCGTCGCCGACCATGGCTCGCTTCGGTAGGAGTCAGCGCCATCGGCACGGCGGTTGCCACCC